>ENA-ORTP01002974-ORTP01002974.1-human-gut-metagenome-genome-assembly--contig:-NODE-2974-length-12764-cov-3.694154_pt1 | contig 12764 bp, 9 predicted proteins | sample MGYA00241913_ERZ509190 | MGnify/ENA primary metagenome ERZ509190 (study PRJEB26280, sample SAMEA2338839) | human gut metagenome | biome: human gut; feature: human-associated habitat; material: faeces...
TTATTGAGACATCACACGAAAAAGACAGTGTTGCTCTGGATAATGTCAGAAACCTTCTGGGCGGGAAGTCCAGAGATTTTGTGACAGCGGTGGATGAGAAGAATATCATCGTTGTCAAAGAGCTGGCAGAAAGAGACGGAAACAGAGAACTGGAGAAGATGGCAAAAGAGATGATGGATCTGCTGCGTGCAGAGACAGAGGATGATAAGATTCATATTTCTTACGGAACCATCGTCAGCGATATCAAGGAAGTTTCCAAGTCTTATAAAGAGGCGAAGCTGGCTTTGGACGTGGGCAAGATCTTCTTTGATGAAAAGGATATTGTGGCATACAGTACGCTGGGAATCGGACGATTGATCTATCAGCTGCCGATCCCGCTTTGCAAGATGTTCATCAAAGAGATTTTTGAGGGGAAATCTCCGGATGAATTTGATGAAGAGACATTGACAACGATCAACAAGTTTTTCGAGAACAGCCTCAATGTATCAGAGACATCCAGACAACTTTATATTCACAGAAATACTCTGGTGTACCGGCTGGATAAGCTGCAGAAGAGCACAGGGCTTGATCTGCGCGTTTTTGAAGATGCGATCACATTCAAGATTGCTCTGATGGTCGTAAAATATATGAAATATATGGAGACACTGGAATATTAAAGTGGATGTACCAGAGAGAATGTATGAATAATTAGGAGGAGCATGATGATTGAATTAAGAGATGTAACGAAGGAGTATTCCAAAGGGAATGCTGCGTTAAACGGCGTGTCTGTTAAGATCGAACAGGGAGAGTTCGTCTTTATCGTTGGCGACAGCGGTTCCGGAAAATCAACTTTGATTCGTCTGATCATGAAAGAGCTGGAGCCGACAGAAGGCACGATCATTGTGAACGGACAGAATTTAAAGCGGATGAAACATCGTAACATTGCAAAATACAGAAGAGGGATCGGAGTGGTATTCCAGGACTTCCGTCTTTTGAAAGACCGTAATATTTATGAGAATATTGCATTTGCACTTCGGGTGACAGAGACACCGACCAGAGTCATCAAGAGAAAAGTGCCGGCAGCCCTTTCTCTGGTAGGCCTGGCACAGAAATATAAGTCATTCCCGAAAGAACTTTCCGGTGGAGAACAGCAGAGAGTGGCGATTGCCCGTGCGATCGTGAACGAACCCGCAATTTTGCTGGCTGACGAGCCGACGGGTAACCTGGATCCTACAAACTCATGGGAGATCATGAGTCTGTTAAAAGAAGCCAATGACAGAGGTACGACAGTACTTGTTGTAACGCATAACCAGGAGATCGTAAACGAGATGAACGAACGCGTGATTACGATGAAACAAGGCGTGATCGTGAGTGATGAACAAAAAGGTGGGTATATAGATGAGGATTAGTACATTAGGATACGTAGGAAAACAGGGTGTAAAGAATATCGGGAGAAATAAAATGTTCTCCATTGCATCCATTGCAACGATGTCAGCTTGTATTTTTCTGTTTGGTCTGTTCTTCTCCATCGTGCTGAATCTGCAGCATTTTGTAAAGATGGCAGAAGAAGGTGTGGCGATCACCGTCTTTTTCGATGAAGATGCGACGGAGAGTCAGATTGAAGATATCGGGGATGAGCTGCGCAGCAGAGAAGATGTTTTGAAAGTAGAATATGTGTCAGAAGATGATGCGTGGGACAGCTTTAAAGAAGAATATTTCGGAGACAATCCGGAACTTGCAGAAGGATTCCGTGATGACAATCCACTGGCAGGCTCCAGCAGTTATGCGGTGTATATGAAGCCACAGGAAGACAACAGCAGCAAGAACATGATCTCCAAAAGCAAATCCCTTTCGGCAACACAGAAAGAACTTGTAAAATTTGCACAGGGACTGGATGGTGTTCGGAAAGTAAATAAGTCGGATGTTGTGGCAAATACACTTTCCAGTGTCAATGTCTTGGTAGGATACGTATCCGTGGCGATCATCCTGATTCTGTTTGGTGTATCGATCTTCTTGATCAGCAATACCGTTACTATGGGTATCACGATCCGAAAAGAAGAGATTGCGATCATGAAATACATTGGGGCCAAAGACTTTGTGGTACGGTCTCCATTCGTGATCGAAGGTCTTCTGATCGGTGTTGTGGGAGCCGTGATCCCGCTTGCACTTTTGTATGCACTGTATGGAAAGGCAGTTGGATATGTGATGACAAAATTCAGTATCCTTAAGAATATTGTAGATTTCCTTCCAGTGGGAGATGTCTATCATTATCTGCTTCCAATTGGAATTTTGCTGGGAGTTGGTATCGGATTTTTAGGAAGTTTCTTTACAGTACGCAAGCATTTGAAAGTATAGGTGAGCATATGAGAGAGCGGATGAAAAGAATTGCGGCGTTATGTCTGGTATCGACACTTGCCATGGGAACAGTGCTTCCCGTACAGGCAGAGACCGTACAGGATGCACAGAAGCAGGTAGATGAACTTCAGCAGCAGAAGGACAGTGTACAGGCAGAAAAGAACAGTGTGGAAGAAGAGTTGAAGAAAATCGCCGCACAGATGGAAGAGACGCAGAAAAAACTGGATGCAAAACAGGCTGAGATCACTCAGGCAGAAGAAGATCTGGTACAGGCAAAAGTAGAAGAAAACACTCAGTATCAGAGCATGAAGATCCGGATCAAATATATGTATGAGAATGGAAATACAGAGTTTATTGAAGTCCTGGCAGAGAGCGAAAACATCAGTGATTTTCTGAATAAGACGGAATATATTTCTCAGTTGTCAACATATGACAGAGATAAGCTCAAAGAGTTTCAGGAAACTGTAAAAGCGGTGGAAGAGCAGGAAGCAGCTCTCCAGGCAGAGTATCAGGAACTCAACACTCTGCAGACGGATCTTGTGGATCAGCAGACCCAGGCACAGAATCTGTTAAAAGAAAAAGATGTGAAACTGGCAGATTTAAGCAGTCAGTTAGGCAGCAAGATGGAGACGCTGCAGAAACTGGTGGCAGAAGAAAAGAGACGTCAGGAAGAAGCGGAAGCAGCAAAACAACAGCAACAACAGCAGCAACAGCAGAATCTTCCGGCAGGAGGCGGTTCCGTTGTTGCTCCGCCTACATCAGGCAATGTTTCCAGCGGAAGCGGCTATTTTACACATCCGTGTCCGGGAATGACGTATCAGTCCAGCTATTTTGGAGAAATCCGTGAATTTGAGATCGGCGGACATAAAGGGAATGATTATGCTGCACCGGTGGGAACACCGACTTATGCAGCAGCAGCAGGCCGCGTGATCATTGCAGGATACAGCAGCAGTGCCGGAAACTGGGTTGTAATTGACCATGGAAATGGTCTGGTGACAAAGTACATGCATCACAGCAGTATTTGTGTGAGTGCAGGACAGTATGTAGAGCGTGGGCAGCAGATTGGCGCAGTAGGTTCTACCGGGCAGTCTACCGGACCGCATTTGCACTTCCAGGTAGAAAAGAATGGAGTTGCAGTCAGTCCGGATCAGTATTTTTAGAATACCGAAAGTTGGCAGTAAAGTATGAAGATACATAAAAGTTTTATAAAAGGGGCGCTGACAGGCGCCCTTGTTATGTTATTAGCAGTTGGTGTCTGCACGAAAGTTCCGTATGTTGCAGGATTACTCTCTCCCGGAGACAGTGTGACGGCAAAGCAGGAGCGGGCAGAAAAGAAAACAGAAGAAAAGTTTCGCAGGATTGAACAGATGATCGATGAGTATTACCTCTACAGCGATGAAGTAAAAGAGGAGGATCTGGAAGATGCCGTATATTCCGGATTTTTGAGTGCGCTTCATGATCCGTACACTGTTTATTATAATGAGCAGGAGACAAAAGAGATCAAAGAGAGTACTTCTGGCGAGTATTCCGGGATTGGGGCAGCCATGATGCAAAATCTGGATACCGGAGAGATTACGATTACAAAAGTGTATGAGGACAGCCCGGCAGAAGAGGCAGGGATGCTTGCAGGAGATATTTTATACCGGGTAGATTCCAGGGATGTGGCGGATCATGATTCCTCGGAAGTAGTTTCCTGGATCAAAGGAGAAGAAGGAACCAAAGTTAATCTGTATGTGTATCGGGGAGAAGAACGCGAAGAACACAAATTAACAGCAGTCAGAAGGAAAATCCAGACTCAGACAGTTGAATATGAGATGAAAGAAGACCAAGTCGGATATCTTTACGTTCAGGAATTTGAAGATGTGACATTGGAACATTTTCGGACTGCATTGGAAGATCTGGAAGCACAGGGAATGAAAGGTCTTGTGATCGATCTGAGAAATAATCCGGGAGGCAATCTGGATACTGTGGTGGAGATGCTGCGCCTGATCCTTCCGGAGGGAACGATTGTTTCGATCAAAGATAAATATGGAAATGAAGAGACGTATGACTGCGATGGAACTCATGAATTTCAGAAGCCGTTGGCAGTTCTGGTGAATGGCTACAGTGCAAGTGCCTCTGAGATTTTTGCAGGTGCGGTGAAGGATTATGGGATTGGAACGCTTGTGGGCACGACAACATTTGGAAAAGGAATTGTGCAGGAATTGTTCAGTTTCGAAGATGATACTATGATCAAGATCACTACTGCAGAGTATTTTACACCAAGTGGAGAGAATATCCATAAAAAGGGAATTCAGCCGGATGTGGAAGTAGAGTATTCATATGATGCAGCAATGCCCGAACGGGATCCACAGCTTGAGAAAGCTTTGGAAATTGTGAAAGGCGGATTCTAAACAAACAGGAAAACATGGAGGGGATGTTTTCCTGTTTTTGCTGTGTGCCGAGCATGGCACTAATCTTGCTGGTGCAAGTCCAGCCACAGGTATTTACCGCCAAGTGTAGCGAACCACAAGTCGGTATCAGTAATGGTATGGATGAAGGAAGTGGTGTAGCAAAATCCTTGAGCCTACGTACAGAAACTTGATCAGGCGATTAGGTGGGTAAGGTTGCAGTACAAATCGAAGCCCTAATGGTAAACGTATACCGAAGTTGTAAATCAAGAGGTTGTGGGATGAAAGATTAGTGTCTTACCTCGGGAGACCCTACTCACATACTGAAAGGTGTGGTCGAAAAAGGTTTGGAGAGGGAGTCAGATGATGTCATAGTAGGCGTAAAAGCTGAAGGACTGAAACGATTTATAGTACGAATCGTTATGTTTAAAATAATACATGAGCCAGAAATCGGATGGGCAGGAAAAGTAGGAACGTAACCAAGGAATACTGTTTATATCCAGAAGGGTGCTATGTATGAATTTTAGGATAAGTCAGAGGAGTAACAACAATGGAATTGATTGAAGTGATTTTAACAAAAGAAAATCTGAATAGAGCCTATAAAAAGGTGGTATCCAATAAAGGTGCGAGTGGAGTTGACGGGGTTACTGTTGAGGAACTGGGAGATTATATAAGGAAAAATAAGGCGGAGATTGTTACATCCATTAGAAATAGAACTTATATGCCGAAGCCGGTACGAAGAGTATATATTCCGAAAGACAATGGAAAGCAACGTCCATTGGGAATCCCCACAGCATTGGATAGAACTATCCAACAGGCAATCGCACAGCCGATATCAGATATTTATGAAGAAATCTTTAGTGAATATAGTTATGGATTCAGACCAGGTAGAAGCTGTCATGATGCGATCAGACAGGCACTCTGCTATCTGAATGATGGCTATGAATGGGTAGTAGATATAGATATTGAACAGTTTTTCGACCGAGTAAATCATGATAAGTTAATTCAGATACTAAGAGAACAAGTAAACGACAGTACCACATTAAATCTGATTCGGAAATATCTGAAAGCAGGTGTAATGGAAAAAGGACTGGAAAAAGCAACCCTCACGGGTGTGCCACAGGGGGGACCACTATCTGTAGTGTGCTCAAACATCTACCTTGATAAGTTGGATAAGGAACTGGAACAGAGGGGACTTCGTTTCACAAGATACGCAGACGATGTGCTGATATTCATAAAAAGTGAGATGGCAGCCAACCGAGTGATGAAATCTATTTGCAGCTGGTTAGAAAGAAAGCTATTTTTGAAAGTAAATGCTACGAAAACGAAAGTGGTAAGACCGACAAGAAGTAAATATCTTGGATTCACATTCCTAAAGAATGGTTCGGAATGGAAAGTCAGACCGACCAATGAAAAGAAAAAGAAGCTGAAAAAGAAACTAAGCGAATATCTGAAAAGAGGAAAAGCTGTAGCGAGACCACTTGCAGTCACAATTAAAAGAGTAAATGAGATTGTACGAGGGTGGATAAATTATTTCAGAATCGGAATGATGAAGCAGTTCATGGAAGAGTTCGGGGAGTGGTTGAGACACAAAATCCGAGTAATCATCATGAAACAGTGGAAGAGACCGAAAACCATCTACCGAAATCTATGTTATCTGAACAGGAAACATAAAAATGGATTTAGCCAAGAAGAAATATTTAAGGTTGCTAATTCCAGACTTGGATGGTACAGAAAAAGCGGAATGAACGTAGTGAATTTCATTGTCAGTAAAGATTTACTTGAAAATAGGATAAAAGATGGAGTTGGTCTGCTCAATCCCTTATCCTATTACTTAGTTAAAGTTGGAATATAAGTTGTAGAGCCGTATACGAGACCCGTACGTACGGTTCAATGAGAGGGGCAGGAAATTTATTCTTCCTCTCTCCTATTGAGAGGATAAGAAAATGGAGTATTTATATACGAAGATCAGTATTATGACAAATATAAAAATTTTTGAATGGGATTGTGAAACGGATGAAATCAGTTGTTATGGGGTATTAGCAGAGCAAAGCAATCCACTGATATTATCAGAAGAACTTCGCGAACTTCTGAAAAATCGGATCATGAACCAGAAAACACCGGTGATTTATCAGGATGAGAATAAAGTGATTTTTTGTGGGATGAGAGAAAAAATGACGAAGATGCTTCTGCTGGGACCAATCTGTATTGAGGATATGTCTTATGTAGAGATACACCGATACTGTAAAGCTTATCAGATAGAAAATGAACAGTGTCCGCCCAAACTAAAACTGCAGAATCTGTTAGCTTTATTGGAGCTTTTATCTTATATAAAAATTGAGGAGAAATACGAAGATGAAGAAATTTTGGATGCGAATGGTCTGATCGAGAAACAGGAGATTGGACTTGAAGCGGATGTAAGAATAGATATAGAGGATATATATCATCATACTTATCAGGAAGAAGTAAAAACGATGGATTATATTCGTGAGGGAAATCTGGAGGAGGTAGTAGGGGCAGTAGAATTATTGGCAAGTACTGCGGGAAAGCTCTCGGAAAATGAAATCCGAAACGAAAGAAATCTGGGGATATGTTCGATTACGTTGGCAACAAGAGCAGCAATCGAAGGTGGGGCAGCTCCTGCCAAAGCGTATAAGCTCAGTGATCTTTATATCAATAAGATAGACCAGTGCAAAAGAATGACAGAAATTTTTGAATATAGGAAAAGGAGTTTGTATGATTTTGCAAAACTGGTCGTAGAAGAAAGAGAAAAAAGAGCAAACTCAAGGTATACGGAGCAGTGTAAGGAATATATACGAAAATATTATCATCAGAAAATTTGTATACCGGATATTGCGGAGGCGCTGGGAGTCAGTGAAAGCCATTTATCCAGGATATTTAAAAAAGAAACGGGAGAGAGTATTCAGAAATATAGTATGCACATGCGGATTGAAAGAGCAGAAAACTTGCTCAAATATTCCGAAGCATCTCTAACAGAGATCAGTGAGTATCTGTGTTTTTCCTCTCAGAGCCATTTTGGAAAGGTATTTAAGGTGTATAAAAATATGACGCCGAAGCAGTACAGGGACTATTATAAAAGTCCGGAATTTGTTTCAAGAGAAGAAATTTAATAAAAATGATGGAAATATAATAAATAAAGCAGAAATTTGATATAGAAAAAAGGAAAAAGCAGATATGATATCATCATCAAATGAACCGGCCGGTCATACAGGAAAGAACAGTGGAAAGGACTGAAATGTAGTGATGATGAAAGAAACAGGAACAAACAGTAAAAAATTTATCTGGCGTCAGAGGATTGGGTTTGGTATTTCAGACTATGCCTGTAATCTGGCGTATTTAATGGTAAACACATATCTGCTTATTTTTTATACCGATGTGGCGGGAATACCGGCGGCAAGTGCTGCGTTTATGTTTTTGATCACAAAGTTTATTGATGCATTTACAGATTATATGGTTGGGGCGCTGGTTGATCGGACCAATACTAAAATGGGACGAAACAGACCTTGGATGCTGGCAGGCGCTCCGGTACTTGCGGTTGGAATGGTACTGGTATTTACGACACCTGATTTTTCAACAGGTGGAAAACTGGCATGGGCGTATATTACATATATTATTTTTTCTTTTGGATATACGCTGGTAAATATTCCGATGGGGTCCATTTTGCCGACTTTGAGTGCAGATGCCACGGAACGTACTAAAATTGCCACTACAAGAACAATTTTCTCGAATCTTGGATCTTTGACATCTGCATCTATGGCATTGTGGCTGATTGAAAAACTGGGACATGGAAATCAGGCGCTGGGATATAGAAATACAAATATTGTATTTGGAATCATGGTGTTTTTGATCATGCTGATCTGTGTGGCAAGTATTCGTGAAATCAATTTGCCGCCGAGAACAAATCAAAAAACAAGTATTATCAAAGATATTGGATACCTGGTAAAAAACAAACCATATATGTTAATGATTACCTATACATTCTTTTTATTTTTGGGATATCTCGGCATGTTTGCAGCGATTGCATATTACTTCAAGTATATTGTGGGAAATGAGATGATGACTTCTGTGGCAGTGACGATCACAACGATTGTTCCGATTTTTTCAATGTTGATTGCAGCACGTCTCAATGCAAAATACAGTAAAAGAAATATCTCGATTGTGGGAACTTTGATTCAGATTTTGGGGTCTTTGATCATCTGGATAGGCGGCAGCAATGTAGCGATTGTATTCCTGGGAGTGGGAATGATGGGATTCGGAATGGGATTTCGTTCCAACATGTATTTTTCTATGTTGGCAGATGTGGCAGATTATGGAGAATGGCAGAGCGGAAGGAATCTTGCAGGAACACAGATGGCAGTCAATGGATTTTCCAATAAAGTTTCCAGTGCATGTGCGAGTGCGATTGTAGCAGGTTTGCTTGCATGGGGAGCTTATGACGGAACGGCGGCAGTGCAGTCATCAAAAGCGAATATGGCAATTCTATTTGCATTTATTATTCTTCCGATTATTGCAAATATCGCAAGTATTGTTGTGATGTATTTCTATGATCTGGATAAACAGTACGATCAAATGGAACGTGAATTGAAAGAGCGGAGAAAAAAACTGGCAGAACAAACTGCAGAATAAAGGATAGAAAATCTGTTTTGAAAGCGGAAAAGATAAGGAGGAGAAGCGTATGTGGAAGTATGCATATCAAGTACCGGAAAATAAAAAAATAAGAGTGATTGTTCATACGGATTGTAAAAATGAGGCGGATGATCAGTTTGCGCTTGCACACCATCTGATGACTCCCAAGTTTGATGTGCGGGGAATCGTAGCGGGACATTTTTGTAAAAATCCCCAGGAATACGGAGAGGAGAATACTGCAAAAGCAAGCTATGATGAAGTGATCAGGATGATGGAGCTGATGGGGATAGAAGGAGAATATCCGGTAGCTCTGGGCGCTTCAAAGGGAATGGAAGACGAGCAGACTCCGGTAGAATCAGAGGGCGCCAGATTTATTATCGAAGAAGCTTTGAAAGTGGATGAAAGACCATTGTATATTGCTTGTCAGGGAGCTGTTACGGATGTGGCATCTGCTTTGCTGATCTGTCCGGAAATTGCAGAAAGGATTACGATTATCTGGATCGGAGGAGCCGCCTATCCGAATGGAGGATTTGAATTTAATCTGATGATGGATATTCATGCAGCAAATGTAATTTTTGCTTCAAAAGCGGAAGTATGGCAGATTCCAATGGATGTATATAAACAGTTTGGTGTTTCACTGGCAGAATTGCAGCTGAAAGTGCGTCCATGTGGAAATGTAGGCAAATATTTGTTTGAGCAGTTAGAAGAATTTAATCATAAGGCGGCAGTTTACAATATGGCATGGCCTCATGGAGAAGTATGGGGGCTGGGAGATCAGGCGACTGTAGCAGTTCTTATGGAGGAACTGGAAAAAGTAAGCTATGAGATGATACCGGCACCGAGAGTGGCTGATGACATGACCTATATTCACGGGCAGGATTATCGAAAGATCAGGGTTTATAAAACAGCGGAAGTCAGATTGAAGACTTTTTTGCAAAACTGGCGATCAATTTTGGATAGTAAGGGTGAGGACAAGATGAAAAAATATCTGGTGATTGATGCAGGCGGTACAGCTGTAAAATATGCGCTTATGAATGAAAGTGCCAGGATATTGGAAAGAGGCAAATTTCCGACGCCGGGATATGTGGATCATACGCTGGAAGACTTTTTGCAGAGACTGGATATTGTTGTAGAAAAGTATCAGAAACAAATAGAAGGAATTGCTGTCAGTATGCCGGGAATGTTGGACAGCCGGAAAGGTTACTGTGTGACCGGAGGAATGTTGGCATATTTTAATGAAGTTCCGGTCGTGCAATTACTGGAACAAAGATATAAACTTCCGGTGACGATTGAAAATGACGGAAAGTGTGCGGCACTTGCAGAAAAATGGAAAGGTAGTCTGAAGGACTGCAGAAACGGAGCGGTTGTAGTGCTGGGTACTGGTGTGGGCGGTGGGATAATCATAGACCACAAATTGTACAGGGGAGGGCATTTTACAGCCGGTGAATACAGTTATATATTGACAGATCAGAAACAATCAGAGGAAGCGAAAGGATACTGGGGCATGGCAAACGGCGCGGAGACCCTTGCCCAAAAAGCAGCTTTTTATACAGGAGAAGATCCGGAAAAATTGGATGGGATTCAGATCTTTGATCGTGCAAACAAGGGGGAAGAAGCGGTATTGAAAGCACTGAAAGAATTTACGGATACGCTGGCAGTTCAAATTTATAATTTAAATGTGATACTGGATTTGGATGTGGTGGCAATTGGCGGAGGAATCAGTAAACAGCCGTTGCTGCTGGAATATTTGAACAGAAGCATGAATGAATTAATGGAACATCATCCGATTCGTAAAATTACACCGTATGTTCCGAAACCTGAGATAACAAACTGTAAGTTTTACAATGATGCAAATTTGATTGGAGCCTTGTATCATTATGGTGTATTAAAAGAAGGGAGAGTGGAAGAATAATGTTTCCGAAAAATTTTTTGTGGGGAGGCGCAACAGCGGCCAATCAATGTGAGGGTGCATATCTGGAAGATGGAAAAGGGCTGGATATCCAGGATGTGACACCAAAAGGAATTGTGGGACCAAGAACAGAGGTTCCGACAGAAGATAACATGAAGCTGGTGGCAATAGATTTTTACCACCGATATAAAGAAGACATTAAATTGTTTGCAGAGATGGGGTTTAAGGTTTTTCGGCTGTCAATTGCCTGGAGCCGCATTTTTCCAATGGGAGATGAAGAGCAGCCAAATGAAAAAGGGCTTGCGTTTTATGATGCGGTATTTGACGAATGCCACAAATATGGAATAGAGCCGTTGGTTACGATTTCTCACTATGAGACACCATTGCATTTATCGAAAGAATATGATGGATGGGTAAACCGGAAAATGATCGGTTTCTATGAAAAATATGTCAGAACGATTTTTGGCAGATATAAAGAGAAAGTGAAATACTGGCTGACATTTAATGAGATTAATTCGGTTTTGCATGAACCGTTTTTGAGCGGCGGGATTTATACGGAAAAAGAAAAGTTATCGCGCCAGGATCTGTATCAGGCAGTTCATCATGAACTGGTGGCAAGTGCACTGGCGACTAAAATTGCTCATGAGATGATGCCGGAGGCAAAGATTGGATGTATGGTACTTAATATTCCGATTTATCCTTTGACACCGCATCCGGATGACATGATAGAAGTGATGGAAAGACGGCATATGAATGATTTTTTCCTGGATGTACATGTAAGAGGCAGGTATCCGGGCTATATGAAGCGCTATTTTAAAGAACATAAGATTCAGGTGCAGTTTGCCCCGGAAGATGAGGAAATTTTGAAACATACCGTAGATTTTATTTCATTCAGTTACTATATGAGTATCTGTGCTTCTGCAGATCCAAATCAGGGAGAAGCAGGACGGGGAAATCTGATGGGTGGTGTTATGAATCCATATCTGGAAGCTTCAGAATGGGGATGGCAGATCGATCCAAAAGGTCTTCGATATGCACTCAATGAGATGTATGACCGTTATCAGAAGCCTCTTTTTATCGTGGAAAACGGTCTTGGTGCGGTTGATGAACTGGTAGAAGGAAAAGATGGAAAACTGACAGTGGAGGATGATTACCGGATTGCCTATTTGAAAGAACATTTGTTACAGGTTGAAGAAGCAATAGAAGACGGAGTTGAAATCATGGGATATACATCATGGGGATGTATTGATCTGGTAAGTGCTTCTACAGCAGAGTTGAGAAAGCGGTACGGATATATTTATGTTGACCGCAATGATGATGGAACAGGAACTTTGAACCGGTATAAGAAAAAATCGTTTTACTGGTACCAGAAAGTGATTGAGAGCAATGGAGAAATTCTTCATCAGGAATTAAAATAAATAGATTGCATCCCGGGCGGCCGCATGATAAGATAGTTCTGTAAGTTATAGAAAACAGAACTTTAT
>ENA-ORTP01002975-ORTP01002975.1-human-gut-metagenome-genome-assembly--contig:-NODE-2975-length-12759-cov-8.043844_pt1 | contig 12759 bp, 9 predicted proteins | sample MGYA00241913_ERZ509190 | MGnify/ENA primary metagenome ERZ509190 (study PRJEB26280, sample SAMEA2338839) | human gut metagenome | biome: human gut; feature: human-associated habitat; material: faeces...
TTTTATCATAGAAGACCTTTAAAATCCTTATTTACAGAAAATTTTTCATAGACTCAACTTTTTATAGCAAAGCCAGCCAGAACGAGTTGAAAGAAAAGAGGAAAAAAGAGGTTTTCCTGCGGCTAAGCTTTTGGTGGAGCTGGAAAACCTCTTTTCTTCCTCTCAATTCTTCCTCTTATTACTGTGTCTGATTCAGATATCCGTTCACTGCCCAGTTGTAGGTCTCCACAGCCTGGAACAGAGCCATATTTGCAGTTTTCTCTGCAATCTGCTTTCCCAGGAAGGATGACTGAGCCTGGAGATACTCCAGGTCGCTGACCATTCCCAGGCCTCGTTTTGTCTCTGTAGCTGACATTGACTGCTGCTCTGTAGCCAGCTCAGCCTGAGCTAACTGCCATGCAATCTTTTTCTGCTGAATATCATTATACAGATTTGTCATGGAAGCGCTGATGCTCTGCTCCAGATTTTTTACAGTTCTTTCCTGATTCTTCTTATCTGTAGAGTTTTCCTGCATGTTGTTCAGCGCTCTCCTGCTGTACTGAAGATCATAATTGTTCTCCAGGGCCTTCTGACGGTCGGCTTCCAGATTAATCTGGTCAATAGCCGCCAGATCTGCCTGCGGAACTTCCTTGATTTCCGGCTGTGCGTTGTAGCTCCAGCCTGTCATCATACACAGGTTCTGCCGCAGAGTCTCAAGGCTTGACAGAGTCTCTGTCTGAGTTGATTTAATGGACTGGAGATTCTTCTGGGCCTTTAAAACGTCCGCCTGGGTAGCCATTCCAATGGAAGCCTGAGTCTGCACAGCGTTTGCCGCCGCCTCCATTACCTCCACATTCTTCTGAATCAAATCTGCATTAATCCTCAGCTGATTGTAAGAATTGAACAGGTTCTGAGTTGATACCACAATGCCCTTCTGATTTTTAATATGCTTAATCTTGCGCATATCGCTGTCCACATAGGAGCTGTCTGCAGAGATATCAGACTTTAAGGCACTGTTCTGCGTCATGGCCGCCGCTGACATTAAAGGCGCATAGCCGGCCATATAGCTGGCTGCCCCTGCCTGGAGCTGGGCTGCCAGAGCCACGTTTCCGGCTTCCCTGGCCGCCTCAGCCTGATCGCTCAAATCATCGGCCTGGTCACTTAAATCCTCTGCCTGATCTCTCAGATCCTCCGCAGAGTCGTACATGTCGTCAGCGCTGTTTTTCGCATCCTTACGGATCTCAGCTGCATCATCGTCATTCTTTGTATCATTGTAGGACGCCTGTTCATTCTGGTAGTTAGGGTTATACTCCTCCACCAGAAGACTCAGCTCATCGTACTCCATGGTATTGTCCTGAAGTCTTGCCCAGGTAGCCTCATCGTGGGCAAACTGGGGGTTTTCGGCCAGCGCCTGCATAGGAGAAAAAGAGGCGAGGGCTGCTGCTGTCAGAAGCGGTAAAACCTGTCTATACTGTCTTTTCATGTTTTTCCCTCCATTTTAACTCTGTGAAACTGTCATTCCCTTTAACGCCCAATCATAATTCTGTATGCTGGAAAATAAATCTGCCTTGGCATCGTCCCTCTCGGACTTGGCAGTTAAATAAGCGGCCTGAGCACTCAGATAATCAATTTTGCTCATCATCCCCATAGCATTCTTCTGATCTGCGGCCTGCATATCCAGGGAAGCGGCCTGGAAATTAGCTTCAGCTCCCTCATATGCCTGGCGGGCTGCCACAGCCTTGGCATAAAGGCCTTCCACGCTGACTGCAATACTCTGGCGGGTCTGGGATACGTTCCTCTTCAGAGCGTTTCTTCCTACTGAACCGCTGGCTCCGTTCTGGCGCATGCTGATCAGGTTATAGTTAGCCTGAGCGGCCGTCTCTGTATCAGCCGCCAGATTCATGCTGTCGAGCCTTGCCGTATCCACCTCAGGGAGCGGCGCAATCTCCGGATCGCTGTCAGCATTCCAGCCGCAGGTAATCAGCAGGTTCTGTTTCAGGCTGTTGACCGCGGAGTCCATCTGAACCGCCGCGCTCTGAGCCTGGAGCCAGCTCTGGTTCGCAGAAAGCATCTCCTCAGAGGAGGCCATTCCAAGGCCGGCTCTGGCCGCAGCCGCGTCGTAGCCGGCTTTGGCTAACTCCTCCTGCTTGGCTAACAGATCTTTCTTGGAAGCCGCCTTCTGGTACTGAATCATCAGGTTCTGGGCCAGCATGGTCTGCTGGTTCTTCAGCATTTTCAGCGAACGCTCCGCTGTACCTGACAGGTCTTCATCGGACAGTTTGGCTGCCTGCTTTCTCATGGCCTTGGCGGCCTCCTTATAAGATTCATAGAGCGCTCTGGTGGATTCGTCCATATCGTCCTCTTTCAGATCCAGCGCGCTTTCCATCGCTTCGTCGGCGTCCTTTCCCAGCTGTCTGGCTGCTTCCAGACTCTGGCTCTGTCCGGCAATCTGCGCATATGTATTTTTATAGGTTACATTATACCGCTCCACTAATCCGGGCAGCTCGCTGTACTGGAGAGTCCCGTCGTTAAGCTCGGCCAGATACGCCTCATTGACTCCTCCGTCCGCCCCCGACGGCCCTGCCAGGACCAGGAGGGGGGAGGAGAGAGCCAGGAGAACGGCCGCTGCCGCGGCGGCTGTCTGTTTTCGTTTCATGGTTCTGTCACCTCCAGGTGTTCTATGATGTGTAATCAGCTTGTTTATCAGTCGATGTCCAGCTCCTGCTTCGGCTTCCTGTTCATCAGAGTATAGTAAATAGGAAGCATTAACAGGGACAGGATCGTAGAGGCAATGAGGCCTCCCACGTTTACAAGGGCCAGGCCCTGCATGGTCTCTCCACTGTCTCCGTAGGCCAGAGCCATAGGAATCATGGATACTACGGTTGTCAGCGTTGTCATAAGGATTGGGCGCAGACGCGTCGCGCCTGCCTCTACGAGAGCTGTGTCGCGATCCATTTCCGCCCTGTACTGGTTAGCTGTATCCACGTAAAGGATACCGGAGTTTACAACGGTTCCGAACAGCATCAGGAATCCTAACAGGGACGCCATACTGATGCTGGCGTCTGCTAAGAACAGAAGTCCGAAGGAACCAATAAGGCTGAACGGAATGGTCGTCATAACCATGACGGAGAACTTCGGAGACTCGAACTGAGCCGCCATAACTACGAAAATTAAGAAGATGGACATTCCGATGGCGCCGCCTAAGGAAGCGAACTCCTCGGCCATGCTCTCATCCTGGGAGCTCTGTGCTCTCGTTACGTTCTCTGTCAGTCTTGGAGCGACTGTCTCATTGTAAATCTTCGTCTCCAGGGCGTCCATTTCGTCCTCGTTTGTGCCGTTGACAAAATCGCCTGTGATGGTTACCTGATACTCCTTATCCTTTCTCGTAATGCTCTGCGGGCTGTCCTTGAAGTAGATGTCCGCAATATCAGCCAGAGCGATGGAGTTGCCGTTAGAGCCTGTTACGGTAATTCCCTTTACCTGGTCTACCGTCTCATACCAGCCGTCCGGATACTCAATCTTAATGCTGATTTCCTTGCCGTTCTGCTCCAGCTCGGCAGCCTCATTTCCGCTGATCATCATGTATACAGTCTGGGCTACCTGAGCGGGGACCATGCCCTCTGCAGAGGCCTTTACCGGATCGATGTCAATCTGAATAACAGGCGCGGAGTTCTCCAGGGAGGAGTGAATCTTTGTCAGCTCCGGTCTCTCCTTTAAGTCGTTGACAATCTGGTCCGAAATATTTTTAAGCTCATCGTACTGGGTTCCTTTCAGAAGGTATTCCACTCCGTCTGTACTGCTCATCATCATAGAGCTGGAACCTGAGGATTCTACTGTCACATTCATCTCTGGATAGGCGGTGAGAACCGGTTTCCAGTCCCTTACCACCTGGTCTGTGGAACGCTTCCTGTCGTCCTTCAAGTAAGCTGTCAGGGTAGCGGATCCTCCGCCTGAAATGCTCAGGCCGCTGGCGCCGTAGGATAAAATGTAATCCTCCACATCTTCATCTGCCGCCACATATGCCTCAGCGTCTCTTACCAGCTGGTCAACCTTCTCGATTGTAATACCCGGGCGCAGCTCCATGGTTACCTGAACCGTTCCCTCATCCGATGCAGGCATCAGCTCCATTTTAATGTGGCCTGCCAGGAAGAAAGAGAAAATTAACAGAAGCACGCTGGTGAACATAACGGTTTTCTTCTTTGGAAGCAGGAACCGAATCAGTGCGCGGTACTGATCCTGCATTACCTTTACCACGCCGGACAGCGGAGCCTTCTCCCTCTCTGCCGGACGGTACATTACGTAGCACAGCGGCACGATAGAGATAGCGGAAACAAAGGAGGCGATCATACAGAATACAATCGTAAATCCAAGGGGCTTGAACATCTGTCCTGACAGACCCTGAATCAGAGCCAGAGGAAGGAATACAACGCAGGTGGTCGCCGTACCGCCCAGGATAGAGGCAATCATAATTCTTGTTCCCTCCAGGGCTGCGTCTCTGAAGGCGGTTGCTGTGTTTCCAAGCTTTTCTTTTGCTCTGAAGCAGCTCTCCAGCACGTTGATCGAGTTGTCGACCATCATTCCGACGCCCAGAACAAGGCTGCCCAGGGTGATAACGTTCAGTGAGAAGCCCATGGCCCTCATCAGAATCAGCGCCGCCAGAATGGAAATCGGAATGGAAGTTCCTACAATCAGAGACGCCTTAATGTCTCCGAAGAACAGCCACAGGATAATCATGGAAATGATAACCGCCATGACCATGGTCTCCATTACGCTCTTTAAAGAGGCGTTAATGCTGTCGCTGCTGTCATCAACTACAACGATATCCAGGTTCGGATTACTTCGTTCCAGACGCTCGATTGTCTTATTTACTGCCTTTGATACCTCTCCGGCTGAGGATTCCTGCTGCTTCTTGATAGCCAGCGTCATGGTGTCTCTGCCGTTATAGCGTCCGATACCAATTGGATCCTCCAGATTTGTATGAACATTGGCAATGTCCTCCAGGTGGATGATATCGCCGCTTCCCACAGTAATCGGAATCGTTTTTAAGCTCTCCATCGTATCGTAGCTGACGCCTGCCGATACGGATAATTTCTGGCTTCCTACAATCGCGCTTCCGGCCGGAAGGGAGAAGTCTGCGCTTCCCACTGCCTGAGCCACCTGGCTCATGGATAAATGGTACTGGTCAAGCTTCTCTGGAATCAGCTCAACCTTAATATACTGCTCCTGGCCTCCGCTGACGTCTACGCTGGCAACGGAGGAAATTTTCTCAAACTCGGGAGCGATGGTTTCGTCCACATAGTTGTAAAGGTTCTCCGCCGTGTCGTCGTTGACCGCCAGAGTCATGGTAGCCATATCGTTGATATTCATCTCCACAATGGCCGGATCGTCTGCATCCTCCGGCAGAGTGGATCCCATCAAATCCATCTTTTTCTTTAAATCGTCATAAGCCTCGTCAATATCTGTTCCGTACTGATACTCCAGAATAACCATGGAGATATTCTCCTGGGAGTAGCTGTTGACGGATTTTACGCCGTTCAAGGTTCCTATCTCATCCTCTATCGGCTTCGTTACCAGTTCGCTGACGTCCTCCGGGCTGGCTCCCACATAGGTGGTGGCCACAATCAGCATGGGCATATCCATCTCCGGAATCAGCTCCAGCTTGGAGGAAAGAACGGAGGATAAACCGAATACGATCAGACAGATAACTGACAGGATCGTAGTGACAGGACGCTTCAGGACAAATTTAGTTAAACCCATATGTACGCCTCCTTACTCTGCTGCCTGCTCTGTCTGTGTAGTCTCTTCTTCCTGCTCTCCTGTCTGAGCCTCTCCGCCTTCAGAAGCGGCCTCAGAAGGAAGCTGCACCTGAGAGCCTTCATAAAGCTCTGAGCTCCATGTCGTGATAACCATATCGTCTGTTGTAAGACCGGATGTTACCTCTGTTTTCTCTGAGTCAAAAATTCCAGTCTCAATCGGAACCTCGTGAACCGTTCCATTGTCGTAGGTGTAAACCTTCGGCTTATTCTGAGAGTAGTAAACTGCGTCCGTCGGAATCGTGAGCACGTTTTCTGCCTTCTCAGACACAACCGTAAGCTTTACTCTGGAGCTGGTGGCCAGCGCGTCTGCACCTGCCAGGGAAGCCTTTACGTTAAACAGGCCGGTGGCGTCGTCAATCTTTGTGCTGACCTCGGAAATCGTTCCCTCGTAATCGGTTCCGTTCTTGCTGATAATCACTGTGTCGCCCACATGAAGTCCAGCAACCACGCGCTCTGTTACAGAGAATTTTACCTGCTTTGCGCCCTCTCCGGAAATCACGCAGATAATGTTCTGGGTGCCTACGTTGTCGTGGACCTCCACGCTGACGCTCTCCACCTTGCCGGAAATCGGCGCTGTGATGGAGCTGAACTCTACCTGGTTGTCATAGGCAATCTTAGCGGAGTCATACTGCAGCTGAGCCATCTTGGCGCTGCTCTGAACCTGCTCAAAAGCCTGCTGGGACATATTTCCGCTCTCAAAGAGAACTCTGGAGCGCTCCAGCTCCTTATTGGCGTTCTCCATGTTGACAGCGGCTGTCTCCATGCTGTTCTTAGCTGTGTCTACCATCTTAGTGTCAATGTGGCAGATAGGCTGTCCCTCTGTGACCATGTCGCCGGCCTTTACATAGACCTCTGTGACCTCTCCTCCGGCCTTCGGAATAATAGAAGCCATCTCCGACGGCTCAATGCTTCCTGACAGGTCTGTATAAATCTCAATGGTTCCTATCTGCGGCTGCTCTGCTGAAACGACAGGAGCTGCTGCTGAATTAACCGAATCCTTTGGCTTCAGGAAACGCGGCAGAACAAGAGCCGCTACTACAACTACAGCGGCAGCTGTGATGATCATGTTTTTTTTCTTCATGTTGTTCTTCTCCCTTACTTACTTTCTGTCTTCATTATATGCCATGTTTATGCCAGCTTCTCTCTAGGGGCCGCTGCCATGGAAGGCTCCGTATTTCAGAAGCCCGATTCTCTGTGCAAATAACTTCCTAACCTCATCCTCCGAGGTTCCCTCGTAAAACTCCCGGATGGCGATTCCTACGCTGGACATTCCCAATGTGAACAGACAATGGAATTCTTCAAAGCTCTTTGTCTTTAAATTTTTATTATCCATGTGTTCATATACCCACTGCTCTGTGCAGCCAGGAAGCCTTGTATAATCTCCTCCCTTCTTGGAAAATCCTCTCAGCATATCGTCAGAATTGACATGAGCCATAATATTCTTCAGGAACTCAAAATTAGACCTCTTTGAGCAAAATGAAAGCATCGCCTCCATCACATCCTGAAAAGCCATCCAAAGATTTCCCTCGTTATTCTCTAATGAAAGTTTCATCAGAGCCACAAATTTCTGGTGGCTGTCCTCAAAAATATAGGCCAGCACATCCCATTTGTCCTCAAAATATGTATAAAAACTGCCTCTGGAAATGTTGGCGTTTTTAATAATCTGGTTAATTGAAACCTTATCAATCGTTACTCTGGCAAATTCTTTAATTGCCGCTTCACAAATCATCTTCCTCTTTTCTTCCGAAAGACGGTAAAATCGCTCTGACGGCATAACGCTCCCCCTGCTCTTTTCATACTTTCATACATCATCTTCTCATAACGCCTGCCGCTCTAGTGACAAGCTGTCACTTATTATAGTGACACCCTGTCACCTTGTCAAGATGTGAAAACAGAATTTATAAAAGTTTTACATTTTGTTTTCAGTATGTTTCGTATTCGCAGATATGCGGCATGGATAAGCTAAGAGGGGAAGGGTTCCTGCGGTTCGGCTGAAAGCCGCAGGAACTCTTCCCCTCTCTTTTTCATTTACTTACATTTCTTTCCCTGCCAGGACTTCCATGTAATCTTTATAATTTTCCTCTAAAAGCTTCGGTGTGTCGAGGCCGTAAGGACATTTGCTCTTACATGCTCCGCAGTGGAGGCAGTCCTCGATTTTCTTCATCTTGGCCTGGCCTTCCGGCGACAGATGGCCGGCAGACGGAGAGCGGCGCAGAAGCAGAGACATTCTGGCGCAGTTATTGATCTCGATTCCCACCGGGCAGGGCATACAGTAGCCGCATCCGCGGCAGAAATCGCCTGCCAGAGTCTCGATATCTGAATCTATCACCTTCTGAAGCGTCTCGTCCAGAACCGGAGGCTGGTCAATATAGCTTAAAAATTCATCCAGCTCCTTTTCCTTCTGAATCCCCCAGATAGGAAGCACATTCTCATACCGGGCCATATAGGCGTAGACGGCGGCTGAGTTGGTCAGCAGACCGCCGGAAAGGCCCTTCATGGCAATAAATCCCATATCCTTTTCCCGGCATTTCTCTGCCAGGGCCCTCTCCCTCTCGGTAGACAGGTAGTTGAACGGGAACTGAAGCGTATCGTAGAGCCCTGACTCCACCGCTTCCTCCGCCACGTCGATCCGGTGGTTAGTAATGCCGATAAACCGGATTTTTCCCTGTTTCTTTGCCTCCAGCATGGCGTCGTACAGCCCAGTCTCATCTCCCGGTTTCGGGCAGACCGGCGGATTGTGGAGCTGGTACACATCTATGTAATCCGTCTGCAGAAGCCGCAGGCTGGTCTCCAGATCCTCCCAGAACTTCTCCGGCGTGGAGGCCATAGTCTTTGTGGCAATATAAATATGGCTTCTCACGTCCTTCAGCGCATATCCAATCTTTTCCTCGCTGTCTGAATAGGCCCTGGCCGTGTCGAAATATCTGATTCCGCCGTCATAGGCCTTTTTAAGAAGGACAGCGGCCTCTTCCTTTCCAATCCGCTGAATGGGAAGGGCGCCAAAGCCGTTCTTATTGACAATAATTCCCGTTCTTCCCAGGGTAACCGGCGTTCCCTTCACCCTCTCATAGGAGTCTAACAGATCCTGCAGCGCCTCGTCGCTGTCGTCAATCCAGACGTCCTCCTCCTCGGCGTTCAGTCCCAGATATTTTGCAAGGGTTCTCTCGTCGTCAGAGCGGTTCCAGCGGCTGATGTAGCGGTCAATTTCATCAAATTCAATCTGCCCTGACAGGTATAATTCCTTAAAAGTCATTCTCCTGCTCCTTTATATTCTTCAGTACGGTGATTTCCTGATTGTCAATGTGTTCCCGCATGGCCTGTTTGGCCTCCTCCACATGGCGGGAGCAGAGAGCCCTGTAGATCTTTCTGTGCTCCGCCAAGAGAATCTGGCGTTTTTCTTCGTCCTTGATGTATTCCAGGCGGTAGCGGTACATCTGCTCCCGCAGATTGTTCAGGATCTGCACCAGCCTTGTGTTTCCGGTACTGTTGTAAATAATATCGTGGTAGGCCTCGTCTGTCTCCGCGATCTCCATGGCAGTTCCCTCGGCCACTGCCTTTTTGAATGCGTTCTGAGCCAGATCAAGCTCCTTAAAGTCCTCTTCCGTCATCCTCTCGCAGGCCAGCTCAATGGCCAGCTCCTCCAGAGAACGGCGTACCTCCAGCACGTCCCGCATACTCTTCTCAGAAATTCTGGCAACCTCCGCCCCTTTTCTGGGAATCATAAGCACCAGGCCCTCCAGCTCCAGCTTGCGGATTGCCTCCCGGATAGGCGTGCGGCTGACGCCCAGCTTCTCCGCCAGCTGAATCTCCATCAGCCTCTCCCCAGGAGCCAGCTCCCCCTTTAAAATCGCCTGGCGCAGCGTGTTGAAAACCACGTCTCTGAGCGGAAGATACTCGTTCATATTTACCTGAAAATTATTTCCCATTTCTTTCATTCCCCTGTCTTATGTCTGCGTCTTTGTTTCTGTTATAAAATCGAGTCAGGTAGACCTGTCTGGCCATAGAAGCAGCGGATCCGTAGCGCATTTCCTCGTATGCCTCCTCCGCCCTGGCCGGACTCATGAAAAGCCCGAACACCGTAGGGCCGCTTCCGCTCATCATGGCTCCCACCGCGCCCATGGCCATCATCTTGTCCTTGATATCCTGAATCACCGGATGGGCCGGAATCGTCACTGTCTCCAAAATATTCCCCATATTTTCAGCCAGTCCCCTGAGATCCCTGTCCTCAATGGCCCGCATCAGGCGGTCAATATCCGGATGAGCCGTCTTTGGCAGCTGATTGACATGCAGGTTTTCATAAACAAATTTTGTGGAAACGCTGACAGACGGCTTGGCAATCAGAACCTGGCACTGAGGCACCGGATCAAGCGGCGTCAGAATCTCTCCAATCCCCTCTGAAAGCGCGGTTCCCCTCATAAGGCAGTAGGGCACATCGGCCCCCAGTCTTACGCCGCGCTTCATCAGCTCCTCCATGGAAAGACCCAGGGAAAACATTTTGTTGACTCCGAAGAGGACTGCCGCTGCGTCTGAACTGCCGCCGGCCATCCCCGCCGCCACAGGGATAAACTTTTTAATGCGGATATTTACGCCCTCTTTGATATCAAACTCATCCATCAAAAGCCTGGCGGCCTTGTAGGCCAGATTGTTCTCATTGTCAGGCAGATAGTAGAGATTCGTCTCAATCCCGATTCCCGGCTGGTCCCGTCTCATAAGGTCAATCCGGTCATAAATCCCCACTGTCTGCATAATCATCCTGACTTCGTGATAACCGTCCTCTCTTCTCCTCACTACGTCAAGGCCCAGGTTCACCTTTCCGTAAGCTTTCAGTCCCAGATGCTTTATCATAGACCTCCCTCTCAGCTCAGGCTGTATCTTGCTGCTGAATTTTGTATTTTTGTATTTTTTTGTATACAATATATTATATACTCAGTACATATAAAATACAAGAACCAATTGAGCAAATCTCCTCTTCAGTCTGTACGAATCCCAGCTTTTCTGCCAGTCTTCTGGAAGCCATATTGTCCGCTCTGGCCTGCAGTCTCACACAGGTTCTGCCCTCTTCCTTCTCCCGCCGGATAATGGCCCGGCACGCCTCCTCTGCCAGCCCTCTTCTTCTGTATTCTTTGTAAATATGATATCCCAGCTCTCCGTCTGTGATTCCCGCCTTTCCCACAATCTTCCCTGTGGCCTTCTCTATCAGCGCCCACAGCCCGCTCTCATAAAACCGGTACTGGCAGGCAATGTAGGAGGACAGAAGCTCTGGCGTCCGAAATTCCTCCTCCTCGTCAGGCAGCACGTCGCTGGCCTTAAACTCCCGGATCAGAAGGCGTTTCGTCTCCGCAATCGTCCAGGGCATGGAAAACCGGCGGCACACGGCCTTTTTCAGAAGTTCTTCGTCCGCGTCCTCCAGCCTTTCCACCAAGTAGAGAGCAGGGGAGAGATCGGGAATCTCCTCTGTTTCACTTCTTTCTGCCGCCCCACCCTCTTCTCTCTCTTTTTCCGCTTTCCTCTGCCATAAGCCGACAACGGCTCTCCCTGCCGCGTATGCGGCCTGGAGAGCCTGTCTGTCGTCTGATATAACTGCCTGAAACAGAGAGCCGTTTACCTCTATCTCTCTTTCAATCAGCATTTTTCTGGTTCTGGATAATCCTCTCCGAAGGTCTCCACTGTCACCTTCTTCATCTTCTGAGCCTTCATGGGGCGGTCGCTCCAGTCGGTTCTGCACTCAGCGATCTTATTGACCACATCCATGCCCTCTGTCACATGGCCGAACGCCGCATACTCGCCGTCTAAATGCGGAGAAGTCTCGTGCATAATGAAGAACTGAGAACCTGCGGAATCTGGATGCATGGCTCTGGCCATAGAAAGCACGCCTGGAGTATGCTTTAAATCATTCTTAAAGCCGTTGCGGGCAAACTCTCCCTTGATGGAATAGCCCGGGCCTCCGGTTCCATTTCCATCCGGGCAGCCGCCCTGGATCATAAAGCCGCGGATCACGCGGTGGAAAATAAGTCCGTCATAGAAGCCCTTCTTTACAAGGCTGATAAAGTTATTTACTGTGTTCGGGGCAATCTCCGGGTAGAGCTCTGCCTTGATTACGTCCCCGCTTTCCATCTCAATGGTAATAACTGGATTCTGCATCGTGATATCCTCCTGAGTATTCATTGCGCCGCCTGCATCAGACGGCGCCAGGCCGTGTCCCGGCCAGTCTGATACAAGTGTATCAAATGTGGCGGCGGATTGCAAGAATTAACATGTAAGGCCGGCAAAAGCCCACCAAAAGCTGCAAAATCTGAAGAGAGACAGCATAGAGAAGAAAAGAAATTTTCCTCGTTCCAATTAAAAGGTACCGGAAAATTCCTTTTCTACTCTGATTAGGCCTGGTTTTCTGATTCAGGCCTCCACTGTCCGGTTGACTGCTGTGTTCATATCCATCTTAGAGGCGTAGGCGCGGACCCGGGCCACGTAGAAGGAATATCCCTTTAACAGCCCTGCTATGCCATAGGCCAGAGTTGTTCCAGCTGCCTTTCAGCCTCCTCTTCAGAGAGGGAAAACTGCTTTTTCAGAGAAAGAAGAGCAGCTTCCCTGGAAGCGCCCAGATCCCGGAAAGCGTGAATTAAGGCTGCGATACCCTGGATTTTACCCAGCTCAATGCCCTGTGCTTTGCCTAATTCAATGCCCTGCGCTTTACCTAATTCGATTCCAGCTTTGATTCCCTCTTCCTTCCCACACTCAAACTCCGCCTTTTTAATCAGCTCCCGTTCCCGTTCTTCATCGTATTCAAAAATGCTCATAGCTACTACCTCCGCCCGTGATTTTAAGAGAAAATCTGCCAGGATTCCTTCGCTGATACATTCCTCCACCGCCTGGTTGACCGCTGCGTTCATATCCATCTGAGAGGCGTAAGAGCGGACCCGGGCCACATAGAGGGAATATTCCTTTAACAGCCTGCAGGCGTTCATCA
>ENA-ORTP01002985-ORTP01002985.1-human-gut-metagenome-genome-assembly--contig:-NODE-2985-length-12720-cov-2.951678_pt1 | contig 12720 bp, 10 predicted proteins | sample MGYA00241913_ERZ509190 | MGnify/ENA primary metagenome ERZ509190 (study PRJEB26280, sample SAMEA2338839) | human gut metagenome | biome: human gut; feature: human-associated habitat; material: faeces...
GATACAGAGAAGTTTCCGGAACCTTTTTTCGCAGAATCATTAAGGTAAGATGCACAAAAATTTCTTCCAGAGCGTCTTTGGTGTATCTTGCATATTTATCCTGATTAAAAATCTGCATTACCTGCTCATACAATTGTCTGTAACTGCTTTCATCATACCTGTCCTGAAATAACTGCTGATAAACCAGATGAATATAATATTTGGAATACTTATTTTCATAAAACATATGCATACATTCCAGAAGATAAAATCTGACCGTCATTTCATCTCCGCCCAATGCATAGCCCGTTTTATTACTGGACAGCAAAAACAATCCCACATTGCGTAACGTTTTTTTCAAGGTTTTAATATCTGTGACCAACGTATTTTTACTAATATCCAGCATCTGGCATAAACTTTCCGTCGTACAGGGAACTTTATTCACTGCAATGATCAGCGTAATGACAGCCAGCCTTTCCTGTACCGATAAAAAATAGCTGTTTTTTATTCTGGGTGAAAACAGAATTTCTTCTACCCGATTTTGTTCCTCCATGGAAAGAATAACCGACTGATTGGCAGATACCATTTCTTTTATATGATTTTCTCTGAAAAAATCATTAATCTTATCAATCTGATAAAATAACGATCTTTTGGATAAGTGCAAATGTCTGCATACCTGCTCAATTTTCAGACTTCCATTATTTTCATATAAATATTCAACCAATGCCAAACTTTGTTTATTTATTTCCATTTTCCCACCTTTTCCTCCTGCATTTTGACAATAGGAATATCTTTTTCTCCGTTATTTCATGATAAACAGAAAAAGCATGAAATAGTTTCCTAAATCATGCTTTTCTTTTGCCAGACTATCAGCCGATCATCGACAATAATTTCGCAAGTCCATTTGCGATGATTGTCCATACAGAGTATTCATTTCCTCCATATACCTGTAAGAATGTTCCTACAGTTGAAGAAACCATCGGTATGCTGATTGCACATAAAATCGTTAACATCACTCCGCCAATTACCGCTGTGGTAATTACCGCTTTTATTCCGCCTCGTTTATTGGCAAAGATACAGGCCGGCGCCACATCAAAGTAGCAGGCAACCATAAGAGGAATCAATGCCACAGAAATCATACCGGACGCGCCCAATGCAAAGATGGAAATAATATTTACACTGGCTGCAATGATAAATCCAATCAAAAGAGCGTTGGCGCCATAAGGGAAGATCAAAGGAATATCCATGGCCGGAACTGAACCAGGAGCCAGTTTCATCGCAATTCCCTTAAATGCCGGAACGATCTCGGCAAGCATCATTCGAACACCCTGAAGAAGGATAAGCATTCCGGCTGCAAAGGTCATTCCGTTTGTAATTGCCACAGTGACAAATGGCTGTCCTGCAAAAATCAGTTCCTTCGTCTGTGCATCCATAAATAATGCTACAATCAGATATACCAGCGTGATTGCCAGACCGGAAACCAGCGTCGTGTCTTTACAAAAATCCAGTTTCTTTGGCAGATTGATTTTTTCTGTATTCTGTAAGACATTTTTCTCTTTTTTTCCAAAAAATGAACCAATGGCTACGCCGAGAAGACAGAAAATAGAAGTGGTATGTCCTATGGTAAACATATCCTGCCCTGTCAGTTCTTTCACATATTTTCTCATAACGTGCGGCATGATGGTGATCACACCGATATATAAGATGATGGCCAGAACAAACATTGCCACTGTATTTAATTTATTTTCTACGGCTACTCCAATAAAGAGCATCGGGTACCAGTATAAGATATTGGCAGTTAAAAAGATCGTCTTAAATCGGGTAAATCTTGCAATAAGGATATTTAAAACAAATCCCAGAAGCATGATCAGACCGACATGTCCTCCCCATTCTCCAAGAAACGCGTTAAAATCTCCCATTGGTTTTGCATTTGGAAGAGCGAATAATTCTGTAAACCCATTGGACAGCGGTGCGATACTTGTACTTAAAATGGTCACGCCCTGCGTCAGGATAACCATACCAATAAAAGTTTTCACTGTACCTTTTATAATATCACTGCCACTCTTTTTTTGCAAAATCAATCCTAACATGGCGATAATCGCAATAAACATCGGCGGCGTCCGCATTAAACTGATTATCGTATTTAAAAAAATGTTCATTAGTAACCTCCCATTTTCTTTTCTTTTATTTTTTTCTGCATCAATACATTTTTCTTATGAATATGTTCAGGTTTATTTTTCCTGAAGTTCTTTTATTTTTGGAAGCAGTTTACCGGCTACCTCTTCTTCATCAACAAAATTATCAATGATTAAAATCGGGCAGGAAACCTTCTCCTTAACCTCCGGATACAGCTCGTTGGAAACCAGAATCAAATCCACACCCTCATCACTTACGCTGGTCAGGTCATGCGGTTCTGTGCTGGCTTGTATATCATTTTTTTCCAATACGCTGTCTACAGTCATTTTCAAAATCAATGAGCTGCCAATTCCAAAGCCACACACGGTCATAATTTTTAATTCTTTCATCTTTTTTCTCCTCTCTTTATTTTTCTTGTTCGTTTAAATACTGCAAAAGATCTTTTACATTTTCGCACTGATTTAAAAATTGAATAAACTCTTTTTTCATCAGCAATTTAGACATATCCATAAGAACTTCCAGATGTTTATCCTTCGTATTTGAAGCAATGACAAACAAAATGCTGACCGGATCATTGGTTTCATGACCAAAAACCACCGGTTCTTTTAAGGTCATCATACTCATGCATTCTTCGTTCACCGTCTCTCCTGCTTCCGCATGTGCAAGAGCAATTCCCGGAATCACTACAATGTATGGACCAAACTTATGTAAAGCGTCAATCATCTGTTCGACATATTCCGGTGAAATTTTTCCCTGTTCCACCAGACAGGCTGCCGCTTTACGTATGGCGTCTTCTTTATTATTCGCCTTTACTTTTAATTGTATCGTTTCCTCATTCAAATAATCCGTAATCATTAGCGCTTCTCCATCTTTTCTTATTCTTATTTTAATATGATATTCCTATTTAGAACATACCAAAAGTTGTTCATGAAAAATACACAAGTTGGTATAGTGGTCAGCCTTTGATTTCCCTGTAAATCTCACGTATTTCTTCTCTGGATACCTCTACGGGATTAAGGCTTGTACAGCCATGAATCAGGGCGTCTTCCACCATACGGTCAATTCCTTTTTCCGTAAGACCATAGGCCTTCAGATTTTTTTCACATCCGATTTTATCCAGAAAAGCGTCTATGGCTTTGATTAATTCTTTTCTGGCCTCTTCCTTTGGCCAGAGCTGATCCGGATAAAGGTAATGCATAATTCTGCTGCATTCTTCGTCCCTGTGATTTCCCATGGATAATAGTCCATATTTTTGTAATACGCCAACAGCCAGACCGTGAGGAACACCATAATGTCCTGAAAGAGGACACCCCAAACCATGGGGCAGCGTTCCACAACAATGACTCATGGCAATTCCTGCCAAAGTAGAAGCAAACGCCATCTCTTCTCTTCCCTGTATATTTTCCGGTTCTTCCACACACACCGGTAACCAGGTAAACACCTTTTTGATTGCTTCCAACGCCATAACTTCCGTAAAAGAATTACGTATTTTGGAAAACATGGATTCCATCGCATGACTAAGCACATCCAGCCCCGTGGACACCGTAAGATTTTTTGGCAATCCGACCGTTAACCGGGGATCAACAAAAGCGATTTTCGGATAAATCAGCGCCGAAGTGATGGAATCTTTCCTCAATGTCTTTTCATCGGTGATCACCGCATACTGGCTCACTTCTGAACCCGTTCCCGCCGTGGTAGGAATGGCGATAACCGGGAGAGTTTTGGTAATGTCTTTCTTCTCCGGTGTTCCGTCTAAATAACTTCGGATGTTTTCCCCTGTGACCGCAACAACACTGACTGCTTTGGCCGTATCCATACTGCTTCCGCCGCCCAAAGCAATGATTCCGTCAGATTTCCATTCTCTTACTTTCTGCGCGCAATCATTTACCGATTGTATTCCGGGATTAACCTTCACATCGGTATACACGTTTATCTCTGCAAATGCATTGAATAAATCCTGGCCAAATGCCGTATTGAGCAAAAAGGAATCTGTAATGATGCATGGTCTTTTTATCCCCTGTTTTTCTACATAGTCTTTTACCTGTTTTATTACTCCCCTGCCAAATACAATCTGCACAGGCATATAATATTCAAAACTTCTCATGATGAGATCCCCCTAATCCATCTTCTGTATCATTTCGTAAAATTTTCGATTAAACGCTTCCAGATCGATGATTTTATCCGGTATATCCACCAGATTAATTTCTTCCTCGGCATATTTGCCTTCCGTATCGATCTGAATCCATCCTGTCTTCATATTTTCTTTTTCTTTTACTACTCTCTTTTGTCCGGTTGCAAAAAGTTCCGGATTCGTAAGATAAACCGCAGTACACAGATCCCAGTTGATAAATACCGGTCTGTTCCCATAGTCTTTTGTTTTTCGCTCAATCCAGTCCTTTAAAATCGGGCGACTCCATTTCATAAACCGGGAATCCATATTCAACATGGACTCCAGATCTTCGAGACGATACACCGCGTCCTGCGTACATTGTGCGGTCAGAACAGATAAGTTCGGACAATGGTATACGACCTTCATGGCAGAAGCCGGATCACTGGCAAAATTTAACTCTTTGCATAAAACACCATTTAAGTACAGGGGTTCGGTAATTCCTCCCATAACGATCAGGCGATGAATCTTGTCAAAAAACTGATGATCTTTTGTATATGCTCCCGCAATATTGCACATGGAACCAATGGCAATCACCGTAATTTCTCCGGGATATTTATTTGCCATCGCTAACAGAAAATCCACTGCCTCACTGTCGTATTCTCCGGGATTTCTGCCGCCTTTCATCACAGGGACATCGGTAATCCCCAGATCTTCCATCATCTGCAGCGTATTATAATAAACGACGTGCTCATAATTATTGGCAAAGGTACAGGTAATCCCCATTACCTCAATCTCCGGATGTCCGTACAGATAGGCAAAAGTCAGGCCGTCATCCACGTCGCTTTTTTTTACTCCCATGGTATTGTCACAATCTAAAATTACTTTCATCCTTCTCCTCCAAATACTTCTGCGATCGTTTCAAACAGAAAACACACCGAGCAACTTCCGGCGTCCATAAATCCTTTTGAACGTTCACCTAAAAATTTTGCCCGCCCTTTTGTCGCCTGCATTTCTTTTGTTTTTTCCGCACCTTCTTTTGCTCCCTGGTAAGCGGAGAGAACCGCTTCTTTCATTGATTCCGGTTTGTTTTTTTTCAGATAATCCTGGCTGCCGTACAAGGCATCCAGCATTGTTTTCTCTCCTCGTTTCGTTCCTGTCAAATCATGGATTCCCGTGATGGTTGCATCGATCGTTTTGACGAAGCTCTCTTCATCCCATCCTTCTTTTTCTCTCAGTACAATGGAAGCCTGAATAAAAAATGTACTGAAAATCGGCCCGGAAGCGCCGCCCATGGATTGGAGCATCCCATACCCAATTTCTTTACATATTTCGGATGCCGGTGTTTCTTCCGGTAATTCAGCTACGCATTTCCATGCTTCTTCAAATCCTCTGGCAATGGTTATCCCATGATCCCCGTCTCCGGCCTGCCTGTCCAGATCACATAAATACAAAGATTCCTTCTCAAACCGTTTCGCCAGTTTTTCAGCCATAGATATATATCGGTTCATTTTTTACTTCTCCTTTAATTTTTTTTGCAAATAGGTAATTCCTTTTCGGGCTTCTTCTACCGGAGAACCTTCTCCCATGGCCCTCCATATTCCCATGGCCTTTGCCACCTGCGTTCCTGCCTCTGTAAACGTTTCCATTTCCAGATAGCCTTTATAATTTACTTTCTTCAATGTATCAATCAACCGTCCCCAGGAAATATGTCCTGTTCCCGGAACCCCCCTGTGATTTTCACAGACATGGATACAACCAATGTATGTACTGTATTTTTCTATGGCGGCAAACATATCGGTTTCTTCGATATTCATATGAAAGGTATCCACAAGGAGCTTTACATTTTCATGCTGGATGAAATCTAAAAACTTTACCCCTTCCTCCAGCGTATTCATAAAATCACTTTCAAAACGATTGATTACTTCAATATGCAGATTGATTCCGCTTTTTCTGGCATATTCCGCCGCCTGACCCAGTACTGCCGCACTGTTTTTCCACCGAATCTCCCTGGGCAGATCCGAAAATTCCTGCCATGGCGCATACAAAACTCCGTTAATTGCTTTGGCGTTGCCTTTTGCCGCTACGTCGATACATTTCTGCAAATACTCCAGAGCCGCCTGGCGAATCTCTTCCTGATCACTGGACGGATCATGGAGATGATCCACTCCGGTTCCACAAAAAATATCCAGTCCAAGTTCCTTCGCTTTGGCAAAGACTTTCGTCAGCCGCTCCGGCGTTGTCCCATATAAGGACACTTCCACCCCCTGCAGGCCAGCCTCTTTCAGTTCTTCCAGAGAATACGCATAGGAGATTCTTAAAAAGCCTTCTCCACAGTCTCCAAACGCAGTGCCCGGAATAACCGCCACTTTTTCTTCTTTCAGAAAGCGACTGGCAAATTCATCGGAAGTCAGGCCAAATTCTTTAATGCACGGGAAGGTATAAAAAGCCCCGCGGGGTTCAAAACACTGTAATCCCATTTCCTGATAACGCTGTAAAAGAAAACGACGGCGCTGATTATAGGAAGTACGCATCAGCTCCACATCTTCTTCCCCGTTTTCCATAGCTTCCACTGCCGCATACTGACTGGTTGTCGGCGCTGCCATAATGGCAAACTGATGAATCTTCGTCATCTGCTCGATAATCACCGCCGGGCCATAAGCATAACCAAGACGCCATCCGGTCATGGCAAAGGCTTTACTAAAACCATTGATGACCACAGTTCTTTCCCGCATGCCCGGGAAGGAAGCAATTGAGCAATGCTCCATCTGATACGTCAGCTCTGCATAAATTTCATCGGAAATCACAAACAGATCTTTTTCTTTTATAATCTCCACCAAAGGCGCCAGATCCTCTCTGGTCATCACTGCTCCCGTCGGATTGTTCGGGAAAGATAAAATCAGGATTTTTGTTTTATCGGTAATGGCGGAAAGCAGTTCTTCTCTGGTCAGCTTAAATGCATTTTCTTCCTTTAATTCTATGGTCACCGGCACGCCTCCGGCCAGTTCGATACAAGGCAGATAAGAAACATAGCATGGCTCCGGAAGAATCACCTCATCCCCGGGATTAAGCATGGCGCGAAGCGCAAGATCAATCCCCTCGCTGCCGCCGACAGTCACCAGCAGTTCGTGGAGCGGGTCGTAACGGAGTTTTTGTCTTCTTTCCAGATAATCAGCGATTGCCTTTCGCAGTTCCGGCAAACCGGCATTGGAGGTATAGAATGTACGCCCTCTTTCCAGAGAAAAAATTCCCTCTTCCCGGATATGCCATGGGGTATCAAAATCCGGCTCGCCCACGCCAAGAGAGATGGCCTCCGGCATTTCCTGTACCAGATCAAAAAACTTACGGATTCCTGATGGTTTTATTTCCATCACTTTATCGGAGAGTGGATTTCTCATAGCGTCACCTTCATTCTGTTACTCTCATTTTTTTCAATCAAAATCATGCCATGGTCTTTATATTTCTTCAACACAAAATGTGTTGCCGTCCCGGATACGGCATCCAGTGTGGATAACTTCGTTGAAACAAACATGGAAACCTCTTTCAGCGTCTTTCCCTCCAGAAATACAACGAAGTCAAAGGCGCCGGACATCAGATAAATGGATTTGACTTCCGGATAATTGCTGATACGCTCTGCCAGTTTTTCAAAGCCCTGTCCCCTTTGTGGAACAACCTTCACCTCAATGAGCGCCGTCACCTTTTCTGTATCTGTTTTATCCCAGTTGATCAGGGTAGGGTAACCACAGATTACCCCTTCCTGTTCCATTTTTTCAATTTCCTGTAAAACCATGGTTTCGTCCGTTCCCAGCATGATCGCCAGATCGTGTAAATCTATTTTGCTGTTATTTTCCAGCATCCTTAAAATTTCGTTACGCATATCTTCCTCCGTTTCCTGTCCCTTTTTCTGTGCCGCCTGTACATGGGCAGGAGAAAAAGAGACTAACGCTTTGCTTTTTATTTTATGATTTTATTTCTCTGCTGCTTTATAATATTCGTCTTCTTTCGGTGGTTCTAAAAATCTGATTTCATCGTCATAACGAATAATCCGGTCTTTCCCTTCGGTCGTTCTTCCAATCACCGCTGCTGAAAATCCTTCCTGTCTTAGCGCCTTCACCACGTTATCTCCATGGCGACAGACCGCCAGCAATGTTCCTCCTGACCGGAGCATGTACGGATTCAGATGAAAAAACTCACAAATCTCAATGGTATGCTGTCTGATCGGAATACGCTTTAAATCAACATTCAGACCCACCTTGCCGGCGGCAGCCAGTTCCCACAGCCCGCCAAAAATACCGCCCTCTCTGCTGTCATGAAGATAGACATCCTCTTCCTTTCGGGCAATATCCGCCGCTGCTCTCATGGAACCATCATCAAATAAATGCTTTGCCTCTTCTATAAAAAAAGACGGATACCGGGTGAGAAGTTCCTGTGTTCTTTCCCGGGCAAGCATTGCCGCGCCTTCACGGCCCACGGTGCCCATCACCACAATATCCCGGTTGGCCTTCGGCTGCTGGATTTTGCTGCCTTCCTCTTTTCCTTCTGCCGCTGTTGCGTTTCGGACACCCATGGCCGTAACCGAAAGGAGCAGATCCTTCACCGCAGGCGATACCGCCGTATGCCCTGCCAGCAGGGTCAATCCTTCTTTTGCACAGCAAAAACCGGTTTCTTCCATCAGAATTTTTAACTTCTTCTCCTCTGTCCCCGGCGGCATCAACACCGCCATGGCCAGAGATTTCGGCAAGGCATCCGCCGCCGCAAGGCTGTTGACTGCGCCATACACGGCCCGCTGCGCGGCCATCGTCCATCCCTCCACCGGGTTTACGCTGACTGCAACGGAGACATTGTCTTCGGATAACGCCCAAAGCCCGGCATCTTCCACAAGCCCCGGCGCCTGTCCGGTATTTTTATGTAATTGTCTGAGAACGGAACGCTTTAGAATGCTTTCCTTTACTTTACCCAAACGCATGCTTTCTCTTTTTCCTTTAACTCTTTTTCTTCTTTGCGGATTTTTTCTTTTTTCCGTTGTCATGACCGGTGGATTTTTTCTTATCCTTTTTCTTTTTTTCTTTATAATCCGCTTTTTCCGCTTTTTTCTTTGTTCCTACACGGGTGACTTTTTTTACCGCCATGTATGCGCTTTTATTGACCAGTACCCGGTCTGTTTCCTTCCCTTTTTCATAAATCACCTTCCACAGGCGTGCGGTATACCCGGTTGTTCCCGGTTCTTCCACAACTTTTTTCCCTTCTTCCAGGGTTTTATCCTTGATGATTTTTTCTCCCATGGGACGGGTAGAAGTTCTCTCCGAGACAAACTCTATGGTTCTGTCCTTATCCCGATATTCCTGCCCGTAAATGGTGAAAGTGATGGAATTGCCCCCGGCCTGTCCTTCAATGTAAACCGGCGCGTCCAGATTATTTTTAAAACGCAGATCTTTTTCTGTCCCGGCAATCGCCGCATCTTTGGACAAATCCACATAATGTACGGTCATGGAATGGGGCTGCCGTTCCAGCACCTCAAGCTCCGCCCGAAGCACTGCGTTATAAAGTGTTGTTGACACCTGACAGATTCCTCCGCCATAAGTCTGTACGGTCTTTCCATTTTCATAGGAACCAGCCAGACGATACCCATGCTCTGCCGTAAACGGAGCAACTTTATCGTACACGGACAGGCTCTCTCCGGGATAAAGAACAGTCCCGTTAATCAATCTGGCGCCATTTTCCACATTGGCGCATCTTCCTTCCGAGGAACCGGCATAAGATGTCGTAAAAGAACCCAGCCTGTCCTGAATCCCTTTTAATTCTTCCTGCGTATGTTCCGCCGGGTCGGTCTCATAGTCCATGGCAAACACCATTTTTTTCTGATCCCATTCCGGATCTTCCAGACGCCTGATCAGTTCTTTCGCATTTTTATTAAAATCAATAGAAACGCCATTTACTTCTTTTTTCAGAATAAATTTTCCATCTTTTCTGGTCAGTTCAGCATTCTTTTTTTCCGTCAGAAATGCCTTCCCTTTTTCTTCCAGAATCTTTGCTGTTTTCTTTTCGCTGGCCACAAAAGTCAACGGAATATCTTTACCGCCATGGGCAAGAGCATGAATCTGCAACACCCGCCTGAACAGATTTCCTTTTCTGCCCAGATCATCGGCCTGCTTCACCACCTCCGGAAGATTCGCCGACAGGCCTGTGCGGGCAATGGCGAAGTTTTTTTTCTTTTCCCCCACCTTGAGCACAACCTTTTCCTTCAATACCTCATCCACATAGGCAGCAACCTTTTTCTCTGCTTCCTCTTTCGTCAATCCGCCGACGTCCATTCCCTGTATGGTCACCCCGGGATAGATTGTGGCAATATTCACATACTTTGTATAATAATTCCAGCAGAATATGCCGCCGCCCGCCACCAAAAGGGCAAGGATCAGCAGCACAATTCCGATTTTTTTCTTCATATTCACTCCCAGCTTCCTCCTCCTGTTGCCATCGGCTGCCTTTCCCTACAGCATAAAAGGAACAACAGAAGTAATCACCATAGCAATAATCACAATCGCAATAACGATTGCAGATATTCTCTGTTTCTTCTTTGAATTCATCATAACCTCGCTTCTCCATCCGGAATCACAGGCTTTCCTGATCCTTTATTCCGAAATGGTTCTTCTTCTCTGTAAAAAAGTTACCTTTCTATTCTAAGGCATTTTTTACCGACATTCAAGTGCCTATTTCGGTTTCAACACCTGTTTCCGCCATTTTTCCGGCATAAATCACCGGGCAATTACACAAATCCGGGCGTTCTTATCCAACGGACTTCTCCTGTTGTAGTCAAACAGGCACCAGCATGGTTTCTTCTGCACAATACCGTCCTGCAAAAATTTTTCCACATCAAAAGAAAACGCTTCCATATGGCTGTGATTCGCCGCTTTTTTGGAATCATAATTATTCTCCTCCCACTCCTGCGGGAAAAGTTCATTTCCCCTGCTGCGATAGAGGTCTTTCATCTCCTTTCGTCTAAGGGGCAGATCGTCGGCCCAGACCGGTCTGGCCTTCATTTTTTCTCTGCGATACATATCCAACAGCATAATTTCATCAAGAAATGGGAGATCCTTCCCCTGCCCCTTCAGGAAATTCCTTAAATTTTCATATTTACCCAGACGGGTATGATTCATTTTATGACAACCTTTGCTCCGATATGACAAAGAAAATTGGGAAAAAAACGTAAACGGACAGGCAAAGGACGGAATCACATAGCGAAGGGTTGCCGTGAACTGCCCGCTGTTGTAATACATTTCTACCAGTTCTTCTATCCCTTTCAGCCAAATCAGTTCTTCATAACTGATCCATTTTGTGGACAGCACTTCATATGGAGGTTCGCTGCGGTAAACCAGTCCATATTCCTGCGCCTTCTGCTCCATGACCGTCCCTTTTAAGACCTTTAAAAAGCCCAGTTGTAATTCATCCGGTTCATGGAGGAACAGATCGTTAAACGACTGTTTAAACTGTGCGTAAGATTCTCCCGGCAGCCCTGCGATCAGATCCAGATGCTGGTGGATATTTCCCATGGCGTGAATCCGATCCACATGGGCAAATACTTTTTCTTCATCGCTTCGACGGCAGATTTCCCGAATCGTCTCCTGATGGGTGGACTGCACGCCGATTTCCAGTTGAATAAGCCCCGGCCGCATCTGCGCAAAAAGTTCCATGGCTTCCTCGTCCAGTAAATCTGCCGCTATTTCAAAATGAAAATTCGTCACCTGATTATCATGCTCATGAATATATCTCCAGATTGCCATGGCATGCGCCTTATTACAGTTGAAGGTTCTGTCCACAAATTTTACCTGCGGAACCTTTGCCTCCAAAAAACGCTGCAATTCCGGCAAAACCTTATCCAGAGAACGTAAACGAACACGCTTCTCTACTGAAGACAGACAATAACTACAGGAAAACGGACATCCCCTGCTGGTTTCATAATAAATAATCTTGTGGGCAAACAAACGGAAATCTTCATACACAAAAGGCAAAAGATCCAAATCCATCACCGGGGCAAAACCCGTACTTGCGATTTCTCCTCCTTTTATTCTCCAGCTCACGCCTGCTGGCATATTCTCTTTGCGCTCCATCCGGTCTCCATTTTCCATTTGTGTCGTTAAAGCAGTAAATACCTGCTCTCCCTCTCCCAGCATCACCAGATCCACTGCGGGATTATTTCTGAGAAATTCCTCTGACGCATAGGAAACCTCCGGTCCTCCGACCCAGATCTTGAGGTGTGGACTGACCTTCTTTAACTCTGCGGCCAGTTCCCGCACAAAAGAAATATTCCAGATATAACAGGAAAAAATCACCACGTCCGCTTTTTCCATGTACAGATCCTGTAAAATATCCTCCACATAATGATTGATCGTATATTCTTTTATCTCGATGGAAGCCGTCGGCGTCCCATATTTTTCCGCATAGGATTTCAGGCAAAATATCGCCAGATTGGAATGAATATATTTGGCATTAATTCCACACAA
>ENA-ORTP01002997-ORTP01002997.1-human-gut-metagenome-genome-assembly--contig:-NODE-2997-length-12663-cov-3.442497_pt1 | contig 12663 bp, 10 predicted proteins | sample MGYA00241913_ERZ509190 | MGnify/ENA primary metagenome ERZ509190 (study PRJEB26280, sample SAMEA2338839) | human gut metagenome | biome: human gut; feature: human-associated habitat; material: faeces...
TGATTTCACACAAAATCCCTGAAACCCCTCCCGCCGGTGTCGCAAATCCGTCCATTTTCACCTCAAACCGCCCTCTTTTCAGGCCGCTGCCCACCGAGCAGCCCTTGAACAAATAATCTGTTGACTTTAAGATTTTTCTTCCAATGTCAGATAATAAGCACTTCCTTAATATGTGTCTGATGTTGGCAGATGTTCACAGATTTTCACTCAATGTATGATGAATACAAAAAACAGGTTCGTCAAAATCAATGGCTCCCTCACTGAAAGATTCTTTTATATAGAAGAAAGTCCTCTGTTTTCAAGCAAATTCGCCCATGGCAATCTCCATGGCAATGCCGGCCTCATCTAACAGGTCCCGAAGTTCCCTTAAGGCATCCATGTCATAGGCGTGGACCGGCTCCTCCAGCCATGCCACGCCGAAGGGGGCTGCTTCTTTTGCAAAGGCAAAGGCTGTTTTGGTGTCCCAGGCAGGGAGAAGTCAGCGCCGCTGCCGCCGATTTTGAATTTTGTTGTTTTGTACCCCTCGTCCTTAAAACGCTGCAGGTCCGAGATCAGCGCCTCGTCGCTTAAAAGGACGGAACCGCCTCCTTTATACACGGCGGCCCAATCCCGGTCAGCGCCCAGGAAGCGGTGGAGGGGCAGTACTGCGCGGTTTGCCAGAAGGTCTAAAAGCAGCCAGTCCAGGTTGGTCATTTCAGGAATATAGGGGCTTTGATAGCCGAAATTGCGGATTTCCCAAAGAAATATTCCATCCATTCCCCGTTGGATTTTCCGGGGGCATCTAACATCCGGGGAAGGAAGAAGTCGGTCATCAAAGGGCTGGCCGGTCCCTGTCCGCAGAAGCCGTCCTCATCATAAATCTTCATCCAGCCTTTGAAAAAGGATGCATACCGGATGCCGCCGATGCCGTCCTTAAATGGTGTGGGCAAGGGGATGGGGCAATGTCGTAGTACACTGCTTTTTTGATTGCAATGGTTTCGGGGTGACAGAATAATTGGTTCATTATGGGCCTCCTTGTTATGATTCGTTATGGTTGGAAAAATATGTTTCAAATGTATCATTCAGCAGCCGGATAAGGTCCTTTACAAAGGCCGGGAGGTTGCGTCCCGGGTGATGGACCAGCAGCAGATAGTAATTCTGAGGTTCCTCAAAGGACCTGCACCGGGATAAGGCTTCCTGATTCAGGGAACGGGCGGGAAGTATGGTGCTGGCAGCCCCGCACATGGACAGGGTCCGCAGGATATCCGGCCGGGCCTCGCATACAACCGCGGCAGGCAGTCCGGGCCATTCCCCCAGAAGACGGTCCTGCTCCAGGCGCAGGGCGCTGCTTTGAGGAGCGAGCATGATACGGCGGGGATGCATGGCTGTGGAGACCGGAACGGGAATACGGATATCCTGCTCCGGGTCCGGGCAATCCTCTGTCCCGAAGCAGTACACCAGCTCATCCTCATCCAGGATCCGGCTGTCCAGGATTGGATGCTCCTCCTCGCAGGAAAAGTAAAGGCCGAAGTCCGCCGATGCATTGAGCAGGGCTTCCTGGGCGGTTTCGCGGCCGCTTTCTATTATATACAGGTTGACATCCGGGTGGAGCCGGCTGAAACTGCCCGTGACCTGCCTGTGCAGGATACCGGACAGCCCTGGGTCGCAGTGCAGGTAAATACCGCCTCCATGTCCGGTCTGATATGCATGGATATGGGCAGTCATCTCAGCTTCAATCTGAAGGATGTTACGGGCGAAGTTGACAAACACCTTACCTGCATTGGTGGGCTTAAGACGGTTATGTACCCGGGTGAATAACTGGGCGCACAGCATGCCCTCCACGTTGTGCAGATGGCGGGACAGGGCTGGCTGGGTAAGGAAATATTTTTCCGCTGCCTTTGTCAGGCTCTTCTCGTCCACAATGGCGATGACGTATTTTAGCAGCTGGGTATTCAGGTTGAGTTCAGGGGCCGTATAGTGGGCTGCGTGGGCACGGATGGCTGCCTGGGATGGGGAAATGGCATCGGTCGCAGGCTGGCTGTCCTGGTCCACAATCCTAAGTAGCTCCTCTGTTTCGGCAGAGGGGATGGCCTTGTAGCGGGAATCGGATAAACGCTCATGAATCAGAAGGCCTGCAAGATAGCGTTCCGGTTCTGTCAGGGTATGCCCCAGGGGATAGCGGATATGAAGGGTCTGGTGGATGGGAGGGTCCAGGGAGCGGTAAACCAGCTCCTCACAGGGAAACACATGGGCCTGGGACACCAGTCCCACCCCCACGGCCTGGTGCAGCATGGAGTCCACCAGGATGACGTCGTTGGATTCAAAGGTTACCACCGGATTAAATCCGGCTTCCTGAAATAGCTCCTCTGCCAGAATACGGATACTGTGCCTGGGCCCCTGGAGTACAAAAGGGGTATCCCTGAGATCGGACAGGCGGATTTTCTCCGCTGTTGCCAGGGGATGGGAGACTGGAAGGGATACCAGCAGCTCCTCATAGGCAATGGGCAGGTCCGTCACCTTATCGGAATTCCTGCCTGAACCGATGGCCAGGTCAATCTGTCCATGGAGGATGGCGCCCGGCTGGTCCCGGGCATAAAGCTCGGTCAGCGTCAGGGAGATGTCCGGATAACGGTGTGAGAACTGGTTATAGATACGGCTGTAGATAATGGCTCCCCGGTTGGGCGCGGTGGCCAGACGTATGCGGGCGTGATTGCTGTCCGTCACGGCCCGCAGCATCTGCAGCATGCGGGTCTGCTCGTCCAGGATTTTCTGGGCGCAGTCAATCACGTACCTGCCCACGGAAGTAGGGGTCAGCTGGCGGTGATACCGGAGGAATATAAGAAAGCCCAGGGATGCTTCATACTCGGTCAGGAACTTGCTCAGCGCAGGCTGTGAGATTCCCAGCACCTGGGCTGCGCTTGAAAGACTGCCCAGGTCGGAAATGGTAACAAGGTAATAAAGCTGGCGTGTGGTCATGGCTGCCTCCTATCGGTCCATAACTGCAGGCATTTGCAGTTCAGGATTTATTTCCATCATATATGATTTTGGCGGACTGTCAAGAAGAAAGTCTTTTACTATAACTAAAGTGGTATGAAAGCTATAATTAAATCTGCTTTGTAAATTCTTTATAAATACTATATAATACAAAATGTAAACACACGAAGGGTTAAAATTAGACAGATTATACAATATTTCCCTATATATCCAGTCTCTTCCAGGTGGTGTGTTGAGAATCAGTTCTTAAAATCAGGCAGAATAAGTCTGCCTAAAAAGTGGAATAAAAGGAGAAAAACGTTATGAAAAAGAGTATGTATCGTTTCTTAATGACAGGGGTTATGGCAGCAGCAGTACTGGGAATGACTGCCTGCGGCAGCAAAACCGGGACAGGTGATACCACAGCGGCAGCCACCGCAGCAGACGGCGGCTCTGCAGATGAAGCAGCATCAGGAGATGATGTCGGATTTCCTAAAAAGGAGACCATTACCCTTGTGGTGCCTGGCAAGGCAGGCGGCGGCTCTGATCTGGGCATCCGTTATTACAGTGAAGGGCTGAACCGGATTTACGGCCTGAAGACAACCGTTACCAACTATGACAGCAATACCATCGGCCATCAGACCGTTGCCACGGCTAAACCGGATGGCACTACCCTTACCGTTGCCACCTCAGCCCTGAACATCCAGTACATAACGGGCAATGCAGAGGTCAACCCGATGAAGGACTTCACCCTGATTGCCTGCCTGCAGGACAATGGCTTCTCAACCCTGGCAGTACCGGCCGATGCTCCATATGATGACTTCGCGGGATTTGTTGAGTATGCAAAGGCCCATCCGGGCGAGCTGAACGCAGGTATGCCTGCGGCTGGCGCCAACACCTTCCTCTTTGGTATGCTGACCTCCACAACTGGCATTGAGCTCAACTCGGTTGAGTGTGCATCCGAGTCCGACCGTCTGACCAACCTGGCAGGAGGATTCATTGATATCGGTGTTGTAGGCGTTGGTAATGCCCAGGAATATGAAAAAGCGGGCAAGCTGAAGGTAATCGGCACCGTATCCTCTGACGGGACTACCATTTCCAAGTATCCGGAAGCGCTGCCGGACAACTACAAGACCCTTCAGGAACAGGGCTTTGATGACTGCGTAATGTCCATTTACCACTACCTCCTGGGACCGGCCGGCATGGACGAGACCATGGTTGCAAACATGAACGCCGCCATGAAGGCTGTTTGTGAGGATGAGACTGTAAGCGCTGGTATTGCTGGTATTGGTAATATACCAGGCTGGCATGACCTTGCTGAATCCAAGGAAATCCACGATGGGGAGTATGCCCAGTTTGCGGAGATTGCCAAAGAGCTGGATATGTTTGTCCAGGAGTAGGCCTGTCATATTCAGGCAATACATATACACGTAACGATGTACCGGATGTCCTGGGAGAAATCTCCCGGGACATTTTAAAAGAAAGGGGAATTATTTATGAAAATGCGCAGAGATACAGTTACCGGCATTGCGGGCCTTCTGGGGTGTGCGTTCTTCCTGTCTGCAACCCAGTCCATCAAGCAGCCAGCCAAGCTTCTGGAGCCAGGCCCGCGCCTTCTGCCCTATGTGGCAATCGTACTGATTGCAATGAGTTCAATTGCACTAATCATCAAGGGCATTAAGGAACGCGCAAAAGAGAAACCGTATTTTCCAAAGGGCGGCGCCCTTAAGATTACCAAGAGCTACCTGCTGCTGATTGTCTATGCCTTTGCCATGACCTGGCTTGGATTCCTTATGACAACGCCCTTTGCCACCTTTGCCCTGATTTATGATTTAAAGGGTGTCAGCAAGGTGAAACCCGTTGCCGCAGTCATCATTTCCGTGCTGGTAACCGCAGGCCTTTATGCCATGTTCGTGTTTGGCTTCCAGGTAAAGCTTCCGGCCGGGCGGCTGTTTGAATAAGGATAAGGAGGAACAGGATAAATGACAGAATATATAAGTGCGTTAATGGTCTGCCTGCAGCCAGTCAATCTGCTGCTGATTGTTGCCATGGTTTCCCTGGGAATCGTGTTCGGGGCCATTCCGGGACTTTCCGCAACCCTGGGCATTGCCCTTTTGCTGCCGGTTACCTTTAGCCTTTCCACTGAGACATCCTTTGTGCTGCTGCTAGCCATCTGGATTGGCGGTGTGTCCGGCACATTCATTTCCGCTGTGCTCATTGGTATTCCAGGGTCGTCTTCCGCAATCGCCACCTGCTTTGACGGCTTTCCCATGACCAAGAACGGACAGGCCAGCAAAGCACTGGGAATCGGTATGACGGCTTCCTTTATCGGAACGGTGGGGTCCGCGGCCCTGGCTACCGTGCTTTCTCCGGTGATTGCCGAATTTGCCCTGCACCTTGGGCCGTGGGAATATTTCTCCCTGTGTTTCTGCGCCATCACCCTGGTTGCCTCATTGTCCAAGGGAAATATCTTCAAGGGCATCATGGCAGCCGGTATCGGTCTTCTGATGGGGTGTATCGGCATGGACCCAATTAATGGTTCCAACCGTTTTACCTTTGGCAATGTATACTTAAGCTCCGGCATCAGTACGGTTGCCCAGATGTTAGGAATGTTTGCAATGTGCCAGATCATCCGTGACTCCGCCAGGGGCGAGGCAATGTTGCCGGAAGCTGACATGGTGAACATGAAGGGGCTGGGAATCGGCATAAGGGATATCCTGCAGAATATCAAGACCATTGCCTTTGCATTTGTATCCGGCCTGTGGATTGGATTCCTTCCGGGTATGGGCTCCGGTATCTCCAACATGGTTGCCTATGGTTATGCAAAAAGCATCAGCAAGGACCCGGAGAGTTTTGGAAAAGGAAATCCGACCGGTGTGTGGGCTTCTGAGACAGCTAACAACGCCTCCCTGGGCGGTGCCCTTATCCCCATGATGGCCCTGGGAATCCCCGGCGACGGCATTACCGCAATGCTGATTGCGGGACTTACCATCCACGGACTTCAGGCAGGCCCCCTGTTCATGACCGAACAGCCTGACCTGGCAATGCTTATCTTTGCCTGCGTCATGGTGGCTGCAATCGTGACTTACATCGTACAGATTATTGGAAAACGCTGGTTCCCTTATATACTGAAGGTTCCTTACCATTACCTGTACACGGTGATTCTGGTCATCTGCTACATCGGCGGATACGGGATTTCCAATACCATGTTTAACATCTACGTGATGCTTGCCCTGTGCCTGCTGGCAATTTTCATGAGCATGTCAGGACTTCCCACCTCCCCTCTGGTGCTGGCCTTCATCCTGTCCAGCAAGCTGGAGCGTTATTTCCGTCAGGGTATCAGCTATGCCCATGGCAGCTATAAGGAATTTTTCACCCGTCCCCTGTCCTGCGCCCTGCTGCTGGTTTCCGTATTCTGTGTTGTCTGGCCGCTTTTGTCAGAGCATCTGAAGAAGAAAAAAGCAGAGGCCGCGGTGCCTGCTGCCGGCGGGAGCGAAGCAAAGGATGACTGATTCAAATAACAGCCTGCCCAGGATGGAACAATGCTATGGCATCCTTCCCTCCATGCTCAGGAAGTTTGACCGGTATGCACGCAGGGATTCCTTCCGGGGAGACACCAGAGGAGAGTTTGAGCAGTGGCGGTCAGAGACCAGGTCCCTTCTTCACGGGCTTTTGGGGCTTGATAAGATGGAGGACTGCGGCCTGTCCCCGGTTCTGGAGGATGTCCTCCTGCTGCCCGGAGGAATCAGGAGGGAACACATAAGAATCCAGGTGGAACCGGATGTATGGATGCCCATGTTCGTGCTGGTCCCTCCGGGGGCCGGATGCTCCTCCCGCCCCTTCATATGCCCGCCCGGACATAATGGGGCTGGAAAATATTCAGTGGCCGGACTGGATGGTTATGGGCCGGTCCGGGATAAAATCCGGCAGTACCACTATGACTACGGCTATCAGCTTGCCACGCTTGGGTATGTGGCGGTCTGCCCGGACTGCCGTGGCTTCGGGGAGCGGCGTGAGGACCTGGAGGACACTAAGGATGCGGCAACCGCCATGAAGGGTGACTGTTACCGCCTGGCCCATATGGGGGAGCCCCTGGGCATCCCTTTGGCCGGAATGCTGGCCTGGGATTTGATGCGCGTTGTGGATTACCTTATGGAACGTGGGGAATGGGATATGGAGGCTGTCAGCTGCCTGGGATTTTCAGGCGGCGGGATGCAGACCCTCTGGCTGTCCGCACTGGATGAGCGGATCAGGCTGGCTGTAATCAGCGGCTACATGTACGGATACCGGGATGCGCTGCTGGCCCTGAACCAGAACTGTTCCTGCAACTATGTACCTCATCTTTGGGAACACCTGGATATGGGGGATATTGCCAGCCTGATTGCCCCAAGGCCCCTTCTTATCCAGTCCTGCCGGGGCGACAGGCTGAACGGGCCGCGCGGGATTGTCAATGCCGCGGAGCAGGTGGACATTATCCGGAATGCATACAGGCTGACGGATGCGCCCGGCCTTGTGATTCATGAAATATGCGAAGGGCCCCACCAATGGCATGGGGAGAACCTGGCCGTCCATCTTGGACAGCTGATAGACAGTTATAATCAAATCAAAACCAATCAGGAGGTTTTCCATGGATAAATTACAGTTGAGGGAGACAATCCTGAAACAGATAGAAAGACCGGATATTCCTGACCGGGAGTTCCCTGCCTGTTTGTTTGGCGTGGTTCCTGACAGCGGGGCTGTCCAGACACAGGCCCTGCAGCAGGCCATAGATGCAATCAGCAGTGAAGGCGGAGGCAGGCTCATGCTTCCCGGCGGCATAATCCGCACCGGCGCATTGGAACTGAAAAGCAGGGTGGAGCTTCACCTTCAGGACAGGGAGTCCGTGCTGTCATTTGTCAATGAAAATCCGCAGCTTCACTACCCGGTGGTTTTCTCACACTGGGAGGCCGCGCCCTGTTATAACTTCAGCCCATTGATTTATGCCTGCGATGCCCATGATATCGCTGTTACCGGGGAAGGAACCCTGGACGGGGGAGCGGATTCCGGCCACTGGTGGAACTGGCACCATCAGGTGGAGGACGCATGGTCCGATGATAAGCCGGACCTTCAGCTGGAGGACCGCAAGGCCCTGCGCCGGATGAATATGGACGGCGTGCCTGTTGAGCAGAGGGTCTTTGGCCCGGGCCATTACCTGAGGCCAAATTTCATACAGCCCATCCGCTGCAGCCGGGTGCTCCTTCAGGGATTTACCCTGAAAAACAGCCCCATGTGGCAGCTGAACCCGGTGATGTGCCGCAGCCTGCTGGTGGACGGCGTCACATTGTATAGCCATGGCGCCAACAATGACGGCTGCGACCCGGAGAGCTGCAATGGCGTACATATCTGCAATTGCCGGTTCGACACCGGAGACGACTGTATCAGCCTGAAATCCGGCCGGGACAGGGACGGCCGCATGGCCAACATACCCTGTGAGAATGTACTGATAGAAAATAATGAGTTTGCAGACGGCCATGGCGGGATTGCCCTTGGCAGTGAGATGAGCGGCGGGATCCGCCGTGTGCTGGCTGTCAATAACCGGTTCAGCAGCCCTAACCTGACCTATGCGCTCCGCTTAAAGACCAATGCCCGCCGTGGAGGCAGGGTGGAGGACATCATACTGGCGGACAGTGTGATGGACCATGTCCACGGGGCGGCGGTCCACGGCACCATGCTTTATGAAGATGGGAGAAATGGCAGTGACCTGCCGGTATTCCACAATATAACCATTGAAAACATCATTGCCCACGGAGGCGATTACGGGATTTTCCTGGAGGCATTTGACGAAGTTCCTGTTACCGGCCTGACCTTGAGGAACATCCGCATAGACGGGGTGGCCCGGCCCATGCGCAGCATGAACTGGAAGGAGCCTGTGGTTGACGATGTGATAATCAACGGAAAAAGCTTTCCGCGTCCTGGCGGTGTCCGTATCCTTGGCGTTCCCGTAAACGGGGAAACCGTAAAGGCCGAAGCAAGGACCTGCGGCGGGGATATGGACTTTATGTATAGGTGGCAGACATCCACTGACGGCGCTGCCTGGAAGCAGGCCGGGCAAGGGGAGCAGTTCCCCGTTCCTGGGACAGCGGATTTCATACGGGTGACGGTCACAGACCATAAGGGAAATACCGAAACCAGCCATGAGTACCGGGTTTTTCCCAAGGGGCTGTCCGGCAGTGATTGGGGTTATGAGTGGCAGCGGCTGTACTGCCGGGGAATGTGGGAGTTCCCGGGAGCCATACCGGCAGACGCAGTCATAACCCGGGAACAGCTTGCAGGGATGCTGCTGCCACTGGCAGACCCGGCGCTGCGCTGGGGAGGAGAGGACGGTGAGGCGTGCAGTGAGGCGCTGAGGATTGCGGTGGGGAATGGGTTCCTTGCACTGGAGAGGCGGCCTTGGCCGGACGGTCATGTGTCTCTGCTTCGGCCGGACGGCTATGTCACCCGCCAGGAGATGGCCACGGTAGCCATGCAGGCCTGCGGCGTGAATTACCGCAATGCCTCCTGTACCATGCCTGTCTGTGCCGATGCGGCATTGGTAAACAATAATTACGGCACCAATGTGGCCCGCGCTTTGTATTTTGGCTTCATGAGTCTGGAACCGGACGGATGTTTTAGGCCCCGGCGCCCTGTTACCATTGGAGAGGCCGCCGGGATTTTAAACCGGGTTGCTGATTTTGCTGGTATCTGAGCGGCCGTTTGACGGTTCAGTGAATTTTATAGAGTGTGAAGGAGATTGAAGCAATATGTGGTTAGAGTATTTTTCACAGTACATGGAAACGGCATTTCCCCGTTTCCTCAGTGAAAGGCCCTGGAATTATAAGAATGACCTCTGTGTAACCGGAGCAGCCTTCCTGGCGGATATTACCGGCAACCCGCGCTGGAACCGTTACATCCTTGATGCCGGTAAGTGGCTGGTGGATGAGGACGGCAGGGTTGCCAACTGGAAAGAGGATGAAAATAATATTGATAAGGTCAGTTTTGGCAAATCCCTGCGGATCCTCCGGGACCTGACCGGGGATGGGCGGTATGGCCGCGGGGTTGAGAAGGCATATGCTTTTCTGGAACATTATCCCCGGACAGCCACCGGCAACTTCTGGCATAAGGACATTTACCCCAACCAGGTGTGGCTGGACGGCCTTTACATGGCTATGCCTTTTTACGCAAAATGCCTGGCGGAAAACGGTGAGGACCGGTGGGATGATATCATGGACCAGTTTCAAAGCACCCACTGCCTGCTGTGGAACGAAAAGACAGGGCTGTACCTGCATGGATGCGATGTAAGCCGTAAGGCGGACTGGGCGGATCCGGTAACCGGCCGCAGCCCCGGGGTATGGCTCAGGGCAGAAGGATGGTTCCTTATGGCGCTGGCGGATGTATACGGGCTGGCAAAGGATTATACGCCCCGGGCAGAGGAACTGGTGTTGCTTCTTAAAAACGGTCTGGATGGCCTTTTGCAGTATCAGGACAGGGAATCCCATATGTTCCTCCAGGTTGTGGACCATGCTGACCTTCCAGGCAATTATCCCGAGACATCGGGAAGCGCCATGACAGCCTATGCCCTGATGAAGGGCGCCCGCCTTGGGATGCTTGGCGATTCCTATTGGGATAAAGGAAATGAGGTCCTTGAAGGCATCCGCCGTACCTGGCTTAAAAAAGAGGAGGATGGCTGGCACCTCCACGGAATCTGCGCAAGCGCGGGCCTGGGCGCCGGACCGGACCCCCATAACCGGAAGGACCGCAACGGAACCCCGGAGTACTACATCAGTGAGGCACAGATGACCGACAACCAGCATGGCGCGGCTGCCTGCATGATGGCGGTAAGTGAACAGCTGAGAAGAAAGGGGAATCATTCATGCTCCAATTAGGACTGCGCCTCCATGACGCGGAAAAGCTGCCCATTGAAGAACTTCTCCCCATTGTGCGGGAAAAAGGCTATGCCTGTGTCCACCTGGCCCTTAGCAAGGCAATGAAGGAATACCCCTGCGGCCCTTCTGCCCTGACACCCGGCTATGCCCATTATCTGAAGCATCTGTTTGAACAGAACCAGATGGATGTGGCTGTTCTTGGCAATTACCTGAATCTGGCCCACCCGGACCCGGAGGTAATCCGTGTGTCCCTGGAGAAATACTACGCCCATATCCGCTTCGCATCCCTCCTGGGCTGCGGTATGGTGGGAACAGAAACAGGAGCCCCAAACCCGGAGTATAAATACTGCCCTGAATGCAGGACGGACGCGGCCCTGTCCACCTTCATAAAGAATGTTAAGCCGGTGGTGCGATGTGCGGAACAGTTTGGGGTAATCCTTGCGCTGGAGCCGGTGGCCCGGCACATTGTATGGAATTCCAGGCGTGCGCGCACCGTTCTGGATGAGATCGGTTCCCCCAACCTTCAGATTCTGTTCGACCCGGTGAATATGCTGGATTTGGATAATGTGGACCGCAGGGAAGAGGTATTTGCAGAGGCAATGGAGCTTCTGGGTCCGGATATTGCCATGGTGCATTTTAAGGATTTCATCCGCGTGCCCGAAGGCCATGGGCTGAAGGCAGTGGGCGCAGGAACAGGTGAGATGGATTATACATCAATCATGAAGTTCATAAAACAGGAGAAGCCGTTCCTATACGGCACCCTGGAGAACACAATCCCGGAAAATGCCGCCTTGTGCGGGGCAAGGATGAAAGCGCTTTATGATGAAGCTTAAGTGCGGTTGAAGCAGGGAAACTGGTTCCTAAAAATGCACCCGGTTACCAGGCAGGAACTGGCACATATTGCCATCAAGAGCTGCGGCGCACCCTATGATGAGACTACCTTCTGGGCAACGTCTGCCTGTGATGACACAGATGATATTGATGTGTATTACCTTACTAATGCGGCAACCTGCGATGACTTTGGATTAGGACTTCTGGCCGCGGCTGGGAACAGGGGAACAGATCCACGACCCGGTATTCCCGATTCTGCGCCGTGCACCAATGTTATCCGGTTCCCATGGGATAAAATGAACGTCTTGTTTTGCAATCTCTGCCGTGATAGAATAAAAGGAGGCGCGCGCAGCGGCCTGCTGCGCCAGGCAAGGAGATTGTATACAAATGATGGATAACCAGAAGACGGTTTTATTTGAGCAGACACCGGTGCCAAAGGCGGTCATGCACGGCCTTGCCTATGCCCGGTTCACGTAAGAATTGGTGCTGGCAGCTGCGGCCGTTATCATGCTGACCCGCGTTTTCAGGAAAAAGCAGAAGGAAGACAGGAAAAAGCAGTCTGCTGGACAAACCGGACAGAATTTGTTAAAGGAAAAATGCGAAGACCCTGTGGCTCTGCTGTTTTGATTCCAGTTGGGCGGCGGTACGGACATTGAGAAATCCGTGGCCTCTTTCTGTGGGGTAAATACGCTGTCTGAACTGCTGCGGCTGAGAAAAAGCTGAAAAAAAGCTGAAAGAAAAAGCCGAGAAAGGGCGTCAAAATTAATCCTATACATATCCTCCCGAATTTGTTATAATACTAATAAATAACTCAAACTATCCATAGCTAAAATGGGATTGTTCCTTGAAAACTCAATACTTTAGCATACACGAAAGTATTGAGTTTTCAAGGTTCTCCACACTATCGGGTGTGAGAAGTTTGAGTAATTAAGTCTTGACAGGAGGTAAGTTGTGATGTCTGAGGAAAATCGCAGTACCC
>ENA-ORTP01003011-ORTP01003011.1-human-gut-metagenome-genome-assembly--contig:-NODE-3011-length-12569-cov-2.487854_pt1 | contig 12569 bp, 13 predicted proteins | sample MGYA00241913_ERZ509190 | MGnify/ENA primary metagenome ERZ509190 (study PRJEB26280, sample SAMEA2338839) | human gut metagenome | biome: human gut; feature: human-associated habitat; material: faeces...
AAAGCGGTTGAACTGGAAAAGATGGGATGTCATACCATTGCGTTAAAAGATATGTCGTCACTGTTAAAACCTTATGCGGCAAAAAAACTGGTGGAGGCCCTGAAAGCGGAAGTACATGTCCCGATTCATCTGCATACCCATGATACCACGGGAAATGGGATCAGCACATATCTGATGGCTGCCGAGGCCGGTGTGGATATTGTCGATTGCGCCATCAGTTCCATGAGTTCCATGACCAGCCAGCCATCGATGAATGCGCTGGTGGAGGCCCTGAAAGGAACACCGAGGGATACCCAGATTGACAGCGATGGTCTGCTGGTATTGGATGAATATTATGCCCATGTTCGCAAAGTATACAAAGCTTTTGAAGGAGGAATGGACGCTCCGGATCCGACCATTTATAAATATGAGATTCCTGGCGGACAATACTCCAATCTTTGCGCGCAGATCAAAGAAATGGGCGTGGGAAATAATTTCGGTGAAATTCGGAAATTATATAAAGAGGCCGATGAATTACTGGGAAATATCATTAAAGTTACCCCAACATCCAAAGTGGTGGGGGATCTGGCGATTTTTATGTTCCGCAATAATCTGACCAAAGAGAATATTTTTGATGAAGGCGCAGATTTATCCTATCCGGATTCTGTTGTGGAATATTTTCAGGGAATGTTGGGACAGCCGGAAGGCGGATTTCCGGAAAGACTGCAAAACATTGTCTTAAAAGGAAGGACGCCGGTGACTGGACGGCCCGGAGCTATGCTGCCACCGGTGGATTTTGAAAAAATTGCCGAACATCTCAGGGAAAACTATTATATGGATTCCATGGAAAAACCGGAAGTCATGGAACAAAAAGTATTAAGTTATGCGTTATATCCAAGAGTCTATGAAGATTATTGTGAACATTTTCAGGCCTATAATGACGTTTCCAAGCTGGAAAGTCATGTGTATTTTTATGGACTGCGGCCAGGAGAAGAAACCACCATACAGATGGAAGAGGGAAACGATATTCTGATTAAATTTATCCGGGCTTCAGAACCGGATGAGAAGGGCCGCCGGATCCTGCAGTTTGAAGTCAACGGCTTTTACCGGGAAATCCGTATGCAGGATAAACATTTTGAAGTCAAGGCTGACCGCCGTTTGAAAACAGATCATAAGAATCCGGGACATCTGGGGGCTTCTATTCCGGGAACCATCTGCGACATTCGCATTAAAGAAGGGGACATCGTGAAGAAAAACATGCCGCTGATGACCATCGAAGCCATGAAAATGGAGACAACGGTAACGTCTGCGGTGTCCGGTGTGGTGGATAAGATTTATGTCAGAAATGGCGAGGAAGTCAATCAGGATGCCCTGCTGGTTTCTTTCATTGTCAATGAAGAAGATCTCCCGGAAGAAACGCATCCAAAACTTCCGGAAATGGATCTATCCAGGCTGGATGAAGATGAGTTCAAGGTGGTGTCAATCGAAAGTTGACCGAAAAGGAAAAAGAACGGAAGGTAAGAAAAGGAAGATCCGTTTTGACGAAGAAAACCAGTTGTGGTATGATGAACCATGGCAAATGAACAGGAGGTAGACCAATGAAAGAAAATGTCTGGTTAACATATAAGGAAAAGGATTTGCAGGAAGTAGAACATCTTGCCGGGCAGTACAAGGGTTTTCTTGACTGCTGTAAAACAGAGAGAGAATGTACGGCCTATTTCAGAAACGAGGCGGAAAAGGCAGGATACCGGTGTCTGCAGACATTGATTGCAGAAGGAGTACAATTAAGAACAGGAGATAAAGTGTATGCAGAGGGCATGGGAAAAACCATTGCGCTGTTTCAGATTGGCCGGGAAGACCTGACCAGCGGCATGAATATTCTTTGTGCCCATATTGATTCTCCCCGACTGGATTTAAAGCAGGTGCCGCTCTATGAAGATACAGAACTGGCTTTTCTTGATACCCATTATTACGGGGGAATTAAAAAATACCAGTGGGTAACGATTCCTCTGGCTTTACACGGTGTTGTGGCCAAAAAAGACGGATCGGTGATCAACGTCAATATTGGGGAAGATCCCGCAGATCCGGTTGTGTATATTACAGATCTGCTGGTACATCTGGCAGGAAAGCAGATGGCAAAAAAGGCCAGTGACGTCGTATCCGGAGAAAATCTGGATGTGCTGGTGGGAAGCTGTCCTCTGGAGGGAGAAGAAAAAGATGCGGTCAAAGCCAATATTTTAAAATTACTGGAAGAAAAATACGGCATGGAAGAAGACGATTTCCTTTCTGCTGAGATTGAAGTGGTTCCGGCGGGCCAGGCCAGAGACTGTGGTCTGGACAGAAGTATGATTGCCGGATATGGACACGATGACCGTGTCTGTGCATTTCCTTCTTTCCAGGCGCTCATCGAAAGCGAAGTTTGCGACCGCACATCCTGCTGTATTTTAGTGGATAAAGAAGAAATTGGAAGCGTGGGCGCCACCGGAATGCAATCCATGTTTTTCGAAAATACCGTAGCGGAATTACTGGCGCTTACGGGTGTGGATTCCCATCTGGCTGTACGTCGGACACTGGCCAGATCCAAAATGCTTTCTTCAGATGTCAGCGCCGCTTATGATCCGGCTTATGCAGAAGCCTTTGAAAAGAAAAACTGTGCGTTTTTCGGAAAAGGGCTGGTTATCAATAAATATACCGGCGCAAGAGGAAAATCCGGTTCCAATGATGCCAATGCAGAATACCTTGCGCAGCTTCGCCGGATTTTTGATGATCATGGGGTGGCCTTCCAGACGGCTGAACTGGGTAAAGTGGATTTTGGCGGAGGCGGAACCATCGCTTATATCGCCGCGCTTTACGGTATGGAAGTTGTGGACAGCGGCGTAGCGGTTCTCAGCATGCATTCTCCTTGCGAAATTATCAGTAAGGCAGATTTATATGAGGCGAAAAAAGGCTATGCGGCGTTCTTAAAAGAAGCGTAAAACCAGAAAAAGGCAGGAGAAGAAAGCAGGGAAAAAAATGAATTGTCAGGAAACACAGTCCATGATTTTGAACTATCTGAACCATAATCTGGATCACGAAACCAATAAAGCATTTATTGAGCATATCCGTTCCTGCTCCGATTGTCAGGATGAATTGGAAATTAACTACATTGTGATGACCGGTATGCAGCAGCTGGATAATGATGAGGTATTTACTGTCGATTTCCGAAAAGAACTGATGGATGATCTCCATCGGCAGTATGCGCAGATTGAACGGGAAGAAGACCGGGGACATTCTTTTCGCGTGCTTTTCCTTGCCTTTTTATTTTCCGGATTACTGTGGATGCTGGGGAAAGCCTTGCATTTTCTTCTTTGAGATACGGAAGAAAATGGAAGAGACAGTATATGTTATTGTTATTTATATAAATAACAGGCACAAATAGTGGAAATATGGTATAGTATAGACATGGATTGTCATAATTACCCGTACACCATCAATATTTTTAAGGAGGCCAGTCATGCAAAACGCCAGTTATTCGGACAAAATCAATATTGAAAATGAGCAGCGGCTGCGTAAATTATGTCGGGAACTTCCTTCTTTTTGCAAAGAGTTTTTTCGTGGAATAGAAACAACCACCTCTTCCCGGACGAGAATAGCCTATGCCTATGACCTTCGAATCTTCTTTCGCTTTCTTCAGGAAGAATACCCGGACATAGAAGATGGACCGATACAGACCTGGCCGGTTACTGTTTTGGATAAACTCTCTTTGACACAATTGGAAGAATATTTAGATTATATTAAATTATATGAAGATCCGGAAAACAGGATTCATACCAACGAAGAACGGGGAAGAATGAGAAAAACGGCAAGTATACGTTCTTTTTATCGATATTTTTACAGGAAACAACAGATTAAAACCAATACAGCCAGCCTTCTTAATCTTCCGAAAAAACACGACCAGGCCATCATCCGGCTGGAAATCGATGAAATTGCCAAACTGTTGGATTCTGTTGAAAATGGTGACAAATTAACCAAATCCCAGCAAAAATATCATAACAAAACCAAAATCCGAGATCTGGCGCTTCTGACCCTACTTCTGGGTACCGGAATCCGTGTTTCCGAATGTGTCGGCCTGGATATTCAGGATCTTGATTTTGATACCAACGGAATGAAGATTCATCGAAAAGGGGGAACCGAAGTCATTATCTATTTTGGAGAAGAAGTCCGGGAAGCTTTACTGGATTATCTTGACCAACGAGAATTGGTTACTCCCCGGGAAGGTTCAGAAAACGCCTTGTTTCTTTCTATGCAAAAAAATCGAATCAGCGTACGCGCAGTGGAAAATCTGGTGAAAAAGTATGCGCAGACTGTAACTACACTGAAAAATATCACTCCACATAAACTGAGAAGTACCTACGGAACGCAACTTTATCAGGAAACCGGAGATATTTATCTTGTAGCGGATGTCCTCGGTCATCGTGATGTCAATACAACCAGAAAACATTATGCCGCCATTGAAGATCAACGTCGCAGAAGGGCGGCTGGTAAGGTAAAATTAAGAGAAAAAAATACAGAGATTTCTGATCAGGAGTGACGTTGGATCATAAACGGCGCAATATAATGATCAAAAAATAAGAGCTAACCAACAATGGCTTCTCCTGTGCAAAAGTTTTATCAGAAAGGATATATATTATGGATTTTTCAAATTATTTTCCATTTTGGAAAGATCTGAATGAAGAACAACAAAAACAACTTTCTTCTGCCGCTGTTCAACGAACAGTAAAAAAGAATACCTTGTTTTATCATGGCGGCATCGACTGCCTTGGTCTGATTTTGGTGGAATCCGGCCAGTTAAGAGCCTATATGCTCTCCGAATCTGGTCAGGAAATCACTCTTTATCGCTTATTTGAATATGATTCCTGTTTGTTTTCTGCCTCCTGTATTATCCATAGTCTCCAATTTGATCTGAGCATTGAAGCAGAAAAAGATACAACTGTCTGGATCATTCCGCCGGATCTCTTTAAAAAAATTTCTGAAGAATCGCTGGCGGTTTCTACTTACGTCAATCAATTGATGGCCAGCCGGTTTTCAGAAGTAATCTGGTTGGTTGAACAGATTTTATGGAAAAGCTTTGACAAAAGATTAGCTTCCTTCCTCTTGGAAGAAAGCGCTGTAGAAAATGCGGATGTATTAAAAATTACCCATGAAAAAATAGCAAAACATCTGGGAACTGCCCGTGAGGTAGTTACGCGGATGCTTCGCTATTTTCAAAGTGAAGGTCTTGTCAAGCTGAGCAGAGGAACCATTGAAATTCTTGACTCAGCCCGACTTTACCAGTTTACAGAAAATTAATTAAAGAAAATAAAGTTCTGCTTATCGTTTATTTTTTCTCCATGCCGCAAGGGAAAGCCTGTTTTGCTGCATTCTGATCCCGATATATCGTTTCATATAATCGATAACCACCAGAAAAGTTATGGCAACGATAACCATTTTGCATCAGAATACGGCAAGCCAGGTAACTGCGCAGACCACTCTGACATACGACATAAACATCTTTTCCCAATGGAATTTCTACCAGACGATCTCTCAATTCATCCAGAGGAATGTTGATAAATCCATCCATTTTTCCCAGTGCATATTCTTCCGGTGTACGGGCATCCAGCAACGTTACACTGCCGTCCCTAGGAAGTTCTTCTACTTCATCCCAGAAAAATTGCTGTAATTTATTTTGTGCAATATTCTCAATCATAAACCCTGCCATATTCACAGGATCTTTTGCAGAAGAATATGGTGGTGCATAGGATAAATCCAGATTTTTTAATTCAATGGCGGTAAGTCCTGCGTGCATAGCTGTTGCTAAAACGTCAATACGTTTATCCACGCCTTCATAACCAATGATCTGAGCGCCCAGCAACTTATAAGTCTTCTTTTCAAAAACAACCTTCATGGTCATGACCTGGGCTCCCGGATAATAGGATGCATGGCTGGATGGAGAAAGAAATACTTTATCATAGTCAAGACCTGCCGCTTTAGCCGCCCGTTCGTTGAGCCCGGTTACAGCCACGGTCATATCAAACACTTTGATTACGGACGAACCCTGGGATCCGAGATAAGCGCTGTCACCACCACAGATATTGTCTGCGGCAATCCTTCCCTGCTTATTTGCAGGGCCGGCCAGAGAAATTAACGCTTTTTCTCCGGTAATGTAGTGTTTTACCTCCACGGCATCGCCGGCAGCATAAATATCCGATACCGATGTTTCCATATGGTTATTTACTAAAATACTTCCTTTAATCCCTAATTTGATTCCGGCATTCTTTGCCAGTTCCGTATCCGGCTGAACCCCAATAGCCAGAAGAACCATGTCTGCCTGTAATGGTTCCGCATCTTTTAAGATAACCTGAATCTGCCCATTTTCCTCTGCAAATCCCTCCACGGAATGTCCCAGCATAAGTCGGACGCCTTTCTGGCGCATTTTTGCATGGACAAAAGAAGCCATGTCATAATCCAGCGGATTTAATAATTGATTTGGTCTCTGGACGATGGTAACCTGGATGCCCAGATCCCGAAGATTCTCCGCCACTTCCACACCAATATATCCGCCGCCGGCGATCACTACGGATTTTGGTTTTTCTTTTTGCACAAAGGCATGAATCCGTAAAGTATCTTCTACTGTACGTAAAGTATACAGATTTGGAATATCCATGCCCGGTAAAGACGGACGAACTGGTTTTGCTCCCGGCGCCAGCAATAATTTATCATAACTTTCTTCAAAAACAGTATTATCTTCCAGCCGACGGACAGTAACAGTTTTTTTCTCCGGATGGATGGCGGTAACTTCATGTTTTACTCGAACATCAATGCGGAAACGTTTCATAAACATTTCCGGTGTCTGCAGTGTCAGCTCTTCCTGATCTTCAATCACACCGCCGATATAATATGGCAAACCGCAGTTGGCATAGGAAACAAAGCCTGACCGCTCAAATATAATGATTTCTGCATTTTCATCCAATCTCCGAATACGTGCTGCTGCAGTAGCTCCTCCGGCAACGCCTCCGATAATCACAACTTTTTTTCTCATCTTATTTTTCCACCTTTCCCCGATAACTGTTGATTCCACCCATGTTGGTTACATTGCTGTATCCCATATTCTTCAGTGCGCTCACCGCCTGTCCGCTTCTTCCTCCGCTCAAACAGTAAACAAATAATGGCGTGTCCTTTTCCGGAACACTTTGTTCCGCCTGATGAATATTCGCTAAAGGAATATTCTGGCTGTGCGGCAGATGTCCTTCTCTGTACTCCACAGGACTGCGTACATCCAAAAGGACTGCTCCCGGTGTGGATGCGAACTGTGAATTTGCTGCATTAATATCTGTTTTGTTAAACATATTGAAAAGCCCCATCATACAACTTCCCTCCGTTTGATCATATTCTATCACTTTTTCATATTAATAACCATAGATACATAACATTTTTTCCGGTTATTTTCCGGTGCTTTGTGGCCTAATCATATCATGGGGCAGGAAAAGGTTCTGTGACTTTATCACTCTGTCAGCAGAAGCATTGCCTTATCTTTTTAAATGTTGTTTTCTTCGTAAAACGGGATCATTAAATAATGTCCGGAGATAATGTGATCGGAATCCAGCTGGTTGCATCGGCGAATCTCGGCGATCAGGGCGTAAATATCTGAAAATCCAGGGCTCATATTTTCTCTGGCTATGCCCCACAGGGTATCGCCGCTTTGTATTTCAATCACTTTATACTGTACTTCTCCAAAAGGCTGATTTGCTTCCACGACGGCGGTCTCTGACGGAATCATCAGCACAGAGCAAACCCCCAGACCAAAGAACAAAAGGCCGAAAGAAACCACGAGGCGGCCTCTCCATGGATTTCTCTTTTTCTTTCTCCGGTTTTTTTGTCTGTTTTTTCCCCCTTCATGAAAATCCCGTCTATCTTTCCTTTCACATACTTCCAGATAGGAAGACTTTCTCCGACCAGTCTCCTGTGACATTCTGCTTTTTTCCGCTCTTTTTTTCTCTTTCATCATTTCACCCTCCACAAAATCAAAACCATATTCGATAGTGTTTGCGAACAAATGTTCCGTACAAGTGTTTGTATTATATCGAACATACTTTCTTTTGTCAATGCTCATTTCAAAAAAATCGAAAATATATTCGAAAACACTTGTTTTCCTATTGTGATAATGTTAAAATAATACCAACAAAACATACGTTTGAATAAAAAGGAGTTTATGATATGAGTTACGGTAAAATCAGCGCAAAACAACAGGAGATTCTTGAATTTATCAAAGAATCCATCTTAAACCGGGGTTATCCGCCTGCCGTTCGGGAAATCTGCGAAGCAGTTCATTTAAAGTCCACCTCTTCCGTCCATTCTCATCTGGAAACAATGGAAAAGAACGGATATATCCGCCGTGACCCGACGAAACCCAGAGCCATCGAGATTATTGACGACTCTTTTAATCTTGCCCGGCGGGAACTTATCAATGTCCCTATCGTTGGCACAGTTACTGCAGGAGAACCGATTCTGGCAGTAGAAAATATTGAGGGTTATTTTCCGATTTCTCCGGAATTCGTCCATAATAAACAGACTTTTATGCTGAAAGTCCGAGGTGAAAGTATGATCAATGCCGGGATTTTCCCCGATGATTATATTCTGGTTGAAAGAACACCGACTGCCACAGACGGAGAGATCATCGTTGCCCTGCTGGAGGATTCTGTAACCGTAAAACGATTCTTTAAAGAAGACGGCTGCTTCCGTCTTCAGCCGGAAAACGACACAATGGAGCCCATCATTGTTCCGGCTGACGGTTCTCTTTCTGTCGTTGGAAAAGTTATCGGATTGTTCCGTATTTTTAAATAAGCCTGTCATTACTGTCATCAGGCCTGCGCTCGGTTTCATAAATATCTGGAAGAATTACATAAAAAAGCCATTGTACGAGGAGCATTTGCAATCATGTTCCCTGTACAATGGCTTTTGTTCGTTTTCTATGGTTTTTATGCTTCCAGCTCTTCTTTGGAAATCTGTTTGCCGTCTCTCCAGATCCTTTCCAGATCATAAAAACTGCGATCTTCTTCACTGAATATATGAAGGATAATGTCCTTATAATCCATCAAAATCCAGTTGGCACTCTGATAACCTTCAATCTGTTTTGGTTCATAACCGGCTCTGCCCAGCGCTTCCTCTGCATTATCTGCCATAGCCTGTACCTGATTCCGGTTATTTCCGCTGGCGATAATAAAATAGTCTGCAATCACAGAAACTCCACTAATATCCAGAATCGTTAAATCTTCTGCCTTTTTATCTTCCAGTGCCTGCACGGCAATTCTTGCCATTTTTTTTGATTCCTGCATCCTGTGTTCCTCCATTTTTCTTTATTCCCATCGGGGTATTCTATGAATGATCAACGGCAGTCTGACGGTAGTATTCCCAGGTTTTTATGGTCATTGGATCCGTCACCGCCTTTTTTGAAGAAAGGTACGCCACACTGTCTTCCAGAATTTTTCGAAGACAGGCATCAATATCCCGAAAAGCCAGCGCTCTGACTTCGTCCAGATTATCCGCCTGATTTCTGTTGGGTTCCAGATAATCCGCAATATAAACGATTTTTTCCAGAATACCCATCTGCGGTTTTCCTGTGGTATGCCAGGTGATGGCCGATAAAATTTCCGGATCATTTATCCCGTATCTGGAATAGGCAAAACATGCTCCCAGTTTGGCATGCAGCAATTCCGGATTTTTCTGTTCATACTCCGATACCGGCATACCGTATTGTCTGCACCAGGAAATCTTTTGTTCCCCGGACAGATATTTGGCACAATCATGGAGCAATCCGGCCAGAGCAGCCTTCTCCATATCGGCGCCGTAACGCATGGCCAGACATGCGCTGGTATACTCCACACCAAGCGTATGTTCATATCTTTTTTCCGAAAGGAGATTTTTCAAGTCTTTTTTTATTTCTTCCCGGTTCATGATCCCCTCCTGTTCTCCGGCTTTTGTTCCGATATTTTTCTTTCACGGCCGACAAAGGAATTATGCGATTCTACACATATAATTGATGTGCATAAATGTATTCTGCCACTTCATGGGGAAGTAAATAGCGAATACTTTCTCCGCAGCGTAATCTCCGACGAATATCATTTGAAGAAATCTCCAGCATAGGAGAATGCAGAGAAAAAATAGAAGCGTCATATTTGTTTTCAATATACTCAATCTGGCTGTTTAACGAGCTGGATGGTCCTCCGCCTCTGCCCGCCACCAAAATAACGGCCATCCGTAAAATCGCATCCGGCTCTTTCCAGGACTCGATATGATAAAGGGAATCCGCTCCCATAATAAAATAATATTTTGTATCCGGATTCTTTCCGGTCAGATTTCTCAGGGTTTCCACCGTATAGGTTGCCCCTTCTCTTTTTAATTCTTCCCCGGAAAAACGAAAATGTGCATTATTTTCTATGGCTAATTTCACCATAGCCACCCGGTCTTCCTCCGTTACATTGCTGGTCAGCTTCTTATAATATGGATTTTTGGTAGGCATAAATAAAATCTCGTCCAGTCCAAACTGGTAATACGCGGTTTCTGCCAAAAGAAGATGTCCGAAATGTATCGGATTAAACGTGCCGCCCATGATTCCGATTTTTCTCTGCTTTTGCATATCTACCTCACACCATCATTATGGTAAAGTAATTTTACTGTTTTCCTTTGCCTGTTTAAATAAAACGATTTTCTTTCCGATAACCTGCACGACGGTAGAACGGGTTCTCTCTGCCAGAATTTCCGCCAGTTCTTTCGGGTCGTCAAAACAGTTTTTCAATACGGACACTTTAATCAGTTCCCTTTTATCAATGGCTTCCCGCACCCCTTCGATGAGTTCCGGGGTCAGAGAAGCTTTTCCGATTTGAAAAATCGGATCCATCGTCATGGCCAGACCTTTTAAATAAGCTCTTTGTTTGCTTGTCATCTTTGTTCCTTTCCGAAAAAATATTCTATTTATAATAATCAAATTCCAGATTATACAGTTTTACGGTGTCGCCTTCTTCTATACCCAGATCTTCCAGCCGTTTAAGCACATCGTTTTCTTTCATAAACTTCTGGAAGAACTCAAAACCTTTTTCTGATTCCAGATTGGTATAGCCAAGCATACGTTCCACTTTCGGCCCTTCCACCGTGAATACGCCAGGTTCTGCCATAGCCACCGTAATGGATTCTGTCGGCTCCTCTTCCTTTAATTCAAAGAAATATTCCTGTGCAAATTCCACCGGTTCATCTGGAAGTTCTTTTAACATCTGGTTCACATGCCACAACAGCTCTTTTAACCCTTTTCCGCTGACAGCAGAAATCGGAAAGACCTTTATGCCTTTTGGGCCAAATTCTTCTTCCAGCATCGCAATGATTACCTGCGCATCCTCTTCTGTCATGGCATCTATTTTATTGGCGGCAATTACCTGCGGCCGACCAGCCAGCTCCGGATTATAAGATTCCAGTTCCTGATTAATGGCATGAATGTCTTCAATCGGATCACGGCCCTCCACAGAAGCTGCATCCACCAGATGGATCATCACTTTTGTTCTCTCAATATGCCGTAAAAATTCAAAACCAAGGCCCACGCCTTCAGAAGCTCCCTCGATAATTCCTGGAATATCCGCAATGACAAATCCGTTGCCATCGGCTAAATCTACGACACCGAGATTCGGATTCAGTGTGGTGAAATGATAATTGGCAATTTTCGGTTTCGCATTGGTTACTCTGGAAAGCAGCGTGGATTTTCCCACATTGGGAAAACCGACAAGTCCCACATCGGCAATCACTTTCAGTTCCAGATCCACCCAGAGTTCTCTGGCTTCCTGTCCTGGCTGTGCATATTTCGGTGCCTGCATGGTTGCCGTTGCATAATGCTGATTACCTTTTCCTCCCCTTCCGCCTTTAAGCAGAACTACCGGTTCGGTCCGGTTTGCCATATCGAGAATCACTTTGCCGGATTCTGCGTCCTTTACTATGGTACCGGCAGGCACTTTTAAAATCATATCTTCGCCACTGGCTCCGGTACAGCGTCTTTTTGCGCCTTCTTTGCCGTCTCCGGCACAATATTTTCTTTTATGACGATAATCCACCAGCGTATTCAGACCCGGATCGACCACAAAGATCAAATCTCCGCCTTTTCCGCCGTCTCCGCCATCCGGACCACCATCCGGAACGTATAATTCTCTTCGAAAACTGACATGCCCGTCCCCGCCTTTGCCAGAACGGATAAAGATGCGCGCGCGATCTGCAAACATCAAATATACACATCCTTTCTATTTTTTATACAAAGAAAGCGGCTTCAACGAAAACCTCTTTGAAGCCGCACATAAACAAGATATAACTATGCTACTGGATATACAGAACACTGTTTTTTATCTCTGCCTTTTCTTTCGAAACGAACAACACCATCTACTAATGCAAATAATGTATCATCTCCGCCGCGTCCTACATTAACGCCTGGATGAATCTTTGTTCCTCTCTGTCTGTAAAGAATATTACCAGCTTTTACAAACTGTCCGTCTGCTCTTTTCGCACCAAGTCTCTTGGACTCAGAATCACGTCCGTTCTTTGTG
>ENA-ORTP01003017-ORTP01003017.1-human-gut-metagenome-genome-assembly--contig:-NODE-3017-length-12554-cov-6.469318_pt1 | contig 12554 bp, 9 predicted proteins | sample MGYA00241913_ERZ509190 | MGnify/ENA primary metagenome ERZ509190 (study PRJEB26280, sample SAMEA2338839) | human gut metagenome | biome: human gut; feature: human-associated habitat; material: faeces...
TTTATTAATAAATTCTTTCATCGTTTATTATAAACGTCCCCCAAGTTTATTATAAACTAGGATTTCGTTATTTCAGTAACAAATATCAATTTAAAACAACAAAAAGGGCTGCAATTCCCATAAAGAATCGCAGCCCTTAGCTTGTAGCAGACTATCCGGCAAGCATTATCCGAAGTGGAAACGCTTGCAATCTGTTATTATATTGTACTTATTATTACTCATTTTTCGTCTATATTATCAATGTTATCGAATTTACTTCCGGTTCTCACTTACAAATATACAACATAAAAAACGGTTTGTCAAGCCCTGCATGCTTCTTTCATACATCTGATGACAAATCAAATGGTAGAATCAGCATCCGGAGTGCTTTCTGCCGCTGTATCGGAAGCAGACAACTGATTGACATATTCCTTCGGGAGAACTCCATATTGTGCCTTGAAACACTTGGCAAAATAAGAGGAGGAAGTGAATCCAACCTGTGCCGCAACCTCGGAAATACGTGTACCGCCCTGAATTAACTCAGCTGCCTTATTCATACGGAGGGCCTTCAGATAATCATTGGGCGACATTCCCGACAATGCTTTTATCTTCCGATAGAAGTTGGAACGGCTCATGTTCATCTGCTCTGCAAGAGTATCAATAGAGAAATTCTCGTCTGCCAACTGGTCGGCAATCACTTCCTGTATCTTGGCAACAAACTCACAATCTCTCTGAGTCATCGCAAGTTCTGCCGAGGCCTGATTGGCATTCCCGGACAAACTGGCCATCAGCTTATGGAAAGACTGCCTCAACCGGAGCAGGTTCTCGATCTGCTTATGCAGTTGTTTGATAGAGAATGGCTTCTCAATATACACATCGGCTCCGCATTCCAGTCCTTCCACCTTAGATTCCAGCGTCGTTTTTGCCGTCAGTAAGATGACCGGAATATGTGAATAGTCGATTTCCGATTTCACTTTGCTACAGAGTTCCAGCCCGTTCATTTCCGGCATCATCACATCACTGACGATGACGTCTACACTCTCCTGTTCGAGTATCTCAAGTGCCGCACGACCATTCGGAGCTTTCAGCACACGGAACCAGGCAACCAACGAGTCACGCGTCAGATTCAACAGTTCGACATTATCTTCTACCAGCAATACGGTGAATTTCTTTCCGGAGAACTCTGAAGGAATATTCTCTGCCGAACCTTCGTTTTCGGAATGAACCTCAACGATATCAGCAGCTTCTTCTGCCTTCTTTTCGTTTAAAGGAAGAGATAATATAAACGAGGAACCTTGCGGTTCGTTATCTTCAAGGCGCAGGCTGCCTTGATGGGCTTCTGCCAGAGATTTCGCAAAAGCCAGTCCGATACCGGTACCTGTGGCGGTAGCGACTTTATCATCCGGCATTTGGTAGAAGGCTTCAAATATCTTTCCCTTTTGGGCATCCGGTACTCCACGACCGTCATCACTCACATATATCTCATATCCCGCATCAGTTGTCACGAGTTTCAAATCGATACGCGTACGGGCATATTTTATCGCATTGCCCATCAGATTCACCAGTATCTTACTCAACTTTTCCCGATCGACCATTGATACCAGTTCCTGCTCGGGCAGAGTCAATACCAGTTCAATTCCCTTTAACTCGGCAGGACTGGTGAACTGACTATATACATCATTCACTATTTCCTTAATATCGCAACTTACCAGATTCAGTTGCAAAGCTCCGTTTTCCATCTTCTGGAAGTCGAGCAGCTGATTGGTAATCCCTAAAAGATAGTTTACATTCTTATCTATTACAGACAGATACTTAGCTTCTTTTCCTTCATGTTCTATCTCTTGCAACTTTTCAAGAGGCAATCGGATCAGACTGAGAGGGGTACGTATCTCATGTACCAGATTAATGAAGAAGCCGATCTTTGATTTATAAACTTCCTGTTCTTTAGCAATCTGATATTTCTCCATCCGGCGTTTGTACTTATGCTTCACGCGAAGATTCCAGCGCCATGCAATCCAGACAATCCAGCCCATCAACAGGAGAATATAAATAAAATAGGCGAAAGAACTACGCCACCAAGGGGGAGTAATCACTACCCGCAGAGTAGTCGTCTTCTCGTTCCACTGATGGTCATTATTGGAGCCACGCACTTCGAACTCGTATTCTCCGGGAGGCAGATTGGTATAAGAAGCAGAGTTGTTCTCGGAGTTGGTAATCCACTCTTTATCTACTCCTTTTAATATATAGGAATATCTGTTTCGTGCCGGGTCTTCATAGCTTAACGCCACAAAACGAATCGTGAAACTATTATTTTCATAAGACAAGGTTATCTTGTCAGCCATATAAATCGGTTTCCCCAGTTGAAGCAGCTTCTTCACTTCCTGTTCGTCATTCAGATAGGATAAACGGATATCAGTCACATATACCGGAGGAATGTAGGAATTATCCACAAAACGTTCCGGCTGGAAAACATTAAAGCCGTTGATTCCGCCAAAATATAGTTTACCTTCAGAAGACTTTAAAGAAGAACGTGCCATAAACTGATTTCCCTGCAAACCATCATTAATCGTAAACTGTCGGAAATGAGCTTTAGAAATCGGATTAATCTTAAATATCCCTGCATTGCTGGATATCCAAAAATCTCCTGTCTGATCTTGTTCAATAGAATAGATCACCTTATTGGGAAGCGCAGAATCAAACTCAATAAATGCCTCTGTTTTGGGATCGAAGGAGCATAATCCTCCCCCATTCGTGCCAAACCACATCACGCCTTTGTTATCTTCAAATACCGTGATCACCGAATTACTGGTAATGGTGGTCGAATCTTCCCGTTCGTGCTGGAAATGTTTCCAGTGTCCGCTCAGGGTATTGTAGGAGAACACGCCGCTGTTGGTCGTTGCAATCCACAGGTTGTTATACATATCCTCATATATATCGCCCACGGAAATCATGGAACCGATACTGGTGATCGTCATGAAATTATCGGCATCAGGATTATACCGGCATAAGCCCCAGCTTGTTCCGACGAAGATTTCCCCTTTCCGGTCTTTATATATGCATAGTACGTCATTGCTGCAAATGGTATTAGGGATTCCGCGCGAGTGTGTATATTCCTTTATCGAACCGGTACGCAGATTAAGCACACGTATTCCTTCCGCATAAGTACCGATCCAAAGACAATCGCCGTCTAACATCAAAGAGCGAATATCATATTTCTGACTCTTTACACCACCGATATGATATTCCGAAAGCTCCCGTGTAACGGTATTGAAGAAATATAAGCCACTCTGAGTACCAATCCAGATATTTCCGTCTTTATTTTCACAGAATGGGCCTACCACCTCTCCTGCTCCCGCTATCCCCGACAGATAGGCGGGTGAATAGTAATCGAAACGCTTGGTCTGCTTGGACATATAGTTGATACCTCCCAAGTTCGTCAATACCCACAGAGCACCTTCCGCATCCCACATCATGCCGTTTATGGTCTGATCACTCAGACTTCGCGGATCAGCCGGATTATCTGCACGGAGGAAGGTTTTCGACTCGCGGTTGAATAGATAGAGTCCATTATCGGTTCCTACCAGCAGTTCATTCTCCGTATATTTCAGCAAGCTGCGAACTGCCCCGAAGTTCAATGAAGGAGCCATGTAATTCTCAACCGTTCCGGTCTGCCGGTTCAATCTCCCCAACAAATTGTTTCCTGCGCCCAGCCATACTTCCCCCTCTACATCGAGTACACAGTTTATTTTGTAACTATCGGAAGAGTTCACGTCCGATGAGACTTTATATGATTGCAGAAATTTGCCGTTTTCATCGAAACAAAGCAGTCCTTCCTGTAGCGAAGAAACATACACCTTCTTCTTATCATAACTCTGACAGACATCCCAGACAAAAGAGGTCTGAATACTATTCTGAGTCAACACTTCGGTCTTGGGATCATAAATAAAAAGTCCCTGCCCCAAGGTGGCAATCCAGAGAAGTCCGTTCTCCGTCTTTACAATCTTCTTGATTTCACTGCTGACGTATACGCCATACTGAGTGGTCTTATCAAAATAGGAGAAACGGTCCGTTGCCCGGTCATAGATATAGAGTCCGGAGTTCGTTCCAACCCATATATTCTGATCTTCTTCAATCAGTGCCTCAACGAAATTGTTCTCCAATGAGAATTTATCGTTCAATACATTCCGATAAACTTTATTGCCCCGACCGTCGTAACGGTTCAGTCCGTCACTGGTGCCCAGCCAGATAAATCCATAGCTATCCTGTATAGCACACCATACCGTATTATGTGACAAGCCATCTTCCACCTGATATTTCTTGAAGGAGAAATAGGGAGATGCAGACAATGGTTCGAGCCAGAAGGCCAGTAAAAGTATCAGTATCTTTGTTAACTTCATACCAAGTGTGTCTTATGTTTAGATTAACGATTCAACCAGGGTTCCGGATTCAACTTTTCTTTCTCTCTGCGTAACTGGAAATGCAGTACCGTTCGTCCGTTATCCGCGCCATCAGAGAATATCTGTCCGATAGACTGCTTTGTGCTCACCGTATCGCCGGATTTCACCGAAGCGGAAGACAGATTACAGTAAACGGAAATATAATTACCATGCCGGATGAGGACGTTAAATAGTCCGTTCAACTGGAACACGGCTGCTACCTTACCATCAAAGATGGCACGGGCTTGTGCTCCCGGCTTTCCTTGTATATCAATTCCTTTATTGTCCAGCTTCACATTACGGAGTCCTTCAACGGAATACTGTCCATAGCGGCTGGTTATGATATAAGGTCCGGATATAGGCATCGGAAGTTTTCCACGATTGGCAACAAAGCTACCGGACAGTTCGCGATCTGCCTTGCTCATCGTAAAAGCGTCCAATGGCTCCGACTTCGGTTTGGCAGCCGTTCCGGTTTCGGAGGCACCTTTGTCATTTGTATCCGCCTTCTTGCGGGCTGCCGCTTCGCGGCGGGCTTCTTCCGCGGCACGTTTGCGGGCGCGTTCTATTTCTTCTGCGATCAACCGGTCGATACGGGCATTCAGTTGATTGGCCTCACGTCTCTTCTTGTTCACTTCGCTTTGCAGACCTTTCTGTTTCTTTTGCAGATTAGCTACCAGCGTACGCTTCTCTTTCTCCTGAGCTTCCAGTTTCGCCTTTTCGTTCTCACGTTCTTTCAGCAGTCCCTCTTTGGCGACTTTCACTTGCTGGCGTTCCGCTTTTTTCTTCCGTATCTGCTCCTGCTTCTTTAATATTTCCTCCCCCTGCAGACGCTGGTAGGTGGCATATTCACGCACATAACGCATACGACGGTACGTTTGTCCCAGGTTCTTGGCGGAGAAGATAAACATCAGTTTCTCTTCAATCGATTTATTCTTATAGAGGTACTGAACAGATGCTTCGTACTTCTTCTTTTTCTCTTTCAGATCTTTTTCAAGACTGTTCAGTTGGCGGTCCAATGACACTAATTCGCGTTCGATAGTCTCCACATCGTTATTGATCGCAAGGATATACCGTTTCCGTTCTTCAATCTGTCCCGTCAATGCTGCCAGTCCGTTCAACTGACTGCCTACGTCCTTCTTTGTATTCTGTAAAATCGACTCCGTCTCGGCGATCTGCTTCTGCAGAGCACCGCGCTTACCTTCCAGCTCACGAATCAGCTTGTTCGATTGAGCAGAAAGCGGAATTGCCAGCCAAAGGCTGCTTACCAGAATTACAAAGAGACGTTTTATCATAATAAAGCTACCAGCATTTTCATTAATTCTTCCAAAGAGACCTGACGGTATCTGGAAGTAACTTCTGTCGGAGTGATTGAAAGTTCTTTGGTCGAAAAATCATAAAGTTGTACTTTCGCTTTCTCCAGTTTGGGGATTCCCAGGTCTTTCCCGGATAGTTCAGTCTTTCCTCCGGGTTTAGAAGCGTCAGTCAGCAATTTCTCCAATTGGGAGAACTCTACATTCTTCGATAATATTTCTTTCAATTCATTTTTGGTTGCGCGTACAAACCGCTTGTTCATCCGGTCGACGAATAATACTTCAGTAGGAGTCACCTCGATGCGTGCCAATTCCGTACGGAGAATAGGCATCAGCAAGGAAATCTGTACCCGTTCACGGCTCTTCATCTTCATGGTACCGCCCACTGACATACTTCCGCCTTTACCCGGAATCGTCAGCTGAAGTCTGGAAGCCAGATAGCTGGGAATAGCTGCTTCGGAAGCAGTAACTTCCGGCACCTTTGTCGCCGTCAGACGCTTTGAACTCTTACAACCTACCAATACGACTGCAATCAACAAAAAATAAGCGATTCTTTTCATTCTGCAATGTATTTTTTCTTTTCTATTTTCTGTTTCAATGTTTTCGACTCACTGCCCATTTCCAGTGCTTTCTTCCAGTAGGTAAGCGCGCCGTCCACATCTCCGGTCATATAATAGATATCTCCGCAATGTTCTACAATCACATCACTCTTATCGCCGCCCTCACTTTTCATGGCGTTATCGATGTAAATACGAGCTTCCGCATAGTTCCCCTTTTCAAAGAGAATCCAGGCATACGTATCCAGATAAGTGGCATTATTGGGCTCAGCCTTTACGGTCTTATAGCTCATTTCTTCCGCTTTATCCAGATCACGACGCTCTACTGACAGATAATAGGCATAGTTGTTCAGTGCGCCAATATTGGAAGGGTTGTACACCAACGCCGAGTCATAGGCGGCATAAGCCTCCTTCATCTGCTTCTGCGTATGATACATATCCCCCAGAATAGAGTAGAACTCCGAAACGATTTCTTTTTTACCGTCAGCCGTCTTATGTTCCAGCGCTCTCGTGCAGATGCTTATCACACTATCCGGTTTCTCCGCCTGATTATAGGCAATAGCCAGATAATAATAAAATTCCAGCGCATCCGGAGTCGCTTCAATACCCGGCTCGCAGACTTTGATAATCTGCTTATAATCTTCTTTTTTTGCCGCAGCGCCGATCAGCATCATACGGGCAGCTTTATTGGTAGGGTCCAGGTCAACCACCTGTTCCAAGACGGGAACCGACTCCGACTCCATCTTCTTGGACAACAGATATTGCGCATAAAGCATTGGAATCTGAGGGTCATCCTGTTCCTGCTTCATGATCCGGTCAAACAAAGCGATGATTTGCGTACTGTCCTTATCGGCCTGTTCATTTTCCACAATCATCTGACGCATGACGCCCACTTTGGTATCAGGAGTCACCTTCTTATTCAGCAACAGTGTATCCAACTGCTGTTGGTAGAGTTCTTCCTGCCCTGTCTGTTTATAGTAAGAAGCCATCGAGAAGATAGCCATCGGATTATCGGGCTCCGCCGCCAGCACCTTCTGATAAACGTCATAAGCCTCCTGTTTCTTGCCATTCTGAAGATATACGTCCCCCAAGATGACCTGATAACGCATGTCCATCGGATATTCCTGCACCAGACTTTCTATTTCCTGAAATGCTTTCTTGTCATCCTTCATCTGGAGGTAGATACGAAACTTCTCCATGGACAACTGTTCATTCTTACCCATACGCTTTTCCAGACGGTTTAAAGTAGAGATGACTTCATCATACTTTTCTTGTCGGCCATACAGGTCCAAAAGGTTGAAAAGCGGGTCCTGCTTGGCAGGAAAACGTACCACCATCTGTTCCAACAGGGTGACAGCCTTATCCAGTTCGTTCTGCTGCTGATACAAAGATGCCAGTCCCTGGCTATACCAGTAGTTATCCGGCGCATTCGCCACAGCCTTTTCCAGCGCCTCTTGCCCTTGCGGCACCTGACGAAGGAACATATAATACTGCGAAACCTCATAAAGCGCAGAAGCCGCATTCGGATGAATATCCAGACAATGCTGCAATAATCCGAAAGCGGACGCATAATCCTTCTTTTCTTTCAGGCGCATAGCTTCCAGAAAGAAATAATCATATTTCCGCTGCTGTTCGGGCGTTAATGAAGACTGTGCCAAAGCGACAGCTGGCTTTTCCCTTGTACTTTTCACCGTTCCGCACGAAACCAATGTCCATACAGCAACCAAAAGCCATATACTATTTTTCTTGTTCATTTTCTCTTTTTATGGTACTTATCCTCGTCCTGTATGTCCGAAGCCCCCTGCTCCGCGTTCTGTTTCATCCAGCACTTCCACTTCCTGCCATACTGCCTGCTCATGTCTTGCGATCACCATCTGGGCAATACGTTCCCCGTCCTCGATCACAAAAGGTTCGGAAGAAAGGTTGACCAGAATAATGCAGACTTCTCCACGATAGTCCGCATCAATCGTTCCCGGAGAGTTGAGCACGGTAATACCCTTTTTAATGGCCAGTCCGCTACGGGGACGAACCTGAGCTTCAAATCCTTGTGGAAGAGCAATATAGATTCCTGTCGGCACCAGGCAACGCTGCAATGGCGCCAATGTGATAGGTTCAGAAAGATTAGCACGGATATCCATTCCTGCAGATAACTCAGTGGCGTAAGCCGGAAGCGGATGCTTCGATTTATTGATAACTTGAACGTTCATAAATGCACATTTACTATTTAACGGGCGAAAATACACATTTTGAACTGAAAATTAGTTAAGTTTGCAGTTAAATAATGTGGTAACAACCAATTTGCAAATTGTAATCAGCCAAATAGTAAATAAAATGATGAATTGGAAGCAACTAATATCAGCCAAACGCTTCGGAATGGAAGAGTTTCACGAAGAACGGCAAGAGAACCGTTCCGAGTTCCAACGGGACTATGACCGCCTCATATTTTCCGCACCGTTCCGCCGCCTGCAGAACAAAACACAGGTATTCCCGCTGCCCGGTAGTATTTTCGTACACAACCGACTGACGCACAGCCTCGAAGTATCTTGCGTAGGACGGTCTTTGGGCAACGATGTAGCCAAAGCAATCCTGGAACGCCAACCGGAACTGGAAAGTTCCTTCCTGCCGGAAATCGGCTCAATCGTATCGGCCGCCTGCCTGGCACATGACTTAGGCAATCCGCCTTTCGGGCATTCCGGCGAACGGGCTATCTCTACGTTCTTTTCAGAAGGAAAAGGACAAAGGCTACAGGAAAAGCAGCCGGACGGAGAGCAACTTTCTCCGATGGAATGGGAAGATTTGACACATTTCGAAGGAAATGCGAACGCTTTCCGCATCCTCACTCACCAGTTCGAAGGACGCCGCAGAGGAGGATTCGTCTTAACATATTCAACGCTTGCCTCCATCGTAAAATACCCCTTTTCATCGAGCCTTGCAGGCAAAAAATCCAAGTTCGGCTTCTTTGTCAGTGAGGAAGAAAGCTACCGCAAAATCGCAACCGAGCTGGGACTCATCCAGCTTAGCGAACAACCGTTAAAGTATGCGCGACACCCGCTAGTGTATCTGGTAGAAGCAGCAGATGACATCTGTTATCAGATGATGGATATCGAAGACGCCCATAAACTAAAGATTATCACTACAGACGAGACCAAGGAACTGTTGATGGCGTTTTTCTCCGAAGACCGGCAATCCCGTCTCCGAAGTACTTTCCAAATAGTCAATGATATCAATGAACAGATAGCCTATCTGCGTTCTTCTGTTATCGGTCTGTTAGTCTGCGAGTGCACCCGTGTCTTTCTGGAACACGAGCAGGAAATACTGGCAGGAACTTTCGAAGGAGCGCTCATCAAGCACATCGCCGAAGGTCCGGCAGCCGCTTACAATCATTGTGCGGAAATATCACTGAAAAGAATTTATCGTTCGCAAGATGTACTGGACATCGAGCTGGCAGGCTTCCGTATCATCAGCACTTTGCTGGAATTGATGGTAGATGCCGTCACCTTACCGGGAAAAGAAAAAGCTTACTCCGAACTTTTAACCAACCGCGTTTCCGACCAATACAATATAAAATCGCCCGTACTCTACGAAAGAATACAGGCGGTACTTGATTATATATCTGGAATGACCGATGTCTTCGCACTCGATCTTTACCGGAAAATTAATGGCAACAGCCTTCCTGCGGTGTAACCACCTTAGGAGTAAACACCCCTTCGCTCTCACAAGGCATTTTCAGCGCATCCGGATGACTTTCTATAAACGTCTGGATGTGCCGGATTCGCTTGTCTTCAAGGATTTCATCTACAGCAATCAGGATACCGGTCTCTTCCACGTCACCAAACTCATAGTTGATAGCCGTCCCGAACATACGCATGGTAGGGCTTAAACTCATATAGGCATTGACCAGCGGCGGGATATTATAACCCAGCTTGCGAATCTCCGTATTCAATATCTTATAATCCTCTTTAAAGGTATCCTTGCAGAACAACGTTCTCAGTTCTTCGTCGGAAGTTTCCAGAATCAGCGGTTCCATCGGTGTAACCAGCTCTTCCCGGTCATTAAAATGCTTCTTAAGGAAGTACAGAATCATGTCGCGTCCACGACGGTGATAGCTGGGATACATGGTCACCTTGCCAAAGAAGTACTTCACATTCGGCATCACCACTGTCAGCGCTCCCAGTCCGTCCCACAGATTATCCAACGCAAACAGGCCTTTACTGCCGGCACGTGTAGACTGATATTCCAGCGTCACAAAAGAGCGTCCCAATTCAATGGTCTGAGGCAGATATTCCTTTATAAACGCATCCGAGAAATGAAACATATGAGAAGTAGCCAGAATCGGAGCCCCCGCTTCGTCAAAGCGCACATCCGTTCCAAGCAAATACCGGTAGCCACCTAATATTTCTTCCGCTTCCGGATTCCATACGATCAACTGCTTATATGGGTGTTCCATCGTGTCGTATTCGTCGATATCCATCGACAGGCCCGTTCCTCCACCCGCAGCACGAAAGGCAATTTCCCTCAAACGACCAATTTCACGCATCACATTAGGTGCATTCTGATGGGTAATAATATAAATCTGATTATTACTTTTATTGGTCATTCGCAAGCGTCTATCTTCCGTCAACTCTGCTTTCAGCAGTTCTTTGCTCACCGGTTTAATAATCTCTTCCATATTCTTGTTATAGTGTTCTATCAGTTACAGTTTATATACAATGTCCTTCACATACTCCGCCCACTGCGCAGGAGTCTTCGATTTATCGAAAGTCTGCCAGGGAATCGGTTTTCCAAAAGTGACAGTAAAGGTTTTGTGGCGGTTCTTAAACATCTCGTCCGCCAGATACAGCATAGCAATATTGAATTTAATACCCAGTGCCTTACAAACATTCGCCAGATTGTAGAAGAAATCAGAGTTTCTGCCGCCAAAATGAACGGGAACTACGTCTCGCTTCGCCTGTATGCTTTTTATAATGAATGTCTTCTTCCATTCCAGATCACGGATCACTCCGTTCTGACGCCGCGAACAAAGTCCGGCAGGAAACATGATCATCTGGTCGTCGGACTGAAACCCGGCTTCCACCATCTTGGGAAAGTCCTTTGCCTGCTTTCCTGTCTTATTGATAGGAACACAAAGTGGAGCCAAACCGCGAAGGTTCATCAGCAGGTCATTCACCAGATACTTTACTTTCCCGTCATAATGGCGTCCCAGCACATAGCCTAGAGCCACTCCATCCTGTCCTCCCAGCGGGTGATTGGACACAAAGGTATACAATCCTTCTTTCGGCAGGTTCTCTATACCTTTCACCTCCACTTTCGCATCAAGGAATTCCATGCATGCTTCAAGGAAATCCACTCCCAGTTTATCTTTCGATTCATTCAGGAACACATTAATCTCGTCCTGATGAACTATTTTCTTCAGATAAGAAACCACAAACTTAGGGATGTACTTATATTGCTTCGGAGCTTTCGTCCGAAGTATCTTATCGACATCGATTAAAAATAAAGAGTCATCAGTCATTCTTTTCAAATAAAAATGATGCCACAAAATTAACGGTTCTTTTTTATTAATCGCAATAATTTGCCAGAAAATGCAGGATTTAAGTTTGCAACTTGAAAAAAGAACACCCAAAAACTATCAAATACCACCTAAAAACTATCCGCGGATAGTTTTTCCCCTAAATTTTGTCGGTTCATACCCTATCTCATTATCAGAAATGCCGTAAACTTGCACCATCGAAAAATACAAACGAATATTCACTTTTTAAAAGCAACGTATATGAAAAGTTTAAGCTTCAGAAAAGATTTAGTAGGAGTACAGGATGAGTTACTCCGCTTCGCATACAAACTGACAACCGACCGCGAAGAAGCAAACGATTTGTTGCAGGAGACATCACTCAAAGCATTAGACAATGAGGATAAATATATGCCCGACACAAATTTCAAAGGATGGATGTATACCATCATGCGCAATATCTTTATCAACAACTACCGTAAAGTAGTTCGCGACCAGACATTCATCGATCAGACCGATAATCTTTATCATCTGAACCTGCCGCAAGACACCGGCTTTGAAAGTACGGAAAGAACGTACGACCTGAAAGAAATGCATCGGGTAGTCAACGCGCTCCCGAAAGAATATAGAGTTCCGTTCGCTATGCACGTTTCCGGCTTCAAGTACCGCGAAATCGCTGAAAAGCTGAACCTCCCGCTGGGCACCGTGAAGAGCCGTATCTTCTTCACCCGCCAGAAATTGCAGGAAGAACTGAAAGACTTTCGCT
>ENA-ORTP01003018-ORTP01003018.1-human-gut-metagenome-genome-assembly--contig:-NODE-3018-length-12545-cov-3.061249_pt1 | contig 12545 bp, 14 predicted proteins | sample MGYA00241913_ERZ509190 | MGnify/ENA primary metagenome ERZ509190 (study PRJEB26280, sample SAMEA2338839) | human gut metagenome | biome: human gut; feature: human-associated habitat; material: faeces...
TAGAACACCAGCCTTCCAAGCTGGATACGTGGGTTCGATTCCCATCACCCGCTTTCTTGCAGAGTGATCTGTAAGGAGCCTATAAACGGGGATAAAGTTTATACGAGTCTGTAGCTCAGCTGGATAGAGCAACGGCCTTCTAAGCCGTAGGTCGAGGGTTCGAATCCCCCCAGGCTCGTTATGGTGGGTATGGTGCAGTTGGTTAGCGCGCCAGATTGTGGTTCTGGATATCATGGGTTCGAGTCCCATTACCCACCCTTTTCTTTTATAAGAAGCACTAGTTAAGCAGTGTCATAGTTGAGTTTACTAATGGGCTATCGCCAAGCGGTAAGGCACAGGACTTTGACTCCTGCATTCGCTGGTTCGAATCCAGCTAGCCCAGTTATCTCGGGAAGCTGAGAAGAAATAGTGAGGGCGTGTAGCTCAGTTGGTAGAGCACTTGACTTTTAATCAAGTTGTCCGGGGTTCGAATCCCCGATGTCTCATGTAAAAAGCCGTTGAAGTAATTCAACGGCTTTTTCTGTTATACAGGAAAGACAGGAGAAAAAAGAAAAAAATGAATACGCCAATTTATCATAAATTAATGCAATTAAAAGAAGAAAAAAGAATTCCTTTTCATATGCCGGGACATAAAAGAAGAGGAGAAGATATATTTTCAGAAATTGCTTCTGTAGATATTACAGAAATTACAGGATATGATAACCTTCATCATCCGGAAGGAATAATACGCCGCTCAATGGATCAGTTGAAAGAAATCTACGGAACAAAAGAATCCTGGTATCTGGTCAATGGAAGTACTGTGGGGATTCTGGCGGCCATTTCTTCCTGTTGTGAAGCTGGAGATGGAATCCTGTTAAGCCGAAATTGTCATAAATCTGTTTATAATGCCATTCGTCTATTACGTCTGCATCCTTATTATTTTTCTTTTCCGGTTGGAGAAAAGTATGACCTTGTTGAGGATATGACAAAGGCAGAGAAAACTGAACTGGAAGAAATCATAAAAAAACATCAGGATATACGGGCAGTGATTTTTCCTTCTCCCACCTATGAAGGTGTAGTTATGGATGTGCAGGGAATAAAAGAGATTACGGAAAAAGCAGGAATTGTGTTGATCGTGGATGAAGCCCATGGCGCCCATTTTATGTTTCATGATTATTTTCCCGATAGCGCCATAAAATGTGGAGCAGATCTTGTAATTCAGAGCACCCATAAAACGTTGCCTTCTATGACCCAGACCGCCTTATTACATTTGTGTACGGATAAAATTTCACCGGAAAAAATTACAGACCGCCTTTCCATCTATGAAACGTCCAGTCCTTCATACATTTTAATGGCCTCGGCAGAGTATGGTGTGGCCTATATGCAGGAAAACAGGGATAAGGTAGAAAAATATGTGGATAATCTGAAAAAATTCAGACAAAAATGTGCACAACTGGTCAACATCCATCTCATCGGGAAAGAGGAGGTAGCCAGTACAGATTACGATAAGGGAAAGCTGGTTTTTTCCGTAAAAAATACGAATAGCAACGGTCATCAGTTATTTTCCTGGTTATTGGAGAAATCCGGAATTGAAATTGAAATGGCCGATCGTACGAATTGTATTGCCATGACTTCTGTCTGTGACACGAAAGAAGATTTTGCTTTGCTTTTTCATGAATTAGAAAAATTTGACCAGCAGATTCAACAATGCAAGGGGAAGGAAAAAGCAAAGACAGGAAAAATGGATATTCCGGAAAAAATTATGGAATCATGGGAATGTGAAAGTCTTCCTAAAACAGAAGTATTTCTGGAAGATGCCGTGGGAAAAATCGCCGCCTCTTTTATTATGTTGTATCCGCCGGGAATCCCCCTGTTGGTACCCGGGGAAAAAATAGTAAAAGAAACAGTGGAAAATATAAGATATTACCTTTATAATGGATATAATGTACTTGGATTATCCGGACAGAGGAAAAAGAAAATGGAGGTACTTTATGGAAGGGATGTTCATTGTGATGGAAGGACCTGATGGTTCCGGAAAGACAACACAGATTGACTTATTAAGAGAATTTCTTCACCAGAAGGGCTATGAATGTATCATTACAAGAGAACCGGGAGGCACAGTAATCGGAGAAGCTATACGAAGCATTATTTTAAATCCTGACCATAAAGAAATGGCAGATGTGACAGAAATGCTTTTATATGCCGCATCGAGAGCGCAGCTTATGCATGAAGTAATTATTCCGGCTTTGGAAAGCGGAAAAATGGTGATCAGCGACCGATTTGTCGATTCTTCCGTTGTTTATCAGGGAATAGCCAGAGGGCTGGGAAAAGAAACCGTAGCTTCGGTCAATGCGCCGGGAATCGGTGAACATCGTCCTGACTGTGTCTTTTTTATCGATCTTTCCGAAGAAGAAGGTATTCACAGAAAGAAGAAACAAAAAAAACTGGACAGAATGGAACAGGAAAGTATAGACTTTCATCATCTGGTGTCCGAAGGCTACCGGGAAGTGCTGAAGAACAGGCCGGAGGTTATCCCGATTGATGGGGATGATTCCATTGAGAATATTCACAGACAGATCAGAAACGAAATCGAAAAAAGAATAAAAGCAGGAGAAAATAAAGAAAAAGAAGGATGATCGGAAACCGTGTCAGATTTTAAAGATATTCTTGGAAATGAAACTTTAAAAAATCATTTTAAAACAGCCATCCGTCAGCAGAAGATTTCCCATGCCTATATTATAGAAGGAGAGAAGGGAAGCGGAAAAAAAATGCTGGCGGAAGCTTTTGCCAAAATTCTGCAGTGTGAACAAAGAAAGGCGGAGCAGGAGGAAGCCTGCGGAAGCTGTCCGTCCTGTAAGCAGATGGAAAGCAGGAATCATCCGGATGTCATTTGGGTTAACCATGAGAAACCCAATATCATCAGTGTAAAAGAAGTCAGAGAACAGATTGTCAATACCATAGACGTTATGCCCTATAAAGGGCCTTATAAAATATACATGATTGATGAGGCGGAGAAAATGAATATTGCCGCGCAGAATGCAGTGTTAAAGACCATTGAAGAACCGCCGTCCTATGGGATCATTTTTCTGCTGACCACTAACCGGGGAGCTTTTCTGCAGACAATTTTGTCAAGATGTATTCTGCTTACAGTTAAACCGGTGCCGGATCAGGAAATCAGAAAATATCTGATGGAACACTGGAAAATCGAAAAAACAATGGCAGATTTCTGTGTAGATATGTCTATGGGAAATATAGGTAAAGCTGTTGATATTGCTTTGTCAGAAGACTTCTCTAAAATAAGAGAATTTTCACTTTCTGTTTTGCCATATTTACATGAATTAGAACCTTATGAGATAGCAGAAAAGGTGAAACAGCTAAAAAATGAAAAAGAATTGATTCAGGAATTTCTGGATATGATGTTTATGTGGTTTAGAGATCTGCTTGTGGTCAAAACCTGCGATCAGCAGGAAATGATGATTTTTAAAGAGCAATATCTGGTGCTGAAAAAACAAAGTAAATTGATCACATATGAGATGTTGAATGAGTCTTTTGTAAACATTGATCAGACAAGGAAAAGGCTGCGGGCCAATGTAAATTTTGATTCTTCTCTGGAAGTGCTGTTTCTCACCCTGAGAAACGGATTTAAGCAATAGATAATCTTTTGGGAAAGTAAAAGACAAGTTCAGAGAAAAAGAAAAATCAATGCGTCAGAAACTACAAAATATAATGTAAGATAGAAAAAAGAGAATAGACAATGGAGGCAAATATGATTAAAGTAATCGGTGTCCGTTTCAGAGACAATGGAAAAATATATTATTTTTCTTCAGGAGATCTCAAGGTAGAAGTAGGAAATAACGTCATCGTAGAAACTGCCCGTGGAGTAGAATATGGAAAAGTGGTTCTGGGAAACCGGGATATTGAAGAAGAGAAAATCGTGTCTACCTTAAAACCGGTGATCAGAGTCGCCACAGAAGAAGACGAGGAAATCCATAACCAGAACCAGAAAAAGAGCAAAGAAGCGTTTAATATCTGTCTGGAAAAAATTAAAAAGCACGGTCTGGAAATGAAGCTGATTGACTGTGAGTATACATTTGATAATAATAAAGTATTATTTTATTTTACTGCAGAAGGCAGAATTGATTTCCGTGAACTGGTTAAAGATCTGGCTGCCGTATTTAAAACAAGAATTGAACTTCGGCAGATTGGCGTGCGTGATGAAACAAAGATCATGGGCGGCATAGGAATTTGTGGAAGAAGTTTATGTTGTCATACATTTTTATCAGAATTTATTCCGGTTTCCATTAAAATGGCAAAAGAACAGAACCTTTCCTTAAATCCGACTAAAATTTCCGGTGTATGTGGAAGATTAATGTGTTGTCTGAAGAATGAACAGGATACGTATGAATATCTAAACAGTAAATTACCGGAAGTTGGCAGTGAGGTGAAGCTGCCGGGAGGAGGCAAAGGCGTCGTGCAGGACGTGAATGTTCTCCGCCAGAGAGTAAAAGTTGTGGTTACCGACGATAAAGGAGAAAAAGAGCTGGCAGAATACAATATCAGTGATCTGAATTTCCGTCCACGAAGAAAAAAAGAAAAAGTAAAGATGGACGATGAGCTGAAACGTCTGGAAGCGCTGGAAAAAAAGGACGGGAAAACAAAACTTTAGTCTCCGGATTATGGACGAAGGCCATCAAGAGGAAAAAACAGTTAAAGATGAAAGAGAAAAAAGAAAACAGCGAAATCTATCCCGGAGAGCGGATAGACGATCTGCAGATTAAGGGATATAAAATCATTCAGAAGGAAGGGCGGTTTTGTTTTGGCATGGATGCCGTACTTCTTTCTGATTATGCAAAAATAAAAAAGAACAGCCGGGTTATGGATCTGTGCAGCGGGACAGGAATCATTCCCGTTTTGCTGGCAGCGAAATATGAAACAGAAAAGATAGAGGGATTGGAATATCAGGCCGATTGTGTGGAGATGGCCCAAAGGACCATAAAAATGAATGCGCTGTCTTCTCAGATTACCATGACAGAAGGGGATGTGAAGGAAGTCAGAGAAAAATATGCACAGGGTTCTTTTGACTATGTTACCTGTAATCCGCCGTACATGACGGGAAGTCATGGATTGACCAATCAAAATTATCATAAAGCGATAGCCAGACATGAAATCTTATGTACATTGGAGGACGTTATTGCGGCCTCAGCCTGGCTGTTAAAAGCAGCAGGACATCTGGTTATGGTACACCGTCCATTCCGTCTGGCAGAGATTCTTTACGTGATGAAACAAAATAAGCTGGAACCAAAGAGAATGCGTCTGGTTCATCCTTACGTGGATAAAGAACCCAATATGGTTCTTATAGAGGCGGTAAAAGGGGGAAAACAAAGAATCACCGTGGAGCCTCCCCTGATCGTCTATCATCATGACGGCACGTATACGGATGAAATTTATCAAATATATGGAATCGAAAAAGACCATGGAGGAAAAGCATGACGGGGACATTATATTTATGTGCCACTCCCATCGGTAACCTGGAAGACATTACCCTGCGAGTGCTTCGTACATTGAAAGAAGTTGATTTAATAGCAGCGGAAGATACGAGAAACAGTATACGTCTGTTGAATCATTTTGAAATTAAAACAAAAATGACCAGTTATCATGAATACAATAAAGTAGATAAAGCGGCTTATCTGGTCAGAAAAATGAAAGAAGGGCTGAATGTGGCCCTGATTACCGACGCGGGAACTCCGGGTATTTCTGATCCTGGAGAAGAACTGGTCAGACAATGTCTGGATGCCGATGTTCCGGTTACTTCATTACCGGGCGCCTGCGCCTGTATTACCGCTCTGACCATGTCCGGTCTCCCGACTCGTCGTTTTGCTTTTGAGGCATTTCTTCCTTATGAAAAAAAGGAGAGGGAAGAGATTCTTACCAGTCTGCAAAAGGAGACGAGAACCATCATTCTTTATGAGGCTCCGCATCATCTGAAAAAAACCTTAAAAGAATGCCGGTACTATCTGGGAAACCGTCCAATGACCGTCTGCAAGGAACTGACGAAAAAACATGAGAAAAAACTCAGGGGAACCGTAGATGAGGTAATTGCTTTTTATGAAGAAAATCCTCCCCGGGGAGAATATGTGTTGATTTTTGAAGGAAAAAGCCGACAGGAAATAAAAGAAGAAGAACAGAAAAATTGGACGCAGCTTTCTCTGGAAGAACATATGGCGGTGTATACGGATGGCGGGATGGAACGTAAAGCGGCGATGAAGCAGGTGGCAAAGGACAGAGGAATAAGTAAACGAGAAGTATATAATGCGTTGCTCCGTTCCTGAATACAGGCGGCGCATATCGGGAAAATCGAAAAAGTGTAACAAAGAAAGAAGATGTTTTAAATCATGATGGAAACGTATTTAAGAACCTGGTGTGAAATAGATTTGGATGCTATTTCACAAAATATTTCAGGCATAAGACAAAAAGCACAGGATGGCGTAAAAGTAATGGCCGTCATTAAAGCAGATGGTTATGGTCACGGGGCGGTGGAGATTGCCCGCTATATCCATCAGGATGTGGATTATTTTGGTGTGGCTACCATTGAGGAAGCGGTAGAATTAAGAGAAAATCAGATTGATGAGCCGATACTGATTCTGGGTTATACCTCTCCATCGTTATATGCGTTAAATATAAAATATGATGTGGATCAGACCATCTATTCACTGGAAACGGCCGGCAGGATTTCTGCGGAGGCAGTGCGGCAGAATAAAACAGCCAGAATACATATTGCTTTGGATACGGGAATGACAAGAATCGGAATTTCCCCAGATGAAAAAGGACTGGAAATGGTCAGAAAAATAAGAGAGCTGCCGAATTTGGAAATCACCGGTCTGTTTTCTCATTTTTCCTGTGCGGATATGACGGATAAAACTTATACGGAACAGCAGATGGAGCGTTTTGACGCTTTTGTAGAAATGCTGGAAAATCAACAGATACACATTCCGATAAGACACATTTGCAACAGTGCGGGAATCATGGAGTTTGATCATCACCGGTATGATATGGTCAGAGCAGGAATCATTCTTTATGGGCTCTATCCTTCTGATGAGGTAGATAAAAACAGTCTTGCACTTACTCCGGCAATGTCCTGGAAATCCCATGTGGTAAATATTATGGAACCGGAGTTAAACCGTGGGGTCAGCTATGGAGCTACCTATATAACCGATCATCCATGTCGTATTGCAACGGTATCCATCGGCTATGCAGACGGATACCCGAGAAGCCTTTCCAATAAGGGATGGATGCTGATTCGTGGAAAAAAAGCGCCGATTCTGGGAAGAGTATGCATGGATCAGACTATGGTGGATATTACAGATATTCCTGACGTAGAGATGGAGGATGTCGTAACCCTGATCGGGAAAGATGGGGAGGAACAGATTTTTGTCGAGGATATGGCGAATCTATCCGGAAGTTTTAATTATGAATTTATCTGTGACGTTGGGCAGCGGGTAAAACGAGTGTATCAGGGAAAAAATCTGCGGGGATAACCCAAAATCGGAAAAATAATTTTTGTTCATAGCGGGGGATTCCTTTTAATATAATAGAAAAAAAGAAAAAAGGTATACAGATGCTGAATGTTTTATGGGTCATCATGATGGCAGGAGGTATTTGGTTTGCTGCCTTTGCCGGTACGATGGGAGCGGTGACAGAGGGCTTTATTGCGTCTTCTACAGAGGCAGTTAATCTGTGTATTTTTATGTTGGGTGTGGTCGGTGTCTGGAATGGCATGATGGAGATTGCAGTAAAAAGCGGTTTGATGAAAAAAATCGCTTTTTCTATATACCCGTTTATTCACTGGCTGTTTCCGGATATTCCTGTTGGGCACAAAGCCTGTGAATATATCGCGGCAAATATGGCAGCGAATATATTGGGCCTGGGATGGGCGGCGACGCCGGCGGGATTAAAAGCCATGCAGGAATTGACCAAAATTTCCGCAAGTCAGAGAGAAGGCAGGGCTTCAGACGCCATGTGCGGATTTTTAGTTTTAAATATTTCTTCTCTGCAGCTTATTCCCATGAATATGATCGCCTATCGCAGTCAATATGGTTCTGCGGATCCGGCGTCGATTGTGCTTCCTTCGATCTGTGCAACCGCAATATCCACATTGGCAGGGATTATTTTTATCAAAAGTATGGAAATATACAGAAGGAGGAAAAAAAGATGAAATTTTTCCTCTATTTTTCAGATTTTATCGTTCCTTTTACCATGTTTTATTTGGTGATTTATGGATTTTTTCATCATGTGGATGTGTATGAAAGCTTTCTAAAGGGCGTGAAGGAAGGATTTTCCATTGTCATAAAAATTATGCCCACCATGGTTGCCCTGCTGGTGTCCATAGGAATTTTTCGTGTATCCGGTGCGCTGGATTTTTTCTCCCGTTTTCTTGAACCGCTGGGAAATGTGCTTCGCATACCGGCAGAAATTCTTCCGGTCTTTCTGGTGCGAATCTTTTCTTCCTCGGCAGCGGTCAGCTTTGTGTTGGATATTTTTAAAGAATACGGACCGGATTCTACTTTAGGTACAATGGTCTCCATCATGATGAGCTGTACGGAAACGGTCATTTATACCATGACGATATATACCATGAGTGTGCAGATAAAAAAAACAAGATGGACTTTTCCCGGAGCTATGGTGGCGACGATGGCAGGCATGGCAGCCAGCGTATTTCTTACACATTTTTTGTTGTAAACAGTAAAAACAGGATAAAGGAAGAAAGAATGCATTGAAAAAGAACCTTCCGGTTCCTTTTCTCTTGCTTTTTCAATAGAAATGATAAATATAAAGAACTGCGGTGCTACTGTATGTCCGATCAGGGCAGTATAGCAACAAGGAAAACAATAAAAGAACAAAACAAAATATCAAATGGGGATTAATATTCTTCCAATAGCTGAATGAGCTGAATCAGTTTTTCTTTTTTTTCAGGAGAAAAATCATGAATCAGAGCGAGAAGCTCCCGATCGAGAGAGGTTTCCCGATAATCTTCATCAATCGTTCCTGCCAGATAATCCAGGGACATACCGGTAAGCTGAGCATAATAAGTTAACATGCGCAGGGTCATCAGACTACGGTTATTTTCAACGTTACTGATATATCCCGGGGTTACGCCAAGCGCTTTGGCAACCTGGTCTTGTGTAAGATGATTCGCTATACGAAGCTCTTTGACCTTTTTTCCTAAATCTTTATTCATGGGACCACCATCTTCCTTAATAAATTGCTCCTGTAGACTTAACGATGATACAAGGGGAAAGTTAAGTGGATGGATGATCGGCAGATCAGCGCCATGGCCTACAGAACAATCCCCCAGTCCCGGGTTACAGAAGATAAATTGGCAGTTCATCACCGAAACCGTGATGACGAACACCGATGTGTTCAAGTGTAATATGCTCGATTGTTATTTTTGTTAAAGACATCTGCATAATCGTTACCCTCTTGATATTTTTTATTAAAACTATTATAACAAAATATACAATTTTTGGATAGTAAATATTAAGGGCATTTTATGCTAATTTTCAGTCATGAAGAGAAAAAATCTTGACATTTTTATAAAAAAACTATATTATATGATAAAATATAAGAGAAAGAGTAAATATTAGCAGATAAAAACATAAAAAATATAAAAAACAAGGGAAAAGGATGGAATAATCATGGAATATCTTGATATAAGAAATATAGACGGTACATTGACAGGAAAGTGCAAGGAGAGGGGAAAAGTACATAAAGATGGTGATTTACATGGAACATCTCATGTATGGATTGCACGAAAAAATACCGAGGAAAAATATGAATTGCTTTTACAAAAAAGAAGCGCAAATAAAGACGCTTATCCGGGATGTTATGATATTTCTTCCGCAGGGCATATTCCGGCAGGAGAGGATTATCTGGAATCTGCGCTCCGTGAACTGGAAGAAGAGCTGGGAATAAAAGCAGAAAAGGAAGATCTGACGGATCTGGGCATGCATGAAGGATACAGCGAAGAGATCTTTTATGGGGAACCTTTCAAAAATCATGAGATCAGCCATGTCTATCTTTATGAAAAGCCTGTGGATTTGGAATCGCTTCAGCTACAGAAGGAAGAAGTAGAATCGGTAAAATGGATGGCTCTGGACGCCTGCCAGGAGGAAGTGAAAAAAGGAAATAAAAAATATTGTCTTTTTTTAAAAGAGCTGGAAATGATCAAAAATCATTATGAAACAAAATAAAAAAAATAAAAAAAGAAAAACATTCAATACCCGGTTATGCGGGTGATTGAATGTTTGTTTGCAAAAGCATGAGAGAAAGCAAAGAAGATCAGGAAACAATCTCCCAGAGCTGTTCTCTGGTTAAAGACATATTTTCAGCAATAATGTGAGCAATTTCCATAAAATGATCGTTCATCTGGCTGATCTCTGCATACCTGCTGAAAAGATGCATCAGTTTTTTGATCCATTCTATGCCGCGGTAGTTAAAAGGATCTCTCGATAAGATTTCGCTGACCTGATGAGGTAAAATCTGCATCCAGATACTCATACGGGCAAGCAGATGCATCGTAAAGTAAATCTGGCGGGTAGAACCGTATTCTGCAGTATTGGTGTAATGTTCGCCATAATAGCGAATGTTGTTTACGGTTTCTTTCTCCATAATCCCAATCTTATCCGGACTGTATTTTAACTGAATGCCATAACGGTGTTTCAGCCAGGCGCCGTATCCTCTTCGTTCGGCATGATATTCAGACCAGTGCTGAAAAAGAACGGTCTCCGGATTTTTAAATAATTCTTCATAAGAAGAAAGATGATTTAACCGGGCATAATCTTTATAATCGCACATGTGAGTGAGTTCATGGAAAACGAGACGATAAAGTTCGCATTCTTCTACCCGTTCGATATAAGGACGTTTAAAGAGCAGATAAAATGGCTCATCCATGGATCTGGGATATTTCATACAGGCAGCGACATGTTTCCAGTTCTGTCGGGCTGTAGCTTCATCCAGCGTATGAATATCTTCATCACTGAATCCATACTTCTTCTGACACTCATACATATCATCAGTCAGTATGAGCTTCAGATTTACATCTTTTAAATTGAAATATCGGATATACGAATCTGTAATTCGCTGAATTTTTTTCATCATAACCGTATCCTCAAAATATCCCTTATACCTATAGTTATCATTATTCTTATTCTAACATAAAGTAAAAATGAATCAAAGAATATCTTTTGGGTTTATGGGGGTACTTTTCAGTTCTCCACAAATATCCCGAACGATATATTTTGGTCTTCCCTGAATCTCCTCATAGATTTTAGAAATATAATAGCCGATGATACCAAGACTGAGCATGATAATACTGCCGGTAAACAAATTAATGATGATAATCGTAGTAAAGCCTTCCAGCGCTGTTCCGGTGAACTTTTGATAAATGCTTATTCCTCCCATGACCATGGCGACGAAAAACATCAGAGCGCCAAGATAGGAGACCATCCGTATAGGCGCCGAGGAAAAAGAGGAAATATTGGATACAGCGTATTTAATGAGAGAGCGGGTAGACCATTTGGAAGTACCCACTTCTCTTTCCTGTACATCGAAGGAAACCGTAGTGGAGCGAAAACCGATCCAGGAAGAAAGCGCCCGGAAAAAAGCATTTTTTTCTTTCATATTGAGCAGAGCGTTGACCGCTATTCGATCCAGTAATTTAAAATCGGAGGCCTGCGACATATCGATGTCAATGGTTTTGCTGATGATCTTATAAAAACATCCTGCGGCAAAACGGTGAACAGGACTTTCGCTTTCTCCACGGGAACTTTTGATGCCCTCTACTATATCATAACCCTCTTCCCAAAGGCGGTACATCTCAATAATTTTTTCCGGGGGATGCTGAAGATCACAGTCGATGACTACGCAACAGGCGCCGCTGGAATGATAAAGACCAGCATAAATAGCTGATTCTTTTCCAAAGTTCCGGGAAAAATTAATCCCGTTTACGGAAGAATCGTTCTCTCTGGCTTCCATAATCCGGTCCCAGGTATGATCAGAAGAACCGTCATTGACAAAAATCAGTTCATGGGGAATTTGTTCCCGCCGGAGTAAAGTGGTGATGGTTTGTGCGGTTTTGCTAATCATTCCTTCTTCGTTATAGGAGGGAATAATCACAGAAAGTAATTTGTCGTGCATGATGGTTTATCCTTTCTCCATAATAACTATAACATTATCTGTAAAACATTTACATAATATATCTGTGCAATATTAACATGGTATCAAATATAATGAAAAAAAGAAAGGGAAAGATGAAAAAAGAAAGAATTTGAAAGAAATGTAATAAAAATTCATATAATATTAATGGGATTGCGGTTGTTTACGGAAAGAAAAAGGATTATACTAAAAAACTGTTCGGTTACATATATAAATATTATGGACAAATTCATAATGTATACATAAAAATGAACAAAAAAGTAAACGGGATGAAAGAAACAGGAAAGATCCGGGCAGAGAGGAGAAGATGAATATGGGCGACAGCAGTAAACAGGAGAACAGGAAACAACAAGGCG
>ENA-ORTP01003047-ORTP01003047.1-human-gut-metagenome-genome-assembly--contig:-NODE-3047-length-12393-cov-27.974712_pt1 | contig 12393 bp, 9 predicted proteins | sample MGYA00241913_ERZ509190 | MGnify/ENA primary metagenome ERZ509190 (study PRJEB26280, sample SAMEA2338839) | human gut metagenome | biome: human gut; feature: human-associated habitat; material: faeces...
AACCTGACTTTTACCTTGAACGGCAATCAGTTGAGCCGTGTGGACGATGCCGTGATGGCTTCTGCTTACGGTGGAGGCTTCGAGTTCAAGGACGGCGTGAAGCAGGTCGGAGAGTACACCTACGATGCGAACGGCAATTTAACCAAAGATTTGAACAAGGGAATCACCGATATTCAATATAATTGTTTAAATTTGCCAAGTGCAGTAACGTTCAGCGACGGAAGTACGATTACCTATGTTTATGCAGCCGACGGCACAAAGCTAAGAACGGTTCATAAGATAGGTGGCGCTACCACCACAACGGACTATTGCGGGAATGTGGTCTATGAAAACGGAGCCCAGAAGCTTCTGATTACCGAAGAGGGCTATATTACTTTGAGCGACAACAAGTATTACTATTACTTGAAGGACCATCAGGGGAACAACCGTGTAGTCATAAACCAGAGCGGAGCGGTAGAGGAGACAAACCATTACTATCTGTTTGGAGGAGTATTCGCTTCATCAACAAGCACTCAGCCTTACAAGTACAATAGCAAGGAATATGACACGAAGAAAGGCTTGAACTGGTATGATTACGGGGCACGGCATTATGATGCAGTGTTGGGACGGTTTATGACGGTGGATCCGTTGGCAGAGAAGTATTATTCAGAAAGTTTGTATACTTATTGTTATAGTAATCCTATAAATTGTATAGACCCTAACGGGAAGGATGGTATTTATATTGCCTTCCCTGATTATAAAATATCAACTCCTATTGGTAAAATTGGGAATTTAGGTCATGCTGGAGTATTATTGATTGATAATAAAACAGGAGTGACTAAATATTATGAATATGGCAGATATGACAAAGAGGGTAAAGGAGTTGTCAGAACATTCGCTGTTCCAAATGTAAAAATAGGACAAGATAAAAAGCCTACATTGGAATCATTGAATAAAACTTTATCAATAATATCTGAACAAGCGGGACATGCCGGAAGAATAGAAGGAGCATATATTGAAAGTGATAAGTTTAAAGAAATGAAAAACTATGCAGAATCAAAAATAGCGGAGAATGCTAATTCAAAGAGGAAAGAGTATTCATTAAGGAATAATAATTGTGGAACTTTTGCGGCTGATGTTTTGAAACAAGACCCATCTGTAAAAGATAAGGCACCAGTAATTATAGATCCAAGGCCCAATAGTATAGTTAAAGAGTATTAAGATAATTTTAAGTCACTAAATTATGATCCTAAAAAGAGACAAGTTAAAATTGAATAGATATGGAAAGTCAAAGTATATCATTAGGAGATTTATTTTCAGTTGAATTATTTGTAGGATCAATAACGTTTGTTTTAGGAACGGTTTTGTTCTTCTTATTATTATTATTGAATTTGAGGCTTAATCTTAAAACGACATTATTATATTGTTGCCTGCAATTGATACTTGTTGTCTCTCTTTCTACTATTTTCTTTATATTTTGGCGTTTTAATTTTGATATAATGATAGGGTTTCTATATTTACCAGGTGTATTATCTGAGGTTTTTATTATGCTCTTATTCTATTTTATATTAAAAATAAAAAACAAATAATTGAATAATATTTTTATAACAATTCTATTACAGCGGGTGGAAACATCCGCTGTTTCTTTTTATAGGGTACCCACTATAATAGAAATATTAGCAGTCTAACTTGCCAAGTGGAGTAATGAAGGCCCAATGGCAAAATTTATTCAATGAGCTTTAAAGCAAATGTTAACGCCGCCTATGATAATACTACAATCATTGGTACAGACACTAACCGTTTCCGCGAGAACGCGACAGCTTTCGTCTACAATAACAGCTTCGAGTTCAAGGACAGCATGAAGCAGGCGAACGAGTACACCTACGATGCCAACGGCAATTTAACTAAAGATTTAAACAAAGGTATTAGCGGCATTTCATATAATTTCTTAAATTTGCCGAATGCAGTAACGTTCAGTGACGGAAGTACCATCACCTATACTTATGGAGCCGACGGCACAAAGCTGAGAACAGTCCATAAGATAGGCAGTACAACCACAACGACTGACTATTGCGGCAATGTGATCTATGAAAACGGAGTCCAGAAGCTGCTTCTTACCGAAGAGGGTTATATTACTTTGAGCGACAGCAAGTATCACTACTACTTGAAAGACCATCAGGGGAATAACCGGGTAGTCATCAGCCAGAGCGGCACGGTAGAAGAGACGAGCCATTACTATCCTTTCGGCGGTACATTTGCAAGTGCAGGTAATGTTCAGCCTTACAAGTACAACGGCAAGGAGTATGACTCGAAGAAAGGGCTGAACTGGTATGACTACGGGGCACGGCATTATGATGCGGCGTTGGGGAGGTTTGAGACGGTGGACCCTTCTGCTGAAAACTACTTCAAAATAAGTCTCTATGCTTATTGTGGTAACAGCCCTATCAGCAGAATAGACCCAACAGGAGCTGACTGGTATGAAGATAAACAAGGGAATTTACGTTGGCAGGAAGGCAGTGAAGCCTTAAAAGGCTATACTAATATCGGTTCATCTGCCTCTATTGCGTTAGGTAATGACAACTATCTGAACTTCTATCAGAATGGAGGTATCTTAGCCAATCAGGCTGTTAATGCTTTTGACTTGATAGCTTCCTGCGGTAAACTTCAGAATCAGTTCTTAGGTAAAACCAGTCCTTTATCTGAAGACTCTAAGTCTGCCCTTTTCAATTCTCTGAACAGTCGTTCTATAGATGCTATTGCGCGACCTATAGGCGAAGCTGCCTTTGGCTTTGGTGCCGGAGAGTTTGGCGGTATGTTGTTGGGGAAGGCAATAGGATGGGCTGTAGGAAAGGTGGCAGGAAGAGGTACTCAAAATGCAATACAATCAACTGCTCACGGAGTGCAACGGATTGCTGGAACAACGGCAACGAGAGGAGGGGTACTTTCTGTGAATGAAGTAAGAGTAACAAAGTCTGTAGGAAAGGCTTTTACTCAGGCTGATGGAGCTACAGTTTATCTTCATGAAATTACTCCCGGTAGATTTAATGCTGTTGTAGAAGGGAGGAAAGGTATAATAACAACAATGGGAAATTGGTCTCAAAAATCTATTAATAGAATAGCGAAAAATTATGGATGGAATATTAAATAAAGAAATGGTTGTTTGCTGTTTCTGCGGGAAGAGTTTACCCTTAGAAGCGGCTGTAGTTTTGAAAGTTTGGGCAAATGAGAAGAGTGAGGAGTATCAAGTATTATATTCCCATAAATCTCATTTTGTTAGAGCATTAGATAAATCAGTAATACTACATCCAGATTTATTAGAGCCTGATGCTTTAGGTTAATTCGTCGTAACGAACTACTGTCTTCCTCTGATATAGGTTGATTAAAAACCAATCTATCTAATTACTATCCTAACATCAGATATTCCATATCTTGTATGTTAGGATAGTTTTTGTTATTCTATCAGCGAGACGTAGGATACCTATTGTGTGTATGACGACCACCGTAATCTCTGCACTTGGAAGAAGCTTCCGGATGCGCAGCTCGCGGAGTATGTGTATGACAACGGTGGACGGCTGACGCAACAGGGGGAGTGCACGAACAAGACGGTTTCTTCCGATCAGGTGGTGCATGTGCAGAACTGGGCGGTACGGGTTTCCCGACGAGCCAGTTCACGAACGACACTTCGGGCTACAGTAAAGGCTCCCTGACAGGAAGCGCGGTGACTGTATCCGGCAGCAGTACTAAAATTTACAAAGGCTATTACTATGACGTCAAGGGGCGTGTAACTAAAGTCGTACAGAACAATCTTTTGGGCGGTTATGACGTGACTAATACGGTCTATACCTTTACGGGACAGCCCGCCACGGTGACGCATAGCCATACCGCAAGCGGCAAGTCCACACGTACGGAAGTCTATACCTATAGCTATGACCATGCAGACCGTGTAAGCAAGGTGGAGCATACTTTGGGAGGAACCAAAATAACTCTGGCAGACTATACGTACGATAGTTTCGGCCGTCTGAGTACCAAGTCCCTGCACGGCTCTGCGGCGAACAAGCTGACGTATGCCTATAACCTCCGCAGCTGGCTGACGGGCATCACAAGTACGCGCTTCACCCAGAACCTGTACTACAATACGGGTGTGGGTACCGCCCGCTACAACGGTAACATCAGCAGCATGACCTGGAAGTCCGGGAATGAAAGCACCGTCCGCGGCTACAAGTTCACCTACGACGGACTGGACCGGATGCTGAATGCCACCTATGGCGAAACAGCAGGTATCAGCACGAACGCGAACCGTTTCAGTGAGAACGTGACGGGGTATGACAAGAACGGTAACATCAAGGGATTGCAGCGTTACGGGCAACTCTCTTCAGCCGCCTACGGCATGATAGACAACCTGACTCTCACCTTGAACGGCAATCAGTTGAACCGCGTGGATGATGCCGTGACGGCTTCCGCCTACAATGGCGGCTTCGAGTTCAAAAACGGTGCCAATGCCGCCGATGAGTACTCTTATGATGCCAACGGCAATTTAACTAAAGATTTGAACAAAGGTATTAGCGGCATTACATATAATTTCTTAAATTTGCCGAATGTGGTGACTTTCAGTGACGGAAGTACCATCACCTACACTTATGGAGCCGACGGCACAAAGCTGAGAACAGTCCATAAGATAGGCAGTACTACCACCACTACCGATTACTGCGGAAACGTGGTCTATGAAAACGGAGTCCAGAAGCTGCTTCTTACCGAAGAGGGTTATGTTACTTTGAGCGACAGCAAGTATCACTATTACTTGAAAGACCATCAAGGGAATAACCGGGTAGTCATCAGCCAGAGCGGTACGGTAGAAGAGACGAACCATTACTATCCCTTCGGCGGGGCGTTTGCAAGTACAAGTAATGTTCAGCCTTACAAGTACAACGGTAAGGAGCTTGACTCAAAGAAAGGGTTGAACTGGTATGACTACGGGGCAAGGCATTATGATGCGGCGCTGGGAAGGTTTACGACGAATGACAGATTTGCCGAGAAGTATTATTCGATGTCTCCGTATCAGTATGGGGCGAATAATCCGGTGAATAACATAGATGTGAATGGAGATACAATTGTTGTAAATCCTAATCCTAATGGCTTGATAGATAATGTGAGAATATTTTTTGGATTTGATACCAAGTATCAAAAGGACGTGAAAGCAGATTTGCAGCAACTTAAGAAGGATGATAAGGAAATTGGTGAGATGATTATTGAACTGGAGAAAAGTAAGAATGTTCATTCAATAACAAGGACTAAACGAGGAAAGTCTAATTCTTCAGGATTTGATAGAGAAAAAGCTAAAAAAGACATTCCGCAAGGAAGCATTATAAATTATGACCCTGATGTTAAAACGGATATTAATGGAAATCATTGGACACCAAGAATTGGTTTAAGCCATGAGTTACAGCATTCGTCGGATGTAGATAAAGGTATTATGTCTTATGAAAATATAGGAAATGGAATACCCATGAGAGAAATTCGTGCTATTAATACTGAGAATAAAATTAGAAAAAGAACAGGAGATGCAAAAAGAACGGAATATCGTGGAAGGAAAATACCCCAAAAACTGTTGGAATAAGATTATCCTTATGTTGGGTATTAATCTCTTATTTGTAATGTGTGTACATAAAACAAGTGAGAGGTATGAAGATATGTTTGTTGATTCTACTTGGCAAAGTCCTTTTGTTGCAATGAATATAGAATACAAAGATAGCTGATATCTCTGGAAAAATCTAACGAATGAGGTGAAATAATGATGGCAGCACTGGTATTCAATGACTTATGAGGACTTATGATGAAAGCCTCTCCGATGCAAAAGTGCAAGGAAATGAAAGGTAATGAGAGTGGACGGTTTTCAAATCATTACCCGATAGAGAGGTAAGTTTATAGGTCGTTGGAGTCTATTTCTACTCTCTGCCATATTCTGCATAACAATGTACAACTCGCTGATAACTAATTTTGTAACCAAAAAGAATTGGATTATGCGAAGTACATTTAAGGTGCTGTTCTATGTGAACGGAAGCAAAGAGAAAAACGGTATTGTCCCCATTATGGGACGAGTGACAATCAATGGTTCGGTGGCACAATTCAGTTGCAAACTGACCATTGCAAAAACAGTGTGGGATGCCAAAGGTAATCGGGCAAAAGGCAAGAGCAAGGAGGCGCGAGACATCAATTTGGCTTTAGATAACATCAAGGCTCAAATCATCAAGCATTATCAACGCATTTCGGATAGAGAAGCCTATGTTACCGCTGAAATGGTACGCAATGCCTATCAAGGTATAGGAACGGAGTACGAAACACTGCTCGGTGCATTTGATAAGGACAACGAGAGTTTCAAGAAGCGTATCGGTATTGACCGTGCAGCAAGTTCCTACAAGGTGCGTGTAAGGTCTAGAAATCATTTAGCTGCATTCATTAAGAAATGCTACAAGCGTAGTGATATTTCTATGCTTGAACTTACTCCCGACTTCATCAAGGAGTATGAAATCTATCTCTCTACCGATGCAGGTTTGCATAATGGTAGTGTATGGTCACATTGTATGTGGCTGAAAACAATCGTGTCAAAAGCTCATTATAACGGACTGACACCACGAAATCCGTTTGCTCAGTATCGGGTAAATCAGAATATCAAGGAGCGTCAATACTTGACCGAAGATGAAATCAAGGCTGTAATGACACACGAATTTGCGGATAAGAAGTTAGCTTATATCAGAGACCTGTTCGTGTTTGCAAGTTTCACAGCTTTGTCATTCGTAGATATTAAGGAACTGACCACCGATGATATAGTAGAGATAAACGGAGAGAAATGGATTCTATCCAAGCGACACAAGACAAAGGTGAATTTCCAAGTGAAGTTGTTGGATATTCCATTGCAGATAATAAAGCGATATGAGAGATTCCAAGAGGATAAACTTGTGTTCCCAAATCTCAACTACTGGAATATCTGTAAGCCACTGAAAAAGATGATAAAAGAGTGTGGAATTTCAAAGGATATTTCATTCCATTGTACACGTCATGGATTTGCTACGCTTGCTCTCAGTAAGGGTGTTCCCATTGAGAGTGTCAGCCGAGTTTTGGGGCATACAAACATTACTACGACACAAAAGTATGCAAAGATTACCACCGAGAAAATTGACAAGGATTTGACTATGTTCGGCAACCGACTTAATCAATCGTTTAGTGAAATCTCGATAGCAATGTAACTATGGAACGAGCAATAATAACAATCAGCGAAAGTGGTAGAGTAAATATCCCAAGCGGTAATGTTTGGATGTCCGAAATGGAATTGGTGGAGTTGTTCGGGGTAATAGCCCCGACACTCCGAGCTGCAATAAAAGCGATATACAAGAATGGAACGCTTTGCCCTGTAAGCACTCAACGATGCGATTTGGCTACCCCTGCAAGTTGGGCTACATTCTACAACCTTGAAGTGGTCATTGCTCTTGCATTTAGGCTGAACACTTATGAAGCAAGTAGGATAAGGCAAAAGGTATTGGAGAGTTTGTGCCAGCGAAAAGAGAGTGGAATTAGCATACTTCTATCATTAGGAAGCATCGAGCATCATATCACACCTAAAAGGCTATGCTAATATAAGAATGAGACCTGCTATTCTCACGAACGGCAGGTCTCAACTAATGTCTTATATATAAATAATCTATCAAAGGGAATGATAGAGTTTCTTTATTGCATTATTTAATAGTTACGATTCCTGTATATCCCTTATCTCCAACCAATGTTGATGTAGTAACAGCCACATCATTAATTTTGACATTATTCACAATAACATCTTCACATGTTACACTACAACCATATGCTCTACCAACTACTGCACCTCGTTTCTTATCCTCTTCGCCTCCATTAAGGGTTGAATTGCTGATTGAAGAATTCTTGATGATTACATAGGTAGTACTACCACCGACAAAACCAACAAATCCACCGATTGTACCATTTGCTTGGATTGTTGCATCGTTAATTTGAACATTATCTATTTCAATGTTAGCACCATCTTGAAGATCTGACCAAATCGCACTTGCAAAATCTTTACCTGAAGGAGTGGTAAGTTTTTCAATTATAAGGTTTTTAACCACTTTATTGCCAGAATTTGCATCTCCTCTAAAGAGAGAGGTCGCATAATTGGCTTGCACAGCTGTTTCAACATTTGAAATCTTATGACCCTGACCATCAAATGTAGAGTTACCCCAAATTTCGATAGGCTTAGTCATTGCTACGCCTTGAAAGTCAATATCAGCAGTAAGAATAACGTATTTATTGCTTACTGTCAGTTGATTGAGCTGTTCTGCACTAGAAATCAAAACCACATCATCCATAGATACCTTTTTAACTGTAACGTCTGAAGCAACTGTCACACCAGCAGGTGTTTGATTACCTACGGCTGCAGCAATAGATGTTTCGCCACGGCGTGCTGCATAGAATCCCTCTACTATTGTGTTATTAACTTCGCAGTTTGATGTTGTTACTGTACCAACTGGTCGACCGACCAAACCAGCAACAAAACCAGATTCATTATCCACTGCATAGTTATGAATATAGCTTCCACTTACAGAACAATTGTTTAATGTGAGAGTCTTGCCGCTTGCTACAAAACCTACAAGACCTCCAACTGACTGAACACCACAAAGGTCTGCACCATTCACGTGAACATTCTCCAATGTTACATTATTCTGAACATCGCCAAATATTGTACCAACATAACCCTGACCTTCATCGCTACACTCTGCAACGGCATTCTCTATAGTTACGTTCTTCACTGTAACCTCGCCAGAAGCGTCACCTTGGAACAAACCATTTGAATAATAATTGCCTCCGCAAAGCAAAGTCATATTTGACATTATATGACCGTCTCCATCAAATGTGCCTGTAAAGCCAAGACCTTTCACTTCGTTACCACCGAAATCAATATTAGCAGTCAACTTAATATTCTTGCCATTCAAATTCTTACCTTTCAACCAAGCCCACTCAGCAGGAGATGAAATCAAGTACTCTGTAGCAGTAGATTCAGGTTCTGAAACTTCCTTTCCATCCCAAGGACTCGCAACAATATAATCTGGCTTCTCAAATTTCTCATCAATTGTGATATTGAATACAGCAGGGTTAGTCAACAGGTAGCCAATGATATTTGTGCGATAATTGCGCTGAACAGGAATGTTCTTGAAAACGGTTGCAGGGCTGTTAGTTTTATTGTCAGCAGTCTTCCATTCAAAGGTAACGTCTGTCAACTCTTTCTCACTACCAGCATTACCAACAAGAAGATAGTTCAATGCAAGATACTCAAATGATTCATCGGCGGTAGTAGCATCATTATCCATATCGACATACAAATCCTGACCAGGAATTTCATTCATTGTGAAAGTTACCTCTTTTGATTGTGCTCCAGCAACGATTGCATTGTTGTATGCGTCAAACTCTGTATAGACATTGCTTACTGTGATTTTACTATTAGTTACAACCACACCTGCTTTTTTTGCAGCTTCAATATCTTCTGCAACTGCGCCAAGGTTAAGCTGAGCAAAGGGACGATAAAGAGTTACAGGTTTCTCAACCGCCTTCATTGACTCTTGGGCTGTAACATCAACATAATTAGTAAAGGCGTCACGATGCTCAATATTTGATTTCGCATCCTTAATTTTAATATCAGTCAAATACTGCATGTTATAGTAATCTGATATACCATTATCTTCACCATAATAAGCAAAGAACGCTACACGATAAGCCTGACCTTTAACCAAACGGATTGAATACTCGGCCGTCTTGTTGGTAATTGGTCTATACTGACGTAAATCTGGCATTTCTTCTCCAGTCGCATCATAAACAGCACAAGCTACATAGTTTACTGTTGTACCTTCACCTACATTCACAGCGGCACGTGTGCCAATACCTTCAGGAGTAGAAATTGTGAACTTTGCACTAACGTAATCGCCCGTTGTGGGTTCGTTAAGCAATTCGTCTTGCGAACATGAGGTCGCAAACAGCATACCTGCTATTGCAAGCATACTCATAAACAAATTCTTTTTCATCTTTTGAATTTTTTAAATTAATAATAAAAGTTTATATTATTTTCTTTCTTTTCACGCTTTCCCACATATTTACATATGCCGGATCTCGTCCAGTGTTCATAAGGATTATTCCTTAGGGGCAATTCATCATAGTAGAAATCTCCATAAAGAGATTTTAAAAGAATCACATGAGGATTCCATTTGTTTATTTATACTATCTGACTCTATTTCTTGAAATTGAATTAATTTTGAGGGTTATACTTTATTCTATTGTCTCGTTATTTTCTGTCGTATTGAAATCCTTCTCGAAAGTGATGGTATATGTAATTGTGCCTGTCAACAGACCGCCTACCACATTTGTACGATAGTTATTTTCCAACGGAATGTTTTGAATGGTTACATCCTCACGAATTACGTTATCGTCTTGGTCATAGATAGTGTACGTAATATCTATATTCTCTTGTCCAGCATCGGGATATACATAGCACATTGCAATACTTTTGTAGGTCACTTCTCCAGCCACAAGGTCTTCACCGGACACATCAAGAGTATATGTCACCTCTTTATCCTCCCCTGTAGTTGCACCTGTCAGGGCGTTGAATGTATCCTTACCTGTCAGTGTTATAATCATCTTTGTGGGCTTCATTCCAAAAGTTTCTTCACTTGCCACTGCATTCCAATCATCTAGGGTTACACCAAGATTCAGTTGTGCCAATGGGCGTTTAAGTGTTACAGTTTCCGATTTGGAGCCTGTTACTTCGACCTCTACACTTTCTGTGAATGCGTCAAATTCACTTTCAGCAGCAGTTGCTCCCGAAGCACGAGTAATGGCTGTCATATCGTCCACATCATAATTGTCGTCTTTCATAGCCCAAAAGACAACATCGTATGTACGACCTTTAATTAAGCGAGGAGCAAATACAATATCTTCCCCTTCTTGAATTGTAATAACTTCACGCAAGGTGCTGATTTCTTCTCCGTCTTCAAATACAGCACACACCACCTTGTTCACATTCAAATCACCCGTGCCTGCACGTGTGCCGATTCGTTTCGGAAGTTCTGTGCTGAAACTTACTTGAACGGATTCTTCACTGACCATTCCTTCCTCCTTATTACAAGAGGTGAAGAACAATGGCATTGCCAGTAGTAGATAGATTAATTTTTTCATATTGTATAGAGTCTTTAAATTGTTTCTTTTACCGTAACCGTGTTCCATCTATATATACTTTTCCTTTCTGCAATAAAGATGAAAGTGAATATCCACCAACAAACTTTGATTTTTCGTCTTTCTTGTTTTCATAAATGTTTCCGGATACGTTGCACTTATTGATGTCTATTCTGTGCGATGAGTTGTCCAATCGGATAGTGCCTATAAATTGATTGACGTGTCGCAGAAAAGAATTGAGACAATTAATTACAGAGTTGGTTACACTACATGATTCCACCAATGCGCTTTGTTGTATAAAACCTACCAATCCCCCCATTTCTCCCGATGCGGCAAATGTTTCTCCGGTAAGATGCAAGTAGGAATTTTCAAGGCGTAGGTTATTGACCGAGCATTGTTTTGCCGTGTAGAAGGTTGTTCCCGATGTCACGTAGCCATTCAGCCCTCCGGATTTTGAGATTCCAAGAACGTAAGCATTATCAATCTTGATATTTTCAGCCGTATAAGAACCTTCGATGTATGCGCACAGAGTAGCAGCATAAGCCAATTCACTTCCACTGGAAGGCTTTACCAATACCGATGAGTTAGAGAAATTCAGATTCTTATGACTGGTTGTTCCTGAAGAAGCTCCGATGAAGGCTCCAATCCAATTCGTTACATTGATATATAAATTATAAATTGTCTTATCGCCACCATCCAATGTACTAATCGTACTTATTGGTGTAAACGGATTCTTATTGGTTGCTCTGTCACCACCCAAATCGACATCTTCTTTAAATGTGACAGCAGCATGGCCACTACCTTGCAATGATGCTAAATCAAAAGCCGAATAGATAAGTTTAGTTGTTCCATCTGTAAGCGGTGTGATTTTTGTAATTCCATCCCAGCAAGGAATGAAGCGATTATTACCATACATTACCGTACCGCGATAGCATTCCTCATCACCTAACCAACCATCATATTTAGAATAGTCATTGTTCGCAAGCCAAGTACCCTCATTACCTTCACGGTAAGGAGACACAAAATCACCAGCAGACCTTACGGTAGCAGAAAGTGTAAGCGTACAATTACTATTGAATTGTAAAGTTTCATTATAATCATAACCACGAAGTAATCCTACAAAATGACCTTCACTTTGTGTACCGCTTACTGTTGTTTCTGTTACGTGACAATCATCAAAGGTTACGGTCAATGTCT
>ENA-ORTP01003048-ORTP01003048.1-human-gut-metagenome-genome-assembly--contig:-NODE-3048-length-12388-cov-7.084327_pt1 | contig 12388 bp, 9 predicted proteins | sample MGYA00241913_ERZ509190 | MGnify/ENA primary metagenome ERZ509190 (study PRJEB26280, sample SAMEA2338839) | human gut metagenome | biome: human gut; feature: human-associated habitat; material: faeces...
ACGAAAACGCTACGGTACACACATTCGCTAAAATTGAAGAGGGAATGCCCGGAGCTATTTCTTTCCTGTCGAACCCTAAATATACGCCTTATATCTACGAGACACAATCAAGCATTGTATTAGTTAATAAAGATTTTGTCCCTGAACATGAGATTCGGGCTACTCTGATCAAAGTAGACAATGCTTATGAAAGCCTGGCGAAGCTGCTTAACCTCTATGAAATGAGTAAACCAAAGAAGCAAGGTATCGATTCACTGGCTTATATTGCCCCCAGCGCCAAAATTGGCGAGAACGTATACATCGGTGCCTTTGCCTATATCGGCGAAAACGCCGTTATCGGAGATAATACTCAAATTTACCCGCATACTTTCGTTGGAGACGGTGTGAAGATAGGCAATGGTTGTCTTCTTTACTCAAATGTAAATGTTTATCATGACTGCCGTATCGGTAATGAATGTATCCTTCACTCAGGTGCAGTGATCGGAGCCGATGGATTCGGTTTCGCTCCCACCCCGAACGGATACGATAAGATTCCACAAATCGGAATTGTGATCCTGGAAGACAAAGTAGATATAGGTGCCAATACCTGTGTAGACCGTGCTACAATGGGAGCTACCATCATACATAGTGGCGCTAAAATTGATAATCTTGTGCAGATTGCGCACAACGATGAAATTGGCTCACACACAGTTATGGCGGCTCAAGTCGGCATAGCAGGCTCTGCCAAAATCGGAGAATGGTGTATGTTTGGCGGTCAGGTAGGTATTGCCGGACATATCACAATCGGCGACCGGGTAAATCTGGGAGCACAATCAGGTATACCAAGCAGCATCAAAGCAGACAGCGTACTGATCGGGACTCCTCCTATGGAACCGAAAGCTTACTTCAAGGCTGCCGTTGTGACTAAGAATTTGCCGGATATGCAAAAAGAAATACGCAATCTGCGTAAAGAAGTAGAAGAATTAAAACAACTATTAAATAAGTAAATAAGTAACCAATGCTGAAACAAAAAACGCTGAAAGATAGCTTTTCACTGAGCGGGAAAGGTCTTCACACTGGACTTGATCTCACTGTAACTTTTAATCCTGCCCCGGACAATCATGGATATAAAATCCAGCGTATTGACCTGGAAGGACAACCAACTATCGATGCAGTAGCCGACAATGTGACGGAAACAACCCGTGGCACAGTATTGTCAAAGAATGGAGTCAAAGTAAGTACCGTAGAGCATGGTATGGCAGCCCTTTATGCATTGGGCATTGATAACTGCCTTATCCAGGTTAATGGTCCGGAATTTCCGATTTTGGACGGTAGTGCACAATATTATGTACAAGAAATAGAACGTGTAGGAACAGAAGAACAAAGTGCTGTCAAGGATTTTTATATCATCAAATCTAAAATTGAATTCCGGGACGAATCAACAGGTTCTTCTATCATCGTGCTACCGGACGAGAATTTTAGTCTGAATGTACTCGTTTCCTACGATTCAACCATTATCCCGAATCAGTTTGCAACACTTGAGGATATGCACAATTTCAAAGACGAAGTGGCTGCCAGCCGTACTTTCGTCTTTGTTCGTGAAATAGAGCCGCTTCTCTCCGCCGGCCTCATTAAAGGTGGTGACCTCGACAACGCAATCGTTATTTACGAACGCAAAATGTCACAGGAAAGCTATGACAAACTGGCTGATGTAATGGGTGTTCCTCACATGGATGCGGATCAGTTGGGGTACATCAATCACAAACCACTGGTTTGGCCGAACGAGTGTGCCCGTCACAAACTGCTGGATGTTATCGGTGATCTTGCATTGATTGGTAAACCGATTAAAGGTCGCATCATTGCTACCCGCCCCGGTCACACCATCAACAATAAGTTTGCGCGTCAGATGCGGAAAGAAATTCGCCTGCATGAAATACAGGCACCGACATACGACTGTAACCGCGAACCGGTGATGGACGTAAATCGTATCCGTGAGCTATTACCACACCGTTATCCTTTCCAATTGGTAGACAAGGTAATTGAGATGGGTGCCAGCTATATCGTAGGTATCAAAAATATCACAGCAAACGAACCTTTCTTCCAGGGACATTTCCCACAGGAACCAGTGATGCCGGGCGTACTTCAAATAGAAGCAATGGCTCAGGTAGGCGGTTTGCTCGTTCTTAATTCTGTTGACGAACCGGAACGTTATTCTACCTATTTCATGAAGATAGATGGCGTAAAGTTCCGCCAGAAAGTAGTACCGGGAGATACACTGCTTTTCCGTGTAGAATTATTAGCCCCGATCCGTCGTGGCATCTCCACAATGAAAGGTTATGCATTCGTTGGCGAAAAAGTCGTTTGCGAAGCAGAATTCATGGCACAAATAGTAAAAAATAAATAAAACCAAAAACATGGTAAGTCCTCTAGCGTATATTCATCCCGAAGCTAAAATCGGAGAAAATGTAGAAATTGCGCCTTTTGTATTTATTGATAAAAACGTAGTTATTGGCGATAACAACAAGATTATGGCTAATGTGAACATCTTGTATGGTTCACGCATTGGTAATGGAAATACGATCTTTCCGGGTGCTGTTATCGGAGCAGTTCCACAGGACCTCAAGTTTCGTGGAGAAGAATCAACTGCTGAGATCGGAGACAATAATCTGATTCGTGAGAATGTTACAGTCAACCGTGGTACGGCAGCTAAAGGGCGTACCATTGTAGGAAGCAACAACTTATTAATGGAAGGGGTGCATGTAGCACACGATGCACTGATCGGTAACGGATGTATTATCGGCAACTCTACCAAGATGGCAGGTGAAATCGTTATTGACGACAATGCTATTATCAGTGCCAATGTATTGATGCATCAGTTTTGTCATGTAGGCAGCCATGTAATGATTCAGGGCGGATGCCGTTTCAGCAAAGATATCCCTCCTTACATCATTGCAGGACGTGAGCCCATAGCTTTCAGCGGTATCAACATTATCGGCCTTCGTCGCCGTGGTTTTGCCAATGAAGTGATCGAAAGTATTCATAACGCTTACCGTATCATTTACCAAAGCGGTCTGAATACAACAGATGCATTGAAGAAAATTGAAGATGAAGTTGAGAAGAGTCCGGAGATTGACTACATCATCAATTTCATCCGTAATTCAGAACGTGGTATTATTAAATAAACAGTTCAAAATAGTCATATTATGATATACAGATTTACTATCATATCTGATGAAGTTGACGATTTTGTCAGAGAAATACAAATTGATCCGGAAGCTACATTTCTTGACTTCCATGAAGCAATACTGAAATCAGTAGGGTACACAAACGACCAGATGACCTCCTTCTTTATCTGTGATGATGATTGGGAAAAAGAAAAAGAAGTCACTTTGGAAGAAATGGACGACAATCCGGAAATGGATAGTTGGGTAATGAAAGAGACTACTATCAGCGAACTGGTAGAAGATGAAAAGCAAAAATTGTTGTATGTATTCGACTACATGACAGAGCGTTGCTTCTTCATCGAATTGTCTGAAATCATCACCGGAAAAGATATGAATGGTGCCAAATGTACCAAGAAATCGGGTGATGCTCCGCCACAAACTGTAGATTTTGAAGAAATGGCTGCTGCAAGCGGTTCACTCGACCTGGACGAAAATTTCTATGGTGATCAGGACTTTGATATGGAAGATTTTGATCAGGAAGGCTTCGACATAGGTGGTAACGCGGGTGGCTCTTATGAAGAAGAGAAGTTTTAAGTATTAAGTATCAAGTATTAGGTATTAATTGCTATGCAGTGACAAGCAGTTAATACCTAATATTTTTATCCCCGACACTTTAATACTTAACACCTAATACTTAATACTTTAAAATCCATGCCCACTCTCATTGTTTTAATCGGACCTACAGGAGTAGGAAAAACAGAATTAAGCCTGCGACTGGCGGAGAACTTTCACACCAGCATTGTCTCCGCTGATTCGAGACAACTTTATGCTGAATTAAAAATAGGAACGGCGGCTCCTACCCCGGATCAATTAAAACGTGTGCCTCACTATCTGGTAGGTACTCTTCATCTTACCGATTATTACAGCGCCGCTCAATATGAGCAGGAAGCGATGGAAATCCTCCATCAATTATTCACAGAACATGAGGTAGTAGTACTTACTGGTGGATCAATGATGTATGTAGATGCCATCTGCAAGGGGATTGACGACATCCCTACCGTTGATGCTGAAACACGTCAGGTGATGCTGCAAAAGTATGAGGAAGAGGGATTGGAGCAACTTTGTGCAGAGCTCCGTTTATTAGATCCGGACTACTATCGCATTGTAGACCTGAAAAACCCAAAACGGGTGATTCATGCATTGGAAATCTGTTACATGACCGGAAAGACATATACATCTTTCCGCACCCAACAGAAAAAGGAACGCCCTTTCCGCATTCTTAAGATCGGATTAACCCGTGACAGAGAAGAACTGTATGACCGCATTAATCGTCGTGTAGACCAAATGATGGAGGAAGGATTACTGGACGAAGTACGTTCCGTACTCTCCTACCGGCATCTAAACTCTCTTAATACCGTAGGTTACAAAGAACTGTTCAAATATCTGGACGGAGAATGGGAACTCCCTTTCGCTATCGAAAAGATCAAGCAAAATTCACGCATTTATTCACGCAAACAGATGACATGGTTCAAAAGGGATGAAGAAATACGCTGGTTCCATCCGGAACAAGAAACGGAGATACTTGAGTACCTCCGTCTACAAAATCTAACTCATTTACCCAGTTTGGATACCTTCTGATAAACTTCCCGATAGACATTATTGCCCAACCGGAACAGAAGCGTCATTTTCTTTCCGTCAATCCGGTAAGATATAGGAACGATAGCATTTGCCGATCTGCCATGTTCATTACGCAGTTTCTCGCAGTAAAGGCCTTTTGCAATGATGCTGTACTCCCCCGAACGGGTAATTTTGTACGGGCAAAATACATCGTCCGAACTGCGGCTGCCTGAACTCACGTCTACAGCATCTTTGATATACGCATCCACATTGAAATAATTGCCATCTTTATCAAGTACCTTATATCTGACCACTTGCGAAGAGCCTTCACTCTGAACAAGTTTCCAGATTCCTTTTAAGTTTTGACTCATACAAAGTGCAGGTACAAGAAAAAGAAATGAAACAGCTAGTAAAATCTTACAAAATTGTTTTTTCATAATAATAAAATTTTAAGTTCAACAAATAGTTAATAATAGTGTATATCGCTTTTATTCCATATTTTTATTTCAACAGGATATAACTGCTCATTTTTAATCAAATAAAGTATCCTCTCATTTATCTTTCAAAACTACTTTAAGCATAGGTTTTACTTTCACTTCAGCAACAGACTTATTGACATCAGCAATCCGAAGTATCCCATTTTTAGGCGCTTTCAAATTAAAACGACCATCTGCGTCAGCTACAGTATAATCATTTGTTCCTTTTACTAACACAGTAGCCGCAATCGTTTTTCCTTCTTCATCAGTCACAACTCCAGTTACAGAAATCCAATCAGAACGATATTTATCGGTTTCCAATCTTACAATCTTTGTTCCATCCATTTCATTTACAGACACCGATCTTATATTTTTGGTAGACATACCTTTCAATTTAGACTTCTTAATCTTTTCATCGTCTATACAATAAATAATTTCTCCTTCTACATCTTTTACCATGCTTTCTGCCAATTCCAAAGCATCTGCATAAGGCTTTTTCGGATTAGCTTTATTAAACTCATATTCCGCATCTGTAAACAAAGTGATAATCAGCACTCCATTTTTCCCTCTTTCCCCATAAATATCCGTAGCTGATTTATCTTTCAATATAGTAAAGTTTTTAATACGATCAGGAGCAAGTTTGGAAATAGCATCTTCTTCCAATGCTTCTTTACCGTCAATAATAACCAAAGGCTTTTTTTTAGCTTGAGCAACATGCCATTCCTCATCATGAGATCCCCCCATATAAAAGTGTGATTTTTTAGGTGATTCGCTCTCAGTCCTTACCTTTGCAGGTTTTGGAAATTTTTGTTTATTCTGATATTCTTCTTCCGTCAACAAATCAACTAAAACTACTCCATCTTTCCCCCTCTCTCCATAAACCTCTACAGCTGCTTTGTCTTTCATTACAGATATACTTTTAATACGTTCCGGAGAGACACTGGATAAAGCTTCTTCGCCAACGGCTTCTTTGCCATCTATATAAACTAACGGCTTCTTACCACTTACTGAATGAAACGTTACACCCCAATTCTTACTTCCACGATTGAGAGCATCTAATCTCGTTTTTGAAATAGCATCAATCTTGTACTTATTCTGCAATATTTGTTCTGCGGTTGAATGTAACTGAATAACCATAGCCCCGTTTTTCGCTTTATCTCCATAAATATCTGTAGCCTCTTTTCCATCTAATATAGAAATACTTTCAATACGACTTGGATCTAAAGCATCTACCACAGTACGAGAAGATTCTTTACCATCAATGATCACCAATACATCTTTATCTCGCAAATCCACCGTAGATATCCCCCAAATATGGGTACCCATAAGTTTCGATTTATCTACAGATGTATTCATTCCCGGCTTTATTTTTGCTTGAGTTTTGGTTATTTTAAAATGATTATCTTCATCCGGCAGTAGTTTAGTAGCCAACACCCCATTCTTTCCTTTTTCTCCATAAATAGATATTGTTCCCTTCTCCTTCAATATTGAATCACCCGTGACTACCAACTTTTTCAGTGAATCTCCAAAAGTAATATTCGACACATCTTTGGTGATTTCTTCCACTTTTGCTTCTACAATTGCAGCCAAATCATTAACTTTGACGGCAGAAATCTCGTCAGCCTTTTCAGAGATTTCGGGACGGGCAAAAGCGGTTACTGCAATAGCAGCCAACGGAAGTACATATAAGTATTTCAAACGCGCCCAAGGATTCGATTTTTCTTTTAACATCATAGTGATACGTTTTTTAAGTTTACTGTGATTAAAGCTGTTGGCCATAGAGTAGAGCCTTGTGCCAACGGCTTTTTTTATTAATAATAACTGATAATCTTTTGCATCAATACCTTCATTAATAACTGTTTCATCGGCTTCATATTCATGAATATTCTGTAATTCCTGTTTCAGCAGCCATATGCCGGGGTTGAACCATTGAAAAAAGATACAGATATCAGCTACCAACAAATCGATGGAATGACGATTCTGAATATGTGCCATTTCATGAATCAGAATCTCGCGTCCATCCTCTTCCAAATCTTTCCGGGAAATAACGATATATCTCATCCAACTGAAAGGAGCGACCTCCCGTTCCAGAACAATCAGTCTGACTCCTCCTTCAAGCCTTTCTTGTTTACCCGATTTAATCAGTAATAGTAAACGGGATAAAGAGTAAAGATTACGGCATGCAAAGAATATAATACCAACTAGATAAAACAGCAACAGAACTTGTACCCAGGAAATGGAAAGTTCCTCCGGCTGTGCAACCGTCACCTCCGCGGGATCCATAGCTTCCGCCATCATCAATAGTTGCTCAACTGTCAGTACAGTCTGACTCAATTCGGTCTGATGAGCAGTAGTCACCTCTATAAAGGGAATCAGCAGGGATAAAAATAATATCCCTAATAAGGCTATCCTATTGAACCGATGGAATGTTTCCTTACTTAACAACAATCTGTAAAACAGATAAAATAAAGACAGACAAACCGCCGATTTCAAAATATAGATAAGAAAGATTCCCATAGTCATTGATATTTAAAGGAGACAAATATAGTTTTAACCCGGATTAGTATAAATAATAAGGACGCTGAATGACCATTTTATAAGTATATTGATTCCTAAGTTATTTATCCAATACGATTTTTATGTCTTTTGCAGCTTTTGTCCTGAAAAGAACCTTCTCACCCCGAGAAATCTGGAGAGAAGCGTCTTTAGGAGTTCTCAACTCAAAGTGTCCAGTTGCATCAGTCTTTGTAGACGATGAAGTTCCATACATAGTAATAGTGACTCCTTCCATAGGCTTTCCTTCCTTATCCATTACAATACCCGAAGCTAATACCCACTTATCCGAATTTCTTTCCGTTTCAACACGGATCGTAGTTTTACCCTCCCCGCTATTCTCAATACGTGATACTCCACGTACTTCATTTGCCGGAATATTTTTCAATTCTTCTTCCGAGGCTTCCTTACCATCAATAAAGAATACCATCTTCCTTGTAGGGACGGTTTTATCACCTTTTATATTCATCGCTACCTCCCAGGCATTGTTATAGGGACGTTGCGGATTCTTATTGCGAGCTTCATATTCCTCCTCAGAAAGCAAGTCTATCAAAATCACTCCATTCTTCGCCTTCTTACCATAAGCCTCCAAAGCAGCCTCTGATTTCAAGACAGAAAAGCTTTTTATACGATCCGGAGAAATCTTAGACAAAGCATTAGGTTCCAAAACTTCTTTACCGTCAATCACTACTAATGGTTCCTCACCATCATATACACCACGCATGGGAAGTCCGCCAATGCCGGGGACAGAGTTCTGTTTAGGAAATGATTCGGTTTTAGTCTTAAATTTAGCCTGAGTTTTAGTAATTCGAAAGTGGTTATCCGCATTCGGCAGTAATTCAATATCATAAACACCATGTTTTCCTTTCTCGCCATAGATAGAAAGGGCCGCATCACTACGTAATATAGACACAGTCTTTATTCGATTCGGGTTAGCTTCATCATTCATTATCGAATACAATGTATCTTTAGATATTTCCTTACCATCTACCAATATAAGAGGCTTATTTGATTCCGATATCCGTTCAAAACGGCCACCATATAAAACAACCGAACTTCGCTTGGAAGCAACGGAATCATTGAATATTACAACTGAATCTGCTGAATATACAGTCGATGAATCCTTAGAAACCCAACGTCCTCCATACATTTTTGATTTCTCAGGCACTACATAGGGCTTAGCTTTCAGGGAGTCTTTCAGCACATCTTTGGTGATTTCTTCCACTTTTGCTTCTACAATTGCAGCCAAATCATTAACTTTGACGGCAGAAATCTCGTCAGCCTTTTCAGAGATTTCGGGACGGGCAAAAGCGGTTACTGCAATAGCAGCCAACGGAAGTACATATAAGTATTTCAAACGCGCCCAAGGATTCGATTTTTCTTTTAACATCATAGTGATACGTTTTTTAAGTTTACTGTGATTAAAGCTGTTGGCCATAGAGTAGAGCCTTGTGCCAACGGCTTTTTTTATTAATAATAATTGATAATCTCTAGCGTTTATACCCTCATTAATGACCGCTTCGTCGGCTTCGTATTCATGGATATTCTGCAATTCCTGTTTCAATAACCACGCTCCAGGATTAAACCACTGAAAGAATATACAGATATCTGCTATGAGCAAGTCCCAAGAATGGTGCTTTCTGATATGCGCACATTCGTGAATCAGTATTTCACGTCCGTTCTCCTCCAAATCAGTTCGTGAAATCACAACAAACTTCATCCAACTGAAGGGTGCCACATTCCGGTCATGAACCAACAAAACAGTATGTTTATCTATCTGTCTCCGTTGCGCCGTATTCGTTAACCGAACAAGACGGAATAAAGAATAGACATTCCGGCAAACAAGGAAAAATATGCCCGCTATATAAAATAGAAGAACTATTTCTATCCAATGCACTGGGCTTCTCCACGTATCTACCAAATCATCTCCTTCCACTACTGTTGTCACCTGGGTTTCCTGATGATTCTCTGCCATAACAAGTAGTTGTTCAATTGTCAGTACTGCCTGATTTATTTCATTCTGCGGCGCCTTGGTCACTTCAATCAGCGGAAGCAACAAAGAAAACACGAGAATGCCCAACAACGCAATCCGGTTAAAACGGTAGAACGTTTCTTTACTCAACAGCAGCCTGTAAAACAAATAAAACAATGACAGGCACACCCCCGATTTTAGTATATAGACGAAAAAGAATCCCATATATAGATTAATTCCAGTTAGTTCTCTGCCAATTTCTTCTCAAACTCCTCCAAATAGGAAGGATTCTTTTTAGATGCCAACACCCAAATGCCTTTCTTGGCTTTACTACCAAACTTAGATTCCAGATTCGTCGACTCCGGCAAAATTTCCCATACATCATGCAGCAGATCATCCGGAGATAAGCTCTTCAACTGCTGGTAAGAAATTTCTTTTCCATCCAAAAGAATAAGCTGTCCATCATGCCCGGTTCCTCCATCCGTACAATAAATCTTAAAGAAATCCTTCACATAATAAATGCACTTCACAGTATGAGAGGTCTTCACTTCATGAGCAAGTGCAGGATGAGCGTTCTGCTGCTTTTTAACTCCATAGAGTTCATTCAACGATTTAAGCATTCCTTTTTTTACCCGATGAACAAAATCCGCCAAGTCACTTTCTGTCCACGGAGTAGTGGAAGACAAACGTAGTATTCCTTTCTCCTTTTGGTAAACACCTTTCCGATAACTGATGACATTATCATCAGAACTTGATTCCGAAATTGACCATCCTGCATATCCTACAGGGATATGCATTTTTAGAGTATCGATTTCTATAATTTGTACAGTGTCCGATTCTGCATAACTCTTAGAAACCAGAATCTCTTCGAAATGTCTCACATCCAATGTATCCTGTATGAATGCATTTCCCTCCTGATTATTCATATTCAGAAGATTCGGACGGGCAAAAAGAACAGCTGTAATAGCTGCCAACGGAAATACTATCAAGTATTTTGATAATTTCCAAGGATTTGATTTTTTCTTCAACATCATAGTAATACGTTTTTTAAGTGAACTGTGATCAAAACTATTCACCATAGAATACAGCCTTGTTCCAACAGTCTTTTGAATTAATAAAAGCTGATATTTCTTTGCATCAATCCCTGCTTTCAGAACTGATTCATCTGCTTCAAACTCATGTACAGTTTTCAATTCTTTTCTGAATAGCCACATTGCAGGATTAAACCACTGGAACAAAAGGCAAATCTCCGCCAATAATAGGTCCCGGAAATGTTTGTGCATGATATGCGCATACTCATGAGCTATAATTTCTTCGCCATACTCCTCCAAGTCCTGCCGGGATAGCACAATATAGTGTCTCCAACTAAACGGTGCCACATTTTGCTGATGGACCACCAATCTGATTTTTCCTTTCCAACACTTCTTCTCACTGTTACGAATCAAACGGTATATACATGCTATGGAAAATATGTAACGCAACAATAACAGCAATGCTCCACCCAGATACAGAAATCCCAAATTGCCAAGGGTCAAAATAGTGAAATCAGACCTTTCTTTCTCTAATTGTGTATGTAACGTAGTTGTTGTGACCTGCTCCATTTTCTGCAAATCATGTTCTTGCTCCGTTTCTTCTTCCGGAATATTCAGACGTTCAAACACTTGCTCAATCTGTGGTAAATGGAAGTTCTGTGAAACTTTGAGCGAAGGAATGACAAATGCAACCAATATAAGCCCGATCAACACCATCCGGTTGAATCGATGAAATGTCTCCTTGCCTAGCCACAAGCGGTAGAATAAATAAAAAACAGACAGACAAAGCGCTGTTTTCAACATATATATGAGGAAGAAAATGTGCATAGTATTGTTTTGTATTAGATTGTGTTATTCTTTATTATTTCTGATGAGCTTGTTCCACCTCGTTTATAAGCCTTTTCAAGTCATCCAAAGAAATATCCTCCTCTTTGACCAGAGATGAAACAGCGCTCAAATATGAATTATTGAAATACTTGCTGATTACATTCCGCAATGTCCCTTTACGAAAATCTTCTTCGCTGACAACGGGATAGTACTGATAAGTATTCCCAAAAGTATGATGAGCCAGGAATCCCTTATCTTCAAGCCCGCGAACAATTGTAGATAACGTATTGAAATGAGGCTTCGGTTCCTCATAGAAAGCCAACATTTCTTTCACAAACAAAGGGCCTTTCTCCCAGAAATACCCCATCAATTCCTCTTCTTTTACTGTTAATCCTTTCATATTTACAACATTGTTTACTGCAAATAACGAGAAGTTTTAGTTCATAAACTAATTTTCATAGTTAAAGTAAACTAAATGCTTTAGTTTATCTTCTTTTCTAACAATTGCGGCAAGGTATACCTATTTACATATTGGCATTAAACTCAGATTCTATCGGGATTTATCCATCCATTCCCCCAGCCTCTCAGAAAAGAATTATGTTTTTATCTCTCATACTCTCATTCTTTTCTTATAAATATCAGAGAACTAACAAGATACAAAATGAGAGATACTTTCATCATCGGTATCTCTCATTCTATTTCAACTTATCTCTGTAAGCGTCTCGGCGATGTCGTCTTTTCTTTAATTCTACTTCTTCATATCTTTGC
>ENA-ORTP01003055-ORTP01003055.1-human-gut-metagenome-genome-assembly--contig:-NODE-3055-length-12360-cov-2.798131_pt1 | contig 12360 bp, 12 predicted proteins | sample MGYA00241913_ERZ509190 | MGnify/ENA primary metagenome ERZ509190 (study PRJEB26280, sample SAMEA2338839) | human gut metagenome | biome: human gut; feature: human-associated habitat; material: faeces...
CACTCGACGGCCGCATGGCTCAAGGCGGGCGCCGAAGTCGGCGCCCAGGCCGCTGCCATCGGCCCCGATCTGCACCGCGGCCGCCGCCTGGTCGTGCAGATCCTGAACACGGTCGCCAGGATTAGGGACACGAAGAATCCCGGCCAGTTCAAGGAGATCCCCGCGTTCGTGGAGCATCTTGACGCCGAGAAACTGATGAAAAACGCCAACCTGCCCATTGAGCCCGTCATGATTTATGGCGACGATCTCACTCACATCGTCACCGAGCAGGGCATCGCGTATCTGCACCGCTGCCGCGATATCGAAGAACGCCGGGCCGCCATCCGCAGCGTCGCCGGCAAAACTCCCGTGGGGCTGCAGGGCAGCGAGGAAGAGCGCCGCCGGATGCGCGAGCTCGGCATCGTCAAAACGCCCGCCGATCTTGGCATCGACGTAGCCACGGCGACCCGCGACCGACTGGCTGCCAAGAACATCATGGAGCTGGTGGAGTGGTCCGGCGGGCTCTACGATCCGCCCGCAAAGTTCCTGCCCAGGAAAGAGGATCCATCCCGTCGGTGAATAACGGTCTGCCGTCGCTCCGTCCGCGGTCGCGCTCGGAGTGCGGCGGTCGATTCGAAGTTCCGCGCGTGAGAGTGCTGCCGTGGGGCAGCGAGGCCGAAGTCTCAGTTTTACCTTTCTGGAGGTACGAAAGAGAATGACCAATTCGTTAATCGTTTTGGGAGTCATGCTGGCGATCCTGGTGGCAGGTTCGTTCATGCGTAAGATCCCCGTCGCCGTTCTGCTGGTCGTCGCGTCGATCGCGGGGGCCGTCGTCGGTGGCATGACCGATCCGTTTCTGAAACGCGACTACTTCACGTCCATCGCCAGCGTCTTCGTCGGCAACAGCGAGACCGTGCCGTCGCTGCTGAGGCATTTCATGGAGGGCTCCATGCTGTTCCTCAACCTGATGCTGACGGTGGCGGCCGGCATGCTCTTCATGAGCGTCCTCAAGGAGAACGGCGCCCTGAATCTGCTGACCCGCGAGATCGTCGGCGGTTTCCACAAGTCGCCCACGCTTCTGCTGATCCTGATCATGATCCTGATCATGCTGCCGGCCATGCTCACCGGCTCGGCTCCGGCGTCGGTCCTGAGCACCGGCGTGCTCGTGCTGCCCATTCTGCTGGAGATCGGCGTCTCGCGCGACGACGCTGCGGCGATCATCGCTCTCGGCTCGCTGTTCGGCATGGTGGCGCCGCCCGTCAACGTGCCCGCCATGCTGATCGGCACGGGCGTCTACATGCCTTACGAGGGGTTTGCGATCCCGCTGCTGATTTTGACGCTGCCGCTGGCCATCTTCTCGGTGCTGTACATCGCCCGCCGTTCGGTCAGCAAGGTCGACAAGGAAGCCGTTCTCGCGAAGATCCCCGGCGATCCCGCGGTGAAGGGATTCCTGCCGCAGTTCCCGCTGGTGTTCCTGATCGGCTACATGATCGTCAAGAGTTACTATCCGCAGATCGACCCTGGCACGCCGCTGGTGTTCTGCATGGGCATCGTCATGGCGCTGCTGTGCAGCAAAAAGAAGATCAATTTCTGGAAAGTGTCCGTCCAGTCCATGTCCGAGTCCATCGAGGTCATGGCGCTCTTTGCCGCCGTCGGCATGATGATTCAGATCATGGGCCTGACCGGCGCCCGCGGCGCCACGGTGCTCGGCGCTCTTGGACTGAAGGGGCCGCTGCTTTATCTGTCCATCGCCGTGGTCGCGCCCATCGTCGGCGGTCTGCTGATGCCCTTCGGCTGTGCCGGCGTGCTCGGCATCCCTCTGATCATGGCCTTCACGAACAAGAACGCGATCTGGGTCACCTCCGCCCTGACGCTGATCATGTGCGTGGGCGCGCTGCTGCCGCCGACTTCCGTTTCCGCGCAGTTTGCCGCCCGCGCCGTAGGGCTCGAGAATCAGGGCAAGATGCTCAAAAAATGCGTTCTCCCCGCTGTCCTGTCGCTGATTCTCAGCGTTGTCGTCATGGTCTATGCCAACGAGATCGTGGTTTTCCTGCGCGGTCTGGGCATTCCCCTGAAGTAAGAGAGGAGTCTTCTCACTATGGCATTCCAGTACATTATCATGAAGTACGCCTATCTGGTCATGGTCGCTTTCTTCTCGGCGCTGTTCATCTATAACCTGTTCACCCAGAAGAGCCTTGCCAAGCAGATCGGCTGCGCCATCCTCCTTATTCCTTTCCTTCTGCGTCTGTTTCTGCTTCACTGATCGGTTCAAGAGGGAGAATGAAAAATATCTGAAAACAATTCTGCGAACAAAGGCCGCGGCAATTTCCTCACCGGACTGATCCTGGCGGCCGTACTTGGCGCCGGGATCCTCACCGTCGGCAAGGAATTCCGCTATCAGTTCAACGTCGAGCCCATTTACAAGGGCCCCGGCGTCACCAGCGTGAAGATGCTGAGCGATTACAATCCCTTCCTGAAGGGGACCAACGGCGACTCCAAGGTCTACGTCCTCGACAGCGGCAAGCCCGGCGGGAATTTCATCATCATGGGCGGCACGCATCCTACCGAGCCCGGCGGACTGCTGGCGGCCATTCTCTTCGTCGAGAACGCTGTGGTCACCGAGGGCAAGATCATGGTGGTGCCTCACTCCAATAACTCCGGCTTCAGCACCTGCGAGCCCGGTCTGGGGCACGTGCCTTATTTCCACATCGCCACGCCCAGCGGCAAGGTCCGTTATTTCCGCTACGGCAACCGCGGTTCCAATCCCGTCGACCAGTTCCCCGACCCCGACATGTACCTGCATTATCCCTCGGGGCAGAATCTGGCCGCCGATGAGATCCGCAACCTTGACCGCGCCCATCCCGGCAATCCTCACGGCCTGCTGACCCAGCAGATCGCCTACGCATTCAACCGCATGTGCTGGGACGAGGGCGCCGATATGATCATCGACCATCACGAGGCTCCGCCCGAAAAGCCCCTGGTCAACGCCATCTGCGTGCACCAGAAAGGCATCGACCTGACCTCTGAGATGGCGCTGATGCTCGAGGAGCAGAACATCAGGATGCGCGTCGAGATCTCGCCCATCCCGCTGCACGGATTTTCGCACCGCGAGCTTGGCGACTACACGCCCGCCATCGCTTTCCTGTCGGAGACGCCCAACCCCAGCCAGGGTTCCGCCCGCGGCGTCACCTATGAAGAGCTGATCATCGACGGCAAGGACGAAGTGTACCGCCATCTGCTCGAGGACAAGCTGCTGAAGGTCGACTACAAGAGCGAGGGCGTCACTCTGAACGAGCGCACCGGCCGCAACGTGGCCACCGATCTGTCTCTGGCGGAGATCTACTCCGACCTGGGCGAAGACGCCCGCAACGAGTACGGCGGTTATCCCAAGGACCTCGGCGAGCTGAAGCCCGACGCGGCGCTGAAGATCGACGACGCCGCGGCGCAGCGGATGCTGGCGAAAGGCCCCGAAGGCGAGCGCAAGATCGTGATCACCAACATGCCTTCCTATGAAGATATCATGCGAAACGGCATCGGCCGCTATCTGCGCGACGCCGACGCCACGGCCGAAGAAATCGAAGCCGCCAAGAAAGCTGCCGACTAGACGACTTTTGTCCTGAGAAAATCGAAGTCCCGAATCTGGCACAGATTCGGGACTTTTTGCAAGGCCGCGAACGTGAGAGGGCGCGATCCCTCCCGAGTGACATTGCGGGACCCCGTCATGCCGAAGGTGTCTTTTCAAAAAGCCGCGCCGCGTTCTCCTTTTGCCAGGAAAGCGCGGCGCGATCTTTTGCCGTTCCGCGCGGAACAGCAATAAAGTAAAGTCAGCCGTTGGCGGCGTTTTTCGAATTTTGACGGACCGCTTTTTACAGTGCCGTTCCCGTTTTGGGGACGAAGAAGCGGCTCAGGTCGACGCCTTCGAGGCGCAGCAGGGCCTGCTTTCTGGCGATGCCTCCGGCGTAGCCGGTCAGGCTGCCGCCAGTGCCGACGACGCGGTGGCAGGGCACGATGACGGAGATGGGATTGTGGGCGACCGCGCCGCCGACGGCCTGCGCCGACATGCGGCTGAGCCCGCGCTCCGCGGCGATCTGGCGGGTGATGTCGCCGTAAGTCGTCACGGATCCGCGGGGAATAGCCAGCAGCGCGTCCCACACGGCCAAGCGAAAATCGCTGCCGTGCAGGGCAAGCGGCGGGACGGGGCCGGGGTTTTGTCCCGCGAAATACGTGTCCAGCCACGCCGCCGTTTCGGCGAACACGGGCAGGTCGCCCTCGGCGCGCCGTTCCGTCAGCGTGCGGGCGAAATGTTTCTGTCCCTCGAACCACAGCCCTGTCAGCGCCGCGCCGTCGGCGGCCATGAGCATTCTGCCGAGCGGCGAATCGTAATATTTTGTGTACGTCATTTTCAATCCTCCTGATTCTTTGTGTGGGAGCGTTCCCTTTTCTTTGCCGCGGCGGGATCGCTCAGATCCGCAATCGCGCCGCCGGCGACCGCCCAGAGGTACAGGCTGACCACGCTGCCGCAGGGCGAAAAGCGGCGCCGGTAGCGCTCGAAGCGTTCGCGACCGATCTCCCGGTGGCGGTAGACCATGCGGAGCCCGCGCCGGACGGCGAGGTCGCCGAAGCTGAAAATATCCGGGCGCTGCAGGCCGAACAGCAGGATCATTTCCGCCGTCCAGACGCCGATGCCTTTCAGCGACGACAACGCCGCGATCGCCTCAGCGTCGGGCATCCGTTCCACGGCGTCCAGATCGAAAGCGCCCGAACGCACTCTTGCGGCGAAGTCGGCGATGTACCCGGCCTTTTTGAAAGTCATGCCCAGCGCTTGCAGCGCGCCGGCGCCCGCCGCGAGGACGGTGCGCTCGTTCACCTCGCCGAGCGCGCTTCTCATCCGCGCCCACACGGTCTGCTGAGCCTTCGTGGAGATCTGCTGGCCGACGATGTGGCGCGCCGCCGACGAGAACAGGTTGCCGTCGACGAGGCGGCGGATGGGGCCGATCCGGTCGATGATCTGCGACAGTCTTTTGTCCCTCGATTTGAGATAGTCCGTTTCTTTTTCGCCGTAGCGGAAATACGCCGCGCCGCTCATCGTTTTCCCGAACCCCCGCGCGCATGCCGTCCGCCCCGAGGCGAATGTGGCAGGGCGGTTTCATGCCGATGTCCTGAGATCATGTTCTCTCTCCCTCCGCGTCGTGCCGGCGCAGAAAATTTTTCTCACCGATATTATACCGTCAATTGCCTTTGCGGCGTGTCGATCCCGGCGTATCTTGCCGGCGGCGCTCCATTGACACGCCGCCGTTCGGGGTGTTATGATAACATTGTTAGATGGATCTAACCAAGGCAACCAAGGAGGCTGAACATGTTGAAGAGCAGACTGACGGCGGCAATCGCCGCGCTGGCGCTGGCGGCGTGCGGGGCAGGGAGCGCCGAGAGCGCGCCGGTTTACGTGCTGATGAACGTTCCCTACAACGATTTTTACAAGGCGGAACTGACGAAAAACGCCGTGCCGGTGGATGCGGTCACCTCGGCGACCGTCGCCAAGGCGAAAAACGCAAACCTGGTCGGAGGCACCTACCACACCGGCGACGACAAAGCGCTGGTCATCGAAGGCGTGACGTTCCCCGTCAAGACCGACGAGGCGGCGCTGAAGGGATTTGTATTTGTCCACGCCGCTTCGGCCGACGAACTTTTCGCCCTCGGCAGCTACGCTTGGACTGAACTGGCGCAGGAGCCCGCGTTTTTCAAGGAAATGAGCGTATCCGACGGCGCGCCCGCCTTCGGCAAGGTGCAGGGACTGCCGGAAGTGGCCGTCGCGAACGTGAAAGGCAGCGTCAGGACCATGACCCGGCGCGGCGACTACCAGATGAAGCTGGACGGCTTCGACACCGACCCCGAGAAAGAAACGCTGTACGGCGTGATCGTCCGCACGGCGCAGAACGATTACGGCATGCGCCGTCTGGAGAACATCTGGCGCGGCGGCCGCGAGCTGGGCTGGAACGTGGGCTACACCAAGTTCATCAAGGACGTCAACCCGACCTTCCCCGAGCACTACAAGACCCTGACGGGCACGACGATCACCGGCCTGAGCTATATCACCGACAAGGCCGTCTACAACGTGGACGCGCAAGTTTACCTGCCCGTCCTCACCGGCTGCCGCCTGAAGGTGGAAAACGCCATGGCCGCGGCCGGCGGCACGGCGTTTGCGATCGAGGGCGAACTGCCCAGGGATTACGTTCCCGCGTTCAACGTGCATGCGCTTGACGGCGCTTCGGCCGCCGACGGCCGCATCGTTTGGTCCGCGCAGAACAAGCCCGGCGAATACGAGGTGTACGTCAAGGACGAAAAAGGCGTGTACGAGACGCTGACGGCCGCGTTCGTGCTCTCGACCGACGCGCTGCCCGCCGCTTACGACGCGGAGGGCGGACGTCTCGTTCCCGTCGGCGGCGAAGAGGATTTCAAAAACTATCTGCGCTGCGTCCGCGAGCTGACGATCGACGGCAAAGCGGTCAACCCGAAGAGAGCGAAGGTCATCGACGGCGAAGGCCGGCTCGATCTTTCCGCGCCGCTCTTCAAGGAACGCAGCGCCGTAACCGTCCGCGCCGCCGGTTATCCCGACCTGAGCTTCGAGTCCGCGCGCCGCTAGCCGCTTGTTCGCGCCCGGCGCGGCATGGAAAAGCCTCCGGAAATTCCGCAGGAACGCGGAAAATTCCGGAGGCTTCTTTATATATATAATCATGAGTTGTTCTTCAACCGCCGTTCTTATCCCAACACCACGTCCAGCGCCATCATGACGCTGAATCCCAGCGCGAACGAGAGCGTGCCGCAGTCGGAATGGGGAGGCTGCGACATCTCCGGGATCAGTTCCTCGACGACGACGTAGATCATGGCGCCGGCGGCGAAGCTGAGCAGATAGGGCATGGCCGGCACGACGAGGCCGATGGCCAGCAGCGTGCCGGCCGCGCCCAGCGGCTCGACGGCGCCGGAGAGCACACCGCCCGCGAACGCTTTCCATTTGCTCTGCCCTTCGGCGTGGAGCGGCATGGAGATGATCGCCCCTTCCGGAAAGTTCTGGATGGCGATGCCAACGGCCAGCGCCAGCGCGCTCATCGGCGTGATGTTCGCCGTGCCCGCCAGCAGGCCGGCGTACACTACGCCGACGGCCATGCCCTCGGGCACGTTGTGGATCGTCACCGCCAGAACCATCATCGTCGTGCGCGCCAGACGGCTGCGCGGCCCCTCCGCCTCTTCGCTGAACTGGTGCAGGTGCGGAATGGCGTGGTCGAGCAGCAGCAGAAACAGGATCCCCAGCCAGAAGCCGGCGACCGACGGCACGACGGCGCCCCGGCCGTAATGCGCCGCCAGATCGATGGCCGGGATCAGCAGGCTCCACACGGAGGCGGCGACCATCACGCCGGCGGCGAAGCCGGTGAGGCTTTTCTGCACGTTTTCCCTCATGCTGCCCTTCATGAAAAAAACGCAGGCCGCGCCCAGGCTCGTGCCCAAGAATGGGATCAGGATCCCCGCGGTCACGTGAACGGCGTTTGTCACGATGATTTCACTCCCGTCATTTTCTTCCCGTCAGCAGCGTCGAGCCCTTGAGCATCAGACGCCGGGCCTCGGCCGGGCTCATGAACATGCCCCCGGTCGTGTCGAGCAGCTGAACTTCTTCATACCCCCGCCGCTTCAGTTCGTCGGCGAAGGCCCGCATGTCGCCGTAGCGCGACGGCGTCATCAGGTCGTGAATGGCGAAGACGCCGCCCTTCTTCAGCACGCGCAGCGTTTCCAGAAGCAATTCCTGTTTGTCGGCGCCGGTCACGTTGTGATACACGTAGTTGCTGGTGACGGCGTCGAAGCTCTCGTCGGGAAAGTCCAGCTTCAGCGCGTCGCCGCGGGCGAAGCTGACGTTGTTCGTCCCCTCGGCCGCCGCGTTGCGCTCGCAAAGCGGCTTGTTGTACGAGGCGTACTCGTGCCCCCAGCGGTCGACGCCCAGCATGGAACCCTGCGGATTGCGTTTGGCGCAGGCGATCGTCAGCGCGCCGCTGCCGCAGCCCACGTCCAGCCCGCGGCCTCCCGGCGGCAGTTCGACGTACCGCGCCGTTCCCTCCACGACCTGACGCGCCAGCTGCCGTTTGCCATTATAGGAAAAAGCGCGGTACATGACGATGAACTGCGCCGCGAGAAGGGCGCAGAGCGCGCAGATCGTCCCGGCGGCGACGGCCCATGCGATCCGCGCCGTCCATCCCACGCCCCAGCCGGCGACGCCGAAGACGGCGAAACAAAGCCCGGCGGCCGCGGCGGCGGCGAGCAGCGCCACGATCAGACCTTTCGGCACCCAGTTTTTATAATCGGCTTTCATGATGCGGATTCATCTCCTGTCATTGTGATTCCGGCTTGCGCCCGACGACGGTGTAGATCAGGCCGCGCAGCCGTTCGTTTCTGATCACCGCGAAGCCGTGGCGCTCCATGCGCGCCGCGATGGCGTGCCGGTTTTCGGTGTGGCAATCGCCGCTTCGCAGCAGCGGGAAAACGATGTGGTTGTCAAACCACGCTCCCAGGCCGCCGACGCCCGTGTCGGAGAGCAGATACAGCCCTCCCGGCTTGAGAACGCGGTGGGCCTCCCGCATGGCCTCGTCGGCGTAGGGATAATGGTGAAAGCTCTGAATGCACGTGACGACGTCGAAAGTTCCGTCCGCCCAGGGCAGTTTGTTGGCGCTTCCCAAAACGAATTCCGCGCCGGGGATTTTTTTTCCGCGCGCGATTTCGATCATCCCTTCCGAGATGTCAAGCCCCTTGTAAACGGCGCGCCGCTGCCGGGCCAGCCCGTCGAGGAGAAACCCCGTGCCGCAGCCGACGTCGAGCAGCGATTCGTACCGTATCTCCCGGAAATACGCCAGCGCGTCGGCGCCGCTGACTCTGGCCGGGCCGGAATAATACACGCCGGTGTTTTCGTCGTAGACGGCGGCTTGCTTGTTGAAATGGCGGCGGGAAAGTTCTTCGTAGTTTTTCGTGCCGATCGCCTCCCCGTTGTCTTCTTCGAATATGAATTAGTTTCAGCTAACTATAAATATATCACGCGCCGCTTGAAAATCAAGACCTCGGGCCGCTTGGAGGAAGCGTGGAGCGCGAAGCCGTTTTTGCGCCGGCCGCCGGGCGCATTTGACAAGATGAAGAAATATGTTATATTTTAGCCGAAATTAAGCGGAACGACACTGAAATCGGCATTTTTGAGGGAGATCTCCCTTATGGAAAGGATGATCCGAGAATGGACAACAAGTGGCTCTATTTTGCGGCGGGAATCGTGGTTGGCGCCGGCGCCTACGCGCTGGTGCAGAGCGGCGCGGCCCGAAAGGCCGCCGTGAAGATCGCCGGCAAAGGCCTGGAACTTCAGGAAAAAGTCGCCGCCATGGCCGCGCAGGCGAAAGAATCCGCGGAAGACATTGTGGCTGAGGCGAAGGCGGCCAGGGAAACCGCCGGCGCCGCGGAAGCGTAGCAGAGGACTGAAGGCGAGGCACGAACGGCGCTTCGCCTTCGTTTTATTTTCGACATGAAATATCAGATTGTTCATGAATTGCCGGGGCGCATCCGCTTCCGCGTCGATCCCGCCGAGGCGTTTTCCGTCCGCGAGGCGGCGGTCGTCGCCGCCCTGCTGGAAACGCAGCCTGGCATCGCGCGGGCGCAGGCGAACTGGCGCACGCGCGGCGTGCTGGTGAACTTCGCGCCGCAGAGCCGCGACGCCGTGCTGATGACGATGACGGCGCTGACGAAAGAATTTTACGGAGAGATCGCCGCGGAGATGCCCGCCGCGCCGGAACGCCAGCCCGGGCTGGCGCAGATCCTTCTGGGCACCGCGGCGCGCGTCGCGTTCCGTTCGTTGTTCCCGCTGACCGTGCGCAACGTCATGACGGCCTGGCGCGCGCTGCCGTACTTCCGCCGCGGGCTGGGGAGCCTTGTCGGCCGGCGGCGGCTAAACGTCTCCGTCCTCGACGCGGCGGCTATCGCCGCCTCCATGCTGCAGCGCGATTTCCGCACGGCCTCGACGGTGATGTATCTGCTTGGCCTCGGCGACGAACTGGAGGAGTGGACGCACCGCCGCTCGCGCCAGAACCTCAGCGACAGCCTGCAGCTCAAAGTCGATTCCGTCTGGCTCTGCGGCGACGACGGCGTCGAGCGGAAGATCCCCGCCCGGCTCCTGAAAAAAGGCGACCGCATCGTCGTGCGCCAGGGCAGCATGATCCCCGCCGACGGCGTCGTCGTCGGCGGCGAAGCCACCGTCAACCAATCGACGATGACCGGCGAATCGGAGCCGGTGCACCGCACGCGGGACCAAAGCGTTTTCGCCGGTACGATCCTCGAGGAAGGCGAGCTGACCGTCCGCGTTACGGCGCTTGCCGGCGGTACGCGCGTCGACGAGATCGCGCGCCTGATCGACGAGTCCGAGAGCCGCAAAGCCCTCGTGCAGACCCGCGCCGAACGCATGGCCGACTCGCTCGTGCCCTACAACTTCCTGCTGGCCGGATTGATTTTCCTGTTCACGCGCAGCGTGCGGCGCGCCTCGGCGGCGCTGATGGCCGACTACTCCTGCGCGATCAAGCTGGCGACGCCGCTGACCATCCTCACGACCATGTCAGCGGGCGTCAAGCAGGGTGTGCTCATCAAGGGCGGCAAATATCTCGAAGCCCTCAGCGCCGTGGACACCGCCGTCTTTGACAAAACCGGCACGCTCACCGTCGCGTCGCCGCAGGTGGCCCGCGTGGTGCCGCTCAATGGCTCCAGCCGCGACGACGTGCTGCGGATCGCCGCCTGTCTCGAAGAACATTTTCCGCATTCGCTGGCCCGCGCCGTCGTGCGCCGGGCCCAGGACGAAGGGCTCAAGCACGAAGAGGAGCACGACAAGCTCCAGTACGTGGTCGCGCACGGCATCCGTTCCACGCTCTACGGGCGGCAGGCCCTGATCGGCAGCGCGCACTTCGTCTTCGACGACGAACGCGTCGCCTGCCCCGCCGAGCTCAAACGGAAGATCAGCGCCGAAGCCCGCGGCGCCACCACGCTCTATCTGGCCCTCGGCGACAAACTGGCCGGCGTCATCTACATCGAAGACCCGCTGCGCGCCGAGGCCAAATCGGTGATCGGCGAACTGCGCCGCGAAGGCGTGCGCCGCGTCGTCATGCTCACCGGCGACAACGACCACACCGCCCGCCACGTGGCCTCCGCTCTCGGCGTGGACGAATACCGCGCCGAACTGCTGCCCGCCGGCAAGATCGACTGCATCCGCCGCATGACCGCCGCCGGCAGCAGAGTCGCCATGGTCGGCGACGGCATCAACGACAGTCCGTCGCTGGCCGCCGCCAGCGTGGGCGTCTCGCTGAGCAGCGCCACCGACATCGCCCGGGAAGTGGCCGACGTCGTGCTTTATCAGGGGCTCTCCAAGCTGCCCGTCGCCCGCCGCCTCAGTTGCCGCGCCATGGCCAAGATCCGCCGCAACTACAACGGCATCGTCGGCGTCAACTCGGCCATCATCCTGCTCGGCGTGGCGGGGATCCTCTCGCCCGGCGTCTCGGCCCTGCTGCACAATCTTTTCACGCTGGGCGTGTCGCTGTACAGCATGAAGCCCGTCAGCGGCGAAAGGGAGGATTGACATGAATAATCTTGTGGAAAGCTTCATCCCCGGGCGCGTGCGCCTGCGCAGCTCGCTGCTGAAAAGTCCCGCCGCGCCGCTGATCCTCGCGGCCTTCGAGGATTTGCCCGGCGTCCGCAGCGTCGAACTGAACCGGCTCACCGGCAGCCTGCTGCTCAAATACGACGCCGCCGTCCTCACCGCCGAGCGTTTGATGCCGGCCCTGCCGCTGTTCGAACAGATCAAGGCCCTCGAACGCGAAGCTCCCGCGCCGGCGTGCCCCGAGCTGCGCCCCCGCACCTTCCGCGCCTTGTGCGGGCTCGCATGCCGTTTCAGGGGGTGCGCCCCGTCCCGTTTCGGGGGATAATATCCGGCATATGATTTCGCGTCGAGCAAGAGGGGATTGCCGTATGGACGAGAACAAGCTGGGGAAGAAGATAACCACCCTGCGCGAGGCGCACCACCTCACGGCGCAGGACCTGGCCGACCGCTGCCAGTGCGACCTCGCGGTCATCGAGGGCCTCGAGGCGGGGGAGGTGCCGGCCTCGCTCGCGCCGCTCATCAAGATCACGCGCGCGCTGGGCGTGCGGCTGGGCACGCTCATGGACGACGACGAGAATCTGGGCCCCGCGTACATCGACCGCGATCAGATGGAGGAGGTCGAGCGCACGAAGAGCCTCGAAACGACCTCGGGCGGCGACTTGAGCTACTTCAGCCTTGCAGCCGGGCGCCCTTCGCGTCACATGGATCCGTTCGTCATCACGGTGGAT
>ENA-ORTP01003061-ORTP01003061.1-human-gut-metagenome-genome-assembly--contig:-NODE-3061-length-12333-cov-16.341994_pt1 | contig 12333 bp, 14 predicted proteins | sample MGYA00241913_ERZ509190 | MGnify/ENA primary metagenome ERZ509190 (study PRJEB26280, sample SAMEA2338839) | human gut metagenome | biome: human gut; feature: human-associated habitat; material: faeces...
AACAGGCGGAACGGCTGATACTTGACCTGCTTGCAGACGGGAAAGAGCTTGCCAGTGAGGACATTGTAAAAGCCGCAGCCGAAGCCGGAATATCCGAAAGGACGGTACAGAACGCCAAGCGCAACATGGGCGGCATTTTAGGCGCAAGGCGTGTCGGCGGTCAATGGTACAACTTCATCAAGAAGAAGCAGCCACCCGAACCCGCAAGCTGAAAGTGCAAAACGCAGACCCTTTGCGCTTTGCACTTTCGCACTTTCACGATGATTTGCGTCAATAACTCAAAAAAGCACTTGACAAAACGCTTCATGGGGCAACGAAAAGGACATCAAGCCCTTTGTCGATCCCAAGTTTGAAAACAATGTCATTCTGACCGGAACGGAGTTTCTCACCATGAACACCCGGCCCAAGATCCCGGCCAACGCCCGAAACCTCAATACCTGTGTCATCGGATCGTCCGGCTCGGGCAAAACCCGCTTTTGGCTTACACCCCAGCTTTTACAGGCCCATTCCTCTTTCGTGGTGGTAGACCCAAAGGGCGGCGTCCTGTCCCAAGTGGGCAGCTTTCTCCAAAAGCGGGGGTACAAAATCAAGGTATTCAACAGCATCGACTTCTCCAAGTCCATGCACTATAACCCGCTGGCGTATATCAAGAACGAGTCCGACATCCTAAAGTTCGTCAATGCCCTTATCTCCAACACCAAGGGTGAGGGCAAAGAAGGCGATCCGTTCTGGACGAAGGCTGAAACGCTCCTATACTGCGCCCTGCTGGGCTATATCATTTTCGAGGGTGCGGAGGAAGATCGCAATATGAATACGCTGGTGGATATGATTTCCGGCATGGAGGTCAAGGAGGATGACGAGGACTTTATGAACGCGGTGGACTATATGTTTGCCGGGTTGGAAAAGCGAAAGCCGGATTGCTTTGCTGTGAAGCAGTACAAAAAGTACAAGTTAAGCAGCGGCAAGACGGCCAAAAGCATTTTGATTTCCTGCGGCGCTCGTCTGGCTCCTTTTGACATCCCCCAGCTTCGGGAGATTATGAGCTACGATGAATTGGAACTTGACCGTATGGGTGACAGACGGACAGCAACATTTTTCTGTATCAGCGATACGGACAGCACCTACAATTTTTTGGTCGCGCTGGCTTTTTCGCAGATGTTCAATCTCCTGTGTGAACGGGCCGACAATGTGCATGGGGGACGCTTGCCCCATCATGTGCGCGTCCTGTGGGACGAGGCGGCCAATACGGGCCAAGTGCCGGGGCTGGAAAAGCTGGTGGCCGTCATTCGTTCCCGCGAGGTGAGCCTTGTACTGCTCTATCAGCAGCTTGCTCAATGCAAGGCCATTTACGATAAAAATGCGGAAACGATCCTCGGCAACATGGACAGCGTGATATTCCTCGGTGGCCGCGAGGCCAGCACTATCAAGGAAATATCGGAAAACTGGCTGGGCAAGTCCACGATCTCCATGCAGACGGATGGCCGCACACGGGGCCAGTCCGAAAGTTACAGCCAAAACATCCAGCGGCTGGGCCGGGAGCTGATGACCCCCAGCGAGCTTGCCACAATGCCCGGTGATCGGTGCATCTTGCAGCTCCGGGGCCTGCCCCCGTTCTATTCCCGCAAATACGATCTGAAGCAACACCCCAACTACAAGTTTACGGCTGAGGCCGACAAGAAAAACGCCTTTAACCTCGACAGGCTGATAAACCGCCGCAGGCGGCCCGGCCCCAACGAGGCTTGTGAGGTGTACGAAGTGGATGTGCCCGCCGAGGCGCTCACAGAAGAGGACGAGGACATCCTCAACTATGACGACCTCGACGATCCAGACGCTTTTGTATAAAACCTTGGGCTTTTAGGGTTCCCGCAAAATCAGCGATTTTGTGGGAAGAGGAGGCGCAACGGAGCGTGCGGAGTTTGGGACATTTTGTCCCAAAGTAGCAAAGCGAAGTTTGTGCCGACGAGTCCCGAGGTACGGACGCTGCCGCCCTACACGGGGCGGCTTTTTTCATGGCCGGGTATAGCCCGGAGAAAAGGAGTAATATATGCAGTTTTTCGCTTCTGCCATCAACACTTTGCAGACCCTCGTTATTGCCCTCGGCGCTGGCCTTGGCGTGTGGGGCGTTGTCAACCTGCTGGAGGGCTACGGCTCCGATAACCCCGGCGCGAAGAGCCAGGGTATGAAGCAGCTTATGGCTAATTAAATGTAATAAAAGTGAAGAAAGGAAAAGCACAATCCAGACGGAACCGGCGGTGCGGTCAAGAAATATTGTGGAAACGCAAGATTTCTGCTATAATAGGTACAGAACATTTGACGATGGAAAGAGAGGCGGGAGCCTATGCACATCAGCTATCAACCGCTATGGGACACTTTGAAAGAGCGTGGCATGAGGAAAGAGGACTTGCGGCTGTCCGCCGGTCTGACCACCAATATGATTGCCAACATGGGCAAGGAAAAGCATATCAGTATGGAAACACTACTGCGTATCTGCAAAGCATTGAACTGTGGAATTTTGAATGTGATTGAATTAGAGCATGACGAAGAAGCTGAAATATCAAATTAACAAGGAAGGTTCTGCGAAATGGACAATAGAGAAAGAATTATCAGACTTTGGTTTGATATGTGGCTTACAAAGAAAGATTTAGGTATATCCGATATTTTTTCAAATAATGCCATCTATATTGAAAGCTGGGGGCCGGAATATCACGGAATAAAGAAGATAATACTTTGGTTTGAGGAATGGAATACCCGGGGAACCGTCTTACAATGGGACATCAAACAGTTTTTCCATAAAGACAATCAGACTATCGTTGAATGGTATTTTAAGAATAAAATGGACGACGGTAATGTAGAAGCGTTTGATGGAATATCACTGATTGAATGGACACCAGATGACAAGATTGCCCTCTTAAAAGAATTTGGTTGCAATGAAAATCGATATGACCCTTATAAAGATGGCACTATACCACATTTCAGAGATGAAAACGCAAAGTGGTTTTAGCCGGGAAATTTAGTTGTTGGAGGTAATTATGCAGAATGGATAATTGGTTTACCATTGAGCAAATAGACCGTGATACATTCTCTATTAGCGAATACAAACACTGGGAAGAAACACATTGCTATCTATTATGTGGAGAAAAATGCGCTATTCTCATTGATACAGGCTTAGGCGTTTCCAACATCAGAAAAATTGTGGACAGTCTAACAGAGCTGCCTGTTATGGCAGTTACTACTCATGTTCATTGGGATCATATTGGCGGGCATAAGTATTTTGATAATATCGCCGTACATGAAGAGGAAAAGGACTGGTTATCAGTCAGGTTTCCGATACCGTTGCAAGTTGTGAAGAATAATTTGACAAGGCTTCCTTGTGATTTCCCAAAAGATTTTGATATTAACGCTTATCAGATTTTTCAAGGTATGCCACAAAGAATCTTACATGATGGCGATTTTTTAAATTTAGGCGAGCGAGAAATTCAGGTTATTCACACGCCGGGACATTCTCCGGGACATTGTTGTTTTTACGAACCAAAACGAAACTATTTGTATTCCGGGGATTTGATATACAAGGGAAGCCTTGATGCATTTTACCCAACTACCGACCCGCAGTTATTCTATCAATCCATAAGGCGGATACAGAAATACAAAATAAAAAAAGTTCTGCCCGGACACCACCAGTTGGATATTCCTGTTTCTTTGATAGCTGACATTGAAGCCGGATTTGCAAAATTATCGAGAGCTGGAAAACTCAAACAGGGAAATGGATTGTTTGAGTTTCGGGATTTCCAAATTCATATATGATTCAAAGCTGCCGTTGCAGGAGCCAATCCCGCAACGGCTGTTTCCTACTTCCACGGCCTGCGTCGGAAGTTAATCCCGGAATTTTTAATCAGCGGCGACCTTTTGAACAGCCTTTTCAGGGTCGTTCTTTCCTCGTCTGTGAGCCGCCTGTATTTCAGCTGGAACGCCTTACAGAAGATTTCCAGAAATTCCTGTACCCTATCGCCGGTGGATTGCATGGCCTTTCGGACTTCCTTTATCAGCTCATCGGCAGGCGTAGTATCCGGCGTACTTTCCATGTCGTTTTCATGAGCTTTGCGTATATCGTGAAGGATAGCGTCCCATGTTTTATGTGTCACATGGCAGAAAAAATCTTCTTCCTCTATCTGACCGGCTTCCAGAATTTTCAGGGAACGGTCTGCGGCGGCTTCGGGATGTTCTTCCAGTATCATTGCCCGGACAGCAGCCAGCGCACTGTTGATGTCATGGAACCGCATGGTAGCCATTCCATCCACATAGATTTCTGCGTCAGCCATCAGTTCCGCAAATTTTTCGTGGGACATCATCTCGCACAGCAGCCGGGTATTGATTCGTCCGCTTTTCAAAAGCGCTACGGCTTCATCGGTCAAATGCAATTCAGACAGCGGGGTGTTGATCTGCTCCCGGTTTTCTGTCCGGCAAAACAGATAGTCAATGGACACCTGATAAAAGTCTGCCAGTGTGATAAGGTTGCCGTGATTGATTTCTTTATTCCCGTTTTCTTCATTTTCATAGCTGGCCAAAGCAGATTTTGAAATGCCGGTCTTTTCCGCCAATTCTTCCAGCTTTAAGCCCTTTTCCACCCGTAAATCTTTCAAGCGTTCCTGCAACGAAACACGGTCTTTCATCGGTTTGCCACTCCCTTCACATGTGGTTTTCAAGTCTATATGAGCATTATACCATACCGTTCCGAAATCGTGGAAATTTTCGATTTTGGGGCGGTATTCCTATTTTCTGGACATACAGGAAGGGGGTCAAAAATGAGTTATGATTAAGTCAGTTCATCGATGGATTATTCCAATCGAACGACCGGCCTGATGGGATATGCTCCCCGGCGATGTAGCGCAACGACCTGCGGCAAGGAGTTGGAGGAACCTTGACCGCAGCGAGCGTACCAACGGGAACAAAACGCCGCTGTGAGATTCAGGGGCAGGAACGACATCAGGGAAACCCGGCAGAACTGACACCAAAACGCTACCCAAACACGACAAATCGGAAGGGCGTAGTCTGCCCTGTCCGTGAAACTATGGGGCTTTTCAAAGCGGCTCTATGGCCGTATTTTCCTTGAAAATCGCCCCGAAACATGACACCAAAAACCGCTATCCGTCCATCTCTACCGTTACGGCTGAAATGGGCGGATTTTCTATGATAGGAGGCACCATGCCGAGAATGAGCAAGAAACGGAAGTTGGAGCTGTCCTTCTTCCTCAATGACCGGGGGCGTGTGGCCTACAACGACCTGTGCCGGAAGTGTCAGCATGAGTGCAAACAGAGCTTCCGGGCTGTCGTGATCGACTGCCCCCATTACCTGTCCAAACGAGCCAAGCGAAAGGAGAAAACCGACTAAATGGAATTTGAATTTATGACCGCAGACACCGTTCTGCCGTCCTGTATGCCACTTCCCACCGCCATGCTGCGGCTGCCGATCAGCAGCACCGCAAAGGTCATGTATGCCCGCCTGCTGGACGCCACCCTTATGGAAGGTGCGGAGGATACCAACGGGATACTGTTTGTCCGTTTCCCTATTGTGGAGTTGGCAGCGGCCTTGTCCCGCAGCTCCGTGACCGTCAAGCGTTCCCTGAAAGAATTGGAGGACGCCGGACTGATCCTGCGGGTGCGCCCAGGTGTGGGAGAACCGAACCTCATTTACACGCTGCTCCCCAAGAAGGAGGGCTGCCGTGATGAATGAAAAGCTGGAAAAGCTCAACCGGGAGCTTGCCCAAGGCGAAGCCAGACTGCGGCGGGCGCAGCACGAAGAAAAGATACTGGAACACCAAATAAAACAGCTTACCCGCAAGGAACGGACGCACCGGCTCTGTACCAGAGGGGCTATGCTGGAAAGTTTCCTGATAAGGCCGGAAGTGCTGACGGACGATGATGTGATGGACATTCTGAAACAGGCATTTTCTCAAAATGGTATGAAAGAAGCTGTTGCGGAAAGTGTGAAAGGTCGGGTAGCCGAGGAACCCCTTACGGAGTAAGGGCGCAACTATACACCGGTCGAGCCGGTGCGTTGCGCCCTGCCGGGGGCTTCCTGCGGAAAGCGGATGATTTCCAGCACACTTGCAGCTGCATCCAATCATCACAGGGGAAGCTACACTTCCCCTGCGCTGGCTGCCGCCAGCTACCCCTTTGTGGACTTGCCGCCCGAAAACATCTTGTGCTGCAAGCTGTTCCCGTCCGGCAAGTTCTATAATTTTATGACGAACAAAATGGAAAGTATGCTTGACATTTCACGCGGCTGTGCTATACTAAAAATACGGAAAGCAAACTTTCCATTAGAAAGGAGGCCCGCATGAAAAATCGACTGGAAGAACTCCGCAAACGACGAGGAATCAAGCAAGAAGAATTGGCAAGCGCCTTGGAAGTATCACGACAAACAATCGGCTCTTTAGAAAATGGACGCTACAATCCGTCTATTCAGTTGGCATTCAAAATTGCCAGATACTTTCATATGACGATTGAGGAAATTTTTATTTATGAGGAGGATGGACAATGAAATCTAAAATTACAAATTATGCAACTATTATTATAGGATTACTTTTGCTGGCGGTGAGCTTGTACCTGATTAAAACAAGCAATGATCCGCAGGGAGTAATGAGAACATTACCCTATGTCTGTATTGGCGTTGGGTGTGGCTTGTTTGGGCACGGCATGGGCAATGTGATTTCTGAACGAGCCATTAACAGTGACCCCGAATTAAAAAAGAAACTGGATATTGAAAAAAATGATGAGCGTAATGTGGCTATTGCAAATAAAGCCAAGGGAAAAGCATTTGATGTGATGACCTGGGTCTTTGGTGCTTTAATGGTATCATTTGCCCTTATGGGGATAGATATGGTTGCTGTACTTCTACTTGTTTTTGCATACCTTTTTGTTCACTGCTTTGCCCTCTACTATCGCTTTAAGTTTGATAAAGAAATGTAATTAAACAATAGCCGCCCACCAGCGGCACACCAGGCAGGAAATCAGAAACGGTTTCCTGCTTTTCTTTTGCTCAAAATGAGGTAGCAAAGCACCACCCCATCCAATTAGCCACAGGAAGGAGGAAGCCGTTATGCCCTGTCCCCACCATGATATAAAAATAGTTCAGCGCAGCAACCGCCAATCAGCCGTAGCCGCCGCAGCTTATCAGAGCGGCGAACGATTATTTTCCGAGTACGACCAGAAGCAGAAATACTATTCCGAGAAACGAGGGATCGTCCACACAGAAATCATGCTGCCGCCCCACGCCCCGCCGGAGTACGCAGACCGCAACACCTTGTGGAACGCCGCCGAAGCCGTAGAAAAACAATGGAACTCCCAGCTTGCCCGCAGGATCGTGCTTGCCATACCGAGGGAAATTCCCCCGGAGCAACACGCCGACCTGATCCGGGACTATTGCCGGGAGTTTTTTGTTTCCAAAGGCATGATTGCCGATTTTGCCATTCACGACAAGGGGGACGGGAATCCCCACGCCCACATCCTGCTGACCATGCGGGCAATGGACGAAACCGGGAAATGGCTTCCCAAGAGCCGGAAGGTTTATGACCTTGACGAGAAAGGCCAGCGTATCCGGCTCCCGTCCGGGAACTGGAAAAGCCACAAAGAGGATACCGTGGACTGGAACGACCAGAAGTACGGCGAGATATGGCGGCAGGGCTGGGCGGCTGTCGCTAACCGCTATCTGGAAGCCAATGACCGCCCGGAACGCCTTGACCTTCGTTCTTACGAACGGCAGGGGCTTGATAAAATCCCCACCGTCCACATGGGGCCAGCGGTCAGCCAGATGGAGAAACGAGGGATACAGACCAACATCGGCAACCTGAACCGGGACATTACCGCCGCCAACCGGCTCATGCAGTCGATCCGTCAGATGGTGCGCCACTTGAAAGGCTGGATTGCAGACCTGAAGGAGAAAAAGGCCGCCTTGCTGGAAGCCTTGCAGGAAGCGAAGGAACCCACCCTGCCGGAGCTGCTGGGCAAATATCTGGATTTGCGCCGGGAAGAGCGCACCGGCTGGACGAGCAAAGGCCAGCTCAAAGGCACCGTAAATGACTTCAACAAGGTAATGGACGCTATCCGCTATCTGCGGGAAAAGGAGCTGTCCACCGTGGAGAGTTTGGACGCCTATCTGGATACCGTCAGCGAGCAGGCCGTTTCCATCCGGGCAGAGATGAAGCCGAAGGAAAAGCGCATGAAGGAGATCGACACCCTGCTTTCCCATATCGCCAACTTTGAAGCCCACAAGCCGGTTCATGCGGAATATGCCGCCATCCGGTTTAAGCAGCCAAAGGAACAGTTTGCCGCCGCCCATCGGGACGAGCTGGACGCCTACAATGCCGCTGTCCGCTATTTCAAGGTACATTTGGAGGGAACCAAGTACAGCACCAAAAAGCTGAACGAGGAACGGACGCTGCTTGCCGGAGAAGTGGCCGAGTACAGGGAACACCTGTCAACGGTACAGGAGGATGTGAAGATTCTCCGAGATGTGCGCCACTGGCTCAATCAGGTGCTTCCGTCCGAGCAGTACCGCCAGACCACCGAGCCGGGCAAGAAACCGTCCATCCAGCAGGCAGTCAAAGGTCGGGCGCAGCGTATTCGGGAGGAACAGGCCGAGAAACGCCAGCAGCCCCACACAGAGAAAAAACAGGATATGGAACTTTAACAGGCGCTTGCCATTTTCTTTTCGAGAATGACAGGCGCTTTTCTTATTTTCGGGAGGATTTAGTTGAATGTATTTGAAGCTGTCAAGCAGTCTGTTACCACCCAGCAGGCTGCCGAGCATTTCGGAATCCGGGTGGGACGAAACGGAATGTGCGTCTGTCCCTTCCATACCGACAAAAACCCAAGCATGAAGGTTGACCGGCGCTTTCACTGTTTCGGCTGTCAGGCAGACGGGGATGTGATCGACTTTGTTTCTCGTCTGGAAGCTGTCAGCCCAAAGGAAGCCGCCCTCATGCTGGCACAGGAGTTTTCTATCCCCTATGAGGACAAGGAGCCATCCCACAGCAGGAGCCAGAGGAAGCCCCGGCAGGAAACCCCGGAACAGCGGTTCCGCCGTATGGAACGGTACTGCTTCCGGGTGCTGTGCGACTATCGAAACCTGCTGCGCCACTGGAAACGGGACTATGCCCCCAACACACCAGACGAGGATTTCCACCCTTTGTTTGTGGAAGCCCTGCAAAAACAGGACTATGTGGACTATCTGCTGGATGTGCTGCTCTCCCCGGATATGGAGGAACGGGCAGCCTTTATCATCGACTGTGGAAAGGAAGTGAGCAATCTTGAAAGACGAATGGCAGAGCTTGCCGCCGGAGATACGGCAGGCCGCAGAACAGACCATGCAAGGAGCACCGCCGCCCCGGAGCGCCCGTGAAGTCAAAGCCATGCTGGAAAGCACCGAGAAAGGGGGCGTCCGCAACAGTATCCGCAACTGCCTGACCGTCTTTCAGAATGACCCGCTGCTTTCCGGGGCAATCGCCAAAAATCTGCTGACCGAGCGCACTGACATCATCAAGCCCATCGGCTACCACCGTACCGGCACCGCCATCACGGACACGGATATGAACTATCTACTCCTGTATCTGGAAGAAACCTATGGGCTGACCAGCGAAAAGAAGATTGCCGCCGCCATCGGGATCGTTGCCAACGAAAACGGTTATCACCCCATCCGGGACTATCTGAACGGCCTTTCATGGGACGGAACCGAGCGTATCCGTACCTGTCTGCACCACTTTTTAGGAGCCGACAGCGACCAGTACACCTATGAAGCCCTGCGGCTGTTCCTGCTGGGAGCCATCCACCGGGCATTTCATCCCGGCTGCAAGTTTGAGGTCATGCTCTGTCTGGTGGGCGGTCAGGGTGCCGGGAAATCTACCTTTTTCCGGCTGCTGGCCGTGAAAGACGAGTGGTTTTCCGATGACCTGCGCAAGCTGGACGATGACAATGTGTACCGCAAGCTGCAAGGCCACTGGATTATTGAGATGTCGGAGATGATCGCCACCGCAAACGCCAAGAGCATTGAGGAAATCAAGTCTTTTTTGAGCCGACAGAAGGAGGTCTATAAAATCCCATACGAAACCCACCCGGAGGACAGGCTGCGGCAATGCGTGTTCGGCGGCACTTCCAATGCCCTGGACTTTCTGCCCCTTGACCGTTCCGGCAACCGGCGCTTTCTGCCGGTCATGGTGTACCCGGAACAGGCGGAAGTTCATATTTTGGACGATGAAGCCGCTTCCAGAGCCTACATGGAGCAGCTATGGGCGGAAGCCATGACCATTTACCGCAGCGGGGATTTTAAGCTGTCTTTCAGCCCCGAAATGGTGCGCTATCTCAAAGAACACCAGCGGGATTTCATGCCGGAGGACACCAAGGCCGGGATGATCCAAGCCTACCTTGACCGCTACACCGGCAGTATGGTGTGTTCCAAGCAGCTTTTCCGGGAAGCCCTGAACCACCCTTTTGACGAGCCGAAGCAATGGGAAATCCGGGAGGTCAACGACATTATGAACCATTGTGTCACAGGCTGGCACTACTTTTCCAATCCCCGGATGTTCCCGGAATACGGCAGGCAAAAGGGCTGGGAACGTGACAACCCGGCAACGGATACCGTAGGCGGAGCCGAAAAAATCCCGGATGGATTTGTGGAGGTCACAGAGCAGATGGAGCTTCCTTTCTGAAAATCCCACCTCGTTGCCGACTTTGTTGCACTCCCGTTGCCGGGCTGGTTGCCGGGGAAAGCCCCGTAATTGCGGGCTTTTTCCCCTATCAGCAACCAAAGCAACAGAAAAATAAAAGAAAATATAAATTGTAACCAAACCGCCAGACAGAGATGGTTTTGAGGTTTTTTGAAGCCCGTTGCCGGACTTCGTTGCCGACCTTCTCCTTGTCTGGCTATTCTATTATGGAGGATAACTGCCTATGGCAAAAACGAAAACAGAGATTCATGTTACCACAGTTTTTGACGGTGAGCTGGACGCAGCGGATGTCTTTGTGAGCCTGATTGCCCAAAAATATGGGCAGAATACCGGGAAGGAAAATCTTGCGAAAACACAAGATTTAGGATATAATAAAGACGAGGTTCAGAAGAACCGTGTTCCGTCTGGATTGTGCGGGTAAACGGTTATGATGAACGGATATGAATACACAGGCATGGACGCAATTCTGGCGGGCAGCTTCCGGGTGGCCATCTATTGCAGGCTTTCCAAAGACGATGACCTTGACGGGGAGAGCGCCAGTATTGCCAACCAGCGGGATATGCTGGAAAGCTACTGCGAAAAGCAGGGATGGGAGGTTGTGGCAGTTTATCAGGACGATGGCTATACAGGGCTGAACATGGAGCGCCCCGATCTGAAACGGATGTTAAAAGCCATCGAGCGCAGGCAGATAAATCTTGTGATAACGAAAGATTTATCGAGGTTGGGTCGAAATTACTTGCAGACCGGCACACTGATCGAGGACTTCTTCCCCCGTCACGGCGTTCGCTATATCGCCATGAATGACGGTATCGACACCATGCGGGACAACAACGACATTGCGCCGTTCAAGAACATCCTGAACGAGATGTACAGCAAGGACATTTCCAAGAAGGTACATTCCTCGTATCTGCTGAAAGCCCAGCAAGGGCAGTTTACCGGCTGTGTGGCTCCCTTTGGGTATCGGAAAGACCCAGAGGACAAAAACCACCTGCTGGTGGACGAGGAAACCGCCCCCATTGTCCGGCAAATCTTCCTTTGGGCGCTGGAAGGACACGGCCCCAACTACATCCGGCGCAGGCTGGAAGAAGAAAAAATCCCCTGCCCGACCTACTGGAACCGGGTACGGGGGCTGCGGAACGTGTCAACCAAGTGGGAAAAGAAAGACCCGGTAAACGGGCGGTATATCTGGGACTTCTCCGTGATTAAGGACATCCTGCTGAACCCCGTCTACACCGGCGCTATCGCTTCCCAGAAAAAGGAATACCGCTTCAAAATCGGAACCATCGGGGAGAAGAAGCCGGAGGAATGGATTGTCGTGGAGAACCAGCATGAGCCGCTTGTTGACCGCAAGACCTTTGACATTGTGCAGCGCAAGCTGAAATCCCGGCAGCGTCCGGGACAGACCAACGAAATCAGCCTGTTTGCCGGGCTGATAAAGTGCGGCGAGTGTGGGAAATCACTGACTGTACGCTACACAAACGCAAAACATCCCCAGCGGATTTATTCCTGCAAGACCTACAACGCCTTTGGAAAGAACCACTGCACCCAGCACCGGATTGATTATGACACCCTTTACAGCCATGTGCTGCGGAAAATCCGGGAATGTGCCAGAGCTG
>ENA-ORTP01003069-ORTP01003069.1-human-gut-metagenome-genome-assembly--contig:-NODE-3069-length-12303-cov-4.295232_pt1 | contig 12303 bp, 9 predicted proteins | sample MGYA00241913_ERZ509190 | MGnify/ENA primary metagenome ERZ509190 (study PRJEB26280, sample SAMEA2338839) | human gut metagenome | biome: human gut; feature: human-associated habitat; material: faeces...
GCCAGCCGATGTCGGTGCGCAGGTTCTCGTCTATCATCTCTTCGGGAACTTCACCGTGACGGGTAGCAAAGTTTTTCAGAAAATAGGTCAGTATCGTTGCATTGAACAGTTTTTCTCCTTTGGGGCTGAAACGGTAGCCATCGTAGTTGTTGACGATGAGCTGCCATATTTCTTCGTAGCGTTCCTGGCTTCCGGTGTACTTGTCGAGCACGTAGCGCAGATAGGTTTCCGTTTCGGCATGGGTAAAGCCTAACATGTTGATGAAATCGGGATGCAGTGTCAGTATCTCGGCGATGTTGTATCCGCTGGTCAGATCGTCCATCGTCACAGGCAGCACACCGGTACAGAAACAGGTGCGGATACTGCCCTCACCGATACCTGCCTTGATTACTTTAAAAAAGGTGCGCAGGAAACTGTCGGCGGTGGTTACCTTCTCGTAGAGCGGATCGTTGTAAGAGGTCAGCAACTGGTTGGTGAAGTTGTCGTATTCGTCTATCAGAATGTAAACCGGAGGGAGGTCATGGGCGCGGGCATAAGCCAAGGCTTCCTCGAGCATCTGTGCGGCATTTTCGCGGGTGGAAAACTGAAAGTCTCCGAAGAGGTCACGGTTGTGTGTCACCATGATTTCCACGGGGCCGCGGTTCAGAATATTAAAGTTCTGTTCCAACCCTTCCATATTATCCGCCATCACCATTGCCGAGAAGTCATAGCGAATGATCATATAGCGGTTGTGTTCCGGTGTAGGATGGCTTCCGATGTATGTTCCTCCAAAGAGATCCTCAAACCGGTGGGCCAACGTGCGGTCGTAATAATGCGCCAAGGTGGATACCAGCAGGCTCTTCCCGAAACGGCGGGGACGCAGGAACACGGGGGCTTTATAGGCCTCGAGACGTGGAATGTAATCCGTCTTATCCACATAATAAAAACCACGGTCACGCATTTCGGCATAATTGGCCACAGCATAGGGAATCGTTATACTTGCTTGAATTTTCATATCCTATCACTCTTTGTTACACTAACAGTTACAAAGTTACAAAAGTTTTTCGTATTGAGAGTGGAAAGCGGACAGAATATGAAATAGGTGGCAAATCCTCATTCAGCATTGTACCCATACTTGTAATTATCATACATTGGAAAATAAAAAGTAATAATGAAAGAATACGAGACCCATTACCGAATCCCGTATTCCACTGATTTCTCACAAAACAGGTATAGTGCCTGCCATTAGATACTCATTGCATTGGCTCCCAATGCTCCTAACACGGCTGATGCCACTGCTATCACGATTTTCAGGATTTTATCCCAAAGAGACTTCTTCATACTTTACACCTCCTTTCCCCAATTTTTAATTCTCAATTTTTACCTCCCAATTTTCATCTCGCATCTCCCATCTCGCATCTCCCATTTCCCATCTCCCAACTTTCAACTTTCACCTTTCAACTTTCAACTAAAACCATCATGCCGCCGGATCTTCCCCTTCCCCTTCTCCTCCTCCTTCCTCTTCTTCTTTCTTTTTCAGCAAAGTTTCCAGATCGTAGAAGTCGATTTTCTCTCCGGCACGTGTGGTAGTGATATCCGGGCGGATATTGGTGGACGGCCGGAAGTTTATTTTTACGGCTTTAATGTTTTTTGCCGTGCAGTCTTCCGCCTTTTCCACGCCCATGGTGCGGGCTGAGAGACTGAATACGCCGAAATTCTTGATATTGACCGATTGCCCGCCGTAGAGCGTGCTTCGCATGGCTTCTACAAAATTCGTCAGTACGCTCTGTATGTCTCCCAGGGTGAGCGAACTCTTCTCTTTCATCACATAAGCAATACTTTCCAAATCTGCATTGGGTCCTAAGGTCACCAACTGTGGATAGAACTTTTCCACTGAATCCGCTTTTCGCGGGTCTTTTCTTGGAATTTTTTTAAATGGTACTCCCATAACAAAATAAATTTAAATGAATAAAAAAACGATCTCTTTTCTTCCGGAAGTAGCGCTTTCCTTCTTTCCGATGTGACAAAGATAGCGGTCGGCTTCCGACTGCTGCAACGTACTTTTATGCAGATTGGTCTCGATGGTAAATACTTTGATTCCCTTTGTATTATGTTGTCCTACAAATTGCCTCTGTCTCCGGTTTTTATTATATTTGAGTAGTGAAACCAATATCGGAAACAGTATGATTGTAGATGAAGAAAAGTTTGTTATCAAGGCCTATCTGAAAGCTGACCTTGCCCGGTTGTATAGCCCTAATCTCCCTGCGGGATACGCCATGTGTAAACTGCGTAGCTGGATACGCCGTAATAAAGAGCTCCATGCCCATATGTACGAAGGGGGAGAGGGGAAGGGAGACCATTCGTACACTCGCCGGCAGGTACGGCTCATTTTTGAATATTTGGGAGAACCTTGAAACCGGCCGGCAGGCCATGAATAAGATTATATGTAATGCCCCGGCACATATATTCTGCCGGGACATTACATATAATCGGAAAGCTTAAAAGGGTAATTCTTCCTGTGTCTCCTTCGGGCCTGTCGATAGGGTCTTTTTGTAGTTCCTGTCCACTTCATCAAAAGAGTACTGCACCACCTCGTATTCGTAAATCTTGTTTTCGCTGATTCTCTTCCGGAAGTTATCCCTTTCCAGTATTTGCACCAAGCTTTTCTGGTTCCGGTCGTTCATCTGTATTTTTCCGTTCATGCTGATAAGTACCAGTATCGCCGATACGGGCATCCATTTCACGTCCAGATCGTCCGCTTTCGGTTTGCGGAAATAGACATAGAGCAATTCCTCCTCTATGCTGGCTAAGCTGTATTCCCGGTTCACTTCATTCAATGTGGCTATCTCTTCGTTTTCATACCAGTAATGGAATCCGTTTTTCCAGAGGTAGAGTGCCTGAGAGTAGATTCCGGCATGGTTCACGGGCGCATGATAGTCGATTTCCTCCACGGTGACGGTGGGGTAACGCCTGAAAGCCCCTGCCGGATCTTTCAGGAAACGCGGTTCGTTGGTGCTGGCAATGAACGAGCAATGGCGTATGTAAGAGTTGGCATCCGTGTCGAAAGGCCGCCGTTCCGTCACTACGTCCTGTACGATAAGCCTTTTCAGTTCCGAAATGCTTCGGCCCGTCATGCCCTCGAACTCTTCCAGATTGATGAGCAGGCATTGGCTGAGAAAAAGCATGTGGTCCTTGTTTTCCGGGTTGATCATCCCGTTGCGGTAATATTTAGACAGTTCCGGAGGGAGAAGATGACGTATCCAGGAACTTTTGCCCTTTCCCTGCTCACCTTTCATGATGATGGCCAACTGGTTCTCTATCTTGTCATCCAGCGCGCAGGCCACCATGCCCACCAGCCACCGTTTCAGGCAGTCCTCCCAGAAAGGTTGGTTGGTCGTCTTTACCGTGGCTGCCAACAGCGCTATGTAATCCGTCTGCCCGTCATAGGGTTTCAGACCGTAAAAGTACGCTTCGAAAGGATTGAAGTTTTGTGCATATCGGGAGTCTATCAGGCTTTTTACGGTACTGGGGTGGCACGGTATTCCCGCCATTTGCAGGTCGTAGAACACGGTGTTGTAATCCTCCTTTTTCATGGAGCAGAATTCGTTTTTGCCGCCTTTATTCTTTTCTCTGAATTCCAGCCGCCCTTGTATCACGTTTCGTCTCACCTCGTATTGCTGTGTCATGAATTCGATGATACGCACCGCGACCGGCTTCTTCTTTTCCTCCTCCTGATGATCGGTGCGGGTGGTATAGTGATAGGCGTTTCTTACGATGCTTGCAGCGTCCAGATCGGGGGCGCCGAACTGCTTTTGCGCGAGGACTGCCGCTACTTCCTCCGGCAGGTTCTTCCGATAACATTTGTTGCCGAGAGTGAATATGAAATTATTCCTGTTGCCGGGTTGGTATTTTTCCTGTCTTTCCACGCTGCGCACGCAACTCTGGAATTCCATTTGTATCCACGGATCGATGTGGGTGTGGTCTATGCTTTCATCTCCGGGCATCTCCTCCTTCATGAGCTGGCGTACGGTCTTTTTCTTTCCTTTCGCCGGGGGCGGGAGGATGGTCAGTTGCGGTTGCCGCACTTGCCTGAGCGCCTCTTCGCAGATGTAAATGTCCGGATCGTAGGAGGTGAAAAACAATCTGCCGATGTCGCTGCCACTGGCATCCACCTCTACGCTGCAAAGTGTCTCGTAATACTCCTTGGCATAGGCAAACATCTGTTTGTGGTAAGTTTCCAGTGCTTCGTAACTGATTTCACTGCGGCGCAGCAGTTCCATGCGCAGGCGGCAGGAAAGTTCGTCCTGCATGTATACGCCCACTTTCAAACCGTTTCCCGATGGGCTGGTGAAGCAGAACAGCGTATTCGGACTGCCCGTGATCAGCTTTCTGCAATTTGTCATTTCCTCTTCCGACAACCCGTCCAGATCCATCATTTGCAGGTCGTTGTATGTATCTATCATTTCGGACACCCTTCGCTCCTTGTAGGTGGCGGAGAGCGTACTGCCTTTCAACTGTTTCTTCACCAGTGCCGCTTCCTCTTTTTTTCCGTCGCGTACCAGCGCCCGTATCTTTTCGATGATTCTGCCGTTGGTATAAGAGCCTATTTCCAGGAGTTTATCAGTGAGTTTACTTTTCCCCGTATGCTTGCTGAAGCCCTTAAAAGATGAGATCAGGATTTGAATTTCTTCCATGTCTTTGCTTTGTTTTTATAGGTTTTAAAATATCCGGCAAAGGTAAGGCGGTTTTTTCGAATGCTAAATCGTGGTTTTTCATCTCCGAAAAACCACGATTCACTTTTTAGGCTATTCCGGCTCATGATAGAAGTAAGTCTCTGATCTGATGCTCTCTAAGCTCATACTCTCTTCCGGATCGTTTTCGTATCTTATATCATAATACCGGAAGATAAAATCGGCCAGATGATTGATGTTGTTTTTCCTCGGAAGGGTGAGTTGACCTTTGTCCCAAAGGGATACCAACAGCTCGATAAGTTCTTTGTGTGAGCCGGTTATGACACATCTTCCGGGTGGTTGTTCGAAGAGGTCGATGTGTTTTTGTAACTTCTGAGAGAACTTGCCGGCAGTGATTTTTATGCCTAAATCTTCACATTCGAATGTGATTGTACAATTAGTACTTTTTTTACTTCATTTTTCATATATGTTTATAATTAAAATTTTGCAAAGATAATATTTTGCGTGAAAAGAATGAAACTCTCGCGCGGGGGCGTACGCGCATATATAGTGATTTTGTTTGTGTGTATAGTAGGTAGGTGGTACCACCACTTGTTAATACACAAACACATACGTTTTATAGAGTTTGATGAGAAAGTTTGAAAGGGATGGAGATAAAAAAGTGTTTCAAAAAACGTTCGTTTAATGGCACAAAAGTAAAACGTATAAATGAAACGGCAAAATATTTTTATAAATAAATTGATTTATTTTATTTTTCAAATATCTTTCATGCTGATAATTAAGATTTTACAAATTTCCAATAGTGCTTTTATCCATTTGTTTTTTGCCGGATTTTAGCTCTTTGTGGAAAGGTAAAAATATATGTGCCATTAAACGAACGTTTTTTGAAACACTTTTTACTTATATATCGCTCGTTTATAGCTTGTTAAGTGCTGAACCCCTTGTGCTTTGTACAAAAATGGGATATCACTTATAAGTAAATACTTCAAAACGATCCTACTGCGATAGGGGATATTTTTGAAATAACATGGATGCTCTCATATTTATATTTGCATTACATCATTTGACCGGGAGGTATTTCAGTACTCCGGTGTCCCCAAAGAATATCCTTTTGTGAACGATTCAACAGATAATAACTATTGGTATGCTCTTCGCGTCACCTACAGTCGCGAGCTTGCCTTGAAAAATTTTTTAGACCGTGAAGGCATCGAGAATTTTATCCCGATGCGTTACGAATACATTGTGAAGGATGAGCGTCGTGTCCGCAAGTTGGTTCCTGCCGTCCATAACCTTGTATTTGTCTGTTCTTCACGTGCCCGTATCGATGCCATTAAAGAATCCGTCGGTTTGTCTTCTCCCATCCGTTACATCATGGACCGGGAAACCCGTCAACCGATCATCGTTCCGGATATTCAGATGCGTAGTTTTATGGCTGTTGCCGGCAATTGCGATCAGCAACTGGTTTATCTGGAGCCTTCAACGGTTTCTTTTCGTAAAGGTGAACGTGTCCGCGTCACCGGAGGAATTTTCGAAGGAGTGGAAGGGGAGTTTATCCGTGTGAAGAACGACCGCCGTGTAGTGGTTTCCATTCGTGGTGTAATGGCAGTAGCCACCACCTTTATCCACCCTTCGCTCATCGAACCTATATTGTAGTCTATACACCCTGCTTCCCATCATAATTGTCAATTTGATATTGAACTGTTTTGTAAAGTAATATCAATCGTAAATCATACATTGTAAAATCGTAAATAAAATATATATGTTGAATTCTTTGGAATCTCAAATATCCGCTTTGTATGCTTCGGCGCACGAGCTGCTCTATTTGGGGGTTGACGGCAGTCCCATTTATAGTGATCATTTTAATCGTCTGAATCGTGAGGTTTTCCGTCAAGCCAATTCACTGTTCATCCGTCATGGCGTTACTTCCGAGGAGGAAGCCGCTCTTTGTCTGTCCCTGTTGATGGGGTATACCGCTACGATATATAATAACGGGGATAAGGAAAATCGTATTCAGAGTATCCTGAACCGTTGTTGGGAGGTGTTGGATAAATTGCCACCCTCGCTTTTGAAAGCCCGTTTGCTGACTTATTGTTACGGTGAAGTTTATGATGACAATTTAGCTCAGGACGCCCATACAATTATAAACAGTTGGTCGGGACGGGAACTGACAAAGGATGAATGCGAGGTGATCGATCTTCTGAAAACAATAGAAGATAACCCGTATCCGTGGAGTGAAGTATAATAATTAGTAAAATAAAGGGATAATATTTATTAGTGTTTTCTATGAACATAAAGATTCAGAATTGTGTTTTCTTGTGTCTGATAGCCTTTTTGGCATCCTGCTCAGCTCCGAAAGAGGTGCTTTATCTACAGGATATTGCTTCTATAAAAGAAGAGAATATAGATAAGAATTATGAAGTGATTATCCATAAGGATGATTTGTTGGCCATCCTTGTGAACAGTAAGGATCCGGAATTGGCTTTGCCTTTCAATATGCCGGTAGTAACCTACCAGATTGGCGCCCAGACTACGGCTCAACAACGTTTGTTGGGATATCTTGTTGACCAGAACGGCGATATCGATTTCCCCATTTTAGGTAAAATTCATGTAGAAGGTTTGACCCGTATGCAGGTTACCGAGTTGATAAAACAAAAACTGATGAGTGAAGACTTGATAAAAGATCCGATTGTCACCGTTCAGTTCCTGAACTTTAAAGTCTCCGTGATGGGTGAGGTGACCCGTCCGGGTACGTTCGATATTTCCGGTGACCGCATTACCCTGCTCGAAGCACTGAGTATGGCCGGTGACCTGACGATTTATGGCCGTCGTGACCGGGTCGCCGTGATTCGTGAAAAGGACGGCAAGCGTCGTATCCTCTATCATGATTTGCGCTCTTCGGATATTTTCCAGTCGCCTTGCTATTATTTGCAACAGAACGATATTGTTTACGTAGAGCCTAATAAAGCTAAGACCGGTCAGAGCCGCATCAACTCGAACAACTCGGTAGGAGTGTGGTTGTCCGCCGTTTCAGTGCTGGCCTCTATTACTTCTTTAATGGTAACCATGTTTAAATAATCAATTTTGGAATAAAAACGATAATGAGTATTGAGTCGCAAAATAGTGAACTCCGTGAAAAGGAGTCTGAAATAAGTATTGTTGATATTTTCCATCTTGTCATAGCCAATTGGTATTGGTTCGTTCTGTCAATTTTAATTTGTGCAGGTATTGCTTTCTTTTATCTGAAATCATCCTCAAAGGTATATAGCCGGAAAGCTTCCGTATTGATCCGTGATGATTCAAAGGGAGGCTCCATCAGTGAGTCCACCGCCTTTGCCGACATCTCCTTTTTAGGCGGTAAGCGCAATGTGGATAATGAGGTACTTGTTTTTCAATCCCGTCATCTGATGGAGAAAGTGGCCCGTCGTTTACATCTGGATATGAGTTATAAAGTGAAGAACGGCTTGCGCGAAGACGAGCTTTATACTCATTCTCCAATAACTGTTTTGTTTCCCGAATCGGAAGAACGGCAAGTCATAGAAATGACAGTGACTCCTGTGGATTCTGCCACGGTAAGGCTTTCAGATTTTAGTCTGAGTATAGCCGGTGAGGAAATCCGGTCTGCAGAAGTGGTTGATGCCCGTTTGAATGATACGATTTTGACCCCTGTCGGTACGATGGTGGTGACTCCCACTTTATATTACACGGATACTTACTATGGTAAGCCAGTCTATATTACTAAGTCGAATATGGAAAAGGTGGTTGAGGGGTATTTAAGAAGGATTAATATATCTCTTGCCAGTAAAACAGCTACGATTATAAATTTGGTTCTGGATGATGTATCCACTGCCCGTGCGGAGGATATTTTGAATATGCTTATTGCCGTTTATAATGAGGATGTGATCAATGACAAGAATCAGATTGCTGTTAATACCTCCAAATTCATTAATGACCGTTTGATCATTATTGAACGTGAACTGGGAAGTGTGGATGCTAATATTGAAAGCTTCAAACGAGAGAACCAATTGACGGATATTACTTCTGAAACAGGTATGTATCTTCAGAATACGAGCCGTTACAAGCAGGAGGGCCTCAGTTTGGAAAATCAATTGAGCATAGTAAAATATATTAAGGAATATCTGGTTGATCCTCAAAAAGGTTCTGATTTAATCCCTGCCAATACCGGTATTTCAGATAATAGTGTTGAATCTCAGATAAAAGAGTACAATGACATGTTGCTGAAGCGTGATAAACTGGTAGCCGGTAGCAGTAATAAGAATCCTATTGTGATTGATTTAAACAATTCTTTAGGGGCTATGAAACAGACGATCATCCGTTCTGTGGATAACTTAATTGTAGGATTAAATATTCAGTTGAAGAATATTCGTGAACAGGAAGAGCAGACAACTAAACGTATTGAGGCTGTTCCTACACAACAGAAATATGTTCTCACCGTGGAACGTCAACAAAAGATCAAAGAGGAACTTTATCTTTATTTGCTGAATAAACGTGAGGAGAATGGTTTGACATTAGCAATTACAGAAAGTAATGCTCGTATTATAGATCCTGCTTCAGGTAGTAGTGACCCTGTAGCACCTAGAACTATGATGATTTTCTTTGGTGCTATTATTTTGGGTGTAACTATTCCTATGGGCATTTTATGGTTGATAAACGTTACTGATACGAAGGTTCGTACTCGTAAAGAGTTGGATGAGGTCTTAACTGTTCCTTTATTAGGTGATATACCTCGGCATTCTGTGAAAAAAGGAGAAGATGTTGATAGTATTGCTGTAAGTGAAAGTGGTCATGATTCGGTTTCTGAAGCTTTTCGTATCATTCGTACAAATATGGAATTTATGCGTGTAAAATCAGGTAATTTACAAGTGGTAATGTTTACTTCTGCCAATCCTGGGGCAGGTAAAACCTTTGTATCCAGTAATCTTGCAATGAGTATTGCTCAAACAAACAAGAGGGTTATTCTGGTTGATGCTGATATTCGTAAGGGAACTCTAAGTGGAATCTTTTCAAACCCTTCCAAGCGTATGGGATTAACTCATTATCTTTCTGGGCATACCAATGATTTAAATGAAATTATTGGAGTGAGTGAAGAATATGATAAATTGGATATCGTTTTTTCTGGTCCTGTACCTCCTAATCCAGCGGAACTTTTATTGAGTGAACGATTTGATCATTTTATAGCTGAGCTTCGTAAGCGATACGATTATATTATTGTAGATAATGTTCCTGCGGGTATGGTTGCTGATGCTTCTATTGTAAACCGCGTGGCTGACCTTACCATATTTGTGATTCGTTCAGGCATAATGGATCGTCGCCAATTGCCAGAACTTGAGAAGATGTATCGTGAAGAACAACTTCGTAATATGTCGGTGATATTGAATGGTGTTTCTACGGTACGAAGAGGTTATGGTTATGGCTATGGATACGGTTATGGCTATGGATACGGTTATGGTTATGGATACGGTTATGGTTATGGAAACGAACATCATAAAAATAGTAAAATAAGTATTGCTAAAAAAATGATAGATAGATTAAATAGTTTTTTTAAATAAGTATCGTATATTTTTGAATATTCTTTTTTACTTCTTATTTTTTGTTATCAAACACAAATTGCTTTTTGAAATGTTTCTATCATACTAATTTATTCTTCTTGTAAAGTTTGTCCAATAATATGTCGTGATTATGTAGTATTTGAAGATATATGTATGATAGCCTCTTTTTTATCTATGTCAAAAAGAATATTTGGGGGGATTAGAAATGTAATGATTATTTTTTGATACTTGATTGGTTTCAATACTTAGAATATTGGTGTATGAATATAAGTTTATTAAATTATAGTATATAATGAGATATGAAATACTGTTGGGCTATCTAAAGGCTTTTAACCATATGGATATTCTGAAAACATTATATGTAAATTTTAAATGTTTGCCATATAAACAGGCTATTAAATTTCCTATTTTCATAGGTAAAGGGACCGAATTGCGTAATATATCTGGCCGTATAATTTTTGATTGTCCGATAAAAACTGGATTGTTTACAATTGGAATACATTATATGTTTAATGATAAAAGAGGAAATAGATCTGTTTTTCAGAATTATGGTAAGATAGTGGTTAAAGGTAAAGTATTATTACATACAGGCACTGTCGTTTTATGTAAGAAAAATGGGGAAATCATTTTGGGTGGGAAAAATACATTAGGAGTAAACGGCATGATAGTCGCAAAAAGAAAAATTTCAATAGGTTATAATGTTGATATATCATGGAATGTACAAATAATAGATACTGATTTCCATTATTTTATGAATAATCTAAATGGAAGTATATCAAGAAACACATCTTCAATATTTATAGGAGATAATGTTTGGATTGCTAATAATGTGAGTATTTCAAAAGGTGGTGGCGTTCCGAATAATTCCATAGTAAGTTCTAATACACTTGTCAATAAAGATTTTTTGGATAATAATTCAATTCTTTTGGCTGGTATTCCTGCTAAAATAGTAAGAAAAAATGTGACTAGAGTTTTTGATACTTTTTTGGAAAATAAGTATGATGCTGAATTTGTTTATTAATAGTTTATGTATTTCTAAAAAATGATAGTTTTTGGGACTATATATTTTGATTTTAGTGAAAATAGGTGTCACTTGATAGAATTTAATAGACATTAATGGAAAATTCATTAAAAAATAAGACTGTAAAAGGGACATTTTGGAGTGCTATAGAACGTTTTTCTTCTATGGGAGTACAAATTGTATGTACTATTATTATCGCAAGATTTCTTTCCCCAACGGATTTTGGTATTATTGGTATATTATTAGTTTTTACAACTATAGGACAGGTTATAGTAGAATGTGGCTTTGGACAAGCATTAATTCGTAAATTGGATGCTACTGATATAGATTATTCTTCTGTTTTCTATTTGAATATATTTTTGGGACTTTTGGTTTATTTATTGTTGTACTTAGTATCTCCTTTTATTGCTGATTTTTATAAATTGCCTATATTGAATAGCGCGTCTAAAATTACTTTCTTGACTATTCCTATTAGTTCATTTTCAATGATTCAATATACTATTTTAGTCAAGAATACAGAGTTTAAAAGACTTGCACTTATAACGGTACTATCTTCAATTCTATCTGGTGGAATAGCTGTTTTAATTGCATATTATTATCGTAACGTATGGGCTTTAATAATACAAAATGTTTTGATGTATTTTTTTAGAACAATATTTTTATGGTTGTTTTCTTATTGGACTCCGATTTTATGTTTTTCTATTTTGTCTGTTAAAACAATGTTTCGTTTTTCTGCTCATTTGTTACTTTCAGGGTTGATTGGTAATATTTTTGATAATATATATGCTTTAGTTATAGGGAAGGTTTATAGGCCGGTGGATTTGGGGTATTTTAGTCAGGCAGATAAAATGAAACAATATATATCAGGAAGCATTACAGAGGTTATAAAAAGGGTTACTTATCCAATATTATCTACGATTCAAAATGATGATAATCGATTGAAAGATGCATATAAAAAAATTATAATGGTTTCTTTTTTTATTGTCGGATTTTTTATGTTTCTTTTGATGGGTATATCTCGTGATTTATTTATTTTTTTACTTGG
>ENA-ORTP01003076-ORTP01003076.1-human-gut-metagenome-genome-assembly--contig:-NODE-3076-length-12269-cov-2.808253_pt1 | contig 12269 bp, 9 predicted proteins | sample MGYA00241913_ERZ509190 | MGnify/ENA primary metagenome ERZ509190 (study PRJEB26280, sample SAMEA2338839) | human gut metagenome | biome: human gut; feature: human-associated habitat; material: faeces...
CAATGCCTTCATCAAAATGGTAAAGACGGGGATGGGCTGGGAAAAAGCCAGAGACATCACCCTGGAAACCATGAAGGTGCTGGATGAGGCCAGAAGGCAGATGGGCATTGTATTTCCGGCAGACAGAAAGAAAAAAACAGAGACAGAATAAGGAAGAAGGGGTAATATGGCAGGACAAACAGATTTTTTAGAGGCAGTACAGGAACTGGAGAGAATTGCACAGACCAATGGCAACCGTCTGGACATGGAAGAAATACGGCAGTTTTTTTCCGATATGCAGCTAAAGGAAGAACAGTTGGATTATCTTTGTCGTTATCTGGAAAGTCATCGTATCTTTATTGAAAACCGGATAGTTCGCAGAAGAAAAGACGAAGAGGATGAGCCGGTGACGACCAGAGAAGATCCGCTGGACGCCGATATGGTAAAAATCTATGAAGAAGAGATTCAAAAAGCCAGTCAGATCAGTGAAGAGCAGGAAAGGCTGCTCATGCGAAAACTGATGAACGGCGATGAGAATGCCAGAAATCTTCTCATTGAAGCAAATCTTTCCTATGCGACTTTGCTGGCAAAAGAATACACCGGACGGGGCCTTTTACTGAGCGACCTGATTCAGGAATGCAATATCGGCCTGATGATGGCGGTCAATGAATATGAACCGGAACTCCATGGAGATTTCCGTACCTATAAAGAAAAAATCATCCGTAAACATGTGGAGGAAGTCATGACAGAGTATAACCAGTCCACACGTTCCGCCATGAAAATGGCCAGCCGCGTCAACGAGCTGAATGATCTGGCCACGGCTTTTGCCAAAGAGTATGAAAGGGAGGCCAAACCTTCGGAACTGGCAGAACGCATGGCGATTTCGGAAGAAGAAGTCCGTGAATTAATGAAAGTCTCTCTGGATGCCATCGCCGTACTGGAGTAAACGGGAAAATGTCGTTAAATTTTGCAAAATTCGTGCATGAGCTGACGGCTTGCAGCATATATTTAGTAAAGAAGAAAGAAGGCAGTGATGAGATACGAAGAAGAGTTGATTGAGGAAGTCAGGGAGAAAAACGATATTGTGGATGTGATTTCTTCCTATGTATCCCTGAAAAAAAAGGGATCTTCCTGGTTTGGTCTTTGCCCGTTTCATAATGAAAAATCACCATCGTTTTCTGTCAGCCGGGATAAGCAGATGTACTATTGCTTTGGCTGCGGACAGGGAGGAAACGTCTATACATTTCTGATGGAATATAATCGGATGTCTTTTGTGGAAGCGCTGCAGCAGCTGGCGCAGAGAGCCGGTGTGGAATTACCGGCAGCGGAGCAGACGGCAGAAGAAAAACGGGAGGCGGATGCCCGGACTGTGCTTAAGGAAATGAACAAGCAGGCGGCAGTGTATTTCCATTATCTTCTCCACAGCCGTCGGGGAGAAAAGGCGATGCAGTACCTGAAAAACCGGGGAATCTCCGAAGAGATGATCAAAAGATTCGGTCTGGGGTATGCCGATTTGTACCGGGACGATCTGTATCAGTATCTGAAAGGAAAAGGGTACACCGATTATCAGATGAAAGAGTCTTCCCTGGTGACCATCGACGCGGTAAAGGGCAGTTACGATAAATTTTTTAACCGGGTGATTTTTCCCATTATGGATGTGAACCAGAGGGTCATCGGTTTTGGCGGCCGGGTCATGGGGGATGGAGAACCCAAATACTTAAATTCCAGAGAAACTGTGCTGTTTGATAAAGGCAGGAATCTTTACGGATTAAATTATGCCAAAAGGGCAAGAGAGCGTGCCATCATTCTCTGCGAAGGGTATATGGATGTCATCTCCTTACATCAGGCAGGGTTTACCAATGCGGTCGCTCCACTGGGAACCGCATTTACACCCAATCAGGCCATGCTGTTAAAACGGTATACCGATGAGGTGATTCTTTCCTTTGACAGTGATGGCGCAGGTGTGAAGGCGGCGCTGCGGGCGCTGCCGATTTTAAGGGAAAATGGATTGAAGGGAAGAGTACTTTCCATGAAACCCTTTAAAGATCCTGATGAGCTGATTAAAAAGGAAGGACCGGAGGGATACAGAAAACGTCTGGAAGAATCCGAACCGGGAAGAATGTTTGAAATGCTGGTTCTTTATGGGCAGTACGACCAGAAAGATCCGGAAAGCCGGACAGAATGTATTCATGCCATTGCTAAAAATCTGGCGCAGATAGAAGAAGCTGTAGAGAGACAGGCCTATCTGTCCGCAGCCGCCAATCGATTTATGATCGGGCAAAAGGATCTGGAAAATCTGGTGAATCACTATGGCAGAAATTATCAGTATGAAAGAGTCAACGCGCAATACAAAAAAGAACCGGAAACCAGAGAAAAGAAAAAAGAAAAAAGAGAAAATTATCACCAGCAGCCCCAGCGTATTTTACTGACCTGGCTTACGGAGCATCCGGAGATTTATCCGCTGGTTCGGCCTTATGTCAGCGCTGATGACTTTCTTACTCCGCTTTATCATGCCGTTGCGCTCATGCTTTTTGCACAACTGGAACAGGGAGAAACGGTTAATCCCGCCCGGATCATGAATCAGTTTACCGAAGTGGAAGAGCAAAAAGAAGTGGCGGCATTGTTTAACACTCATCTGCAATATGAAGCTTCTCTGGAAGACCGGGGAAAGGTGCTGACAGATGTGGTGAAAAAGATCCGTCTGGCCAGTCTGGAAGACGCCATGGTGCATACCAGCGATATTCTCAAGTGGCAGGAACTCATCGGACAGAAAAATAAAATACAAAAGCTGAATATCCGTCTGGCGAATGAATGACAGTGCGTCTGTGGTCACCCTTCGTCATACATCAATATACGCAGGAATAATTGAGAAAAAAATGGTTAGACTTTACCTAAAACAGGGAAGAGTCCCAAAAGTAAAAGATTTGGAGGGCGTATTTTGGACAGGGAAGAACAGACTTTCAACAGACAATTAAACGTTTTGTGTGACAGGGCAAAGAAAAATAAAAACGTACTGGAGTTACGGGAAATTAAAGAAGGATTTCGGGATATTCCTCTGGCGCCATCCCGGCTTGAGCAGATTATCCTGCTGTTGGAAAAACAGGGCATCGATGTTCTTACCATGTCGGAAGAGGCAGAGGAAGAGATGGAAGAAGAACTGCTCAGTCCCCAGGAGGAAGTGGAAAGCGCGCTGCATCTGATGGACTCGGAAAAGGTCTCCATGGAAGATCCTGTGCGGATGTACCTGAAGGAGATTGGAAAAATTCCCCTGCTTAAACCGGAAGAAGAAATTGCGCTGGCCAAACGCATGGAAGAAGGGGATCTTCAGGCAAAAAAAAGACTTTCAGAAGCAAATTTACGTCTTACCGTCAGCATTGCCAAACGCTATGCCGGACGGGGGATGCAGTTCCTTGATCTGATTCAGGAAGGAAATTTGGGACTGATCAAAGCCGTGGACAAGTTTGATTATCGAAAAGGATATAAATTCAGCACCTACGCGACCTGGTGGATCCGGCAGTCAATCACCCGGGCCATTGCCGATCAGGCAAGAACCATACGTATCCCGGTGCATATGGTGGAGACGATCAACCGGGTAAACCGGGCAAAAAGGGCGCTTTTGCAGGAAAAGGGAAGAGAACCGACGCCGGAAGAAGTGGCAAAACGTATGGACATGCCCGTAGAACGTATTCTGGAGATTTCAAAAATCTCACAGGAACCGGTTTCTCTGGAAACACCTATTGGCGAGGAAGAAGACAGCCATCTCGGTGATTTTATCCAGGATGAACACATTCCTGTTCCGGCAGAGGAAGCCACCCATGCCCTCCTCAGAGAACAGCTTTCCGAGGTGATGGATACCCTTTCAGAACGGGAGCAGAGGGTGCTGGCGCTTCGCTTTGGTCTGGAAGATGGCAAGCCTCATACGCTGGAAGAGGTGGGAAAGGACTTTCAGGTAACGAGAGAACGGATCCGCCAGATTGAAGCCAAGGCGCTGCGAAAGCTGCGTCATCCGACCAGAAGCCGGAAACTGCGGGATTTTCTGGAAGAATAGACAGCGGAAAACAGACAGAAAGAAAAACGGAAAAAAGTACGGACAAAAAAAGTACGGACAAGGAGAAAATGATGGAGTTATCAAAACGACTATATACCGTGGCCTCGGCGGTGTCCCTGGGATGCCGGGTGGCCGATATTGGTACAGATCATGGGTACATCCCCATTTATCTGGTAAAAAATAAATATGCCCCCCGGGCTTTTGCCATGGATGTCAATCAGGGGCCTCTGGAGCGAGCCAGAGAACACATTCTGGAAGAAGGACTGACCAGTCAGATCGAGACCCGGTTAAGCAACGGCCTGTTGCAGCTTGAACCGGAAGAAGTGGATGCGGTGGTGATCGCCGGAATGGGAGGAAGTCTCATCTGCCGTATACTGGAAACCAGTCCGGAATTTTTACAGACCGGCAAAGAACTGATTTTACAGCCGCAGTCGGAGTGGTTTAAAGTGCGGCATCTGTTACATCGCCGGGGATATTCCATAAAAAAGGAATGGTTTTTAGAAGAAGAAGGAAAATATTATGTGGTCATAAAAGGCTGTCCGCTGCCGGAAGGAGAGACAGAGCGCTATGAAGATGAATTTTCTTATGTGTATGGAAAACTTCTTTTGGACGAGAGGAATCCGGTCCTGCTTGCCTACATGCAAAAGGAATGTGCGAAAAAAGAATCCATCCTTGCACAGATGAAGGCGCAGACAGAGGAAAAAGAGACAGAGGATAATCCGGCCGACGCAATCCGAAAGGAAAAACGTGGACGGAGAATGGGAGAACTGGAAGAAGAAATCAAAATTTGCAGAGCATATATTCATGGGGCTGATTCCTGACAGGAATCAGGCCCCGGTTTCATTTTGCAGACTTTTGTGTGAGAAGAAACCGCGAATCTGTTCGCTGAGCTGGCAAAAGAGGCGGTCAAATCCCAGAGAATACAGTGAACCGAAAAGATTTGTGATCATGCGAAGGAAAATGGCTGCGGGCAGACCAAAAGCCTCGGTGGCGATGGCCAGTGCGCCAAAAGTGTTAAAAACGGTCTGCCATGCATAGCCTGCGGAATAGCCTACCCCGATGCCGCCGATGATGCCGATGAAAGCATAGAGGCTTTTTGGCAGAAAATGATACAAAAGAAGAAAAATACCGCAGCCAAGGAGGTTAAAAGGGGCTCTTCGTTTTACCCGGTAAGTCATATCTGTGGTAAAGGGAAGGAGTACAGACATGGATGCGATCCCGATCCACATGACCCGGGGAAGGTGGAGAAGGGAACCGATGAGCATGGCGCTGGACAGGCCCAGGGTCAGACGGAGATACCATTGATTTCTGGTGGAAGTCCAGTGAAATTCTTCAAAAAGATGGCGGAATCCCCGTTTGAAGGTACGATTTTTATGGGTATGCCAGAACACGCCGGCACAGAGGATGGCGCTGACTGCCAGACCCAGAAGCCGCAGCTGATAATCCCGTCCGCTGACATCATATCCCTGTAATAGCAGATAGGCCAGAACAAAAGTCGAGTGATTGGACATGACGACGTTGTGGCAGCATAAAAACAGAATGCTGAAAATACAGAGCAGATTGAGGAAAAAAGCAGGGAAAGGCCCCACGAGGTTGGAGGCTTTAGGGCCGATGGCCAAAATTCCGAAAATACAGAAAATGACCCCGATACTATGGGACGTTTTAATTCCAAAATCCACCTGACGTAAAACCATGACGGCAAGAAGAGCGCTGACGCCCACCACGCTGTTGGCCGAACCAAAGAGCCGGCTGTAGATGGTAACTACGGCAAAACAAAAAGCGACGACCAGATAGACCTTAAAATTATAAATCAAAATATGGCGTCTTTTTTCTTTTTTATCCTGTGTTGTCTGAATCAGTTGTTTTGAACCCAGAGAACTTAATTGCAGTTCATCATAAAAACGCAAAAAAACACATCCTTTCTGAAAAATCATGGGGAAAACGAAGCCGGTTAAAGGGAACCGGATTCATCCGTCCATGCGCGGTTGGCTTTTTCAATGAGGGAGAGGGAGCAGGAAAAATCTTCTGCGCCCAGAACTTCCTTCAAATGATAAAATGGTGCAAGATAGTAATGATACGTGTTATCCAGCTCCTGTTTGCCGGCTGTGGTAATCCGAAGAGAATAGCTTCGCTGATCCTCCTGATCATGCACTTTCACCAGAAGTTTTTTACGGTCAAGCTGATCGAGAAGACGGCTGACGGTGGTTTTACTGATGCCCATTTGCTGATGGAGGAAAAGCGGGGTGATCGGATTTTGAGCCAGGGCGACCCGAAAAAGGAGGTCGATTTCCTGGGCGGAAGTCAGAGAATGTTTTGTGGATTTGCGGACGTAATGACTGGTAAAAAGTCGTATGGCGCCCAGTTGTTCCATGGAAATCCGCCAGTGGGGATCGACGGTGGAAGCGGCTGGATGAAACGTAGTGGAATGGTGCATGGGGAACTCCTTTTCTGTCATATAGTTTACTTTATGAACTATAAGGGGAAAGAAAAAACAGTCTGTTTAACAGGCTGAAGAAAAAGTCTGGACAGAGGCTGTTTTATTTTACTGTGCTGGTTAAAAATGAACCTGACGCTGCGCAGGCATTCTTTCGAAAAAATCAGAGCCGGACGATAAGCCGGGTTATGTCGTGAATGGTCATCTGTCTGCTCCTGCCGTTGCCGGCAGGCTCTAGCGACCTACCTGAAAACAACCCGGGCAAGGTTATTGTTTTCTATTCGGTCTTGCTTCGGATGGGGTTTACATGGCATTTCCTGTTACCAGAAAATCGGTGGGCTCTTACCCCGCCTTTCCACCCTTACCGCCCAGGGGGCGGCGGTATATCTCTGTTGCACTATCCTTGGAGTTGCCTCCACCGGACGTTATCCGGCATCCTGCCCTGCGAAGCCCGGACTTTCCTCTCCTTTGGTCTTTCAACCCATAAAGGAGCGACCATTTATCCGACTCTGAATCTTTCCTATTCTAGCAAAGGGAAGAGAAAAAGTCAAGGTAAGAAGTTCTTAAGGACTTTTATACCAAAGTTGTGGTAAAATAGAACCTGAGATTATGGGCTGTAAAGTTTTCATAGAAAATAAGAATCACGGAGGAAAAACCATGGAAAACAATGCAAGTATTTTAGTGGTAGACGATGATAAGGAGATTGCAGATCTGGTGGAGATTTACCTGGTCAATGACGGCTACAAGGTTTTAAAGGCAGCAGATGGTGAACAATGTCTTTCCATGCTTTCAGAACATCCGGAGATCCGTATGCTGATCCTGGACATTATGATGCCGGGCATTGACGGGCTGGAAGTGTGCAGAACGATTCGGAAGACAAGCAATATTCCGATTTTGATCTTATCGGCAAAAGCGGAAGATATGGATAAAATCGTCGGCTTCGGTACGGGCGCCGATGACTATCTGACCAAACCTTTCCATCCGCTGGAACTGCTGGCCAGAGTAAAATCGCAGATGAAGCGATATACGGCGATCGAAACCGGAAAAGAACCGCTGCCAGATAAAAAAGAAGAGATAGAAATTCAGAATCTGGTGATCAATAAGGCTGCCCATGTGGTGAAAAAGAACGGGGAAGAAATCGCCCTTACGCCGATTGAGTTTGACATTCTTTATTTGCTGGCATCCAATAAAGACCGGGTATTCAGTACCGACGAGATCTTTGAACGGGTATGGAACGAAAAGGTCTATGAGGTGAATAATACAGTTATGGTACACATCCGCCGCCTTCGCGAGAAGATCGAGGATAATTCAAGAAATCCAAAAATTCTGAAAACCGTATGGGGGGTTGGATACAAAATTGAAGGTTAAACGATTTAAAAGTTTCCGGTTTAAAATGGTTCTGTATATGTTTCTGAGCGTACTGGCAACCATAGTGACCGAAGGCATCATTTTTGCCGGCATATATTTTTATGAGACAGAAATTCTGGCCAGAGAATATAAACGGGTTTGGGGAGCTTCCGGGCAGGGAAGCATGTCCTTTGGCATGCTGACCATGTCGGAGCCGGTTTCTCTGGATATTCTGGTTATTCTGGTGTTCACGGTTCTTTTGCTGGTGATGTATTTTATTTTGATTTCTCACGGATTTGTGACCTATGTCCGTGAGATCATCAACGGAGTAGAACGGATGAAGTCCGGAGATTTTCAGGAAGAGATTCCCGTAAAAGGGGAAGATGAATTTTCAGAGATTGCTTATTCCATCAATGAAATGCGTAAAAATCTCTCCGAGACGCTGGAAGCGCAGAAAGCTGCGGAAAAAACCAAAGATGAACTGATCACCAACGTGGCACACGATCTGAGGACGCCGCTGACCTCTATCCTGGGATACCTTGATCTTTTGTCTCAGGGAGATTTTCTTACCGAAGACCAGAAACAGAAATATCTGGGTATCGTTTCTTCGAAAGCCAGACAACTGGAAACGCTGGTGAAAGATCTTTTCGATTATACCCGATACGACCGGGATAAGGTGAAGATCAAAAAAGAGATTCTGGATCTTAATCTGTTTATGCCGCAGATTGTGGATGAATTTTATCCAAGCCTCAAAGATCATCAGCTGGAATGCCGGACGTATTATTACGAAGGTGCGCTGAATATAGAAGCAAATGGAGAACTGCTGGCCCGGGCCATCGGCAATCTGATGTCCAACGCCATCAAATACGGTGCGGAAGGCAAAGTGATTGAGGTAAGAACGGGACGAATGGATAAAAAAGTATTTGTGGCAGTGATCAATTACGGAAGAATCATTCCGCCGGAAAAACTACATAAAATTTTTGATAAATTTTACAGGGTGGAATCTTCCCGTTCGCTGAAAACCGGAGGAACCGGTCTGGGGCTTGCCATTGCCAAAAATATCGTGAATCTTCACGATGGGAAAATCTGGGCGTCCAGCGATGAATCCGGTACACGTTTTCAGATCGAATTACCGGTTGTTTCCCCTTACAATAATGGAAATCGATAATCGACAGAACACGGTACGGGAAAAGAAACAGGAAAACATGAGGAAAAACTATGCTTAATGATTTGTTTCGGACATATAAAAAAATAATCATCCTGGTCCTGATTCTTCTGTCGGCAGTAGTATTCTGGTTTTACGGCTGTCATCGGCAGAAAGACGGGGCCAAGCAGACCCAGAGCTGGAAAGCCATGGAGAATACGGAAGACGGCGCGAAGGGCTATGCCTTCCGCACATCGCTTTTTTCGGGAGAAGTAACCTTTGGGACAAAAGGCTATCTCGCAGAGGATAAATGTATGCCGGTAGCCGTACGCATATCCTGTCAGGAAGAAGTATTTAACGGAACCTTACGGATTACTTTGCCCGGGAAAGATGGAAAGGGAATATCCTATCAGTCGGCGGTGAATTGCAAAAAGGGGGAGACCAGCGTAATCCATATGGACATTCCCAACATGGGAAACGTTGCTTACTTTTATTTTGAGATTCTGGACTCCTTTGGGACGGTCAAGCTGGCAGAAGGCGTTGTACCTGACGACGAAAAGAAAAGCACAAAGGCCGAACTGGCGGAGAAAAAGATTTATCTGGGCGTGTTAAGCGAAGAGTACGCGTCTTTACAGTATCTGGAAGACATCAGTCTGCAACTGGATCTGGAAGATTATCGCCTTCATCTGATTCGGTTTACCGCCGATGATTTTCCGGAACAAAGACAGGAACTGGGTTCTTTATCGGGAATCCTCATTGATCATTTTGACACAGGCGCCCTGTCTGCAAAGCAAAAAGACTGTCTTCTCGGCTGGGTCAGGGAAGAGGGAGGAAAACTGTTTCTGGGGACAGGCGCAGAAGCCCGGATGGTTATGGGAGGTCTTACGAAAGACTTGTATATCCAAAGCGGAAAAGTGACGGAAAAGCAATATGATTTTCAGGATGAATTTTCCCATGCCGGAAGCGTACGTTTGTTTAGCGCCTCCCTGAACTTTTCGCATAAGGAAAACTGGGAATCTTATCCGTTTTCCTATCCGGCCAGTCTGTATGGAGAGAATTTGGGAGAAGGAAAGATTTTTGTGATTCCGTTCAGTATGATGGATGAAACTTTTATCCAGTGGACAGGTAGAGACAAGGTGGCGCAGCTCTTTTTTCAAAAAGGAATGGACGGGGAAATCCGTCGGCTTCAGCAGGATAAGACCAGTATGTGGTACGTCAAGAAAGCTTTATATGCCTTTATGAATGGCAGACACCCCAACACATTATTTTATGCGTTGTTTTTCATTGTGTATCTCCTTGTCCTTGGCTTTTTTGCCTATTATGTTTTACGTAAAATGAAAAAAAGAGAATACATCTGGGGAGTTGTTCCCCTGATCGCTGTTTTTTTCACCATTTGTCTGACCATCCGTACCGAAGGCGGCAACAGTGAGGCAGAAAAATCCTTTGCGGCTCTTCGGATCAACGATCAGGGACAGGATGAATATTATTTTTTGTACCAGAACAACGAGGGAGAAGAAAGTCATGTGGATCTGGTTCCTTCCATTCAGAAAGTCGAGCCGTTAGACTATGAATATCAGACGGATCTTCTGGACAATACGACAATTCGCAGCATTAATCAGGAATATACCATAAATAATACCAGAAAAGGATTTGATCTGGCCTTTGAGGAATCTGTTCCGGGAACTTCTTATATTCTGAAATGTTCTGCCACTCCGGTATGGGCAAGTAAGAATCAGTGCTTTGCTGCGGATATTCAGGCAGAACACAGCGCTTTTTCCGGAAGTATTCATAATATTTCTTCTCTGGATTTTCAAAAAGTCGTGTTGATCAGAGGCAGGCAATATGCGGTGATCAATAACGTGGCTGCCGGGGAGACGGTGGAGATTCAGGAAGAAAAGGTAAAGTTTTATCATTATTTTCAGGGAGAAAATCAGCTCTTTGGTGAGGAGGAGGAAACCACGTCCATTGGTAATCTGGAGGAATATCTTCAGCAGAAATATATTCTGAATAACCAGGAGCAGAATCGCCTGCTGATCGCAGGCATTACCAGGGAAGATGATTTTACGCTTTTTTCCAACGGACGTGTTCCGGGGAATCATTTATCGGTCTTTATCGACAGATTCAGCCTCCCGGTTCTGGAAGAAGGAAAATGCATCATTGATATTAATGACGATTCTTTGGAAGAAGAAAATCAGGGAAGTCTGCTGGAAGAAGGCATTTTAGAGAAAAATGAGACGAAAGCAGTATACAGTTTTGATCCTTCCGATGTAATATGGGGAATGTTCCGCAACAGGGATGGCTTTGAAGGAACCATTTATGCCTATAATTACAGGACGCAGGAGTACGATATGATTCTGAAAGAACCGGACGAGTATATGAACTGCGGACAACTGGAACCATATATTTCCGAAATGAATAAAATGTCGCTGCGATTCTGTCTGCCGAGTGAAATGGATTATGGCGGGGCGCCGGCGCTGTCTGTGATTACAAAAAAACTGGATCACGCATCCTGAGGGGATAAAAGTATGCTGGAATTTCAAAACGTTTCTATTGATGGAAAAGAAAAGAAAATATTAAACGACTTCACGCTGCGAATGGAAGAAGGAGAAATCCTCGGACTCCTCGGTTCGGATTACCGGGCGAAATCCATGGTTCTGGCCGCCGCCGGAGGCAGTCTGACCCCGGATCAGGGAGAAATCCTGCTGGATGGGGCGTCGGTTTACCGGGGGCGGGGAGATATTTATAAAAATTTTGGGTATATGCCCAGAGAGTATGGTTTTTACGATTTGCTGCGGGTAGAAGAATATTTTGAACTGTTTTTATCTCTTTATAAAGTGAATGGGCGTTATCGGGAGAAACGGGTAAAAGAGGTGGCCAAACTTTTTGGGATAGAACAGTACATGGGCGCATTCATCGTAGAAGTGCCGGCGGAACTGCTTCCTTTCCTCTGTCTGGCCAAAACGATTCTCCATGATCCACAGTGGCTGCTTTTGGATGATCCTTTTGCAGAACTAAGTTCACCGGGGAGAAATGCCATGGTAAAGATTCTTCTGATGCTTCAGGAACAGGGCAAATCCATGGTGATCAACTCCCAGTTGTTTCCGGAAACAAACGGCCTGTTTACCGATGTGGCAATCATTGAGGAGGGAAAAGTCGTGACGGAAGGCAAGACGGAAGATGTTTTTGAAACCGTTATGAAAAAAAGTCCGGTGCGGATGCATGTTTTGGCCGGGATGGAGGAGGCTCTTGCCGTACTAAAAAAAAATCGGATGGTAGACCGGGTGACCGTGGATGAGCAGGATGTGATTTTTCGTTTT
>ENA-ORTP01003080-ORTP01003080.1-human-gut-metagenome-genome-assembly--contig:-NODE-3080-length-12242-cov-2.289981_pt1 | contig 12242 bp, 9 predicted proteins | sample MGYA00241913_ERZ509190 | MGnify/ENA primary metagenome ERZ509190 (study PRJEB26280, sample SAMEA2338839) | human gut metagenome | biome: human gut; feature: human-associated habitat; material: faeces...
TCGTTATTCAGGCTTTTTGGATTCCCAGCGGCTCAATGCTTCCCACGCTCCTTGAAGGAGATCGCGTTCTGGTTTGCAAGTTTGAATATCTGCTCCGCGCTCCGCGCCGCGGGGACATCTTTGTCTTCAAGTATCCCAAAGATCCCGGCGTCGATTACGTGAAGCGTCTGATCGCCCTGCCCGGCGACAAATTCGAGGTACGGAACGGCATCGTCTGGATCAACGACCAAAAAGTCGACGAACCCTACGTGACGTTCCGCGACACGTACAATCACGCGCCGGTCGTCGTGCCCGAAAAGTCGTACATCGCGCTTGGCGACAACCGTCCGAACTCGGCCGACAGCCGTTATTGGGGCTACGTGCCCGAAAAGAACATCCGCGGCCCCGTGATTTTGCGCTACTGGCCGCTGAACAGGATCGGACTGGTGAAATAATGGCGGGCAGGACGGCGTGGTTCCCCGGGCACATGGCCAAGGGCACCCGGCAGCTGGAAGAACTTCTCGATAAGCTCGACGTGGTCGTCGAGGTCCGCGACGCGCGCGCCCCCGAGCTGACCGCGTCGCCGCTGACGAAAAAATTTGCGCGGCGCAAGCCCGTCTGGATCGTCATGACCAAACGGGACCTTGCGGATAAGGACGTCACGGCGCAGTGGCTCGGTTATTATAAAAATAACAAGCGCGAGGCGTGGGCGTTCGATCTGCTGTCGCGGCAGATCGCGCCTTTGAAGCAGGCCTTCACGCGCTGCAAGCCCCAATATCGCGAGCTGCGGGTCGCGGTCGTGGGGATTCCCAACGTGGGCAAATCGGCGCTGCTGAATTTGCTGATCGGCAAAAAGTCCGCGCCGGTCGGCGGTATCCCCGGCATCACCCGCGGCGTTTCCTGGTACCGCGGCGGCGATTTTCTGGTCGTCGATTCGCCCGGCATTCTCGATCCGCGCTCGGGCGCGGCCATCCAAAGGGCTCTGGCCTGGCTCGGCTGTTCCAAGGCGGACGTGATCGGCGGCTACGACACGGTCGCCTGTTCTTTGATCGATTATCTGCAGCGGCGGGGGCTCTGGCATTTTATCGAAGAGAAGTGGGGCGTCCCCGCCGACCCGGAAGACACGGTGACCGTGCTCGAAGCCGTCGGGCGCCGATTGGGCTGTCTTGTCAGCGGCGGAATGGTCGATTTCACGCTTGCCGGCCGGCGATTTCTCGAATCGTTTTCGGCGGGGAAGCTGGGCAGTTTTTCGCTGGAAAGTCCGACGATGCCGGCGGCCGAAAAACTTCAGGCTCCGGAAGATGGGGATGAAGATGAGTGATTCTAGTGGGAGTTGACGAAGCGGGAAGAGGCCCTCTGGCCGGCCCCGTCGTCGCGGCGGCGGTCGTGCTGACGGAAGCGCAGCGGGAAGACCTGGTCGGTTTGGGGCTTCGCGATTCGAAAAAAATGACGCCGCCGCGGCGTGAAAAAGTATTCGCGCGCATGCTCGAACTGAACGTCGTCTGGCGCGCTGCGTCGGCGCCGGCCGAACGGATCGACCGGCTGAACATCCTGCGGGCGACGTTGTGGGCGATGCGCCGGGCGGTCGAAAAGCTCCCGCTTGACGTCGACGGGGTGATCGTCGACGGCAATCAGGAGATCCCCGGTCTGAGCGTCTATCAGCAGGCGATTATCGGCGGCGACGATATCTATCCGCAGATTTCCGCGGCTTCCGTCGTCGCCAAAGTGCTTCGCGACCGCGTGATGACGGTCTACGACGGTATCTATCCCGATTATGGCTTTGCCCGGCACAAAGGTTACGGGACCGAGGCGCATCGCCGCGCGATTGCCGAACTGGGGCCAACGCCGATTCATAGAAGAAGTTTTTCATGGGAGTAACCTTCCTTTGAATCCGGATTTGTTTACGAGAGGCGCTGTTATGAAACAACTCACGTTGTATTTTAAAGAGGGGATCGGTCAGCTGCTGAAGCCCGCGCGGCCTGCGAAAGATACCGAAAACGGTGTCCTGACGCAGGCCGAGCGGGCTTTTTTTCTGGCGAAGGAGCGGGCAGCCATCGGCCGGTGGGCCGAGGAACTGGCCGCCGGCTTCTTGCAGGCGCAAGGACTGAAGATTTTGGAGCGCAACGTGAGAGAGCGATTTTCCGAGCTGGATCTGGTCGCTCTCGAAGGGAAAACGCTCGTCTTTGTGGAAGTTCGCTGTCGGCGCAAAAATCCCGTCATGTCGGCGCAGGATACGATCGGTCCGCTCAAATGGAGACGCTTGCTCCGCGGCGCCGAACTCTATACGCTGCGGCGTCAGTGGCGCGGCGAATGGCGACTGGACCTGGTCAGCGTCGACGTCGGCCATGAACGGTGGCATTTGCGGTGGCTCAGATATCTGGAAATGGAAGGGGCGGAGGACCGTGGCTGCTGAAATACAGGGCATCACGCTGCGCGGCATCGAAGCGCTGCCGGTGGAAGTGGAAGCGGAGATCACCTCGGGAATGTTCTCCTTTTCGGTCGTGGGACTGCCCGATGCGGCGGTGCGCGAATCGCGCGAACGCGTGCGCGCGGCGCTGCGCGAGCTGGATATATCCATTTACGGCCGCATCGCCGTCAACCTCGCACCGGCCGATCTGCCCAAGGAGGGCAGTCTGCTCGATCTGCCGATCGCCGTGGCCCTGGCCTGCGAGAAGAAATATTGTTCCCCGCCCGGCGCCGCAGTCTATATGGGCGAGCTGGCGCTGGACGGACGCGTGCGCTCCGTCAGAGGAGCGGTCCCGGCGGCGATGCTGGCGCGTTCGCTTGAGTTGCCGCTTTTTTGCCCCGAGGGCAACGCCGCGGAAGTGGCTCTGGTCGACGGCGTCGAAGCGTACAGCGTGCCGACGCTGAAAGATCTTTTGCTCTACTTGCGCCGCGAGAAAGAGTTGAACCGCGTCGTCAAAAACATGCCGCCTTCGGGATTGAACGCCGTCGAGCCGGATTTTGCGGACGTGAAGGGACAGCTGACGCTCGAAATTGCGGCCTCCGGCCATCACAACATTTTGCTTGTCGGTTCTCCGGGCAGCGGCAAGACGCTGATGGCGCGCGCCTTGCAGGGCATTTTGCCGCCGCTGTCCGACGACGAGTTTCTCGAAACGCTGCTGATACGGAGCTCCGTCGGTTTGCCAGTGCCCGTCGACCGGCGCCGTCCTTTCCGACAGGTTCACCACACGGCGAGCACCGTGTCCATTTGCGGAGGCGGCAGCGACATCCGCCCCGGCGAAGTCAGTCTCGCGCATCGCGGCGTGCTGTTCCTCGACGAATTCACGGAGTTTCGCCGGGATCTGATCGAGGCGCTGCGTCAGCCGCTGGAGGACGGTTTCATCACGGTCAACCGGGCGGCGGGCAGCGTCACGTACCCCAGCCGGGTCTTGCTCGTGCTGGCCGCCAACCCGTGCGCTTGCGGCTGGCGTGGAGATCCGGTCGAGCAGTGCCGCTGCAGCAGCCAGGAACTGGAACGTTATAAAAGAAAGTTTTCCGGCCCGATGCTGGACCGCGTGGATCTCTACGTCTCGGTGCCGCGCTTGACGCCTCAGGAACTGCTGGAATTGGGCGGCGCTGCCAGGGAAAGCAGCGCGGAAATCCGCGCCCGAGTCGTGAAAGCCCGGAAACGGCAATGGGAACGCAAAGAGCGCGTCGGCGCGGAGTGCAACGCCGAGTTGCCCGAGAAGATGCTGCGGCGTGAAATAGGTTTCAGCGCCGAGGCTCGGAAATACCTGACCGCGATGGCCGAACGCCTGCGGCTTTCCGGCCGCGGCCTGAGCCGCGTCCTGCGCGTCGCCCATACTATCGCCGATCTTGCGGGCGAGCGGAACGTGGATGACCGTGCGGTTGCCGAAGCGCTGGCCTACAGAGATTCGGGAGTGCTGGAATGAACGGACTGGAATTGTGCGTTTGGCTGAACGGGTGCGAAGGACTTTCGGCGAACGTGCTCCAACACGTGGATCTGTCCGACGGACCGGAGAAAATCGTCGAAAAGTTGCGCCGCGACGGAATCCTCTCTCAACGCTGCGCCGATAGATTGGAAAAATTGGCACGGGAAAACTGGCACGGAAAGGAAATCGAGCGCGCGGAAAACGCTGGTATTTTTTTAATTTCATGGTACAGTAATGAAAGATACCCGTCTCGCTTGCGCGGCATCGCCGAACCGCCGTTGATACTTTATGCGAAAGGGAATGTGCCGGATTTCGAATCGGCATATTCAATCGTGGGGACGCGCCGGTGCACACCTTACGGGTTCAAAGTCGCCGCCCTGATCGGCAACGCGCTGTCGCGCGCGGGGATGGTCGTCGTCAGCGGCGGCGCGCGCGGCATCGACGGCGCGGCACATGGCGGCGCGCTGGAAAACGACGGGGTCACCGTGGCCGTTTTGGGCACGGGCGTGGATGTCGTTTGGCCGCCCGAACACGACGAGCTTTTCGACAATATCCTGCGCCGTGGCGCGCTGCTCAGCGAGTATCCTTTGGGCACTTGCGGACGAACGTGGCGTTTTCCCCGGCGCAACCGCATTATCGCCGGATTGTCGAAAGCGTTGATCGTTGTGGAATCGCCGCTCAAAGGCGGCGCGATGATCACGGCGCGCCTGGCCATGGAAATGGGGCGCGACGTGTGGGCGGTGCCGGGGCGGATCGACGAACGGATCTGCGAGGGCAGCAATCGCCTGATCCTCGATGGCGCTTCGCCGCTGGTCAACGTGGCGGATTTCATCAATCACGTCAGCCATTTCGGGCAACTCGATCTGTTCGCTCCGCTGGAACTCGGCGACGATGAACGGCGGGTTCTGGACTGTCTTTCCGACCAGGGAGACCTGACGCTGGATCAGATCTCGAAGCGGACCGGCATTTCTGCGGTAGAATTGATGCGTTTGATTTCCGAACTTCAGGTTCAGTCGCTTATTTATACTTCAGGGGGCGGACGCTGGAGAGCGGTTCCACATTAGAAAGCCGAGGGAAGACCGATGAGTACGGACAGCTACGAACTTTTCTCTTCTGAAGCCGAACAAAACGGCGTAAAACTGGAGATCTTCATCGTTTCCGATTTTACGGGAGAAACGGCCGAAAGCGTGACGCGCGCCGCATTGCGCCAGTTCGACGAGGCGCGGCACGTCGTGGCGCTGCACCGTTTTCGGACGGTCGACACGATCGACAAGCTGATCAACATCTGCTGGCAGGCGAAGGAAAACAAGGCGATCATCGTCTGCACTCTGGTGGCGCAGTCGGTGCGCGAGGCCCTGATGCGTTATGCAGGGGAAATGGGGCTGAAGGTCATCGACCTGATCGGCCCGACGCTGGATACGATCTCGGCGCGGCTGGGGATTCCGCCCAAAGGGACGCCGGGGTCGCAGCACAAACTCGACGAGGCCTATTTTCGCCGCGTCAAGGCTCTCGAGTTTTCGAGCACTTGCGACGACGGCGCCAATCCCAACCTCCTTCCGGAAGCTGAATTGGTCATCGTGGGCGTTTCGCGAACCTGCAAGACCCCTCTGTCGATGTACCTGGCCAACAAAGGCATCCGTACCGCCAATGTCCCGCTCGTCCCTGAACTGGCGCCGCCGGATGAGCTTTTCACTCTGCCGCACGGCCGCATCGTCGGTCTGGTCATCCAACCCGATGCCCTGCGCAAGATTCGCCGGGAGCGGCTGCAAATCATCGGCCTCGATCCCGATAAAGCTTTTTACGCCCAAGAAGGACGCGTCAAAACCGAGCTCGATTACGCGCGTCACATTATGGAGCGCCTGCAGATCAAAGCGATCGACGTGACGGGCCGCGCTCTGGAGGAGACGGCTCAGGTCGTTCTGGACTATCTTCGCGAGCAAGGCTGCCCCGCTCTGCTGGATTGATTGGCTTTGACCGAGCGGAATGCGCCCGGTTTCAAGCGATAAACATCTTAAATATATTTTTTGGAGGCTGCGCCGATGGAAAACTACAATGCGATTAAGTGGTTTGAGGAGATACGCAAAGATGATATTCCTGTTGTGGGCGGCAAAGGAGCCAACCTGGGCGAGCTGACCTCGACCGGCGCTCCCGTTCCTCCCGGATTCTGCGTCATTGCCGAAACTTATGCGCGTTTTATCAAAGAGAACGGCCTGAATACGCAGATTTCAGATCTTCTCAAAGGGCTGGATTTTGAAGACACGGCAGCGCTTCAGCAGAAGACGGAAACGATTCGGACCCTGATCCAGAAAGCGCCGATTCCCGCTTACATCGAAAAGCAGATCGTCGAAGCCTACGAAAAACTGGCGGAGAAGGTGGGGCTGAAAGAGCCCGACGTCGCCGTCAGAAGCTCCGCCACCGCGGAGGACCTGCCCGACGCCTCGTTCGCCGGACAGCAGGACACTTACCTGCATGTGATCGGAGCGCCGTCGGTCGTGGATCACGTGAGGCAGTGCTGGGCTTCGCTCTGGACGGCCCGCGCCACCTATTACCGCCAGAAGCAGGATTACGATCACTTCAGCGTTTCGCTGTGCGCCGTCGTGCAGAAAATGGTGGCCAGCGAAAAGTCCGGCGTGATGTTTACCGCCAATCCCGTTACGAACGAGCGCGCTCAGATTATGATCAACGCCAGCTGGGGACTTGGCGAAGCGGTCGTGTCGGGTTCGGTTTCTCCCGACGAGTTCATTCTCGACAAAGAGACGCTTACCGAACTTGACGTCAGCATCGCGGACAAAAAGATCATGATCGTCGACAAAGAAAAAACAGGTGGCACGGTGACCGTCGACGTCGCCGATTATCTGGGCCCGGCGGCAGTCGGCGCCCGTTGTATGAGCGTCGAAGAAATCCGCCATCTGGCCGAGGCCGGCAAGGCCATCGAGGCGCATTACGGCGTCCCCATGGACATTGAATGGGGACAGGACAGGGACACGAAGAAACTCTACATCCTTCAGGCTCGTCCGATCACGACCCTGAAAGCGGAGCCCGCCAAAAAGGAGAACACGATCATGGATCAGAAAACTTTAACGGTGCTCGTTCGCGGTTTGGCCGCATCCCCGGGCATCGCCCACGGGCGCGTGGTGCGCATCGACTCGCTTCAGGAAATCGCGCGCGTCAAAGACGGCGACGTGCTGGTGACGGGCATGACCAATCCCGACATGGTCCCCGCCATGAAAAAAGCCTGCGCGGTCGTCACCGACGAAGGCGGACGCACCTGCCACGCGGCTATCGTTTCCCGCGAACTGGGGATCCCCTGCATCGTCGGCAGCAAGAACGGCACCGAAGTCCTTGCGGAAGGCATGGAGATCACCGTCGATGCGACTCGCGGCGTCGTCTACCGCGGCAACGTCAACCTCTCTTCGGATCAGGATATTCATTCGCCTGTCGCCGAGGGCGCTGCCGCGAAGCAGTCGGCGGCGGTCGCTGCGGAAGCCGCTCCGATCACCGGCACGAAGATTTACATGAACCTGGGCGACGCTTCGATCATCGGCAAGTACAGCCGCCTGCCGTTCGACGGCATCGGCCTGATGCGCACCGAGTTCATCTTCTCTCATATCGGCGTGCACCCCATGTATCTGCTGCGCACCGGGCGCGGCGAAGTGCTGATCAACGACATGAGCCAGGCCATCACGACCGTCGCCCAGGCCATTTATCCCCGTCCTCTGGTCGTGCGCATGAGCGACTTCCGCACCAACGAGTTCCGCGGTCTCGAGGGCGGCGAAGTGGAGCCGGAAGAGAACAATCCCATGATCGGCTGGCGCGGCGTCTCGCGTTATATTTCGCCGGCCTATGAGGAAGGTTTCCGCCTCGAGTGCAAGGCCATCAAGAAAGTCCGCGACGAGTTCGGCCTGATCAACGTCTGGGTCATGCTTCCTTTTGTGCGCACGACCTGGGAAGTGGCTCGCGTGAAGGAGATCATGGCTTCCGAAGGGCTGGTCCAGAACAAATCCTTCAAGATCTGGATCATGGCCGAGGTGCCGGCCGTCGTTTTCCAGGCGGAAGAATTCGCCGGACTGGTCGACGGTTTCAGCATCGGCAGCAACGATCTGACTCAGCTGGTCATGGGCGTCGATCGCGATTCCGGCATCCTCAACAACATGGGCTACTTCGACGAGCGCGACCCTTCCGTGAAAAATGCGATCAAAACGCTGATCCATGCGGCGCACAAACAGGGAATTACCTGCTCGATCTGCGGGCAAGGCCCGTCGCTCTATCCCGACTTCGCCGAATTTCTGGTGCACGAAGGGATCGACAGCATGAGCGTCAATCCCGATACGGTCGCGTACACGCGGCGGCTGGTCGCGGGCGTGGAGCAACGGATGATTCTCGGCGGCATGAGAAAACTGATGGGACAAGAACTTTAACGTCCCATGACAATCGAAAAGGAGCCGGAGGTTTTTGCCTTCAGCTCCTTTTTTCTATTTAAAGGCACAAATTTGACAATTGGAAATTGGACGCTAAAATGTCCGACAGTCATCGCTCGTTTTTTTCGGATTTTTAAGATCGGGGAGAAAGGATGTGCCTGCATGATGCGAGTTTTGAGTCCCGCAGAACAGTCTTGCCTGACTGTGGACGCGCAGGCTTTGATCTATCGATATCGAACTCAGAAGTGGCTTACGCAGAAGCAGTTCGAGGATCTGATCACCGAAGTCGTGACGATTTCGAGGATGCGTCAGTTTCCCGGCGACGCCGAATTGGTTGCTGCCGTGTTGCACGACCTGGGCGAGACCGACGCGTTGGAGGAAGCTCTGGAATCACTGTTTCAAAAACAGGAATCGGACCATCTGTTCAGTTAAAAACAAAATCGAAAGGAGAGCGTCATGGCTCCTACAGCAAAAAGCACAAAGAAAGCGCCCGGAAAAACGGTTTCGAAGAAAAAGACGGCGGCCGCGGCGGCGAAAAGCGCGGCGGCTCCCGGAAAGAAAACGACGGCTGGCGTTTCCGCAAAATCCGCATCGATAAGAAAAAAAGCGACACAATCCGCCGGAAAAGCGCTGGAAGAAGCGAAGAAAGCCTTGCCTGCCCGGCATGGCAAGACGCTGGTGGTCGTCGAGTCGCCGACGAAAGCGAAGACGCTGACGAAAATTTTGGGCTCCGGCTACGTCGTCAAAGCCAGCGTCGGCCACATCGTCGATCTGCCCAAAAGCCGCCTGGCAATCGACATCGAGAACGATTTCAAACCGGAATACATTTTAGTGAAAGGGAAGGCTCCCGTAAAAAAAGAGCTTCAGGCCGCCGCCGCTACGGCCCAAAAAATACTCCTCGCCGCCGACCCCGACCGCGAAGGAGAGGCGATCGCCTGGCACGTCGCCGAGCTGCTCGGCGTCGATCCAAAGGAGAACTGCCGGGTCCGCTTTCATGAGATCACGGCGGACGCCGTTAGAAACGCCGTCAAGGAACCGGCTCCGATCGATATGGACCGGGTCGACGCGCAGCAGGCGCGGCGCGTGCTTGACCGCCTGGTGGGCTACACGCTGAGCCCGCTCCTCTGGAAGAAGATCCGCCGCGGGCTCTCGGCCGGACGGGTGCAGTCGGTCGCCCTGGCGATCCTCTGCGAGCGCGAGCAGGAAATCGAGAATTTCGTGCCTCAGGATTACTGGAATGTCTTTGTCGACGCAACGGCCGACGACGGGCGCGCCTACAGGCTGCACGTCGAAAGGGAGAACGGGCGCAGCCTGCTTTCCGACGGCAAAACTCTGGCGATCGACACGCTCGCCAAAGTCCGCGATATCGAAAAGACGCTGAAGGAGAAGCCGCTGATCGTCGCAAGTTTCACGGCGAAGAAAAACGCGCGGAAACAGCCGGCCCCGTTCAAAACCAGCACGATGCAGCAGATCGCCGCAAGCCGGCTGGGCTTTTCCCCGCGGCGCACGATGGGGATCGCGCAGAGCCTCTTTGAAGGCGTCGCCATTCCCGGACACGGTACGGTCGGTCTGGTCACCTACATGAGGACCGACAGCCTGCGCATGGCGCCGGAAGCGTTGAGTCAGGCTCGAAAAGTGATCGAAGGACGCTGGGGCAAAAAATATCTTCCGGCAAAAGCCGTCGTTTACCAGGCCGGCGCCAACGCCCAGGACGCCCACGAGGCCATCCGCCCCACGGACTTTGCGCTGACGCCCGAATCGATCAGAGAATCTTTGACGGCGGAGCAGTACCGGCTCTACGATATGATTTGGCGGCGCAGCGTCGCTTCGCAGATGGCCCCCGCCGTCGTCGATTCCGCGACGCTCGACTGCGAATGCGGAAAATACGGGCTGCGCGCCCAGGGCGCGTCGGTCGGTTTTGACGGCTGGGGTGCCGTCTGGGATCTTGACGTCAAGGATGCCATGATACAGAAGGCGCGGGAAGGCGAGCTGCTGAATATCCGGAACGTCCAGTCCGAAAAGGAACAGACCAAGCCGCCGGCGCGGTTTACCGAGTCGACGCTGATCAAGACTCTTGAAGACGACGGGATCGGACGCCCCTCCACCTACGCGACCATCGTCGAGACGCTTTACGACCGTTCCTACGTCGCGCGCGAGGAAGGGCGCAAGCTGAAGCCGAGCGAGCTGGGGCGGTCGGTGAATAAATTTCTGCTCGAACATTTCGACGGGAAATCGACGTCGCCGATCGTCGACGTCGGTTTTACCTCTTCCATGGAAAGTTCCCTCGATCAGGTCGAGTCGGGGAAGAAAAACTGGGTGGAGCTGATCGGGCAGTTTTGGAAGCCTTTCACCGACGCCATCGCCGAAGCCGAAAAAGCGCCCGTGGTCCCGCCTCCGCCGCCTGAGCTGACGGGCGAGACGTGCCCGCAATGCGGCAGACCGCTTGTGAAAAAACAGGGCCGTTTCGGCGATTTCATCGGCTGTTCGGGATTCCCCGAATGCCATTACATAAAACCGGTTCAAAAGGAAATCGGCGTTCCCTGTCCGAAATGCGGGAACGAGCACGGCGGGCAAGTGGTGCAGCGCAAAAGCAAAAAAGGGCGCACGTTCTATGGCTGCTCCCGCTATCCCGACTGCGATTATGTTTCCTGGAACAAGCCGGCGCCTGAAAAATGCCCGCTCTGCGGCGGCCTGATGGAATATGTCGGCCGGTCGCGGACGCCCGTCTGTACGAAGTGCGCCCATAAGGGAAAGAGCTAAATGCAGCCCGTCGTCATCGCCGGCGGCGGTCTGGCCGGTTCCGAAGCGGCATGGCAGCTTGTGCGGCGGGGAATCCCCGTGCATATGTTCGAGATGCGTCCGGTCGTCTCGAGCCCGGCTCACCGTACCGACAAGCTGGGCGAACTGGTCTGCAGCAATTCGCTGGGCTCCGACAGCGGCGACTCCGCGGCGGGGCTTCTCAAAGAGGAGCTCCGCGCCCTCGACAGCCTGATCATGAAATCCGCCGACGCGCATTCAGTGCCTGCGGGAAAAGCGCTTGCCGTGGACCGCGAACGGTTCTCGCAGTTTATCACCGATACGCTGATGAAAGATCCCCTTTTTACGCTGACCCGCCGGGAAGTTGCCGAAATTCCCGACGGCCCCTGCATCATCGCCAGCGGTCCCTTGACGTCCCCGGCGCTGGCGGCAAAGCTCCAGACGCTGTTCGGGCAGGATTATCTCTATTTTTACGACGCCGTCGCCCCGGTGATCGAGCTGGAGTCAGTCGACATGTCCGTCGCGTACCGCAAAGACCGCTATGCCGACGGCGAAGGCGGCGATTACATCAACTGCCCGATGGACGAACGGCAGTATCAAACGTTTTATGAGGCTCTGATCGCGGCCGAAAGAGCTCCGCTGCACGATTTCGAAGGAAAGGCGGAATACTTCGAAGGCTGCATGCCGGTCGAAGCCATCGCTTCGCGCGGGCGCGACACGCTTCGTTTCGGCCCGCTGCGTCCCGTCGGGCTGAACGATCCCCGCACGGGGAAGCGCCCTTACGCTGTCGTGCAGATCCGTCAGGACAACGCCGAAGGCACGCTCTACAACCTTGTCGGTTTTCAGACCAACCTGCGCTGGGGAGAGCAGCAAAGAGTTTTTCGCCTGATCCCCGGGCTCGAACGTGCCGAGTTCGTGCGAATGGGCGTCATGCATCGCAATATTTACGTCGACGCGCCGCGCTGCCTCGACGGCTGCCTGCGGCCCCGGGGGATGGAATCCCTTTTTCTGGCGGGGCAGATGACGGGTGTGGAAGGCTACGTGGAAAGCACGGCGATGGGGGCCGTCGCCGCGCTGGGCGTTTTTTCCTTCCTGAACGGGCTGCCTCAGCCGCAATGGCCTGTGGAAAGCGCCATCGGCGCGCTGCTTTTCAGGCTGAAGGACGCCACCAATCCCCGCTTCGCCCCGACGA
>ENA-ORTP01003084-ORTP01003084.1-human-gut-metagenome-genome-assembly--contig:-NODE-3084-length-12213-cov-3.311893_pt1 | contig 12213 bp, 10 predicted proteins | sample MGYA00241913_ERZ509190 | MGnify/ENA primary metagenome ERZ509190 (study PRJEB26280, sample SAMEA2338839) | human gut metagenome | biome: human gut; feature: human-associated habitat; material: faeces...
CCTTTTTGATTTGGGCAAAGCTATTGATAAACTCCGGATGCATCTTCAGACCGGTGATGAAAAAATTCTCTGCAGCGCGAAGGGTCTGCACCCCATAATACGCGTCCTTTGGTATCTGCTTTTCACCAATAGAATCATGTTCGATACGATACTCTGTCTCTTTTGACATTTTGTTCTCCCTCCCTGTCACAGAATCCCTCTGATTTCTGAAATATTGGAAATACGATTCTTTTCAAGATAATCTTCCATTCCATCTATGATCTCCATGGATATGGATGGATTCATGAAAGAAGCTGCCCCTACCTGAAGTGTTGTCGCTCCCGCCATAATAAATTCGATTGCATCCTGCCATGTTGCAATACCACCGATTCCCATAACCGGAATCTTAACAGCATGTGCAACCTGGTGTACCATGCGCAGGGCGATGGGCTTGATTGCAGGACCGGAAAGCCCGGCATACACATTGTCAAACACAGGCTTGCCCCGTTTGATATCAATCGCCATCGCAAGAAACGTGTTGGTAAGAGATACGCCGTCCGCGCCCTCTTCCTCACAGGCCCTGGCCAGTGCCACGATATCCTCTGCGTTAGGTGAAAGCTTGATTACAAGCTTATGTTTACATACCTTCCGGATTTCCCGGACCACCTGGCGGGCCAGCTCTGTCTTCACCCCAAAATTCATCCCTCCGGCCTTTACATTAGGACAGGAGATATTCAGTTCGAGAAGATCCAACTCACATCCGTTCAGCAGTTCCACTGCCTCTAAGTAGTCTTCCATAGAATGTCCCCCAAGGTTTACTATGTTAACTAAATCAAGTGCGTTCATCCGCTTGGCATCGCATTCGATGAAATGTTTTACTCCCGGATTTTCAAGCCCTACGCTGTTCATTACACCACTTGGCGTCTCCCAGACACGGATCCCATCGTTGCCGCCTCTCGGATGTAATGTCAGCCCTTTGGAACAGAGTCCTCCCAATCTCTGAATATCAAAATATTCACTCATCTCTTTTCCGAATCCACAGGTGCCGGATGCCAGCGCAACCGGATTCTTAAAATGCACGCCTGCATAGTTCACTTCTAATCTCTTACTCATTTCCAAACACCTCACTTCCCAACATGACCGGACCATCTTTGCACGCTCTCTTATTACCGGCGGAAGTCTTGCAAGTACACACCAGACATGCTCCAATTCCACAGGCCATACGGTTTTCCATGGATACATAAACCGGCGCCTGAACCCCAAGGGATTTGCATTTCTTACACAGAACCTTCATCATAATTTCCGGTCCGCAGGTCATGATGCAGTCATATTTCAGAGGGTCAATATCATCCGTGACAAATCCTCCTATATTTACAGTAACCTTATCCGCCACCTTCTCATAGAGGTCAACCAGAAGAGCCTCATCACTGAATCCAAGATAGATATCCACGATTGTATCGGGATTTAACTCTTTCAGTTTCTTTGCAGTAAGATACAGTGGTGCAATTCCCACGCCGCCGCCTACAAGGGCAACCGTTCCTTTTGCTTCCGGAAATCCGTTTCCATGAGGCCCATCCAGAGTAATTTCATCACCAGGCTTAAGCGTTGCAAAAATCTCCGTGCCTTTTCCCACTACCTTATAGAGGAAGCTGACAGTCTGTCCATCCGCATCGAACACGCTGATTGGTCTGGAGAGCAGCGGATATTCTCCCCATGCCCGGAGCATATAGAACTGCCCCATGGCAGCCGTATTTTCAGCCTTTACTTTCATCAAATAAAAATCCTTTGAAATCCTTTCATTATGTAATATCTCCGACATCTTGTCCTCCTTATTCAACGCAAAGTTTTTTTTGCCTCGTCATTAGTGAAACTAAAACCGTCAGCAGGATATTGGTGAAAAATCCCCACATGAATCCCGGCCATCCAAGAGGCGCTACATTCATGATTCTTGTTCCGAACAGAATTGCGATTCCAGCCGTCATACCACAGGCAGCTCCTGTTTTTGTACAGCCTTTCCAGTACATACCAAGCAGGAATGCCGGCGCCAGCTGAGCCAATCCTGTATACGCTACGTCCTGAACAATCTGAACCAGGGTCTCCGGCGGGTTAAGCGCCATAATTCCACAGATTGCCGCAATGGTGAATACAATCGTTCTGGATAAAATCATATTTTTCTTTTCTGATATCCTGCCCTTTCCGTTAATCAGAATCAAATCCTGGGAAACAATCTGGGAAGATACCAGCAGCATGGCATTGATGGTGGAAATACCGGCTGCTATGGCCGCTGCCATAACCAGGGCTGCAATAAACCATTTGGATCGGGTAGTCATAAGCAGAGGCAGAACATTATCAGCCGCCCCCACCTGTTGGGGCTGTAACAGCAAATGTCCTGCAAGGCCGATGAACAGAGTGGCAAAGCCATAAATCAGTATCTGGGATACCGGAATACTGATGGCTGATTTTGCCAAAGCGTCTTCATCCTTTGCCATCAAAGATTTCATCCATATATGAGGGCAGAACCAGATTCCAAAAGGCAGTACAATAAACTGCATAATCCAGTATTTATCCGTATATGTTCCCTGTGGCCCCGGCCTTGAAAGCAATTCCGGCATCTTGTCAATGATCTGGGTGAATAGAGCCTGTATACCTCCCACAGGCGCAATGGCAATCCATGCAGCTACTACAATTCCCACCAGGAGGATCACTGCCTGCACGGCATCCAGCAATACCACACCACCTGCTCCTCCAATCAGTACATATAGCAGAGAAAAGACTACCGATATCAGAATAGCCGCCGGGTAGGAAATCGCATCCCCGCTCACTATATTCATTGCTCTGGCATTTCCCACATATTGCATAGCTAAAAACACCATGGTCATAAGAACGGAGATGCAGGATGCCAGCACCTTTAAATACTTACTGTCAAACCGGTCCTGCAGATAATCTCCCAGAGACATGTAGCCATTTTTGTTTGCCAGTTTACGAATCTTGTTTCCAAAATAAACTACCATGAGGGCAACCCATACCTGACTTAAAACAATGGAAATATAAGATATTCCATGTGTATAGTACATTCCCGGCGCTCCTAAAAAAGCGAATGTGCTCTGCATGGCCGCAATCATGGTCAGTGGAAGAAGCACGGAGCTGACGCCGCGGTTAGCAAGAAAGAACCCCTCCGCATTCTTCTGTTTTTTCTTTCTGCCATTTAAGACGGTAATAGCCAGCATGAAACACAGATAAGCCAGTATGATTCCAAGACTGATTTGTCCTGTATTCATTCTTCCTCTTCCCCCTTCCTTTTATTGGAATCTACAAAGCATTTACAAACCCATAAAACAAACAGCAGGTTCACAACCATTAATATCCACCAGTATGCCAGTGATGAAGGCAGCCACCCAAATAAGTATACCGGCGCCCCCTTTGTAAAGGGGAATGGTATCACACACAAAAGATACAGTACCGCAAAGATACCTCCAATTAATTTATGATTCATGGTTTTCCTCCTCATCCATATACACCACCTGTCCGCTGCATATGGTATATTTTATCTTTCCAACCAGCTCAGCTCCAATAAATGGGGAATTTTCTGATTTTGAATGAAACCGTTCTGCCACCCATTTTTCCCGTTCATCAAACACAATTAAGTCTGCCCTGGCTCCAACTTTTAAGCTTCCACCGTCCAGCTGGTACAGCTCTGCTGGTTTCACCGTCATCTTCTCCAGCAGATGCGGCAGAGTCATATGACCTTTCCTGACAAGATAGGTAATCCCCAAAGCCAATGCAGTTTCAAGTCCAATCATACCGCTGGGCGCTTCCTCAATCCCCTTCGCCTTTTCCTCTCTGCTGTGAGGCGCATGATCCGTGGCAATCATATCAATCACATCGTCCTTTAAGCCTTGAATCAAGGCGTATCGATCCTCCTCGGTTCTCAAAGGCGGGTTCACCTTTGCCAGGGTTCCTTTTTCCAGAACAGCCTCTTCGTTAAGAGAAAAATGCTGCGGGGTCACTTCCGCATATACCCTTGCTCCCAGTCCTTTCATCATCCGAATCAGCTCTACAGATACCTTGCTGCTTATGTGCTGAATATTGATGATAGCCCCTGTCTTAAGGGCCAGAAGACAGTCCCTCGCAATCAATGTCTCCTCAGCCAGGGAGGAAGCTCCCTCAACTCCCATCGCCTGCGCAATCTTCCCTGCGTTAATGCCGGGGCTTCCCACCAGATCCGGGTCCTCTTCATGGAAGCTTAAAGGCACTCCAAGCTGTTTCGACTTCCTCATGGCCTCCAGAACCAGCTGTACATTTTTGATTGGTATTCCATCATCCGTAAAGCCCACTGCTCCAGCCTGCTTAAGCGCTTCCATATCTGTCAGTCTCTGGCTTTTTAGCCCCACTGTTACCGCCGCCGCATTGAGCACCCGGATTGGCAGGGACGCCGCTCTCTTTCTTAAATCCCAAAGGACCTCTTTGCAGTCAACCACCGGATTGGTATTCGCCATACAGACTACGGTAGTATATCCTCCCGCTGCCGCAGCACGGGCTCCGCTTTCCAAGTCTTCTTTATAGGTAAAACCCGGATCGCGGAAATGAACATGGGCATCAATCAGTCCTGGAGCAACAACCTTTCCTCTTGCGTCAATCACAGTGTCATAATCATCACTCTTCTGGAATTTTCCCATGCCCGCAATGATCCCGTCACGGATAATAATATCCAGGGGCTCATCCATACCTGATTTCGGATCAATTACACGGCCGTCTTTTATCAGAATCATGCTGCTCCCCCTTTCAGGTATTCATAGATTACCCTTGCCCCATCGCAAATATGAAAGATAGACGCAAATTCCGCCCGGTTATGAGATACCCCTTTCATACAGGGGATGAACACCATCCCAGTATCACAGATACCCGCGAAAGACATGGCATCATGACCTGCCCCGCTTATAATCTTCCTGCTGCCGATTCCCAGCCGCCTGGCGGCCTGCTCCAAACCGGTCTGTACCTCAGAGCTCATATCAACAGGGGGAATGTCGCTGGTCTTTTCCTCCAGATATTCAATTCCACGTTTCTCACAAATTCGTCTCGCCACCTCCCGCATGCTTTTCTCGATTCGGTCAAGACTGGCGCTTTCAATTCCGCGTATATCAACCCCCAGCTCCACCTCGCCGGGAATTACGTTCAGCACGTTGGGATGATTATTCACCACTCCTACCGTAGCAACTGACTGGTATACTGCTTCCTTATTGCCGATCCGCTCTAATTCCAGTATGATTTCCGCGGCTGCGCACATTGCATCATTGCGCATACACATAGGTGTCGCACCGGAATGCTCTGCCATTCCCCTCAGATACATCTTAAACCGTCTCGGCCCGGCTATGGTCTGAACAATTCCAACGGTCGTCCCGGATTCTTCCAGAACCTTCCCCTGCTCAATGTGCAGTTCCAGATATTGGCGTATCCCCGTGATTTTTGCCGGATGCAGGTTCAGCTTCCGTCTGCAAAAGATCGCTTCCAGCGTTTCCCCTTCTTTGGAAACCAGCCCCCCGATATCCTGCTTGTATATCTCCCTCGTGATAAGCCCGCTTCCTATGGTGCAGCAGCCAAAATTACTGGACTCCTCACACCGGAACGCACCCACCCGGATCGGCACTTTCATTCCTTCTTCTTTGGCCCATTTCATAACCATAAGCCCTGCAATGATTCCCGCCACCCCGTCATACCTTCCGCCTTCAATTACGGAATCCAGATGTGAGCCAATCAAATAATAATCCGAGTCCTGACTGTTCATCACATATGTATTCCCTACCTCATCCTCTTCAACCTGGCACTGCAGTTCTCTCCCCAGCTTTGCGAGCATAGCATGCATCCTGTCTTCCTGCTCCGTATAGCCCAACCTTGTGACTCCGCCATTTTCCGTACTGCCTATATCATAGAAACTGTCAAACAGCTTTTCACAATACCGGATGTCAGCAATACAATGCTCCATTGAAACACCTCCCTCGCTTTGATATATTCATTATAATTGCGTTAGAATCCTGTTTCTATATCCTGGGAGTCAAGGTTTTTCTGTATAATTTGTCCAAATAAACAAAAGCATCGAAAAACGGCATAGACAATACACACTATGCCGCATGCTATCAAACCACTCTGTTTTATTCATTTTTGTCAAAAACTTATTTTAAAATTCATCTTCAACGCCAGCACCGCCAAATATAGTCTGAAATTATCATCGGGATTTCTAAGGTCAAGTCCCGTCAGTTCCTGAAGCCGGTTCAGCCTGTATTTCACCGTATTTTTGTGGGTATACATCCGGTCTGATACACGTTCCATGTTGGCCCCGCACTCGTAATACATAACCAATGTATCCAGCAGCTCCTGATTTTTGACAGCCCCTAAGACACTGGTAAATACATGTTCGGACGGCGAAACCAATATCTTTTCCAACTCACAGTATGGTTCCAGCTTCTTATAAAAATACAGAAACTGGTTTCTGGAAAGGGTATACCCCACCTTCATTGCCTTAAACGACAGGATGTAAGAATCCCGGATTCCTTTTAAGCCTTTTTTTACAGGACCAACGCCGCACACAATCCCCTTATCCTCTACCTTCCATAATTTTTTTAAATAATCCTCATCCAGATTATTTTCCAGATACTGCTCCAGCCTTTCTGCTTCCTTCGCCTCCACCAGTAATAAGAAGCCCTTCTCCAGACGGATCATGGGACATCCTTGGATTGAACCGCTGTCCAGCAGGTAGCGCTGTAAGGTTTGGCATAAAAAACGGATTGCTTTCTTTTCCTGTTCCGAAGGTATGTATTTTTTCCTGAAGCAGATATTAACTGCTGAAAAATAGTCCTCATCTGCTTCAAAGCCAAAGAGGCGTCCTCTCTCTGCCATAAGAATTTCATCAGTATAGTTTTCATAGATAATATCCTTTACATATTTTTCCAGGATAGATGAGGTGTTTTCCTCTTCAAAAATCAGGTTCATTACATTCATCAGCAAATCAATATATGGCGTTTTAAAGGGAATTTCAAGCAGAGGAAGGCTGCATCTGTCCGCGGTCTCTTTTACTCTTTCTGAAATACCATTAACATATTGCCCTGTTTTGACAGCAACACAGCAGCACGTATCTGCCAAATCCTCAATCAGCCGGCACTGTGCTTCCTCGCTTTTGCGTACAGAGTAAAAGCTTGTAATCAGAAAGTCATTTCCTTTCAGCCATCGTTTAATATCCGGCACTTCCATGACAGTCACGTGCTCTACCTTCCTTTGGAGTCCATTTTCCCCAGACAATACATGGATTCCCCTAAATGCCGGAAGACGTAATAAGTCGCTCACCTTCGCCATAATTCCTTCCCCCTATCCTTTTGTTTAAGTAGAGTAAAAAATTTATTATAATGATATTTTTTATAAAATGCAATCCGTTTTCTTTGTTATTTAGAACAAATTTATAATTAATAATTTGTTGTTTTTAATAAACTTCCTATTTTCTCTTGACTTTCTCAATGTGAAGATATATTATAAGGTTTTCCCATTTAGGTTCCGTTTTACTTTACCATATTTTAGTATTTTCTCACAATTTAAAGGAGGATATGCTTTATGAACAAAAATGATACCAATATTACATTTTCCTCATACTTTAATGATATTACAATTCATTTCTATGAGGACATTGCTTTCATGGAATCTGTCGGAAAAAAATTCGGCATTGATGTTAACAAGGACTACTTTCTTGCGATGTCGTTTCTCTATCCCTCTGACATGATTGTCGCCTACGAAGATAAGCATGCATTAATGGAACTGTTAACCCCAATTGTTGCATATGGTCCTTTAAATAAGTCCATTGATTCCCCGCAGTTCATTACATGCGATAAGGGAACCGCACTCTTTTTGGCGGCACACACAAAGGAAGAATTATTAAATGCCAGCACCATGGTATGTGATAAAGCTCTGGAACTTTTAAAGAAGAGCCTGCCAGACGTCTTTATCCGTATCGGCATCGGCACTTTAGAAAACGGTTTGACCGGCATTGAGCGCACATACCAAAACAGCCTGCGAGCCGTTAATGCCGGAGAAAAATTCAAAAAAGAACGCCGTGTTCTGGATTTTATCGGAATGGAGATATACAGCGCAATTAATGCCATGGTTCTGGCTCACGGACAGTCTTTAATCAGTACCATTTTACTGCAGTTGACCGATGAGGAACAGACGATTCTTGGAAAATACTATAAGTGTAAGGAACAGGTTCCTGCTGTCGCTGCGGCATTACACATCAGTGAGGATGAAGTCCGGAATGCATTATACAGAGTGAAAGAAAAAACCGGCCTGGATGTCAATGATACGGAAGACAATTTTAAATTAAATTTTATTATGATTGCAAAAAGAGTGCTGGAAAAAGAGAAGAAGCGACGCTGACAATCACACCACATAGTTGAGCCGATGACCAGGGCGTGTTCGAAAATTGCTTTCCGCCAGCTGTGCGTTCCACTTTGTGGGAGATTTGGCTCAAATGAAGGGCGCATAGCGGGCTAAGTAATCTGAATTTGAGCCCATAAGTCATAGTTCTCCAGTATCGGAGGCTATGACTTTTTTTTTAAAACTCAAGTATCTTTTCTTAAGATTTTTAAATACTCTTCATATGCAAATACTCGGTTTCTGGAAGCATTGGTTGTTTCTTTTAAAATTCCAATCTCCACTAATTTATTTACCGCATTTGACACCGTATTATAACTTAACTCCAAAGCACTCGCTGTTTTTTTGATATCAATGATTGGGTACTGTTCGATATAATCAAAAAGTGCTCTCACATTATCTTTTTTACGAGTTGTTTTTGGTAATATTCCAAGATTTTTCTCATGAAGTTTTGACAGTGCTTCAATTGTTATCAAGGAGTCTATCGCTGCCGCTGATACTGCTTCTAAAAAGAACGTTACCCATTGTTCATAATTACCGCTTCGTCTTACTTCTGAAATCCTGTCATAATACTCAATCTGATTTTTCTTCAGAAAATAAGAAATATATATGACTGGCTTGTCCAACAATCCTTGTTCCATCAAATATAATAAAATCATCATTCTCCCAACGCGGCCATTTCCGTCCAAAAAAGGATGGATTGTTTCAAATTGATAATGAATCAATGCAATCCGGATCAGCGGATCATAATCATCCCCTTCGTTCATATACTTTTCCAGTTCTGACATTGCCTGATTCATATCTTCTACATTCGGTGGAATATACCTGGCTTCCGATAAGGAGCAATTCGCAGCTCCAATCCAGTTTTGGGATCTTCTGAATTCCCCTGGATTTTTTTCCTGTCCACGAACACCCGATAACAATTTCTCGTGTATTTCTCTAAATAATCGTCCGCACAAAGGTAATTTCTTAATTCTCTCCAATGCATAGGAACATGCATCCACATAATTGATGACATCGATAACATCCAGATTCGCTGTATTGTCTAGCTCTGGATCTAGCACATCATCCAAGGTACACTGTGTTCCTTCAATCTGGGAAGAAATCAAGGCTTCTTTTCGAACGTACATAGAAATAAATAGTTCAACGTTTGGTATCAGTTTTGAAGCTGTGTCCAATTTCACCAGTTCTCGATTCGCTTCTACTAGTTTTTTTACCATATCACTGCCTATTTCTAAGACAGGGTCTGGTGGTAACGCTGCAGGCTTAAACGATTTATATTGTGCATTTCCTGTTAGGTTATTTACCCATTCACCTGATCGGTTCATTAAAATCACCTCTTTTTTGAAATATATACCAAATTATAAGCTCTTTATTTCAAAAAGTAAATAGGTTTTTGAAATAAGAGCCTTTTTTAGCATTCTTTATGTTACAGTTCACACGCCAATGTCATTTAGTTAACTTTTTGTAAAAGAAAGAATGTTTCTTTAAAATAGAGATCTGACGTTCCAAACGGATAGATTGAAGAGAAGGATATAGGGATTATTTATCAGAAGTAGTTTTGTAAATATTTTACCGCAAGGCAAACAAGCAGATTTACATCTGCTTCAAAAAAGGGTATTATAGATATTGATGAAACTGTTACTTATGCTGCTCGATATATAAAATATCGAGGTTTTCGGAAGTGTGCCGTTTGGAGTCGTGGATACTGTCGATCATTCCGTATCGGAATCAGCTCTTTTGTCAGCAGGGACATCACATCTATGGAGTCTTTCTCTGTGTTCGGACGGAGAAAGACTCTACAAATATGAGCAGCCATACTGAAATTTACTTTGTATTCATATTTCGTGTTTCCCTTTTCTATAATTGCATGATTGATTCGTGTTTCTGTTATGTTGTAAGCGATTAACTTTGCCCAAATTTCCTGTTTGATATATTCTGGTTTGTAGGCATGGAAGTTACTCAATCCGACCGTATATTTCAGCTTACGGAAAGACCCCTCAATGGCCCATCTGGCATAGTATAGAAGTTTTATTTGTTCCGACGGGAATTCATCTGAAGGCAGATTAGTGACGATGCATTCATAAGAATCATCCGATATCGGAAACCGTACGATTCTAAAAGATAAATCGTAGGTATCCAAGGAACCATATGCAACGTAATCAAACGATGCAGCCGCATCCACAAAGCGTTTGTAATAACCTTCTTTAATCGATATCTTCTTTTTATGACTGCGAACCAGAGTTACATTTACCTGAATATCAAAGGAGTCTGCATCTGGAAACTCAAAATTTCCAACAAGTCCTTTGGAATGGATATCTTTGGTGCGAAATAAAAAATACTGGCCTTTTTCCTTCACATGTGCCATGTTGTTGTAAGAACAATAGCCCCTGTCACCGATAAAAACATCTTTTGTACCAGTCAGTAAATCGTGGCGGTCGACCATTTCACAGAAAGCACTAAATTCATCTTTCTGATGGATCGGCTGGATCAGCGCATCGGAATAAGTGTGCTTCTGTAAGTCGTAAAAAGCATTCAGATGCATACTGTAAAAGCCCTTTATTGAATGTCCTTCAGAGACATGATACTCTTCTGGGGCGAAAGCAGGTTTACTGAAAAAGGTAAAGGTGGAGCCATCTGCAGCAAGAAAGCGGTAGCGTAGCTTTTTTTGGTCATAAAAGGAAGCAAAATGGTTAAAATGCCGAAATACAGCTTCCAGGGCATCCGGGCTAAGCTTTGCGCGTTGCTGGTTGAGTGCCGAAGCAGTTGGCGACTGTGGATCCATGTCGAAGAAGTCCAGCAATTCATTTTTTGTGCTGGAGGAGCCTTGGGAAACAAGGAAAGTGATAAGCTTATCGGCGGGGAACTTCCTGTTCCTTGTCAGATCGGTGTCCGAATAGGTAAATTCGGAGATTACGGATGAAACAAGATGGACGGAATGGGAAAAGCATTGTTTAATTTTTTGATGGAACATTGTGTGTACCTCCTTGAATTAGAATGAATTTATGATTCTAATCCAAGGGCCGCTCTCGCTACCTATTAAAGTCAATCAGTAGCGAGAGCGGCCGCACATTTTGTGGTGTATGTCAACTGTTTTTATGAAAAAAGGGAAAAATATGGTTAGACACCCTTCATTAAGAATCTAACCATAATATTGCAAAGCGTTAACTAAATGACATTGGTTCACACGCCCATAAATCCCTTTCGTCAAAGTGACGAAAATTATTTTTTTGGATTTGCTATTAATACAGATATCGAAAGGAACTGGTGGATAACCATTCTTTTCGATATTTTTCTGTTCCCCGTTATACACAAACAACTCTCTTTTTTCTGTTTGTGATGATAAGTTCCCATCATTTTCCCTTCTTGAATTCTTAGGATTAGACCACTTATCCACCGTCAAAATGACGGGAACCGGGAAATCTACGATTCGCCTTTTCTCTGTATTTTTGGTACAATGGATAGCAGAAAGAAGGGGGATACCATGAACACAGAAGGAAAAAAGAACTCTCTCAAAGAACTGCTTCATGCATTAGAATCACAAATCAAACAGCAGGATAGAATCATCAGCCTGCAGGAAGAAACTTTGAGCGTGTCACATCTCTTGAATACCACTTTAAAGCTGCTGTTGCTGAAATAGCGGCTTTTAAGTCTGGAAAGAAATACAAGAGCATGGAAGAAAAATATGAGAAGGAGATCTGTTCCCTTAAACGTAAACGCTGTATAGCGAGTACCTTTCAATCATAGTTGCAGTTTGAGATAATAGGCTCACAAATCTAACTTGGTCAAAAAAGTTTACGCCTACAGCAGTGGGCAGATCAGATA
>ENA-ORTP01003087-ORTP01003087.1-human-gut-metagenome-genome-assembly--contig:-NODE-3087-length-12201-cov-7.365635_pt1 | contig 12201 bp, 8 predicted proteins | sample MGYA00241913_ERZ509190 | MGnify/ENA primary metagenome ERZ509190 (study PRJEB26280, sample SAMEA2338839) | human gut metagenome | biome: human gut; feature: human-associated habitat; material: faeces...
TACTGCTTTCCTCCGCATAAGCGTCTACCGTATTCCCGCTGTTCGCCATAACCGCTCCTATGGGCATACAGAACAATAATGCCGATAACAGCAGCGACGCCACTGCCCTAACTGATAACTTTTTCTTCATTTCCTGACATCTCCTTTGCGTTTTCTTTTTCTTCCAATAACTTCAAAATCTCGTCCTCGCTGAATTTAATGAGTAATTGCAGCTTCTCGGACGAGATTTTATGCTTTTCGATAATATCCATTTTTTCGGCTCTTTCCACCATGCGCTTCTGTTCTTCCAAATCCTTCTGCTTCGCCTGTAATGTTTCAAGCTGCGCCCGCACTTTGGTAAGCTCCTTTTCAATGCGTTCCTTTGTCATAAATGCCTCCTAATTTAACCTGCCGAAACTGTAAAAATGGCTCTGCCAGTACGGGGAATTGATGCTTGCGTAACTGATCGGATCACCGCAGTGTATCATTGTACCATTGCCGCAGTAAATCCCCACATGGCTCACCGCCCCGGCTGAATTGTAAGTCCCGGTAAAGAATATAATATCCCCTGCCTTTGCGTCCGATGCGGAAACAGGCGTACACTGGTCATAAATCCCCTGTGCGGTGGTTCGTGGAAGATTATGTACCCCGCTGTTGGTAAATACCCAGCAGACAAAACCGGAACAGTCAAAACTTGTGGAAGGGCTTGAGCCGCCCCACACATACGGGAATCCTAAATATTTTGCGGCTTCCTCCATAAGAGCCTGCACCGATGCGTCATCGTAAGCATCCGGCGGTATGGCGTTCCCCGGCAGTCCGCCCGGTGTTTCCCCGTACAGTGTGCCTTCGCCCACATCAAAATAAAATAGCGGGTTGTAATACTCCCCGTTATATAGACATTCGATATGCAAATGGCTCCCTGTGCTGCTCCCGGTATTGCCCGTTGTTCCGATGACCGCCCCTTTTTCCACTGTCTGCCCCGCACTCACGTTTAAGCTGTCCATGTGGGCATACTTGGTTGTATAACCGTCTATCTCAATCGCTACATAATTCCCATAATGGCTGTCGTATGCCGCCGCTGTCACCGTACCGTCATGCGCCGCATATACGGTTGTGCCTGTCGGGACTGCTATATCCACGCCCCTGTGAAATTCCTCATTCCCTGTGACCTCGTTTTTCCGGTATCCGTAATAGCTTGACACATAATAATACCAGTAGAGGTTCAGCGGCGAAGCAAACTCCTGAAGCAGACCGTTCGTTTCCCCATACATGGCAAAAATCTCCGCCTGTTCGGTATCCATTTTCCCGGAAACAAGGCTCTCTAACGGTATGACCGTAAGTGTCACTCTGAGGATACTGACCTCGTATTCTTCTTCCTCCTCGTACTCATATTCTTCCTCGGTTTCTTCCCCGGTAACCGGATCAGTGACTGTCCTTGTGCCAGTCTTTGTGACCGTCCTTGTCCTCGTTTCCGTATCCGGCGTGAGCGTCAGCGTATACATCTCGTCAAAAAGAGCCTGTATTTCACTTTCTACCCCGCTTGCGGTAAACTCCGTATGGACTGCGGATAAATAGCTGATAAGGGTAAACGGGTTATGCCCGATTGCGCCTAGATTATAGGAATATTCGTCATATCCCGGATTGTCTGTTTCCACCCGGTCAATCTCTTTCTGCAGGTCAAGCTCTAGACGGGTAAACTGTAAATCAGCGGCGTCAATTTCTTTCGGCTTGCTTAAATAGCTCGCCGCTAAAATCGTAGACTGCGTATCCGCAAACATCGCCCCACAGGACGATACGGAAACCATAATCATCATAAGGAGCAGCGCCATGATGCCCACCGTCACAAGCAAGCCGGCATTTTTCCTTGCAAACTCCTGTAACTTCCTTGCCACAGTAACTGCACCGTTTTTCGTCTTTTCAAATGCCTGCTCCGCTGTTTTGGCAGATGCCGCTTTCTTCCTAGCCTTGATGTACTCCCGCTTGATGCGCTGTTTCTGTAATCGCTTCTGCAACGCTTTTTTCTGCATCTGCGGGTTTTCCTCCAAAAACTTCTGGTACTGGAAATTGACTTCCTTTTTAAACTGCTTTTTTTCCAGCTTTGCCACCTTCGCCCGCTGTTTCTGCTCTTTTCCCTTTAACTGCCTTTTGACGAAAGAAAACAGTTCTTCCCCTTTCTGTTCTGATTTGTGTGCGCCCTCCACTGCTGAATTTTCTTTCTCCGTTTCAGCAATCTTCCCATGCACAAAATTCCTGCTCTCATTCTGCATCCGGCGCATGGTGGTTTTCGGTATGCCCTCCTGCTTGAAGGGTTTTTCCTTATCCAGAGGAACAACCACATATTTTCCCTTCCCGGTTTTCTCGTCAAATACTCTCTGCAAGGTGTATTCCCTTGTCTTTGGCAGCTTTGCCCTTGCCTTCTGTACCTTCTTTCCGGCTTTCCCTGCCTGCCGCTGTTTCTTTTGCAGCTTTTTACTGCCTGTAAATTCAGAGCCTCCTTCCCCCTGAAACAGATTTCCGGTATTCTCCGCAAAAGATTCTTCGGTAAAGGTTTTATTTTCCGTTTTTTCCCTTGTTTCGCTTTTTACCCGGTGTTCTTTCTGTACCCGCTTTTTATGGTATTTCCCTTTTTTCTGTGACTGCCTGTAAGTATCCCTCCGGTGGTAATCTTCCGTATCCGGCTGTTTTTTCTCCGTTTCCTCCGGCTGGCTGAAATTGTCCTGCCCGGTAAATCCACTGCTTTCCTTGATAAAATCAGGCTTTTCTTCCTGCCCCGGCTTCGCATCGGACTTTTGGACTTTTTGTCCAGAAGTGGTCTGGTACATCTGCTTTTTCGCTTTGGCTTTTGAAGCATGGTTAGATTTCCGCTGTCTGGTATCTCTCTTTTGGGAATCCACGCCCTTATGTTCCGAAAAAGTTTGATTCTCCTGTAACTGCCTATTCCCGGACTTCTGGACTTTTTGTCCAAAAGTCTGCTGTTGCACCTGCATCCCCTTTTCCGCCTGCCTTTTCCCGGCTGAACCATGCCCCGGCTTCTTGGTATCGGCATCCCTCGGCTGATAGGCAGCACTGCCGCCACCTGTAAAGGCATTAGCGGCTCCCTTACGGAACTCCGCATTTACTTCTTTACGGTAGGCGGTATCCTGTTTTTTCTTCCCTTTCTTTTCTGCCATTAACCTTCCTCATCTTCCTTCGTTACGGATTCCTCCGGTTTTGTGTTCATAATCGCAAAAGTTTTTGTATTAGCCGGGTATTTATCCACGAATGGGATAACCACATTGTCAAACAGTATCAGACCGCTTCCCGGTTCGGAATTAGTGACGTGCATAAGCTGTTTCTCCGACAATCCCAACTTATCCGCCAAGATATGCTGGTCTTTGGCGTTCTGGTTCAGCAGATATACAAAATCGCTGTTCCCCAAGATGCCCTCGATTTCCTCCGATTTCAGAAAATCGCCCACGTTCTGCGTCAAGCCTGTCGGGATTCCGCCCCATTTCCTGAAACGCTTCCAAATCTCCACCGAATAGATAGCTGTCTGCTTTTCCTTCAAAAGCAAATGGAACTCATCACAGTAGTATCTTGTGGCAACTTTGCGCTCCCGGTTCTGCGACACCCTATTCCAGACCGCATCCTGCACAATCAGCATCCCAATCTCTTTTAACTGATTTCCTAAGTCACGAATGTCAAAACACATGATCCGGTTGTGTGCGTCTACATTGGTTCGGTGGTTAAAATAGTTCTGCGAGCCATGCACATACAGAACAAGGCTGTTGGCAATCCGAACTGCCTTCTGCTTCGCTTCCCTCTGCAGCTCTGGCGCAACGTCTTTCGGCTCATACTTTAACAGCGCATTATACAAATCTTCCAGTATGGGCATATTCTCCGGCTTCGGGTGCTTGAAATACCCGTCATAGATATGCTTGATGCAGGTGTCAATAATGCCCTTCTCGTCATTTTCCAGACCGTCCTTCCCTCCGGCAATCAAATCACACAGCGTAATCAGGAAGTCACTCTTTAGCTTCAACGCTTCCTTATCCCCTTTATGGGAAAGCTGAATGTCCATCGGATTTAAGAAGTCTTTTGAATTGGTGGCAAGTCTTACCACCTGCCCATGAAGCGCATGCACCAGAGGGAAATACTCGCCTTCCGGATCGCAGACAATAATATCATCCTTTGTGATAAGGAAACAGGACAAAATCTCCCTCTTTGCGGAAAAAGACTTACCGCTTCCCGGTGTTCCCAAAATAACTCCGTTCGGTGTACGAAGTCTTTTCCGGTCTGCCATAATCATGTTATTGGAAAGTGCGTTCAGACCGTAATAAATAGCCGGTGCGGGCATGAAAAGCTCCTGTGTGCAGAACGGTACAAGGACAGCGGTGCTTTTGGTGGTAAGGTTTCTCTCAATCCCCACGTCATTACACCCAATCGGCGCACTTGCCATAAGCCCCTGCTCCTGTAAATACTGCAAACACCGTAAATTACAGTTTGCCTGCTGGATAATGCCGGACACCCTCTGCGTAAGGTTTCCAAGCTCCCTCTTTGTCCTCCCGTAACAGGTAATCAGAAATGTCATTTTGATAAGTTTCTGATTGCTTGTGTTCAAATCGTCAAGCAGTTCCAGAGTGTCCTTCTCATACGTCACGATGTCAGTCGGCAGAATATCCATATCGTAACCGCTCCGGACTGCCTTTTTCTGTTCCTCAATCTTATTTTTCTGAATGTCGGTGAGCGCACGTTTTATCATTTTGATTGCTTCCACCGGATCAATCGTCCTCATGTGCATAGTAAGGGTAAGGTTGTCATCAATGTCCAGCAGCTTCTTAATCATCTCGTCCGTAAACTTGGGCGCAATCATATCAAGGTAAGACACGCTCCCATAAATACTGCCGGACTTGAAGCGGCTCGGATAGCGGAAATCAAACCCCGGCGGCGCAATATAGTCCTTGACTGACTTCCCGGATTCTGACAGTTCCTTAAAGGAAAAACGGAAAGGCTCCATCGTACCCTGATTGAAATACTCATGTAAGATACGGAGCCTTTCCTTCCCGTCAAGACCTCTGGCGTTTGTGCCGATATTGTTTAAATTGTGTACCACATCTTTTTCAATATTGCTTAGTTTGCTCTTTGCTTCCCTGTACCCGATGCTTTCCACACCGAAAATAATGTACTTCGACTTGATGATGCCATTGTTGCCCTTTGCTGACTGGTGCTTTAACATCTGCGTGTATTCATCACGAATATCGTCAAACGCATCCCCCTGCAGGGCAATGTCAAACTGCTCCGCAAGAGCCTGTTCGCTGACCTGCCTGTTGAATAAGAACAACTGGAATTTTATGGACGGATCGAAATAGTTAATCAGCTTGCTGTATTCCTCCAAAATGTCAGCCTGATCCTCCACCTCCAGCAAGTCATAATTGATGTCATAAAACTCCACCATCTTCGTATAATAATTGTCCGCCACCTGACAGATGCCGTCCCGGTACATTTTCTTAAATGTAATGGTTTTCTGTGCGGTGTCCGGCTTCGCCTGTTCTTTGCTGTTCCCGGCAAGGACACGCCTAAGCTCCGCCAGACGTTTCTTTTCCGAAAAAGTCAGTCCCGTCTTTTCCGGTGTCTGCCTATTTTTCTGCGGCTTTGGCTTTCCCACTGCCGCCTTTTGCTTTTTCTTCAAGGAAATATACCTCCTTCCTGATTTTTTCCCGTTCCTCCAACTGCTCGTAGAGGTTTTCCGATTTATACGGTCTGATTCCCGGCGTGAGTACCTTCTGCCGGAGCATGAAGAATAAAATCTTCTCTGCCGGGAAACCGTCTTTTTCATACATAGCCAAAAAGAAGAATGGCAGCATTGCGCCCACCATGATAAGCGCCGCCCCCTGTGTGCCTAATACCCCTTTTGTGAGGAAATATAAAGGAACACCCACAAGGGCAGCTCCCGAAAAGCAGATAATCTGCCTTTTGGTAAGGTTCAATGCTACTTTTGTCTTGATTCCACTCAGGTCTTTTGGCACTGGTACTGAAATTGCCATAAATTTTGCTCCTTTCGTGGGCAATGCCCGCCAAGCACAGCCTTTTGTGCTTAGTGGGCATTGAAAATTGATTTGCTTAAAGAACCTGTCTTGAACAGGCTGAAACACAGGATTACGGTATATGCCGCTACCGACCATAATGCGCTGTGCAGGTTGCCCGCCACTGCGACGCTTGCCACCAGAACAGCATAAATCGCCACACATACCATGATAAAGAAACCCTGAAACGCCAGTGCGACAAGTCCTTTTAAATAGTTCGTCCCGATTGTTCCCCATTCCCGGTTGGTAACTGTCGCTGCCGGGATTGGCGCTACTGATACATAAAGGTATATTTCAATCATGCGCCCGTATAAAATGACGGTGATGAGGACGGACATGATTTTCATACACAGGCTGATTACCATTGTTTCCAGACCTAAACCGATCAGCTCCCCGATACTCATTGTGTCTATCTGGCTGTTGAACATGGAAGTAAGCGTTGCTTCCACATCAAGGCTTGTTGAGCCTGATATGGAAGATGCCGCCTGTGTCACTACATGGCTTCCAACGTCAAATACCGCCATGACAATATCAAAAGTCTTGGAAAGCAGCATGACAGCGATGCAAGCCTTGAATAAAAAACGGAAGAACAGGCTTGTATCGAAGTCATGCATATTGTTTTTGTCTATTACCATTGTGATAAGCTCATAAATCAGCACGAAACTGATAATCAGCCCTGCTATGGGGATTACCACATTCTCCGACAGCGTCCTTACCATGCTGAATATGCCGGAGTTCCATGTACTGGGTGTCTTGCTGACTTCCCCGGCAATCGTGCCTACCTTGTCATTGACGTCGGTAAACATCGTGCCGAGGTTGTCAAGCACCCACCCCTGAAGCATTTCCTTTATGAAATCAGTGATTTTGTCAATGATTCCGCCCATGAAGGGTTATCTCTTATGAGAACAGTGTGGAAAGCTGTGGAATCACCGTCTGCGCCACAATGATAATGCCCCCGCCACTCATAAGCTGTTTAATGCCCTGTGATTTTGCACCCGGATTATCATTTCCATATCCCTCAAGCAGATTGATGACGCCCCATACGCCCACGCCTGCGCCGATTGCTGTTACGACTGTCTTTAATCCTGTTACTGCTGTTGTAAAAAATGCCATTGTTCTACCTCTTTCTTTCTCATCCAATGTTTTGTCTGGTTTCTGAAAGAGTTTTTCGTGTAAAATGCCCTGCCTTATGGTAAGATAAAGACAGGGCAATCCTTTGGGAAGAACCCTGCGGGCATCCGGTACATTCAGTTTGGCGATTGGCTGTTCCGGGTGCTTTGTTTTTTGTCCTTTCCCAAGTACATTCAAAACTCCGTTCCACTTCTGGACTTTTTGTCCAAAAGTTCTGTGACTGGTTTACAAGTTCCATATTCAGTTTTTCAGTATTCAGTTGTCATGCTTCAAGAACGCCCGCATCCTCCACCTCATCAACGGTGTCATTGTCCCTAACTTTTGCTTTGCACAGGTTCTTCACATATTTTTCGATGTCTAAGGCGTTCTTCTCGTCATAATCGGACAGGAGCTTGTACTGCTTGTGCTTCGTGATGTCAAACTTATTGGAGAAGAATGGTCTTACCCCTCTAAGCTGCATGATACACTTGCCCCCGTCCATAACCGCAATCTCGTCTTGGCTCATAAGCTCTTTCCCGGTCTTTTGGTAGTTCAGACCGTAGGACTGCGACGTACCCCTTGTATCCGAGGTATTGTAAAGGTCTATTGTTTCTTTACCCAGAATTTCCGCCATCTCTTTTAAGGTGGTCTTTTCCTTCCCTCCGAGGAATAAGGTGGTATCACAATTCCCTTCAATGGTGTCGGCGTTATCCTTATAAATCGCTTTAAGCTGCGACTTCGACTGCAAAATAATGGAAGCTGATATTTCCCGGCTGCGGATTGTAGCGATCAGCTTCTCAAACTTTGGTATCTGCCCAATGTTCGCAAACTCATCGAGTAAGCAGCGTACATGGACAGGCAGCCTTCCATGATACACATCGTCTGCCCTGTCACAGAGCAGGTTAAAAAGCTGCGTGTACATGATTGATACAATGAAGTTAAATGTATCGTCCGTATCGGAGATAATGACAAACAACGCTGTCTTTTCATCTCCTAACATATCAAGTCCCAACTCGTCATAGCTTGTCAGGTCACGCAGCTCCTTGATGTCAAAGGGCGCTAAACGTGCGCCACAGCTAATTAAAATACTTTTCGCTGTCTTGCCCGCCGCCAGTTTGTATTTTTTATACTGCTTGACTGCAAAATGCTCCGGCTCTCTTTCCTCCAGCTCATCAAACATCAAATCGACGGGATTTTTAAATTCCTCGTCATCCTCCCTCGCTTCACTTGCGTTTATCATGTCAAGCAGGGTGGTAAAATTCTGTTCTTCCTCCACGCACTCATACCAGATGTACCCGATCAGTGCGGTATAGTAGAGCTTTTCGGCTTTCACCCAGAAATCCTCGCCGGATTGCTGTCCCTCTCCTTTGGTGTTTAAAATAATTGTGTTTACAAGTTTCAAAATGTCCTTCTCGCTCCGGATATAAACGAGAGGATTGTAGTGCATGGACTTCTTGAAGTTAATGGTATTCAGCACTTTTACCCGGTAATTGTTCTTTAAGAGCATTTTTCCGCACTCGACTAACACAGTGCCTTTCGGATCAGTGACAACATAGCTTGAGTGCATCTGCATCAGGTTCGGTTTTACAAAAAATCTTGTCTTGCCGGAACCGGAGCCGCCGATAACAAGGATATTTTTATTCCTCGCATACTTCGGCTGTCTTGGTCTGCCTGACATCATCAGCCTTTCCGTTTCTGTAAGCAGCACATTGTTCTCAAAGACCGGATCGACATAAGGCTCTATATCCTTTGCGTTTCCCCATGAAGCGTTTTGTCAAGTGTTATTTGGAGTTATTGACGCACAATCAAGGCGAAAGCGCGAAAGTGCAAAGCGCAAAGGGTCTGCACTTTGCGTTTTCAGCTTGCGGGTTCGGGCGGCTGCTTCTTCTTGATGAAGTTGTACCATTGACCGCCGACGCGCCTTGCGCCCAAAACACCGCCCATGTTGCGCTTGGCGTTCTGTACCGTCCTCTCGGATATTCCGGCTTCGGCTGCGGCCTTTACAAGGTCCTCGCTGGCAAGCTCTTTCCCGTCTGCAAGCAGGTCAAGTATCAGCCGTTCCGCCTGTTCGGTCTTGGTGGCGGTGTTGCCGCCCGCGCCGGACAGCAGCTCGTCGGCGGTAATGTCATACTCGCCTATCCACGAAAAGCCCGTTTCCGGGTCAAGGCAAAAGGCTATGGGCTTACCCTCCGCCGCAAGAGAAGATTTGTCATGGACGATAACGCGCACATTCGGTTCCCGTTTCACGCGCCCGATCAGCAGGACGCTCCTTGCTGCGGCGCGGAAGTCGATGGAGCCTAAACCCCGGTAGGCGCTCTGTCCTCCGGCGGCTTTGTTGAGGTGTCCGATTAGGATAACGGCGCACCCGGTACGCTCGGCAATCTCGGCAAGGCGGCGGAACATGGGGCGTATCTCGTTGGCCTTGTTCATGTCGGTTTTCTCGCCCACATACGCCTGTATGGGGTCAAGGATAATCAGCCGCGCCCCGGTCTGTCGGATAGCTCTCTCTATGCGCTCATCGGACAGGGAAAGCCCCTGCTTGCTCTCGTCAATGACAAGAATGCGGTCAAGGTCTGCTTCGGCTTCCATAAGGCGGGGCTTGATGGTGTCGCCCAAACCGTCCTCGGCAGTCTGGTAAATCACATTGAACGGCTCATGCACTGCCATGTGGGGGAACGGCTTGCGGTTGGTACAAGCGGCGGCAAGGCGTAGGGCAAAGGTGGTCTTGCCCTCGCCGGGGTTGCCCTGCACAATGGTTACTTTCCCAAAGGGGATATACGGCTCCCATAACCATTCGACGGTCTGCGTGTCCACCTCGCTCATGCGGATAATCTCAACGGTTTCTTCCTGCGGCGGCCCTTTCAAGCCGTAGACCGCTTCTCGCAAATACTTCCCGTCTGTGATTTCTGCCCGGTGCTGCAATACCTCGTTCCAATCCTTGAAAAGAGGGATAAGCCGGTGGACGGTGTAGCCCTCCGGCATGAGCTTCACAAGGCGGCTGCAAGCGTCGTTTCCGGCTTCGTCGCTGTCAAGGCAGAGATAAACGGTCTTGATGTTCGGACGGTCAGAGAGAAAGCGGAGCAGGGCTTTTTCTCCCACGCCGCCCAATGACAGGTAGCTTTGCTTCTGCCAATCCTTTTTGAACAGGCAGAGGAAAGAAAGCAGGTCAACGGGGGCTTCAAAGACAAACACTCTTTCGCCCTCGCCCCGGTAGCAGAAGTTAAAGGCTTTGTCGCTGCCTTTCACATCAAGGCGGAAGTTTCCCGCCGTTCCCTTGCTGTGGGCGTAGCGCGGTATTCCGTCCTCGTCCCGCCCCACAAATACGGCGTTGTGGTGGGCTGCGTCCTCGTAAATATCGCCGCTGGCAAAGAAAAAGCCCGTCACATCTTCATCAATGCGGCGGGCGGCTGTGAGGTAGTTCCTCGCTGTTCGGTTGTCGGGGCTGCGGGGCGGTAGCCGGAAGTCGGAGAGGGGCGCGGAGCTTGGTCTATCCGGCGGCGGTGCGGCTCCCTTTTCTCCTGTGAGAAGTTCAACGGCTTCGGTAAAACTCTTGCCAAAAAACTCCATGACAAAATCAATGGGGCCGCCGCCCTTGCTCTGGCTGTGGCGATACCACTTGTTGCCCCGGACGGTCAAGCTGTCGTGCCGTTTCCATCGGTATTCCTGTCCGGCGCGTTCCAGCGGTTCCCCCTGCGATTGCAGGAACAAAACAAGGTCGGCTTGGTTCGCCCGGTCTATCTGTTCTTGGGTGTAGTACAAAAAACTCACTCCTTTCATCGGTCTATGTCGTGCCGCTTTGTGCGGGTCTGTGTCTGCTCCGGCTGGTCGGCGCGGAGTGCAATATCCACGCATTTGCGGATTTTTTGAAGTTCGGAAACATCGGCGCGGGTATCTTTCAGTTTGGCATAATCGCTGTCCCTCTGTGTTTTGAGGTCGGCATATTCCTGTTCCCATTCCGCAATAGGCAAGGTCTTTGTTCCTTTCGGCAGATTTGCATGGAGATAGCGGCTTGCTGCGTTCCATAGGGTCAACTCGGCGCGGTGGGCTTCCTCGTACTTGTCGCGCTTGTTTGTCCAGCCGTTTTGCAGCTTTTTCAGCTCATCGTGAACGGGCTTGTACTCGGTGTAGTTCTTCCCGTATTCAATCAGCTTTTGCAGCTTCTTCATGCGTTCCTCGGCGGTTTTCATTCCTGCCCGGATAGTGTCGGCCTGTTCGCTGACAGAGGAAAGGGCTGCGTCCAGCTCATCAAGGGTAGAGATACCATGCTCGGTCAGATAGTTGACCGCTGCCGCTATGGTTTTCAGTTCATCGGCTGTGTGCTGTTGTTGCCAACGCTGCGAATACTTCCGGCTCTTTTCTCTCTGAACGCTCAAATACTTCATCAGCAGATTTGCAAGGCCGGGGGATTGTTGCGGCTGTTCCGGGGCGGTTTCCCACGCTTTGAACAGGTCGGCAATCCATTCTTTGAGCTTTCCAATCTGCGCTCGGATTTCCCGTATAAGGCGGTTTGCCTTTTGGATATTCCGGTTCAGTTCGCCTTTCTCGGTGGCAATACCTTTCTTCTCCATCTGGCAAGCCGCCACGCCCATGTGGACGGTGGGTATCTCGCCAATGCCGCGCTCGGCGTTGCTGCGGTGGTCGATACGCTCCGGGCTTCCGGCTCGTTCAAGGTAGGCGTTTGAAATATCCGCCCATGCCTTACGCCACAAGAGGGCGTTGCCCTTGTCGTTCCAGCCGGTCAGGTCAACTTTGTGCGTCTTGTATCTGCCGCTTGGCAAGCGGATACGCTCGCCGTTTTCATCAAGGTCATATTCCTTTTGGGACTTTGCCGCCCATGCGCCGCGCTCGTCAAGGGGGCGCATGGTAAGCATGATGTGACAATGGGGATTGCCCTTGCCGGTGTCGTGAATGGCATAATCAACGCACATTCCTCTGGAAACAAATTGAGAGGAACAGTATTCCCGGACAAGCCGGATTTGTTCCTCTCTGGATAACTCTATGGGGAGCGCCGCGTCAATCTCTCTGGCAAGCTGGGCGTTCCCGGCTTTCT
>ENA-ORTP01003089-ORTP01003089.1-human-gut-metagenome-genome-assembly--contig:-NODE-3089-length-12201-cov-2.421456_pt1 | contig 12201 bp, 7 predicted proteins | sample MGYA00241913_ERZ509190 | MGnify/ENA primary metagenome ERZ509190 (study PRJEB26280, sample SAMEA2338839) | human gut metagenome | biome: human gut; feature: human-associated habitat; material: faeces...
AACCCGGCTGATCAGTGCCGTGTTGTAGTTTTTGCCACCCACCAGCAGCTCGGCGTCCTCGCCGATCCGCACGATGTCCGCGCCGGTCAGGACCAAGCGCTTGAGAAGATCTTCCACCGGAACCTCGTCTTGTCGGTTTTTGGTTGCGGAAGGAGTTTTCGTCATGAGGATTGCCTCCCAGGCTCTCTCTTCGTATCGGTTGATGTCCCTTAGATCCGGCTGAGCCGTTCCCCGCAGTAGGGACAGAACTCGATGTCATTCATGGGCAACGGACGACTGCACGCCTCGTTGGTGCAGATGCGCGGAACCGGCCCGAGCTCCACGATGAGCTCGCCTTCGCGGACGGTTTCCATCTTCCTGGTTTCCTTGTAGTCGGCGGTCTTGAGCACACGCTTGACGATGCCGGCCACAGGAGCCAGAACGGCTTTTTCCTGCTTCATGATGGACACGTTGAACAGTTCTTCGCCCTCCTCGACGATGTCGCCGGGATGGACGTACATCACCCAGAGGTCGCCGTTGCTCGGCGCGCCGACCTGATACTTGTCCGTAGGATCGGCCATTACCGCGCCCCCGGCGCCGCCGTTCTTGGGCGGGGCGACCTTGACGAGCTGGCTGAAGATTTCCGAGTCAAGCACGAAGCGGACCATGGATTCGCCCGCGTCGTTGGCCGGGGACATGCTCACCAGCAGGAACTGGTGCGGCTTGCCGGACGTATCCACAAAGTTGATTTCCTCGCCGACGGAGCAGCCTTCAAACCAGACGGGCAGCGGCAGCCGGTTGGGATCGCCGTATTTGGCACGGAACTGAACCGTCTTCACGGCGTCGCCGGGATGGTTCAGGTACATGACCATTTCTTCTTCCGTGGGTTCGCGCTTGATGATGTCGCGGAACGCCTTGCGCTCAGCCTCAATGTCCATGTCGGTGAGCTTTTCCAGCGGCGAATGCGTGGTCCGGTCGGCAATGGCCTGCTTCCATGCGTTGCCGAACGCGCTCTCATACACCCAATCCGGCGGGAAGCCCAGAGGCAGCTTGCCGAATTTGCCCAAAAGGAGGTTGCGGAACGCGTCGTTGCAATCCTGATAGAGGGCGAGGCGGGCCGCGCGGGTGCCTTCGCTGAGTTCGGCTTCGTCGGGCACGTCGTTGACGCGATCAAGCACGCCGAGCAGGTATTTGACCTCTTCTTCGCCGCCGCGCTTGTACGCGCCGGTCACGGCGAGGAACGCGGTGTTCCATGTGATCTGGGAACCGGGGGTCACGTCGTGGTAACGGACGAGCTTGCGGGTCCCGGCAAGGAACTTGAGCATGTAGGGCAGCAGGTGGATGTAGCCCTGCTTGAGCGCGCCTTCCTGCGACGAGGAGGTCGCGCCGCCGGGCATGGCGTGCTCGGTCACGTCGTTGTCGATGCCCTGGAAGTACGGAGCGCAATAGCGGTCGTAGTAGGGGATGACCTGCTTGAGCACGAAGTTGGCGTCGCGCACCATATCCTTGTTCATGGCGGTCTTGAGGCCGAGTTCGCCTTCCATGTAGGCAGCGGTGGCGAGGGTGTCGCCCTGGCCGTAGCTGCGGACGCACGCGCCGAGGTTCGTATCCACGATCTGGACGCCAGCCTTGGCAGCCGCGCCCACGGAGGGAACGAACAGGCCGTCCGTCATATGGCGGTGGTAGTGCAGCACCAGCTCGGGCCACCGTTTGCGCAGCGCCGTGACCACTTCGGTCATGAAGCGGGGCGGGCATACGCCGGCCATGTCCTTGAGGCCAAGGATGATATGGCGGGAGACTTCCTTTTCGCTCATGCCGGCCACATCGCCGCACACGGAAAGGACGTTCTCGGCCACGCCGAGGTAGTGATCAACGTCAAAGCCGTTGGCCCACGACATGGAAATGGCGGGTTCGAAGACCACGTCCCTGCGGCTCAACGCGACTTCGGCGAAGGGACGCATGTTGTCGATGTGGTTCAGGAAGTCGAAGCAGCGGATGATCTGGAAGTTGTCGCAGATCATTTCGCCGGTCAGGCGCATGAGGTTCTTGGGCTGCGGGCTGTAGCCGAGCACGTTGGTCGAGCGGATCAGGATCTGCTTGAGGGTCTTCGGGGCGAACTTGTTCCATTCCTTCGCCTCGGTGAAGGGGTAGGTCATGTTCGCCATCATGGCGACGTGGAAGTGCGCGCCGCCGCCGTTCTCAAGGGAGAAAAAGCCGCAGTTGTCCAGGTAGGGCCCCACGAGGCGATCTTCGGCGAGGCGGAAGCGGTTGCCGCTGTTGGACTGGGTGCTGTCGCGGGTGGTCGTGTCCGTGAAGTGGACACGGCCGCTGTCGCGGACGTAATCGAGCAGGGCCACGCGGTCGCCGTGCGGATAGGGAGAGGGCTCTTTGCGTACTTTGGAGGGGATGGCAGGGAGCACCACATCCTGACGCGGCAGGCGGGGCGTGGTGTGGGAACGGTATTCGCCGAGCTGGACGAAGGGGTTGTAGCCCTTGGCCGAGATTTCCGCGATGAGCTTGGCGAGGCGTTCGCTTTCCGGCGCGAGGTCGGCGTATATCATGAGCTCGGGCGCGGACGGGATGAAGCCCGTGTCGAACATGCCCGCCCGGAAGGCCGGGTGCTTGAGGACCTGACGATAGAAGGGGATCGTGGTCTTCACGCCGCCGACCATGTATTCGGTCAGAGCGCGGTCCATGATGCCGAGCACTTTCTGCCAGTCGCGGCCATAGGCGATGAGAAGCGAACCGGCGGAGTCGTAGTTCGGGGGGAACTCGTACCCGGCGGAAAGGTTGGAGTCGATGCGCACGCCGGGGCCGCCGGGCGACACGTAGCGGGTAATCAGGCCGGAGTTCGGGGCGAAGTTGTTCTGCGGGTCTTCGCAGTTGATGCGGACCTGCATGGCGAAGTGGGACGGCTTGGTGTTTTCTTCGGTCAGGCGCAGCTTCGCGCCGAAGGCCACGGCGATCTGCTCTTCGACGAGGTCGACGCCGTAACGGCTTTCGGTGATGCCGTGTTCCACCTGAAGGCGGGTGTTCACTTCGATGAGGTAGGGTTCACCCTGCGGGGTGACGAGGAACTCCACCGTGGCGAGGGAGTAATAACCCACCTCGCGGACCAGCATACGGGAGTATTCCTTCAGGCGTTCGCGCAGCTCGGGCGTGATGCCCGCCCACGGGGACGGGGTGATTTCCACGAGCTTCTGGTGGTTGCGCTGCACGGAGCAGTCGCGTTCGTCAAAGGCGAACACGTTGCCGTGCTGGTCGGCGATGACCTGGATTTCGATGTGGCGGACCTGTTCGAGGTACTTTTCCACGTACAGGCGGGGGTTGCCGAAGGACGCCTGCGCCATGGCGGAGGCCTTAAAAAAGGCATCTTCCAGTTCGCTTTTTTCACGAACAAGGAAAATGCCGCGCCCGCCTCCGCCGCCCTCAGCCTTCAGCATGATGGGGAGGGTGATTTCGTCGACGACCTTGCGTGCGGCGGGCACGTCGACCGCGCCTTCCGAGCCGGGCACCACGGGGATGCCGAGCCGCTTGGCGATCTTGCGGACCTGCACCTTGTTGCCGAGCAGGTTCATGGAGTCGGCTTTGGAGCCGATGAAGGTGATGCCCGCCTCTTCGCATTTCTGGGGGAACCGCTCGTCTTCCGACGCGAAGCCCCAGCCGGGATGGATGGCGATGATACCGCGCTGCTTCGCCTTGGCGATGATGAGATCGAGATCAAGGTACGCGCGAGGATCGGAACCGAGCAGGAGCAGTTCCTGCGCGGACGAAGCGGCCGGCGCGGCCTTGTCGATGTCGGTGGCGGTCATTACGGGCACTGCGGCGAAGCGTTCACGGATGGCCCGGCAGATTCGACGTGCCGGAATGCCCCGGCTGGCTACGAGTATGGGCTTGCCCCGAACTTCGTCCAGTACCTGTTCAAACGTCTTGGCGGCCATGCTTTCAACCTTTTCAATAAAGAAATGTTTAGACCCGGCAAGAGCCGGTCTTGTTCAGGACGCACCCCGAAACGGCATCGGGGACACCTGTGATCCGCCTCCGCACCGCTGCGGAAGGCCGTTCCCGGCGCCGCGCATGGCGCTTCGCGTCACGGCTGCATGGGAGGGCGGTCCAACCGAAGGCTCCCGGAAAGGAAACTGTTTGTTCCCTTACGATTTCGCAGGCGCAACCCGCCGAAATCGTCCAGCCCTTCAAGAATGCCTGTGTGGCGTTCCTGTTCGTCGGGGCCGTCCGTCAGAAGGACCGTTTGCCCGAGGAAGGCGAGGTGGCGTTCAGCAAGTGAACGCCACGCGTTTTTCCCCTTGGCGTCAATCTCTTCGACATAACAGAAAAAGATACGGCTCACAAGTCGCATCCACAGTCCCGCAACGGAAAGCGGCGAGACATTGGATTTTGTTGCAGAAGAGAGGAGCCCGGCCGGAACGGCGCGCTGCGCCCGCATGAGGGCGGCCGGGGGGGAGGATACGAGGTTCAGGCCGATCCCGGCGACAAGCAGGTTTTCGGCGGGCGTTTCCCTATGCGGGGGCAGGGGGCGTTCCTCCAGAAGAATGCCGCCGACCTTGCACCAGCCGGGGCCTTCCTCCTGTTCCTCGCGCCGCAGCAAGTCGTTGGGCCATTTCATATGAACGTCGAAACCCATGTGGGTCAGCGCTTCGGCGATGAGTCCGCCCACGGCGGGGGCCGCGGCCGTGCCCGTGAACGGGTGGCTCTGGGGCAGGCGGAGCGCCGCGTAGACGTTGCCTTCTGGCGAAACCCAGTTGCGCCCGAGCTGCCCCCGGCCGCTGCGCTGGCTCAGGGCGAGCACGCTCCCCCAGACGGGAAGCTGCCCGTGCGCGGCGAGGGCCCGGGCGACATCCATACTTGAAGTGGCGGAGCCGCACAGATACACTGGCGCCGGTACGCTGGCCGTTTCGGGAGTGTTTTCCGCCTGGGAAACCGGCGCAGTGAAGAATTGTTCGAGATACGGGCAGGCCGTGCTTGTGCCCGGCACGGTGAACGCCGCTTCGGGAAGCCCGTTCCAGAGGGCGGAGCCGGCCGCGTGATCAGCCGGAAACGGATCGGCGAGGCGGTCGTGCGGAGGGCGTTCGGAGTGGACGCCTTCGTGCAGAAGCCGCACCGTGCCGTTGAGACGAAAAGTGGAGTCGTGTGTCATGGCAATCGAAAATTGGCCGGAAACGGGCCGGATACCGGTCTATCTGGTGGGTGGGGCCGTTCGGGACCGCCTGTTGGGGCGGACGCCTCGGGAATATGATTTCGCGTTTGACGCGGACGAAGCCACGTTTCTACAGCGGAATCCCGAGGCCCGCAAGGTCGGGAAGAGCGTTTCGGTCTTTTTGTTGCGCGGTCAGGAATTTATGCCGCTTGAGGGGACGCTGGAAGAGGACATGCGCCGCCGCGATCTGACCATCAACGCGTTGGCCGAGGATCGGGACGGCAACCTTCTCGGGCATCCCCATGCGCTTTCGGATCTGCGGGAAGGCATCCTGCGGCCCGCTTCGCCGACGAGTTTCCGGGATGAGCCCGTGCGGGTGTTCCGGCTGGCCCGCATGGCTTGCGAATTGCCGTCGTTCACGGTTCATCCCGAGGCGGTGGCGCAGATGCGCGCCGTGGCGGGGGAGGGCTTGCTTGGGCGCATTCCCGCCGAACGCGTGGGGCGCGAACTCATGAAGGCGCTGGCCTCGCCGAAGCCGTCGCGCTGGCTGTCCGTGCTGGCGGAAGGGAATTGCCTTTCCCCGTGGTTCCGGGAGCTGGAAACTTCGATGGATATTCCGGCGGGCCCCGTGGCGTACCATTCAGGTTCGGTGATGGCACATCTGATGGACGTGATGGATGCGGTGGCGGGCGATCCCCTGTGCGTCTGGATGGCCCTGTGCCATGATCTCGGCAAGATCGGCACGGACCCGGCCTTGCTGCCGCACCACTACGGGCACGAGCTGCGCGGGGCAGAACCCGCCGAGCATGTCGCCAAGCGCCTCGCCTTGCCCGCGCGTTACGGCGCGGCGGGCGTGCTGTCGTCGCAGCTGCACATGAAAGCCGGTATCTATGAAATGCTGCGGGCAGGAACCCGTTGCGATCTGCTGATGCAGGTCCACAATGCCGAGCTGGACGGGCCGTTCTGGAAACTGGCCGAAGCCGACAGCGGGCGTTCGCTGCGTCCTGTCGTCAATGACGATCTTGCTGTGCTGCTCAGGATTTCACTGCCTCCGGAATGGCGGGACAGGGGCAAGGAGTCCGGAAGGCGGCTCCGGGCGATGCGTTGTCAGGCCCTCGCCATGCATATGGCGAAGCGCAAACGGGAGAATCCCGATGGCTGATGGCGCGGGCATGGCGGGTGCGCCTTTGGATGTGAGCGGACGGAAGCCCGGGGCGGCTGGCGGCATACATGCCGTGGATTCGGATGCCGCCGTAGTCGTGGATGCCGTCCACGCGGCTCAAGGCGTGCGTGTCGTGGATTCATCCGGCCTCAACCACATCCTTCCTGTGGAAGCGGGGCAGACGCTTGCCCAGACGATCTGGCTGTCCGGCGAACTGTCCCCGCCCGCGCTGTGTTCGGGGCTCGGGCGCTGCGGGGCGTGCCGGGTACGGTTTCTTGAAGGGACGCCCGAGCCGTGCGACGCGGATAGCGCCATCCTCGGCGCGGAGGCCGTGCGCGGCGGCTGGCGGCTGGCCTGCCGCCATGCCGCCGTTGCGGGTATGGTTGTTGAGTTGCCGCCTCCGCCGTCCGAAAAGCGGAAACGGATGGACATAAGGCCGGATGCGGGCCCGTTCCGGCTGGCCGTGGATCTGGGGACGACATCCATCCATTGGCGGCTCCTCGACGGCACGGGGCATGAGGCTGCGTCCGGGCAGGCCCTCAATCCGCAGATGGGCGCGGGGAGCGATGTGGTGTCGCGCCTTGCCGCCGCCCGGAATCAGGAGGGCCGGGAACGGCTGGGGCATCTCGTGATCCGCTTCCTGCAACGCGTTGTCTCGGACGTGGGCGTCCCGGTGGCGGAACTGTGCATCGCGGGGAATACCGCCATGACCTCCATCCTGTTGAATGAAGATGTGGCCGGATTGTGTGCCGCCCCGTACCGGCTGACGGAGCCGGGAGGCCGCACGGCGGAGCTGCCCGGTCTGCCTCCGGCGTGGATCCCCCCGCAGCCCGCCCCGTTCGTGGGCGGGGACATCAGCGCGGGCATGGCGGCCCTCCTGTACGGGGAATCGCCGGAATTTCCTTTTCTGCTTGCGGACATGGGGACGAACGGCGAATTCGTGCTCGCTCTGGATAAGGAACGCTCCTTCATTGCCAGCGTTCCGCTCGGCCCGTCGCTCGAAGACATCGGGCTCCGCTACGGCGGGGTGGCGGATACGGGCAGCGTCTCGGGATTCCGGCTCGGTCCGTTCGGCCTGTCTCCCGTGGTCATCGGCAACACGGAACCGAAACGGATTTGCGGCACGGGCTATTTGTCGCTGCTGGATGCGCTGTTGCGGACAGGTTTCCTCGACGCCACGGGTCGCCTTGCGTCGGCTCCTGTTTCACCTCTGGCCGCCCGCCTGCTCGGGACCGTCGAACGCGGGGCCGCTGGCTGGAGCCTGCCGTTGCCCGGCGGCATGGAGCTTGCCGGGGCCGACGTGGAGGAAATCCTCAAGGTCAAGGCCGCGTTTTCGCTGGCTTTGGAAAGCCTGCTGGCGGCGTCCGGGCTGGAGAGCAGGGCGCTCGCGCGGGTTTGCCTCGGCGGTGCGCTCGGGGAACACATGCCGGAAACCGCACTGGAGCGGCTGGGCTTTCTGCCGGGAGATCTGCAGGGCCTGCAGGCGCGCACTGTGGCGGAGGGCAACACCTCCCTGCGCGGGGCGGCGCTTCTGCTGACGCGCCCGGAACTGCGGGAGAGGCTGGTCCGCTGGAGTTCCGGGTGTACGCTTGTGGATCTGGCGGCCCGTCCCGATTTTACGGCCCTGTACATGCGGCATATGGTTTTCGGATAAGCGCCGTCCGTTTGCAAGAAGCCGCGTTTTGTGGCATTGCCTCCGTATTCGATACCCTGTAGCGCAACCTCTTTTTTAGGAGGAGAACAATGAACGTACGTCTCATGTCCGACCTTGATCTGCAAGGGAAGACCGTTGTTTTTCGTGAAGACCTCAATGTCCCGGTCAAGGAAGGGAAAATCACCAGCGACAAGCGCATCCGAGCGGCCATTCCGTCCTTGAGGTTCGCGCTGGATAAAGGCGCCGGCATCATCGTGCTCTCGCACCTTGGCCGTCCCGAAGAAGGCGTTTACTCCGAAGAAGCTTCGCTGGCTCCCGTGGCCAAACGCCTTGAGGAACTGCTCGGCGTTCCGGTCAGGCTTGAGAAGGACTATCTGGACGGCGTCAGCGTAAAGCCCGGCGAATGCGTCCTGTGCGAGAACGTGCGCTTCAACAAGGGCGAAAAGAAGAATAATGAGGAAGTGGCCCGCAAGCTGGCCGCGCTCGGCGACGTGTACGTCATGGATGCGTTCGCCACGGCGCACCGCGCGCAGGCTTCCACCGAAGGGGCCATCCGTTTCGCCAAGGTCGCCTGCGTGGGCCTGCTCATGGCCGCCGAACTCGAAGCCGTAACCCGTATCCTCCATGCGCCCAAGCATCCGCTGCTCGCCATCATCGGCGGCTCCAAGGTTTCGACCAAACTTGAAGTCCTGAACAATCTTTCCAAGCGCGTGGACAAGCTTATCGTGGGTGGCGGCATCGCCAATACCTTCCTGAAGGCCGCCGGATACGAAGTGGGCAAGTCCCTGTATGAGCCGGATCTGGTGGAGTCCGCCGCCAAGATCATGGAAGAGGCCAAAGGGCGCGGCGCGGCCATCCCGCTGCCCGTCGACGTCGTTGTCGGCCCGGCGCTGGAAGAACACGCTCCGGCGACCGTGCTCAAGGTCGAGGACGTGCGCCCTGACGACATGATCCTCGATATCGGCCCCGCCACCGCCGCAATGTACGCCCAGATCATCGCCGAGGCGGGCACCGTGGTTTGGAACGGTCCTGTGGGCGCGTTTGAAATCGACCAGTTCGGCAAGGGAACGGAAGCCATCGCCAAGGCCGTTGCGGAAACGTCCGCCTATACGGTTACCGGAGGCGGTGACAGTATCGCGGCCCTCGAGAAGTACGGCTACGCCAGTCAGGTGGATTATATTTCCACGGCGGGCGGCGCGTTCCTCGAAGTGCTGGAAGGCAAAACCCTGCCGGCCGTGGCCGCTCTTGAGGCGCGTGCGGCATCGTGAGCCAGTCATCCTCCCCTAAACGTAGAAACAACGCGGGGACTTCCGAAAAGGGGGCCCCGCGTTCCCCGTCCCGTGGCCCGGCGGAAAAGCGCCCCGCACCCCGGCAGGACAGTCGCGCCGATCAGGAACGTCCCGCCCGGAACAGCCATGCAGGGCAGGGGCGTTCCGGAAACAATCCGAAGAACGGTCCCGGAGAACGCCGCCCCGGTGGGCCGCGTGCGGGCTTCCGCAAGCCTGATGCGCCGCGTGCCGACGGCCCGGTAAGGCCCATGCCCGCGCCGATCAAGCACGCGGCAGGGCATCCGATGTGCCGCCCGTTGTTTTCTCCGCTGGACGCTTTTTGCCGCAACGCGCTGGCGCAGCTCCCCAAGGCGCTGGATGCGGTGATGCCGCTGTCCCGCAACCACCGCGCCGATTTGCCGGAGGCCATCCGTGACCTGTCCGCCATGCTCACCTATGAGCGCGGTGGGCTCGGGCGTTCCTACTGGAGCGCGCCCCGGTACGTGTCGGCATATCTGCGTTATTTTTTGCCGTGGAATCTTGTGCGGCTGTCCGGCCTCTTGCCGGGTTTGGATTTGCCCGTCCCCGTTTGCGACGCCGAAACGCCGGTGACCATCGCCGACCTCGGAAGCGGGCCGCTGACCCTGCCTATTGCTTTGTGGCTGTCCCGTCCCGACTGGCGGGCTGTGCCGCTGACGCTGGTCTGCGTGGATACGGTTCCCCGTCCCATGGAAATGGGGCGCTCCATACTGGAACACATGGCGAAACTCTCCGGTGAACCGCTGAACTGGACGATCCGTCTGGTGCGTTCGCCGCTGATGCAGTCATTCCGCGAGTTGCGCTCTCCGTATCTGCTCATGGCGGGCAATGTGCTCAACGAATTGAAGGACAAGCCGGGCGTCAGCGTCGATGAACGCATGGCGGATCTCGCCGTCGCCGTGGGGCGGACGCTGCATCCTGGAGGCACGGCGCTGTTCGTTGAGCCCGGCACGCGGCTCGGCGGCACGCTTACCGCGAAGCTCCGGGAAACGGCGCTGGAGGAGGGGCTGACGCCTGTGGCTCCTTGTCCGCATCTTGGTCCGTGTCCGCTGTTGGAGACGCGCGAGCGTCGCTGGTGCCACGCGTCGCAGCTTGCTGTGGCCCCGGCATGGCTGGCGGATCTGGCCCGTTATGCCAAGCTGCCCAAGGATTCGCTGAGCTTGTCGTTCATGCAGCTTCGGCCTGAATCGGAGGCCGCTCCCATCGCCAAAACAGCTCTTTTTCCGGCGATGGACCCCAATGGGGTCGTTGCCCGTATCTTGTCCGAGTCCTTCCCCGTCCCCGGCATGGGACATGCCCGCTATGCCTGTACGGAAGACGGGTTCGCCATTATCCCCGCAGCCGGGGACATCCCCTCCGGGGCGCTTGTCGCCTGCCGCCGTCCCGCGTCTCCACGTAAGGACGCCAAGACGGGGGCCGTTGAACTGCTTTGGCAGCCGGAACAAAAACCTCAACGCTGATTTTTTCAGGAGTCTTTCATGTCTAAGATTATCACCCGGTTCGCGCCGAGCCCGACCGGGCATCTGCATATCGGCGGCGCCCGCACCGCTTTGTTCTGTTGGCTTCTTGCGCGTCACTACGGCGGTGAATTCCGTCTGCGTATCGAGGACACGGACACCGAGCGCTCGAAACAGGAATACACGGACGCGATTCTGGCCTCCATGCGCTGGCTTGGGCTGGATTGGGATGGCGAGCTGACCTATCAGACGCAGCGCACGGACCGCTATAATGAAGTCATCGACAAGATGATTGAGAGCGGTCATGCCTATTGGTGCTCCTGCACGCCCGAAGAAGTGGAAGCCATGCGTGAAGCCGCCCGCGCCAAAGGTGAAAAGCCCCGCTACGACGGCCGTTGCCGCGAGCGCGGCCTCAATGCCGGGCCCGGCCGCGTCGTGCGCCTGAAGATTCCCACCGAAGGCCGTGTGGTGTTCGACGACATGGTGAAAGGGCATATCGCCACGGACGTTTCCGAGCTCGACGACATGATCCTGCGCCGTAGTGATGGTATGCCCACCTACAATATGGCGGTGGTGGTGGACGACCACGACATGGGGATTACCCACGTCATTCGCGGCGACGACCACGTTTCCAACACGCCGAAGCAGATTCTCATCTATCAGGCGCTCGGGTGGAAACTGCCCGTGTTCGGTCACGTGCCCATGATCCTCGGCAAGGACCGCCAGAAGCTTTCCAAGCGTCACGGAGCGCGTTCCGTGGTGGAGTACCAGAATGACGGCCTCCTGCCGCACGCGCTGGTCAACTGCCTCGTCCGCCTCGGCTGGTCGCACGGGGATCAGGAACTGTTCTCCATGCAGGAACTCATTGATCTTTTTGATGGAAAGAACCTGAACAGTTCCGCTTCCGCTTTCGATCCCGATAAGCTCCTGTGGTTCAACGCCCATTACCTGCGGGAGACGCCGCTTGACGACCTGGCCCGTCTGGTCCTGCCTTTCATTCATCAGAAAGGATTCACGGGCGCGACGGAAGCTTCCATTGAACCGCTGGTTCCCCTGTACCGCGAACGGGCAAAGAACCTTATCGAGCTTGCCGACGGCATTGCCCAGCTGCTCTACAAGTCCGCCGATCTGCCTTATGACGAAGCGGGCGTTGCCAAGTGGCTGACGGACGAAGGCAAGGAGCACGTGAAGGTCATCCGTGATCAGCTTGCGGCGCTTCCTTCTTTTGACAAGGAAAGCATCGAGCACGTGATCCATTCGTACGTGGAAAGCCTCGGCGTGAAGTTCAAGATGGTCGCGCAGCCTGTGCGCGTGGCGATCACCGGTGTGATTGGCGGTCCCGGCTTGCCCGAGTTTATGCTCGCCATCGGCAAGGACGAGACGCTCGCCCGCATGGATCGCGGATTGACCCTGTAATTTGAGAGTATGAGGCAACCGGGGGAGGGAGGGGAAAACTTCTATAGAAAATGTTCCCCTCCCTTCCCCCA
>ENA-ORTP01003098-ORTP01003098.1-human-gut-metagenome-genome-assembly--contig:-NODE-3098-length-12155-cov-2.902893_pt1 | contig 12155 bp, 10 predicted proteins | sample MGYA00241913_ERZ509190 | MGnify/ENA primary metagenome ERZ509190 (study PRJEB26280, sample SAMEA2338839) | human gut metagenome | biome: human gut; feature: human-associated habitat; material: faeces...
CTGGATTTTACATTTTTTGTCGAAATTTGGCATTCAACCCCCACTTTACCAAAAAAATGGCATTCAGCATCCCAATCTCTTCCATGGGTTTCCGTCAAAATAGCCAATGTATGCGGAGGATATTCAAATGACTGTTAAACTGCTGATGCTGGTCGTCTTTTTTGCAGTCTGGGTCAGCTTCCTCATCGGCATGGGAATCACGGTGTCGAACCTGTTCCTTCATTATATAGCCTCGCCCATCAACGCGGGCGCAATCGCCATGGTGGCCGGACTGATCGCCGTCCCCCCGGTATCCCTGATCACCCCCAGCTTCCCCAGGGACTGACGGAAGGGGTATTCTCCTGCTACAACGGAAGAAAAAGTAAAACTGTCTCATTTCACAACCGCCTCCCTTCTCACAGCGAAAACTGGATTCCGCAGAAGGCGAAATACAGCACCGGTAGCAGCACCCCCTGTACCCGGGAGAGCCTGCCCCGGATCAGGGCCGGAACCGTCAGCAGCAGCATGGCCGCCAGCATGACCGGAATGTCTAACACCAGGGAGGCGTTCTGTCCTAAGAGCACCGCGCTCTGGGGGACGCTGAAGGGGGCCAGGGATACGGAAACGCCGCTGACCAGCACCAGGTTGAACAGATTGGCGCCGATCACATTTCCCAGGGAAAGAGCGCCGTGTCCCTTCACCAGGGAGGTGATGGCCGTCACCAGCTCCGGCAGGGAGGTTCCAAGGGCCACGAAGGTCAGCGCGATCACAGATTCCGGCACGCCAAGGGCCTGGGCGATCATGGTTCCGTTCTCCACCAGCAGCTTAGCGCCCACTGCGATGAGTATGGCGCCCATTACCAGCAGCACCAGATTAACCCCCAGTGACCTTTCATTTTTATCCCCGCCTTCCGGGGCCTGGGGGCTGTTTTTCATCTGGGACACCGTGGTGGCCATATAGACCACGAAGATCCCCAGCAGCACAAATCCGATGGTCCGGCTGAAATAGCCCAGGAAATAGGCCACACCGGTGTAAATGACGGCCGCGATGAAGAAAAACAGCACCGGCGTGCGCAGGGTCTCGCGGTTGATCTTCCCCGGCTTGATGGCCACGGTGATCGCCGCGATCAGCGCGGTATTGCAGATCACGGAACCGATGGCGTTTCCGTAAGCCATCTCGCTGTGGCCCGTCAGCGCGGAGGTGGTGGAAACCATAACCTCCGGCAGCGTTGTTCCGATAGAGACCACGGTGGCTCCGATCAGCAGCTCCGGCAGATGAAATTTACGGGCAATCCCGGTGGCACCGTCCACAAACCAATCTCCGCCCTTGATCAGGCAGACCAGGCCGACGATGAACAGCGATACACAAATAAACATGTTTCATTCTCCTTTGACTTAGGGACTGCTGGCCGGAAATTGCTTCCGGCCAGCCGCCTGTATTGTTATAACGCGATACCTCGCTACATCGGGATACCTTACTACATCAGAAAACTCACTACATCGGGAAAATAACAGCCGCCGCCACGCTCAGCGCGATAATGCGGATCAGATACATGGGCACTGTGAATTTCCAGAATTCCGGCAGCTTGTATTTGCCCATGCCCATGATCATGGCGGGCATGCCGTCGATGGGCATATAGCCGCCCTGCCATCCCGATACCACCACTGCGGCCGCGGCTGCGGTGGGATTTAAGCCCAGGCTCATGCAGGCTGCGATGGCGATGGGTGCGAATATGTAGACCGAACCCATGTTGGAACCGGTGAAGGTCGCGCAGGTACTGGTCAGCAGTGCGAACAGGATGATGACCAGGAGCGGCGCCACGTTGGTGCCCAGGGCGGTTGCAATGACCTCGCCGATCATGGCCGTGAAGCCGGAATTGGCCAGGGCGTCGGCCACGCCGATGACGCCCGCCGTCATCAGGATTACCGGAGCGAACATATTCTCACGGTACTCCTTGAAATCAATCACCTTCATAAAGAGCAGCGCCATGGCAGCCAGGCCGGGAATCACGTTGGCTACGCTTCCAAGGGTGTTGATCATCATCATTCCCACCACGCTGACCACAAAGGCCACGACCGTCACTTTTTCCTTCCACGGCTCCATGGGAACCGCTTTTGTCTTTTCAATCTTCGCATGGGCATCCTCCTCGGCCGCCGCGATGGGGTGGTCGGGAAGCAGCCGGTAGGCAGCCAGACACCAGGCCAGGAAAGCGATTGCCATGACGAAGTTGACCATGGAGAATTTGATCATGGACACCGGCTCCATATAGCCCGCCGGCTCCAGAACAGAGCTCACCACGCCGTAATAGAGGGCCACGTTGATGGGGATCAGCGGGTGGTTGGTGGCGAAGCCCAGAGGCATCATCAGCTTGGAGGTAGGCATTTTCTTGGTGTAGGGGATGGTGGAAATCAGGGACAGAATCAGCACATAGTAGCCGGTATTTCCGCCGCCCACCAGGCTGGAGCCGACCATAACCACGATCACCAGAAGCGCATAGCTCCTGTAGCCTCCTCTGTTTACCAGGGCGATCAGGGCTTCCTTTACCTTATCCATGGCCCTGGTCTTCTGCACGCCCGCCAGCACCACCATGAAGCTGGCGACCATGATCATGCTGGAATTTGTGAATCCGGCAAATGCCTCGGGCACGGCGGACAGTCCCGTGACCACCAACAGCATACAGGCCAGAAGGGGCGGCGCGCCGAAGGGGAGTACGTCGAACATGATCAGCCCGATCATGATCACCAGTATTGCAAGGGCTAAAATCATTTGGATTGTCATTTCATCTTCCTCCTTCTCACTGGACCTTGGCTGAGGTCGGATTGTAGAGTCCTACTGTCTCGCGCTTTTTGCCCATGACGTCCTCTTCCGTAAAGCTCATGTATTTCACGCTGAGGCGGTCCTTGTACGCAAACGCCAGGTGGAGCCTGCCGTCCCTGCCCTGCATGATATAGGGATACTCATACTGCCGGTTGTTGGTCTTGTTCTCGTCTCCCATGTAGCCCTCGCCCCGCTCCATATAGCGGATCATGGGGAATGTGAGGCCGCCGTCCTCGGACAGCGCCACAGCCACGGGGCAGCGCAGGCCCGGCCAGGAAGCGATCCCAGGTGTGGGACAGGGCGTGCAGGTGGGGTTGTAGGCGATGGCGATTCTTCCGCTCTTCAGCTTTACCGCGCTGATGCTGGAATTATTGTTGGGCAGAACCGTGGGAACCGGCTTGGTCCAGGTGTCCCCGTTGTCCTTTGACTCGCTGCGGTAGATATTATCCGCCGCGCGGCTTCTCATGAAGGCCGCCAGATGTCCCGGCTCCAGCTCCACCACGTTGGCGTGAACCGCGCCGTTGCTCTCGGGCATATCCACCATTTTCCAGATTTTTCCCTGGTCGTCGGAAATGCGGAAGGCGGTGGGATCGCCGGTGAGCCCCAGCTCGGAGTCCGTGCAGATCCAGTTTCCGAAGATCCAGCGCCCGTTTGAGAGTACCTGGATGGGCTGACGGCAGAAGCTTCCCTCCTCCGGGAATACGGTCTCGTAATCGCTCCAGGTCTCGCCGCCGTCTGCACTCTTCTGGCAGCGGATCACGGAGGTGAACTGCATGTTGTCCTTGCCCTCAACTCTGGAAAGCTGGGAGGTGTACATGGCCCACACCTTTCCGTCCGGCCCTGCGAACAGCGAAGGGTTCTGCTCGCTCCGCTCGGGATCATGGGATACCAGAACCGGCTCCTCCCAGCGGTTTGCTCCCTTTTTCAGGCGGGCGCAGATCACGTTCACATCCGCGTTCCCCTCAAAGGAGCCTGCGAACCAGACGCACAGCATATCCCCGTTTTCCAGCTCTAAAAGTCCCGGCCCGTGGGCGGTCTGATAGCCCCCCGGCGGGAGAACCGCCTCCACAGTCCCCATTTCCTCGTTCCAATACATTGTTCCGTCCGGTGTCAACCCTGGCAATTTTGCGTATTCCATAATCTTTCCCCTTCCTTTTTACGGTATTTATTCTTTTGTTTCAGCCATGCGGATGGCGTAATCCATCGCGTTGATCAAACTCAGCTCGCTGGCAAGGCCCTTGCCCGCCTGGTCAAATGCGGTTCCGTGGTCCACGGAGGCCCGGATAATGGGCAGACCCAGGGTGATATTAACTCCCGCCACCGCGTCCCATTTCTGTTCTTTCTGGTTGTACACAAAGCCCACCACCTTTAAGGGAATGTGTCCCTGGTCGTGGTACATGGCCACCACAATGTCGTACCAGCCGCCCCTGGCCTTGGAGAAAATGGTGTCCGGCGGAACCGGTCCGTCCGCCAGGATGCCCTCGGCTCTGGCCGCCTGGATCGCCGGGGTGATCTCCTCGATCTCCTCCCTTCCGAACATGCCGTTCTCGCCGCTGTGGGGATTGAGGCCCGCCACGCCGATTTTCGGCTCCGGGATTCCCAACTGGCGGCATGCCTGGTGGGCGATTCGGATCACTTCCAGAATGCGGTCCTTTTTCACCCGGTCGCAGGCTTCCCTGAGGGAAACGTGGGTGGACACATGGACCACTCTCAGGTTCTCGTGGGCCAGCATCATGGTGTATTTCTTGGTGCCGGTGTAATCCGCATAGATCTCGGTGTGGCCGGAGTAATGGTGTCCCGCCAGGTTCATGGCCTCCTTGTTCAGCGCGTTGGTCACCGTGGCGTCCACCTGTTTGTCCATAGCCAGTTCAATGACCTTCTTCACATACCGGAAGGCCGCATTTCCGGCCATGGCGGAGACCTCTCCCCGCTTCAGCTCCTTCATGTCCACCATACCCATGTCGTAGACGTCGATGATGCCGTATTGGTACAGCGCTTCGCTGACATCCCCGATCTTATGGATTTTCAGCTTATGGGAGAGGCCGGTAAGCTTTAACGCCTCCTCCATCACCGCGGCGTCTCCCACCACCAGCGGCCTGCAGCGCTCATAAACCGCCGGGTCCGACAATGCCTTCGCGGTAATCTCCGGTCCGATGCTGGCCGGATCTCCCATGGTAATACCGATTATTTTCATAACTGCCGTTCTCCTTTCCTGGATTGTCACTTATTTTTATACTCCCCGTAGTAGGTGTCGATGGTCTTTTGGATTGCTTCCACCGCCTCCCGGGGTAAAATGCCGAAGGGCTTTCTGCAGGGCCCCACCGGCTGTCCGATCAGGTTGGTGGCGCACTTGACAACGGAGTTGGGGTTTCCGTACTTGAAGCATTCCCGTATTTTGGAAATGGCATTCTGGGCCTTTTTCGCGCCCACCATGTCCCCCCGCAGATAGCTCTGGTAAATATCCACCATGACGGTGGGAAGGATGTTGGCGATTGCGGTGATACCGCCCTTTCCGCCCGCCAAAAGAGTCCAGAGGATCAGGGCGTCGTTGCCGGAGAGAACCGCGAAATCCATGCCCTCCGTCTCCTGGATGTATTGGAGAATGGTATTGAAGTTGCCGCTGGAATCCTTCACACCGGCAATATTTTGAAACTCGCCCGCCAGGCGCTTCACGGTGGACGGTGCCAGGGAAGCCCCGGTTCTGGCGGGGATGTTGTACATCACCACCGGAAGGTCCACCGCCTGCGTCACCTGGGCGTAGTGCTGGTACAGCTCCTCCTGGCTGATGGCCGCGAAATAGGGGGTGATAACGGAGAGCACGTCCACGCCGATCTCCTGGGCCTTTCTGGACAGCGCCACGGTCTCTTCGGTGCTGATGCACCCGGTGCCCGCGTACACCGGAACCCGGCCTTTTACCTCGTCCACGAAAATCTCCATCACCCGGATTTTTTCCTCAGCGGACAGGATGTAAAACTCGCCGTTGGTGCCCAGGCAGAACACCGCGTCCACTCCCGCGTCGATCTGCCGGTTGATCTGTCTGCGAAGCTCCGCCTCGTTGATGCTGCCGTCCTCATGCATGGCAGTCTGCATTGCAGCGATAATTCCTTTGATCTCTGTCACGTTTTAATCCTCCTTCAGCACGTTCAAATAGATGGAACGAATGTCTTCAAGGCTCAATTCCTTCATATTGTTGACCAGAAGCCTCTGCTGTCTGCTCCCCGCGTCCACCAGGAAGTCCAGATCTTCCATTTTGACGCCGAAGGCTCCCAGATTCACGGGGATATCGGTATTCTTCACAATGGCCGCGATCCGCTCAATCATGTAATCCGCCTTTTCCTCCCCGCTTTTGGCCGACTGTTCCGGGTACACCTCGTCGCAGAGCTGCGCCAGCCGTTCTGCGCAGGCGTCCTTGTTGAACGCCATCACGTGGGCGAACAGTATGGCGTTGGACACGCCGTGGGGGATGTGGTACTTGCCGCCCAGGGGATAGCTCAGGGCGTGAACCGCGGTGGTGCCGCTTCCGGTGATGGCCACGCCGCCGTAAAATGCGCCCAGCAGCATGTTGTTCTTCGCCTCCATGTCGGAGGGATTTTTGTAAGCCTCCTCAATATTCCGGAAAATCAGCTTTGCGCCCGCCGCGGCGTAGGTGTCGCTTAAGGTGGTCGCTTTCCTGGAGGTATAGCACTCCACCACATGGGCCAGGGCGTCCACGCCGGTAGCGGCCACGATGGAGGCGGGAAGTCCCGCGATCATCTGCGCGTCCAATATCACGTAATCCGGTATCATTTCCGCGTTCACAATGCCCTTTTTGGACTGCTCCTCCGGGATGGCCACGATGGCGTTGCAGGTGGCCTCTGAGCCGGTTCCGCAGGTGGTGGGGATCATGACGGTTTTTAACTGCTTTGACGCCAGAAGAGGATCGCCCAGCAGATCCTTTACCGTGTAGTCGGAACTCTTTAACAGTGAGCAGATCTTTGCCGCGTCCATGACGCTGCCGCCGCCGATGGCAATGATAATGTCGCCCTTTTCCCGGTTCATCTGCTCCACCACCGCCTCCACATCGCCGTAGGCGGGTTCCGGCTTCAGCTCGTCGAACACCCTGTAGTCCACGCTGCAGCGCTCCAGCACGGCCAGCAGCTTGTCTAAAAGCCCCGCTCCGGCCACTTTCTTGTCGGTGAACACCAGGGCCTTTTTCGCGGACTCCTGTTTTAAAATTGTCTGAACATCCTCAACGCTTCCCACTCCCGAATATACGCAGGAGGGAATTTTAATCTGATATCCCATTTTTCTCGCCTTTCTGTTTTCCTTTCAATTCTTCCGTCAGCTCCGGCAGCAGGTTTTCTTCCCCGAAGCCGCCTGACTTCGTGATCATATGATATACCCGGCCGTTGTAATCCAGCTTTGTCAGCACGCAGCCCGGCCGTATCTGCCGGATGGGCTTAAGCTCCCACTGCCCGATCTCCTTCATAAATCCCAGCAGCGCGTCCCCGCCGGTCACCAGCCAGACGGCGTCAAGCCCGTTTTCCAGCATTTGTTTTAAAATGATTCCCAGGGTTTCCGGGATTCTCCGGCGCACCTGTTCGGTGTCCATGCCAAGTCCCCTGGCGTACTCCAGGGTGCCCGGCGTTCCTTCCCGGTCGTTGGTGTCCAGAATGACGCAGTCCTTCTCGCCTCCGGTCTCCGTCAGCTGCCGGATCCGCTGGTTTCCGGCTCCCAATCTCCAGAATTCCGGGTCCAGCTTTTCCTCCGGCGTCATGTAGAATCTGGGAAATCCCGCCTGCACGCCCCGGACCAGCTGCTTTTTCGTGATGGGGTTCACACTGCCGCAGATCACGAACAGCCGTTTCTCCAGCACGGCCTCCTCCGGCTCCCGGCGCTCCAGGCCCAGGAGTTCCGGCAGAATGGCCGCGAACCCCGCGCATCCCGCCAGCAGGCGGCTCTGGCCCGACGCGGCCAGCTTGGTGCCGATTCGCTCAATGTCCGCTCCGGTCTGGGCGTCGTAAACCACAATGCCTGATTCTCTGCCGCTCAGTTGTTCCGGATCCTCTGCACTTGCCACGGAAATCCCGCTCTGTAAACCGATGATTTCCTTTACGGAATCCCGCGTGACCGGCTCGAAGGGATCGGACCCGAACACGCTTCGGCTGACCGGAACGCCGTCAATATAGTGCTTCCCGCCTTTGGTGATCCGGTTCATCTGGGGCAGGGCGGGCACAAAGCTCAAAACCGATTCCCCCGACGCCTTCAAGGCCGCTTCCAGCTCGCTCCCGATGTTTCCCCGGAGAGCTGAATCTGTTTTCTTATAGATATAAGGGATCCCCGCTTTTTTGCAGTCCGACACAACGGCGTGTACTTTGCGTCCTGCCTGCTCCGGCGTGGCGTGCCTGGTCTCCGCGTCCACCACCAGCACCGTGGTCTCCCCGGACCGAAGCCCTTCCTCCCAGCTCCTGTCGTCCTCCATGCTGACAATCACCCTTGTGCGGATTCCTCTCTCCGCGAAATGCACCCCTGAATCCAGGGCGCCTGTGAAATCGTCCGCAATGATCATCAATTCAACCAATGTCTCACCTCCTCCATTCTGCGATATGTTTTAATTTGAAACAAATGTTTTGGTTCCTCTCTGTTGTTATAGAATAGCGCTTTTCACTGTAAGTTTCAAATAAAAACAAGTGGTTTTTTGTTCTTTTTTGAAACATTATTGTTTTTACTTTCGTTTTATGGTATTATATTTTCACAATGAAACAGTTTGAAGAGATTCAGAATGCACACAGAAAAGGGGAATCAAGTCATATGGGAAAGAAATATCGTATACTGGGAATTGCGCCTTATGAAAATTTGAGAAACGCCATGGTCACGGAGGCGGCAAAATATGAAGAAATCGAGATGGTGGTCTACACGGGAAACCTGGAGGACGGGGTTCAGCTGGCTCTGCAGCACATGAACGAGGGCTTTGATATCCTGATCTCCCGGGGCGGAACCGCGGAGCTGATCCGGCGGGTGGCCGCCATTCCCGTCATCGAAATCACATTGAATATCAACGATATCCTGCGTGCGATCCTGTTGGTTGAAAATCTCACCGAGGCGTACGCCGTGGTGGGCTACCCCACCGTCACCCAGCCGGCCCGCGCCCTGTGCGAGATGATGAATTACCGCATGAACATCGTCACCGTCCACAGCCCGGAGGAACTGGGCCCTGTGCTGAAAGAATTAAAAGCCGGGGGCTGCAATTTTATCCTCTGCGACGTAATCACCGAGATGATGGCCCGGGAGGCGGGCATGGAGCCAATCCTGATCCTGTCCGGGCCGGAGAGCATCGACATCGCCATCGAGTATTCCGTCAACATGTGCCGGGTTGTGGCGGAGACCAAGGCCCGCAGCAGGCTGTTCACAAAGGCCCTGGACATGCAGGGCATGAAAACCGTCATTATGAAAAAGGACGGAACTATCCTGTTCTCAACCTACAATGAGAAGAATATCACGTCCGTCACCGGGTATCTGAAAAAGCTGATGGAATCCCCCCACTCCATGTACGCAAAAGCCTTTCACATGATTGAAAACGACCTGTACTCCATCACGGCGGAGGAGGCGGATTTCCAGGAAGAACCCTGCTGCATTTTCTGCCTGGAACAGAACCCCTTCCCGGTGGGCGGGAGCAAGCACGGCATCCGCTTTTCCAACTATTCCCAGGTCTCGGTCATGTATTCCAGCAGCTTCTACTCCCTGACCTCCAGCGCGAGGCTGATGGAGGAAAAAATCCGTCTGATCAACCAGAATACCCTTCCGGTGATGATTTTGGGGGAGCGGGGTTCAGGGAAAAACCAGCTGGCCGCCAAGCTCTATCTGGAAAGCTCCATGCAGAAGTACCCCTATATCACCATCGACTGCCAGATCCTCAACGAACGGACCTGGAACTATGTGATCAGCAACTACAATTCGCCTTTGAACGACAAAAACAACACCATTTTCATCAGCAACATCCAGGCCCTGTCCAAGAACCAGCAGGAGCGGCTTCTGTCCTTTTTGGTGGACACGGGGACCCATAAGCGCAACCGGATCATCCTCTCCTGTTCCCAGACCCTGGAGCGTGATTCCCCGGACCCCTCCAGAAGCTTTATCGACTATCTGCCCTGCACCACCATCTACATGCCGCCTCTCAGGGAGCTGACCGACGATATCCAGGGCTCAAGCAACCTGTATCTCAACGCCATGAACGTGGAGATGTCCAAACAGATCGTGGGGTTCACGCCGGAGGCCCTGTCACTGTTGATGAGCTACCAGTGGCCGGACAATTTCATGCAGTTAAAGCGGGTATTGGCGGAGCTGGTAATGCTCACCTCCACCGCATATATCCAGCGGGACACGGTGTACGAGGCCATTGAGAAGGAAAAACGCCAGTACGTCCCCACCACCGCCGACTTCTTCGACTATAACCGGCCTTTAAACGAGATGACCCGGGAAATTGTGAAGGTCGTCCTCTCCCAATGCGGCGGCAACCAGACTCTGGCTGCGAAACGGCTCGGCATCGGACGGACAACCTTGTGGCGGTATCTGAACGAGGAGAAATAGGCGCGGTCTCCACGAAACGTGAGAACGGCGGGAACAAGTGGTTTAGTCCGGCAGGTATTCCACCCGCCCGCTCCCCTCGGGACGGCGGAAATGTCGCAGAAATTCCCAGGCGGCCCGGCTCTGCTCGCGGATTGCCCCGTGGGGCATATTCTTCATCACGGTGTACGCCACCCGCGGCATCCCGTCCGGCCCGTGGTAGACCATGGTTCTGAACCGGTCCCCCTGGGCGTAGCCCTGCGAGGCGGTGTAGTAATTTTTGCCGGTGCGGATTTCGTCTGGGGGGAAGCGGGTGGGAAGACTGGGGATGGGACTGAGATTGCGGTGGGTAGCGAAACCGTCTCCGAAGCGCCTCTCACAGCGATTAGCCGCCAACATCACCTCCAACTGCCCGTCCACATCCGTCCCAGCGGCGGGGTCCCTGTCCCCCACACATACCCAGTAGGGCATTTCGTACCCGGAAGCCACCAGTCCGGAGCTGACGGCCTCCGCCGCCACCAGCCCGGGCGCATTCACAGGGGCGTTAAACGGGGCGATGGCGGCGAACAGCTCCGGCCGCGCGGTCCCCACCTCCCGGGTGATTGCGCCGCCGTTGGAAAACCCGGTCAGATAAACCCTGGTGCGGTCCAGCCCGTAATCCCCGCAGATCTGCCGGATCATGGCTTCAAAGGCCAATCCGTCCCGCTCCAGCTGCCAGATGTTCCCCGGTGAATCCGGGCAGACCAGGACAAACGCCCTGGTCTCGTCCGCCAGGCCATCCCATCCGTTCTTTTCGGCAAAGAGCCAGGCAGGCTCTCCCCTGCCGTGAACGCTGAACAGCAGCGGCAATCCCCTTACTTCCTCCGCAGAACAGCCCTCAGGCAAATGTACCGAGTAGGCATACTCCAGGCACCCCACTGTCACAGAGCGGTGGATAAACCGGGGAGATTGGTAAAATCCGGCCCGCCCCAGGTGAAGGGCCAGAGTCCCGTCCGGCCCGGTTTTCCAGCGGACGATGCGATCAAAATACGCGTCCAGAATGGTCTGGGCCAGGGGCAAGCCGGAAACCTCCGTCTCCTCCGAAACCATCAGCCGCTGGGCCGGATTGGCCTCATTTTCATAGCAAACCGCCCTCAAAGGCCCAATGGAAATCCGCTTCGGCTCCCTCCCGAGACCGCCCGCCGCCCCGAAGTATTCCAAAGCCCGCCGAATCTCCTCTTCCTGCGCACCGATCAGCCAAAGACTGCTGGGGATCTGGTCGTTTCGCACCGTGTAATCGCCGCTCACATCCGGCACCATCCAGTGACCGGACAGGTTCGCCCCGGCCGTATAGTCCTCCGGCGCTCCCCCGATCAGGGCCGCGGCCGCAAAACGCCCTGGCTCCGCCACCACGCAGTTTCCGGCAAATACCGCCCCGTCTCCGTACCCAACCAGATAAATCATAGTCTCCCAGCACCAAATCTTCCCGCCCCGCCCGAACAGGCTCTTTCCGTTGCGACTCTCTACCCCGCCCCGGAGCCGGTTGTAAATAAGTCCCGGGAGGGAGGCCGGCTCTGCGTTCCATCCCGCCTGGGCCAGCGGAAGAATCAGCACCGCTCCGTCGTACTCGGCCAGCGCCTGCCATCCCGACCGGACGGCAAACCGCTCCGCCGAAGCCAGATTCCCCGCCTCCTCCCCGGGCGCAATGACAAAAATGGTCTTGGCCGGGTCATAACATGCTCTTGTAGAGACATACATGTAAAATCCGTTCCCATCGCTCACGTCCGCAGCCCTCCGATCACAGCCTGTTTTTCAGGAAACTGTAGGCGAACCGGTCG
>ENA-ORTP01003111-ORTP01003111.1-human-gut-metagenome-genome-assembly--contig:-NODE-3111-length-12106-cov-2.298979_pt1 | contig 12106 bp, 8 predicted proteins | sample MGYA00241913_ERZ509190 | MGnify/ENA primary metagenome ERZ509190 (study PRJEB26280, sample SAMEA2338839) | human gut metagenome | biome: human gut; feature: human-associated habitat; material: faeces...
AACTCAAGCGTGTTGTTCCGGATATCGCGGCACAAGCCCTGAAGCGTCCGAAAGATGGTGAGGGCCATGCTGATCGGAATGATGAGATACGCGTACATGACGTTGATCTCGAGGGCGGCGGAAACCTGCTTGAACCGGATCATATTCTCAAGCATACCAAGGCTGTAATAGAAAACCAGGGCGCAGAATACGGTGAACGTGAGCTCGGAAACGACGTACAGGATCCTGACCAGCTGCGGGAAACGCTTCTTCAGCACATCCATGAACATAAGGATGCGCAGCTGCTCCTTGTGCTTCACGGCGATGGCGACGCCGATATAGGATGACCACACGAACAGATAGCGGCACAGCTCCTCCATCCACGAGAACGACTTGCCGAGCAGGAAGCGCGAGAACACTTCCATGCCGAGCAACAGGACGAGCAAAGCCAACATGACGGAAACACAAAACTCTTCAGCCCAATCATCGAGCCAGCGCAATATTCCTGACATGACTTCTCCAATAAACGGATTCCGTTTGAAGAATGTGGGGAAGGCACCGTCTTCGGATCACTGGAAGGAGGGTACGAGAGAAGACTCCGGGCGCAATCCGGGATTCCCGGCAAACATCCCTGCCCTGCCATGACGAAAGATGGCATGGAGGAGAAAATGCCGCAGGATACCCGCCGCAATCCTTTCGGACCGGGTCCGCTCCTTCAATGACCGAAGCGTGGGAGACAGAGACGGATCAGGAAAAACACAAGCCGGACGGGGGAGCGAGAGGAAGGGGCAGCATTCCTCTGATGTCCGAGAGATGGGGTACGAGGAGGGACTCGGAAAAACGCGTCCGCAGAACCTTCGTACACAGAGGGAAGAGAAGCAGAAGAAAAACGACAAGCCGCATATTCGGCAACTTGTTGGGTACGGCCTCCGTTGCGGACAGGACAGCCTTGCCTTCTCCAATGAGCTGTTCGGCGGCTTCCTGATGCATGGGGAAGAAACTGGACGTATCACGAATCATGAAGTTCGTGATGCTGATGTCAGGAATGGTGATCTGCTTCGCCTGAATCATCCACGGGCCGTACAGAAGCATCAGCAACAGCAAGATGCCCCAGCACCCGAAGATAAAAAAGCGAATGTATCGCAATACCTGAATCTGCATACGATCTCTTCCCTTTGATTTGAATCCAATCTATAGCCTGCTGTTTTTTCTGTCAATATAATTGTGATTTAAAGAACGCTTTCTTTTCCATTTTTCATCGAAAAACAACGACCCCGTGCCATTCATAACGTATTTCCCCTTACTCTCCCGATACCGCCCATCTGCGGCAATGCGCTATCCTCCTCTTTCCAAAGAGGTTCTAAAAATCTTCTGCCATCACCAATGGCCTCTGAACAGTTCCGATACAATGTCGACAAAGGAAAAAACTGCCTCCACATTCTTTTTTCCAAACGAAAAACGCCGGGGAAAACTCCCCGGCGCCCTTCATTGCCTTAGATGGGCCATGCCTAGAACAGCACTCCGCCCAACACGACGGTCACAACCGCAATCGCTATCCACGACAGCAGGATAACCAGGGGTGCCGTCTTCCAGATGCTTCCCGAATCCGACCACTCGTTGCCGTGCAGGAGCGCGGCGCTGGCGCTGGCGGCGGGCGTCAGGAAGGCGAGGTGTACGCCCATGACGACCATGATGAGCGGCAGCTCGGGGGCCACGTTCATGCTTGAACAATAGCTGAAGATGACGGGCATGAGGGCCACGCCGACGGCGCCGTTGTTCATGACCTGCGTGAGCGCGGTGGCCACAAAGCCGATGAACAGCGCGAACACGACGGGAGAACTGCCGCCGAAAATCGGCTCGACGATCATCATGAGGAAATTCGTGATCCCGCTCTCCTGCGCGGCCATGGCCCCGGAAAGCGGCTGCACCACGGCGAGCAGGAGGATGATGCCCCACGCGACGCCGGAGTCGATCATGGCCTTGAACTTCAGCAAAGGCTTGCCGTCCACCTTGAGGAAACACATCACGGTGACGAGGAACACGCAGATCCCCGTGTTGCCGATGGACTTCAGGAATTTGGAAATGAACAGGTCGGCGGGCAGGAAGTTCGGAAGCAGCAGCAGGGCGACCAGCGCGAAGAGGAAACAGAGGATGAGCTTCTGCACCTTGCTCAGCTTGAGCGCGCCGTCGGTGTCCAGCTTGCTCGCGTCCAGCTTCTTGAGCTTTTCCATGTCCGGCTTGAACACGTACTTGCCGAGCGCGATGAACAGGAGCGAGCACAGCACACAGGAACAGGCCGCTATGAGCATGTACTTGGCGTAGTCGATCCCCACGCCGGACATGGTCTCGTAGGCGCTGAACACGGTGAGGGCCGCCTGCTTGAAGGGGATCAGGGACATACCCACCTGCGACGCGAAGACGATGCCGAACACCATCATGGTCGGATAGCCGTCCCCCTTCTTGTAGCCGCATACGTCACAGATCCCGTACAGGATGCTCCAGCCGATGATGGCGGCGGGCGAAGCGCTGGTCAATCCGCCGAGGATGAACATGGAGGCCAGGAATGTAAAGGTGAATACCCACGGCCTGCCCGCAACGAACTTCCGGGTGATGAACCACAAGGAGATGAACCGCGACAGGCCATAATGGTTGATGGTCGCGCAGAACACGAAGATGAAGAACATCATCACCACGATGGGATCGCCGAAGCTGCGGTTGAGCAGCGCTACGGGCTTCATGCCGCCCACCAGCATGAGCGCAAGCAATCCGGCCATGCTCGGCCAGACGATGTCGATAAAGATCCAGCCGTACAGCAGGCCGAGAAAAATCCCGATCAGCCTCATGCCGAGCGCCGTCAACGGCTCGACAGGCGGCAGTTGACCAAAGCCGAACATGATCAACAGGCAAAGAAAAGAATGCACATAATACATGGCATCGCCTCTTGCCGTCATCTGAGCATTCGCGGACATGGCGTCATCCTTCTTTCGATTCGGTTACATTCGATTCTGGAGAAACGGAGGCGGGAACCTCTCGGGGCACCGGCCTTCTCATGGAGAGGAGGATCATCCCCGCTCGACACGATTCCCCGGCACGCCCCAGCATTTCCCGTGGGACAGGGGCTTCCCTCATGAGGAAAGCCCCCGCGTCCTCACACCTGCATCCGCAACGGGAACGAGAAGCCGATGGCCCCGCAGGGGCAGCTGGTACGGCAGTTGGCGCAATGCCAGCATTCGTCCCCAAAGGCCACTTCCGGACGATCCCGCTCCTCAAGATGCTTCAGCTCAAGCACATAGCCGGGGCAATCGTCCACGCACGTCCCGCACCCCTTGCAATGCCCGCAGTGCATACAGCGCGCAGCTTCGTCCCGCGCCTGTTCCGGCGTATAGCCTTCGTTGATCTCCCGGAAGGACAGCCCTTCCCGGATGCCCTGACGCTGCGGTTCGGCCCGCCCGTACTGCGCCACCCCGTAGATTTCCTCAAAGGGCACCACATAGGGAGGCTGAGATGCGGCGAGACGGTCGCGCGCCTCGATCCGGCCTTCTTCATTGATGATATAGACTCTGGAGTTTTCCCCGGTCAGGTAGGCATGAACGCCGAAAGCGGCCCTGCGCCCTGCCCCGACGGCCCCTGCGATGGACGACGGCCCCGAAGCCACGTCGCCCGCGGCAAACACACCCTCAAGCGACGTCTTCTGGGCGGCGTCCGCCACAATCCACTGGCGCGGAGTACACTCCGGCACTTCACCCTCAAAAAAACCGAGGTCCGTCTTCATGCCCACAGCGAAAATCACGGTGTCGCAGGCAAGGACATGCTCCCCACCGGGAACAGGGATGAGCGACAGGCGGCCCTGTTCGTCGAAACGACATTCCTGCACATCGAAATAGTCCACACCGGAAACGCGATCGCCGTCCTTGCGGACGCCGGACATCGTACAGCTGTTATGGACATGGACACCTTCCCGACGGGCCTGTTCCAGATCCTCTTCCGGGGCGCGCATGGCGCCTTCCGCCTCAAGGCACAGCACATGCACATCGGCCGCGCCGAGGCGCCGGGCCGTGAACGCACAGTCGAAGGCCACCCCTCCGCCGCCCATGATCACGACCGTCCTGCCCACGTCGGGACGCTGGCCGAGCGCGGCCTTGCGCAGGAATTCCACCGCTTTGAGGCCGCATTCCGCGTTGGGTATGGGCAAGGCGTTCTCTTTGGGCGTGCCGGTGGCGACGACAACGGCATCCGAGGAAGCACGCAGTTCCGCGAAAGAAATGTCCTTGCCCACGGTGACGTTGACACAGGCGCGTACACCCGTTTCCAGTATCCAGCCGATCTCGCGGTCAACCACGTCGCGGGGCAGACGGAAATCCGGGACGGCGTAGCGGGGAATCCCCCCAAGCACGGGGCCGGATTCGTACACGGTCACGTCATGCCCGAGGAGGGACAGGAAATAGGCCGCCGTCATCCCGGCGGGACCGCCGCCCACCACGGCGACATGCTTGCCCGTTTCCGGCGCGCGGGTGAAAGGTTCGATGCCCTTGGGGGCGTGATCGTAGGCGGCGCGTTCCAGCGCCCGCGTGTTCACGCAGCCTTCCAGACGATCCCGGTTGCACTTCGCCTGACAGAAGTGGGGGCACACCCGCCCGGTCACGCCGGGGAACGGGTTTCTGGCGCGCAGATAGCGCAACGCTTCACCAAAGCGCCCCTTTTCCACAAGGGACTGCATCTTCTGGATCGGGTTTCCCGCAGGACAGGACGCCTCGCAGGGAGACGTGCGGAACTGGTCCTTGAGGCTGTCGCCCATGACGATGGGCTGTTCGATTTCTCGGCTATATCTCGGGGGCATAAAAAACTCCTTGGCGCTCAGGGCGCATTCGACGACATCCGCGCATCGGCCTCCCCTGCGGGAGACGGCGCGCCATGAACCTTACAGAAGCGGGGCCTTGCCCCACTGATAGACCGGGCCATTCTCGCCGCGCATCAGCAGGAGCGGCTTCGCCATCTCGGGATTGATCTCGGGATAATCGGTCAGGCGGTAGACGCAGCGCCCCGACTCCTTGCGCTCCATGGTGGCCTGAATGGCCAGCTCGCATATGGTGAGCACATCCTTCGCCTCGTGGCAGCGCATGAGATCGCGCAGCGTATCGGCGTGCAGTCGGGAAGCCTGATCGGACAGGAAGCGGATCTTTTCCAGCGCGCGGGCCATGCCGGTCATGGAGCGGCGGAATCCCATGTAATAATTCATGACATTGCGGGCGGCCTCTTCCAGTTCCTTATAGGAAAGCGTCTCCTCGTTTCCGAGCGGCGCGAAGATTTCGTCACGCACGCGGGCGGCCAGAGCCTCGTCCACCGCGCCAGCCGCGGACATGCCGGACGCCTTCAATGCAGCCTGCCTGCCCGCCTCGAACCCGCCGCACATCGCGCCGGAACAGTAGAGGAAGATGCTGCCACAGAACAGGCCGGGCACGGACGTCTCAAACTGGTCGTTCACGGCGATGGTCCCGCCGAAGATCAGTTCGCCGATTTCCACTTCGAGGAGCTTGTGCTGGAAGTCGGTGCCGGTGCATTCCGCCCAGTCGCCGAACGTGGCCTTGTCGCCGGGCATCAGGATGTCCTGCAGCTCGCGAACCACGGCTTCGTCCACATGCCGCATATCCATATAGAAAGGCGGGCCGGACCCTTCGAGCTGTTCCTGGAAGGTGCCCTGAATCTGGTTGTTGCGCACGCCGTTTTCCCACATGGGGTCGTACTTGCCCATGAAACGCTCGCCGAGGGCGTTGATTTCGTGCGCGCCGGAGCTGTTGATCCCGTTCATGCCCGGACAGCCGTAGCCCTTGGGCAGCATGGTCGCGCGCTGGTAGGTATCCAGCTCCGTCACGGCTGCCCCGGCGTCGTAACCGAGCACCACGCCCGCGCTGGTGTTGTAGGGATACATCCACACGTTGTAAGGATTGTGCGTGGAGTTGTCGGTGCCGCGCGTAGCGGAGCGGCCCTGCGCCGACACAACCGTCTTCGCACGGATGATGTGGAATTCTCCGGTACTCACGTTCCAGCCGAGCGCGCCGCAGGCCTTGCCGCCGTCCGTGAGGATCTTGACCGCCATCACGCGGTCGAGCACATCCACCCCGCTCTCCCGGACGATCCGCGCCATCACGCGCTTGATGGTCATGCCGTTGGCGATGTGCACCCACCACGTCCCCGGCTGCCCGAAGCCCTGCGTGCGGTGGTAGCGGCCGTCCGGCGTCCTGCCGAACTCGACGCCCGCCGCCTCCAGCTTTTCAAGCATGGGCTTCATGTGGGCGTACCAGCCGTTGCGCAGCATGGCTGGGGTCCAGCCGTTCAACGGCTTGGCGTAGAACTTGATCAGATCCTCGGCGGCATCGTGCGCGACGCCTTCCTCATCGAGGACCGCCATATAGTGGTCATTCCCGCCGCCGATGCAGCCGGAGCTTTCCAACTTGCCCTTGTCCATGAGGAGGACGCGCAACCCCTGCTCGCGCGCGCCGAGAGCCGCGCCGCAGCCGGACGCACCGGAGCCGATGACGAGCACGTCCGTTTCGATGAGCGTACCGAGAGGATGAGTTGAGGTATTCATGGTTCCTTCCTGTTGTGAGGTTCGCTGCGGGGGCGGGCCGCGCCGAGGATCGGCGGCATCCCACGCCTCCTTTTGTGAAAAAAACATCATCAAAAACACTTGTATTGTCAAATCGAAAAAAAACACTTATCATTCGAAAAATTCATACAGTGAGGCCGCCATGATTGAAGAGCTGAACGGAGATTTCCTCCAATGGTTACGAGGCTTTTACTACGTCTCCCAAACGGGGAGCATCCGCCGGGCCGCCCAGATGATGAACAGGAACCCTTCGACCATCAGCTATCAGATCCGGTCGCTGGAAGAGGAACTCAACACCGTCCTCTTTGATCGCTACAAGAAAAGCCTCCGGATCACTCCAGAGGGTAAAAAACTTTTTGAATGGACTGTTTACACGTTTGAAACGTTGCGCGGACTCCGTTCAGAGGTCGGAACGCTGAGCGGAAAACTGCAAGGGACGGTCACGTTTTCCAGCAATTTGCCCTTTGCCGCACAAATTGTCGGGATCATCTCCGGATTTCGGGAGCGGCACCCCGACGTCAACATCCGCATCAGGCGCGCCCTGACCTATGAAGTGGTTGACGACGTGGAAAGCTCCAAGGTGGACTTCGGCCTCACCGGAGTTACGGTTCTTCCCGATCACAGCGAACTGGAAGAACTTTTTCAAGCGCGTCCCCTGCTCATCGTCCACCGGGACAACACCTATCACCTTCCCAAGAAACCGAAACTCAGCGATTTGGAACGCCTGCCCTTCGTTTCGTTCCTCTCGGAACGAATGGACGACAGCGGCGAACCCTACTTTGAAAACATGGACGCAACCCTTTTCGTCAAAAACACCGTGCTCAGCGTCAACAACTACCACTTGATGCTGCGCTACGTCCTCCACGGCGTAGGGGCGGCGATCATGGATGAAATGTGCCTCAAGGCCAGCTCCTACGGGACGGACTGGCGGCCTCTCGTCAGCTATCCGCTGGACGAATTCCTCCCCACAGTCCGCTACGGCATCCTTGTCCGCAAACGCAAACACCTGAGCCCGCAAGCCAAAGGGCTCATCGAGAATATCCGTGAAGAGCTGGCAAAAACGAACCTGCCCGCGTAATCCCGCTCCTCTTCCTTTCTACCCGCACACAAAAAAAGAGCCCCGAACATACGTCCGGGACTCCTTTTTAGAGAGTAACTAAACCTTGAAAGAGGTATAACCAGATAAAAACGGAAAACCTTCTCCCGGCCGGGAAAAGCTCCCTCCGCGCCGACTCCCCATCAGTCGAAAGTCTTTGGGGAGGGGGCCGGGGGAGGAGCTTTCTGAAGAAAGGTCTCTCCCCCGGCGCTTTCTCCCCTTAAAAGGATGTGCGTATGAATATCAAGGTGCAAATGGGCATGGTGCTGAACTTGGACAAGTGCCTCGCGTGCCACACGTGCAGCATCCCGTGCAAGAACGCGTGGACCACGGCCCCCGGCACGGAATACATGTGGTTCAACAACGTGGAAACCAAGCCCGGCGTGGGCTATCCCAAAGAATGGGAAAATCAGGACCGTTACAAGGGCGGCTGGGAAATCAGGGACGGCAAGCTCCATCTGCGGGCGGGCGGCAAGACCGACAAGTTGGCAAATATTTTTGCGAACCCGGATCTGCCGGCCCTCGACGACTACTATGAGCCGTGGAAATACGATTATGAACGGCTGACGGACAGCCCGGCTTCGCGGCATCAGCCCGTGGCCCGTCCCTATTCGGCGGTCACGGGAAAGGCGTTCAACCCGCAGTGGGGCAGCAACTGGGAGGACGACCTCGGCGGCGCGCCCGTCACCGGGCTTTCCGACCGCAACTTCGCGGGGCTCGAAGCCAAGGCGTATCTTGATTTCAAGAACGTGTTCATGATGCACCTGCCGCGCCTGTGCGAGCACTGCCTGAATCCCGCGTGCGTGGCGTCCTGTCCGTCCGGGGCCATGTACAAGCGCGAAGAAGACGGGATCGTGCTGGTGGACCAGTCCCGTTGCCGCGGGTGGCGCTACTGCGTATCGGGGTGCCCGTACAAGAAGGTGTACTTCAACTGGAAGACGCACCGTTCGGAAAAGTGTCTGTTCTGCTATCCGCGCATCGAAGCGGGCGAGCCGACCCTGTGTGCGCACAGCTGCGTGGGCCGCATCCGGTACGTGGGCGTCATGCTGTACGATGCCGACCGGGTGCGCGAGGCCGCCTCGCACCCCCAGCCGCAGGGCTTGTATCAGTCACAGCTTGAGGTGTTCCTCAATCCCAACGATCCCGCCGTCTGCCGCGAAGCCGAACGCAAGGGCATTTCGTGGCATGTCATGGAAGCGGCCCGGCGTTCTCCTATCCGCAAACTGGTGGTGGATTGGAAGTTGGCCCTGCCGCTGCATCCCGAATTCCGGACCTTGCCGATGGTGTGGTACGTGCCGCCGACCAGCCCGCTCGTCTCGGGTGGCGTCGAAGACGCCAAGGGACTTGACCGGATGCGGATCCCCGTCCGCTACCTCGCCAACCTGTTGGCGGCGGGCGATGAGGAGCCGGTGCGCTCGGCGCTTTCCCGTCTGCTCGCCATGCGCCGCCACATGCGGGACGGTCAATTCCAGTCTACGGCTTCCGCGCCGTTCCCGTCCCTGCGCGCGCATCCCGATACGTCGGGAGTATTGGCCGATGCCGGTCTGACGCCGGAACAGGCTGCCGAAATGTATCATCTTCTTGCCATTGCCCGCTATGAGGACCGGTTTGTGGTTCCGACCTCGGGACGTGAAAACCGCGATGATGTCTGGGCCATGAAAGGCTCGGAAGGGCTGGCGCAGGGTGAAATGGAGGAAAGGCCATGAACGATTCCGATCGTCAGCTTCTGCTCGCCGTGTCGGGGCTGCTGCATTACCCCGAGGACGATTTTTTCGTTCAGGCGCGCTCGTTTGAGGAACTGTGCGATTTGCTGTCCGTGGTCCGGGCGTGCCCGCTGCGGGAGTTCATCCGGTCGGCCCGCTCGAAAGGCCTTTCCAGATTGCGCGAAGAGCACGTCGCCATTTTCGACATGGACAGCAAGTGCAGCCTGTCCCTTGCATGGCACCGCTACGGGGACGATCCCCGGCTTGGGCGCGCGCTGGCGGGCCTGAACGAATTGTACCGCGACGCGGGCTTTGAGCCCGTACAAGGCTTGCTGCCGGATTATCTGCCGCTGGTGCTCGAGTTCTTCGCGGCCGCGCCTGACTGGGCTCGGGTGGTGCTGCTCGACGGGTTCGGCAAGGAACTTATCGGCATTTATGCCGCGCTTGAGGCCCGGCATCCCGACAGTTCCTATGTCTCTCTGTTCCGGCCGATCGTCGCGGTTCTCGGCCTTGTCCCGGATCAACGCCTTCCCGCGAAGCGTTTGGAGCAAGTTTAGGTGGAGAGAGGGTATCGGGGGAAGAGGAGGAAACGTTTTTGAGCGTAGGGCTCGCCCGCGCGGTTTCCCTCTCTCCACCTTTTCTCCCCAAAGTTTCTGGCTGATGGGGGAATTGCGGAGGTTCGTTCCGGTTACAGCCGTTCCAATATATTTCGCAATATATTTGGATAGAGAGGAGTTGTAGAGTCATTTCCCATCGGTCGGAAAGCATTCCCTCCGGGCGGGTATGGGCGATGGTCCCATACGCCGGGAGGCATTCTTAAGGAGGTCATATGCACTTTTTCTTTGCGTACTATCCATACATCTGCATAACGGTGTTGCTGGCGGGGCTGGCGTTCCGGTACGTGACGGATCCGGGCGACTGGAACGCGCGTTCCAGCGAGGTTTTTGAGAAGACATGGTTGCGCCGGGGATCAATCATTTTCCACTATGCGATCATCTTGTCTTTCTTTGGGCATATTGTGGGCCTGCTCACGCCCGATAGCGTAATGCACGCCCTGCGGATCTCCATGGAAGCCCATACCGTGGTTGCCGTGGGCATGGGTATGATTCTGGCTCCGCTGGTTGTGGTGGGCCTCGGCATCCTGCTGTGGCGGAGAATCACGAACGAGCATGTCTGGGCCACGACCGTTCCTATGGACGTGCTGATGGTGCTGCTCATTCTGATCAACGGCTGTACCGGGTTTTATCAGGCGTATGTGGCGCATTTTCCGGTATTTGTGACCGTTGGACCGTGGCTGAGGAGCCTTGTCGTCTTCCGGCCTGATGTGGTTCTGATGGAAACGGTGCCGCTGTTCCTGCAAATCCATGTGGTGAGCGCGTTTACGTTGTTCGCGCTGATTCCGTTCAGCAGATTGGTGCACATCTTCAGCGTGCCGGTCACATACGCGCTGCGTCCGTTCCAGATCTATCGGAGGCGGTATGCCGGACTTTAAGAACACTGTCGGCGGGCGTTTTTTGACCATGCTGGAAGCGCAGGCCCCCGCCAACTTCGCAATGGTCATGTCCACGGGCATCGTGTCCGTGGCCCTGCACCTGCTGGATTATCCCATCGGCGCACGTCTGCTGTTTTGGCTCAACGCGGCGCTGTGCGTGGGGCTGGCGATCCTGTACATCATACGGCTGTTCGTGTTTCCGAAACGGTTCGTCCAAGATTTCAGGAGCCACGGCGCAGGGCCGGGCTTCCTGACGGTGGTGGCGGGCATATGCATTCTGGGCAACCAGTTTGTGCTGCTCGGCAAAGATCCGGCTATGGGCGAGGCGCTGTTCTGGATAGGGAGCGTCCTGTGGATCGTGATTTTGTGGGGCGTGTTCTACTTCGTGTTCTCCGACGAACCCAAGCCGCTGCTGGAAAAAGGCATTAACGGCGCGTGGCTGGTCGCCACCGTGAGCACGCAGGCCATTGTGATCCTCGGCTGTATCCTTATCGATCATATGCCGTGGGACAAGGAAATCGCCTTCTTTGCGTTCACGGCGCTGTTTCTGCTTGGATTCATGTTGTACTTGTTCGTGATCACGATGATTTTTTACCGGTTTGCGTTCAAGGAGCTGGAACCGGCGCAGCTCAGCCCGACCTACTGGATCAACGCCGGGGCCGTGGCGATTACGACGCTGGCGGGCGCGGAACTGTTGTCGCATCCGGGCGCATCGCCGCTGTTGATGGAGTTTTTCCCGTTCATCAAAGGGCTGACGCTCATGGCGTGGGCCACGGCGACCTTCTGGATCCCGATGCTTTTTCTGCTCGGGTTCTGGCGGCACAGCGTGAAGCAATACCCGGCGGCCTACACCCCGGAATACTGGGGCATGGTGTTCCCATTGGGGATGTACACCGCATGTACGGCCATGCTGGCGAAGTCTCTGAATCTGGAATTCCTGTTGCCGTTGCCGGAAGTCTTCGTGTACGTGGCGCTGGGGGCGTGGACGGTGGTTTTCTGTGGTATGGTCATCACAAGGCTGGTAATGCTCCTGAGGGGGGATTGCCCGACGGCATAGCCCCAATGGGGAGGCGCCGAACGAGGCGGTGGTCCTCCCTTTTCCATAAAAAAGAATGTTAATTAGGAATTTCAACATGTAACATTAATGTTGCACCAAAACATGTGGTGCAGACGGCAAAGTGTGTCTTCCCGAGATTACTGTTCCACGGAATTTCATATGTTGAATCACCAAA
>ENA-ORTP01003112-ORTP01003112.1-human-gut-metagenome-genome-assembly--contig:-NODE-3112-length-12098-cov-2.597941_pt1 | contig 12098 bp, 7 predicted proteins | sample MGYA00241913_ERZ509190 | MGnify/ENA primary metagenome ERZ509190 (study PRJEB26280, sample SAMEA2338839) | human gut metagenome | biome: human gut; feature: human-associated habitat; material: faeces...
TCATCATCATCTTTTTCGCGGAATTCCTGCCCAAGTCGGTCTTCCGCAACAATCCGAACTTCTATTACCGCGCGCTGGCGCCGGTGATCTATTTTTTCTACATCGTCCTCTATCCGGTGGCGCGTTTCACGACGCTGCTTTCCCACGGCATTCTGCACCTTCTGGGCCGCCGCGTCGAGGAGCGGAACATCACTCCGAGTTTCGACCGCGAGGACCTCGCGGCGCTGCTCGACTCGAACAGCCCGGAGCAGCATTCGGAACCGGACAACGAGCTGAAACTCTTCCAGAACGCGCTGGATTTCGCCGACCTGCGCGTCAGGGACTGCATGGTTCCGCGTGTGGACGTCGAGGCCGTGGACATCGACGACACCTCGATCGAACAGCTCACGGCGCGTTTCGTCGACTCGAAATATTCGCGTATCTTCGTCTGGCGCAAGTCGATCGACAACATCGTGGGCTACGTCAATTCGAAAAGCCTTTTCACGCGGCCCCGGCAGATCGCCGACGTGATGATGGAGGTCAATTTCGTGCCCGAGACCATGCCGCTGCAGCTGATGTTGCAGAATTTCATCAAGCACCGCAGCAACATCGCCGTGGTGATCGACGAGTTCGGCGGGACGGCGGGCGTCATTTCGCTCGAGGACGTGCTCGAACAGATTTTCGGCGAGATCGAGGACGAACACGACATACCCGATCTTACCGAAAAGCAGGTCGGCCAGGACGAGTATGTCCTCTCCTGCCGGCTGGAGGTGAAATACCTCAATGAAAAATACGGGCTGGGGATCGAAGAAAGCAAGGAATACGATACGCTGGCGGGCTTCATCATCTTCAATTACGACGGGATCCCGACCGCTGGGGAAACGGTTTTCATCGGCGGCCTGCAGTTGCGCATACTGCGTACGACGCGTTCGCGTATCGAGCTGGCGAGGGTCAAGAAATTGTAGGAATTTTTATATTATAATAAAGGCCTTTTCCGAATAAATTTTACTACCTTTGACTGCTAATTCGAAACAAACGAATAATTAACGATTTATATGGCAAGTTTAAACACTCTTCGCACCAAGTTCGGCATCGTGCTGTCGATTGTCATCGCAGGCGCCCTCTTGGCTTTCATTCTCTCCCTGAAGACCGAAATGGGCTTCTCGGGTAACGACCCCCGGGTCGGTGTCATCAACGGTAAAAAAATCAACTATTCGGAGTACTACAACCAGTACGAGCAGATCAAGGCGCAGAGCGGCGCCCAGGAAAGCGACGAACAGCAGTCCGCCATGCTCGCCAATGCTGCATGGCAGGCCCTGATCGGCAAGTATGTGCTGGAACCCGGTTTCGACAAGATGGGGCTGCGCGTTACGGAGCCCGAGCGTCTGTCGATGGTCAGCGGCCAGCATCCGTCGCAGGCGTTCTACAACGCCTTCGCCGATCCCCGCACGGGTGAGTACAACGTGGCTGCCGTCGGACAGTTCCTCGCGCAGGCCGAAACGAATGCGCAGGCACAGCAGGCGTGGGCGCAGCTCAACGAGCAGGCCCGCATGGAGCGTGAGATCGCCAAGTACCTCGGCCTGATCAAGGGCGGTGTATATGTCAATGCACTCGAAGTCGCGAACGGTGTGAATGCGGCCAACAATACCTATTCCGGGAAATGGGCCGGCAAGAAATATTCGGCTGTCCCCGATTCGCTGATCCAGGTGAAGTCCGGCGACATCAAGGCATACTACAACAGCCATAAGGATATGTTCAAGCAGACTCCCTCGCGTACGCTGTCGTATGTCGTGTTCGAGGTTACCCCCACGGACGACGATATGCTCGCTCTCGAAAAGAGCGTTGCCGAGGTGGGCGCACAGTTCGCCGCTACGGAGGAGCTGAAGTCGTTCGTACGTGCCAACCGCAACGGCAAGATCGCCGATACCTATGTTTCGGCGGCTCAGCTTTCGGAGGACGAGGCCAAGGCACTGCTGGCGGGTGAGACTTACGGCCCCGTGCTGAAGAACAACCAGTGGACGATGGCCCGTGTGCTGGATTCGAAAATGGTGCCCGATACGCTGGGAATCCGCCATATCGTGCTGCCCTATACGCAGGAGGCGCTGGCCGACAGCCTGCTGACGGTAATCAAGGGCGGTGCCGATTTCGCACAGCTCGCCTCGCAATATTCGGTATACGAAGCTACGGCAGCCAACGGCGGCGAAGTGGGCGTGGTGCCCTTCTCGGCTTTCACGGGCGAATTCGTTGCCGCGCTGGCCAATGCCAAGCGGGGGGACGTGGTGAAGGTCGCTTCGGGCGATGCCATCCAGCTGATGCAGGTGTACCGTGCCAACAAACCTTCGAAGCACATGCAGGTGGCGACGATCACCTATCCCGTCGAGGCTTCGGCTGCGACGCGCCGCAATGCCCACAACCTGGCCGGCACTTTCTCGGTGAATGCCAAGGGCTCGGTCGAGGCGTTCAACAACGCCGCTTCGGAAGCTGCCGTTACTCCCCGTGTCGCCTCGCTGGCGCAGGGCGAGCGTACGATCCGCGGCCTGGAGGATTCGCGTGAGGTTGCCCGCTGGGCTTACGGTGCCAAGACGGGCGATCTTTCGGAAATCTTCACCGTCGGCAACGACTATGTGGTCGCTACGCTGACCGAGATCGATGACAATGAGTATACCCCGGTCGATAAGGTGGCTGCGCAGGTTCGCGCCCAGGTTCTCCGGGACAAGAAATACGATTATATCACCAAGCAGATCGCCGGTACGACGCTCGACGAGCAGGCTGCCAGCCTCGGTTCCGAGGTCGCCGATTTCGACGGCGTGACTTTCGGTGCCTTCTACGTGAACGGCCCGGGCGTCGAGCCCCGTCTGGTAGGCGCCATCGCTTCGACGACCGAGAAAGGCGTCCTTTCGGCTCCGGTGAAGGGCATGTCGGGGGTTTATGTCTTCCAGGTGGATGACATCCAGACTTCGGACAAGCAGACTGCCGAGGGCGAGAAGGTGCGTGCGCAGGCCATGGCCGAGAGCATGGCACAGCAATTCTCGGTGCAGGCCATCCAGCAGATGGCCAACATCCAGGATCTGCGCGGCGAATATTTCTAAGTCTCGGATAAAAAATCGAATACAGTTTTCGAACGCCGGAATATTCCGGCGTTCTTTTTGTTATTTTTGCGTATATTTAAAAGTCGTATCAAAACATATCGCATACTATTATGAATAATTTTGTTTATCACAATCCGACGAAACTTGTTTTCGGTAAGGGGCAGATCGCCCAGCTCGCAAAGCTGATTCCTGCCGGCAAGAAGATTATGATTACCTTCGGCGGCGGCAGCGTGCGCCGTAACGGCATTTACGACCAGGTCGTCAAGGCCCTCGAAGGCCGTGACTGGGTCGAATTCTGGGGCATCGAGCCCAATCCGTCGGTCGAGACCGTCCGCGAGGCCATCGCATTGGGGCGTGAGCACGGCTCGGAGTTCCTGCTTGCCGTGGGCGGCGGGTCGGTCATCGACGGTACGAAGCTGATCGCTGCAGGGCTGCTTTATGACGGTGACCCGTGGGAGATCGTCCTGAAAGGGCAGGCGGATAAAACCGTTCCCCTCGGGACGGTGCTCACGATGTCGGCGACGGGATCGGAAATGAACAACGGCTCGGTGATCTCGTGCCATGAAACGAAGGAGAAATTCCCGTTCAACGGCGACTACCCGCTCTTTTCGATCCTCGATCCCGAGGCCTTGTTCTCACTGCCGCAGAAGCAGATCGCCTACGGCTTGGCCGACACCTACGTGCATGTGCTGGAGCAATATATGACTACGCCCGGGCAGTCGCGCCTGATGGATCGTTGGGCCGAAGGCATTCTGCATACCGTGATCGAGATCGCACCCCGGATCCGTGAGAACCAGCACGATTATGCCGTGATGTCGGAGTATATGCTTGCGGCAACCCTGGCACTGAACGACATGATCCGTATGGGAGTGGCGCAGGACTGGGCGACGCATATGATCGGGCATGAGCTGACCGCACTGCACGGGCTGACGCACGGTGCGACGCTCGCCATTGTCATCAACGGTACGTTGCGCGTGCTGCGCGGACAGAAGCGCGGCAAACTCCTGCAATACGGCGAACGGATATGGGGTATCACCGATGGTTCCGACGAGGAGCGTATCGAGCGGACGATTGCAGCCAACGAGGAGTTCTTCCGTTCCCTGGGGCTTTCGACGCATCTTTCGCAGGAGGGCATCGGCGAGACTACGATCGCCGAAATCGAACGCCGCTTCAATGCTGCGGGCAGCAGGTTCGGCGAGGCGCGCAATGTCGACGGGGCGATGGCGCGCAGGATTCTGGAAGCCTGCCTGTAGCTTGTCCCCGAGACCATCTGTATCCATGAAAAAACCCCCGCCGAGACGTCTCGGCGGGGATTACCGTATCAGGCCGAACCGTTATTCGGCGAGCAGGATTTCCAGAATCTTGATGGCGGCCGTGGCGATCGGGGTGCCGGGGCCGAAGATGGCGGCGGCGCCGTCGCGGTACAGTTCGTCGTAATCCTGGTGGGGGATTACGCCGCCGACAATCACGATGATGTCCTCGCGGCCGAGCTTCTTGAGCTCTGCGATGATCTGCGGCACGAGGGTCAGGTGGCCTGCGGCGAGCGACGAAACGCCCACTACATGCACGTCGTTCTCGACAGCCTGTTTTGCGGCCTCCTCCGGGGTCTGGAACAGCGGCCCCATGTCGACGTCGAAACCGATGTCGGCATAACCCGTGGCTACTACCTTGGCACCGCGGTCGTGGCCGTCCTGGCCGAGCTTCGCGATCATGACACGCGGCTGGCGGCCTTCCTTCTTGGCGAATTCGGCGCACAGCTCCTTGGCACGCTCGAACTGTTTGTCGTTTTTCACTTCTGAACTATATACTCCTGATATTGAACGTATGACGGCTTTGTAACGGCCTACCACCACTTCGCAGGCGTCGGAAATCTCGCCCAGCGAAGCGCGTACCTTGGCGGCTTCGACGGCCAGCTCCAGCAAGTTGCCCTGCTTGGTCTTCACGCACTCGGTGATCGCTGCGAGGGCCTTCTTCACGGCGGCCTCGTCGCGCGAAGCGCGCAGCTCCTGCAGACGCTTGATCTGGCTCTCGCGCACGGCGGTGTTGTCTACGGCCAGGATGTCGATCGGGGCCTCTTTCTCCAGGCGGTATTCGTTGATGCCGATGATCTTCTCCTCGCCGGAGTCGATGCGTGCCTGCTTGCGGGCCGCAGCCTCCTCGATGCGCATCTTCGGAATACCGGTCTCGATAGCCTTGGCCATACCGCCCAGTTTCTCGACTTCCTGGATACGCTCCCATGCCTTGTGGGCGATCTCGTTGGTGAGCGACTCCACGTAGTAGGAGCCTGCCCACGGGTCGACCTCGCGGCAGATATTGGTTTCCTCCTGGATGTAGATCTGCGTATTACGGGCGATACGTGCCGAGAAGTCGGTCGGCAGGGCGATGGCCTCGTCCAAAGCGTTGGTGTGCAGCGACTGGGTGTGTCCCAGGGCGGCGCCCATGGCCTCGATGGCGGTACGTGCCACGTTGTTGAACGGATCCTGCTCCGTGAGCGACCAGCCCGAGGTCTGCGAGTGGGTACGCAGCGCCAGCGACTTGGGGTTCTTGGGCTCGAACTGCTTGACGATCTTGGCCCACAGCATACGTGCCGCGCGCATCTTGGCGATCTCCATGAAGTGGTTCATGCCGATTGCCCAGAAGAACGACAGGCGGGGGGCGAAGGCGTCCACCGACATGCCTGCGTTGATACCTGCGCGCAGGTACTCCAGTCCGTCGGCCAGCGTGTAGGCCAGCTCGATGTCGGCCGTGGCGCCTGCCTCCTGCATGTGGTACCCCGAGATCGAGATCGAGTTGAACTTGGGCATGTTCTTCGAGGTGTACTCGAAGATGTCGGCAATGATGCGCATCGAGAACTCGGGAGGATAAATATAGGTGTTACGCACCATGAACTCCTTAAGGATGTCGTTCTGGATCGTACCGGCCAGCTGGTCGAGTGTGCAGCCCTGCTCCAGACCCGTCACGATGTAGAATGCCAGGATGGGCAGCACGGCGCCGTTCATGGTCATCGACACCGACATCTTGTCGAGCGGAATGCCGTTGAACAGTACCTTCATGTCCTCGACCGAGCAGATCGACACGCCGGCCTTGCCCACGTCACCCACCACGCGTCGTAACCGCGGTGCGTTGCCAGGTCGAAGGCCACCGACAGACCTTTCTGTCCGGCGGCGAGGTTGCGGCGGTAGAATGCGTTGGACTCCTCGGCGGTCGAGAAACCCGCATACTGGCGGATCGTCCACGGGCGCATCACGTACATCGTCGAGTAGGGGCCGCGCAGGAACGGGGCGATACCTGCCGCATAGTTCAGGTGCTCCATGCCTTCGAGGTCTTGGGCCGTATAGGCGCCCTTGACGGGAATACCCTCGGCCGTCAGCCACGGCTCGACCTGTCCGCAGCCTTTCGAGGCGCAGCAACTTTTCTGCTGGCCTGCGTCGTATGTCAGTTCTGAAAATTTAGCTCTCATGATTAGATTCCCATCTCTTTAAGGTAGAACTTAAGTGTTTCCAAGACGTTGGACTTCACGTTTATGAAATTCGTGATGCCCTGCGCTTCCAGTTCGGGTGCGCAGGCCGGTGCCCCGGCAACCACCAGGATCGCCTTGCCGCCGAGCAGCTCCTTGACTTTCGGGGCTGCCTCCGCATAGTCGTCGTCGCTTGCGCAGACCACGACGATCTGCGCCTTGGATTCGAGTGCGGCCTTCGCGCCCTCTTCGATCGACTTGAAATAAGTGTTGTCGATCACCTTGATGCCGGCGCATGCGAAGAAATTGCACGAGAACTGCGAGCGGGCGCGGGCCATGCCCAGGTTGCCGCACGTCAGCATGAATGCCTTGGGCTCCTTGCCGCTGCGATCCACCTGCAGGCGCATCTCTTCGAACGCCATGGCACCGCGGTAGGGGACGAGTACATTGCCCTCGGCCTGCTTGCGCGTAACGGACTCGGCGGTGATCTCCTTGCCGGCGACCTCCGTAAAGTTGGGATACTGGTTGGCGCCGAGCAGTATCTGGCGGCGCGTTGCGATGTTCTTGTCCTTGGCTGCGGCCGACGCTTTGATACGCTCGACGATCAGGCCGGCCTTGTAAGCCTCGGTGTAGCCTCCCTTCTGCTCGATTTCGAGGAAAAGCTTCCAGGCTTCGGCTGCGATCGACTGCGTGAGGTTCTCGACATAGTACGAGCCTCCTGCCGGGTCGACGACCTGGTCGAAATGCGACTCGTTCTTGAGCAGCAGCTCGACGTTGCGGGCGATGCGCTTCGAGAACTCGGTCGGGTTTTCGAACGAGGTGTCGAACGGCGTTACTTCCAGCGAATGTACGCCGGCGATCGTGGCCGACATGGCCTCGGTCGTGCCGCGAAGCATGTTCACATAGGGGTCGTAGACGGTCTGGTTCCACCGCGAGGTCTCGGCGTGGATGTGCATCTTGCAGGCGCAGTTCTTCGCCGGGCCGTAGCCCTTGACGATGTTGGCCCACAGCATACGTGCCGCGCGGAATTTGGCGATCTCCATGAAATAGTTGGAGCTTACCGAGAACGAGAAGCGCAGTTTGCGTGCGGCCTGGTCGACGTCCAGCCCTGCGTCCATCAGGCGTACGAGGTAGTCGTGGCCTGCCGAAAGGGTGAATGCCAGCTCCTCGACGATGGTCGAACCCGAGTTGCCGAACGTTTGCCCCGCAACGGTTACGATGCGCACGTGCTTGTACTCCTTGGTCTTGTGGATCAGCTCGACGATGCGGGCGATGCACTTTTCACCGTTGGGCGAGCAGAAATCGCCTTTCGACGAAAGCCCTTTTACCAGCGGGTCGATGCAGAATGCGATGCGGACATCCTCCTTGGCGATGCCCTCCTTTTCGACTTTGGCCAGGACGAGCTCGGCGACATGGGCCGTCTTCTCTCCGCAGAAGGTGATTTCGACAGCCTCAATACAGATGTCCTTGAGCAGCGTGTCGAGGTCTGCGGCTGAGAAATCCGCCGACGCGATGCAGAAGCCGAGCGAGTCGACGCCTGCGTTGAGGATTTTCAGTGCCTCGGCGTTTGCCTCCTTGGGGCATACGACGCTCACGGTCTGGTGTACGCGCCAGCGGTTGTGCGCGTGCGTACCGCGTACGTAAGGGAACTCGCCTGCCTGCGAGCCCAGGAACTTGATGCCCTCGAGGTTCTCGGCGCGGTAGTAGGGCCGGACGTTGAAACCTTCGCCCGTTTTCCATACCAGCTTGCGCTCGTAATCAGCACCTTTCAGGTCGGCCGTAATCACCTCCTCCCACTTCTCGGTCGGAACCGGCGGGAATTCGGTGAACAGCTTTTCACTTTTGGTATTTGCCATAACTATTTAGAGATTAGTATAAGTGTAGTTTCAAAATTGCACGTAAAGGTACAAAATTATTAGTGATTGAAACAAGAAATTGTTAATAAAATAACACTATATAATTTCTTTTTATAATATAGGTGATTTCGTTTGCTTTCGGCAACCGCCGGAAGAAGTTTTTTAGTTGTGGTGAAATAGTTTAATATTGTTCTTAATAGCCATGATAATTACGAAAAACTAAAAATGTGAAAATTCGGGGATATGACGAAAATTTAAGGGTGTTTTTCGGAAAATTGCATTGAAATTCGGCGTTTTTATGGAAAAATGCATGTGATTTTTCGGAAAATGCTGAAAAAATAGGGCGTTTTTCGAAAAAATGCCGATTTTGTGAAAACAACGTAACTGAAAAAATATTACATTTGCAAGCGAGATCGATACATACGGCGGCAGGGGTGAAGCCGCGGGTTAGTCAGGTTGGGCGGAGTATGCCGCGAGGCAGTTGCCCTCCGGAATTTTAGGTTAGGTTTTAGTTCAGCAATTATTCGGCTTCCGCCCCTGCGCGTATGTTTTTAATGGAATGCTAATCCAATTCAATTACATCTATGTCATCATTGCTCAGATTCAAGATGGTCGATGCGGCCATAAACCACACCGCCGTCGAGGTGAAGGCTCCCGAAGGACGTCCTTCGGACTATTTCGGGAAACGGGTATTCGGGCGCGCAGCCATGCGCAAGTATTTGAACAAGGCTACTTACGACGCCCTTGTCGATACGATGGAGAACGGTACGCCCCTCACGCGGGAGGTTGCCGACGGTATTGCGGCAGGCATGCGCCAGTGGGCGCTGGAGCACGGTGCCGACCACTATACCCATTGGTTCCAGCCCCTGACGGGAGGTACGGCCGAGAAGCACGATGCGTTTGCCGACCCGGACGGCTTGGGCGGGGTTCTGGAGGAGTTCTCCGGCAAACTGCTCGTCCAGCAGGAGCCCGATGCGTCGTCGTTCCCCAACGGAGGCATCCGCAATACGTTCGAGGCTCGCGGTTATTCGGCCTGGGATCCGACCTCGCCGGCCTTCATCGTCGACACGACGCTCTGTATCCCGACCGTCTTCATCGCCTATACGGGCGAGGCGCTCGATTACAAGGTGCCGCTGCTGCGCTCGATCTCGGCGGTGAACAAGGCCGCGACCGAGGTGTGCCACTATTTCGACAAAAACGTGCAGCGGGTCATCTCGTATCTGGGCTGGGAGCAGGAGTATTTCCTCGTGGACGAAAGCCTCTGGGCCGTACGTCCCGACCTGATGCTCACCGGGCGTACGCTGATGGGGCATGAATCGGCCAAGAACCAGCAGTTGGAAGACCACTATTTCGGTGCGATCCCGACCCGTGTGATGGCCTTCATGAAAGACCTCGAATACGAATGCCTGAAACTGGGCATTCCAGTCAAAACCCGTCATAACGAGGTGGCCCCGAATCAATTCGAATGTGCCCCTATTTTTGAAGAGGCGAATCTGGCTGTCGATCATAATCAGTTGTTGATGTCCACCATGAAAAAAGTGGCCCGTCGTCATAATTTTCGGGTGCTGTTGCACGAGAAACCCTACAAGGGGGTGAACGGTTCGGGAAAACACAATAACTGGTCGTTGTTGACGAACACGGGAGTGAACCTATTGTCACCGGGTAAGAACCCGAAATCGAACATGCAGTTCTTGATCTTTCTGGTATCGACAATCAAGGCCGTGTATGAACATGGTGATTTGCTGAAAGCATCGATCGTGTCGCAAGGAAACGAGGCCCGGCTGGGAGGAGACGAGGCGCCACCGGTGATTATGTCCGTGTTCTTGGGGAATTACTTGTCGGGAATGCTCGACGAGTTGGTGGAGAAGGTGAGCGACCGAAAGATGAGTCCGGACGAGAAGACCGAGTTGAAATTGAACGTGGGTAAAATTCCGGAGATCATGTTGGATAACACGGACCGTAACCGTACGTCGCCTTTCGCGTTCACCGGGAATCGTTTTGAATTTCGTGCGGTGGGGTCGTCAGCCAATTGCGGGGGACCGATGATTGCGTTGAATGCCGCTGTTGCCGAGCAGTTGATTGCTTTTAAAAGGGAAACGGATGCTTTAATCGAGAAAGGCGTTAAGAAAGACGAGGCAATTTTCCAGATATTGCGTAAATACATCATCGAGTCCAAACCCGTACGTTTCGAGGGGAACGGTTACAGCAAGGAATGGAGGGAAGAAGCCGCCCGTCGGGGATTGTCCACGGTGGTGGATTGTATCCCGGCTTTAAAGGCTTATTGCTCGGAGAAGGCCAAGCGGTTGTTCGTGGACAACGGGATATTGAGTGAACGGGAGCTGGAAGCGCGTTTCGAGATCAAGAATGAAATTTATTTGAAGAAATTGCAGATAGAATCTCGTGTATTGGGAGATCTCGTCTTGAATCATATTATCCCGACCGCGATTACTTACCAGAATACTCTGTTGACGAACGTGACGGCGCTGAAGAATATCTTGCCGGATTATGAATCCGTGGCTGACGTGCAAATCGAGGCCATCCGCACGATTTCCTATCATATCCGGGAGATCCAGACGATGGTGTCTGATATGACGGAAGCTCGCAAACAAGCCAACGCGATTGCCGACGAAGTGGCACGGGCCGAGGAATACACGGAAAAAGTCCGTCCTTATCTGGAGAAGATCCGTTATCACGTGGATAAGCTGGAATTGCTCGTGGACGACGAGATCTGGCCGTTGCCGAAATACCGGGAACTGTTGTTCTCCCGGTAGATTTTATACTTGGGTGTACTCGCTTGGTGAAAATCGGGCGAGTTCGCTATCTCCAAAAAATAAATAAAGATGTAGTGGTGTCCCTTCCGGTTGGTCCCCGGAGGGGATTTCTATGGTTACACTTTCGTCGCCCCTGCGAGCGGATATGTCACGAAGTAGACAGGGTGAACGTCGTAGCGTGTCGTAGAAATATCCCACGAACACTTGATCCGAGGCGCTTGCTTTCGGGCAATCGATACCGTTTTCCCAGTTCAAGGTGACCGTCCACCCGTTGCGTTCCGTGTCGGTGATGACGGGGGCTTCTAGTGTTCCCATGGAAAAACGGAAAGTTTTGAATGCCCATACTCCTTTGCCTGGGAGTAGGCACCCTCCGTTGGTTGAATGGAATAAAGAGTCGCTCTTGGAAACCCCTCTCTCCCGGGCCGCGATTCGCCATATTAGTAAGTCCCCGATAGCCCGTTTGTAAATTTTCCACATTTTGCGGGCTTCCGTGAATCGGTCCGTGGTTTGCTTCTCTCCCTCTGTTCTGGATTTTCTGGGTCCCCGGGTGGATTTGCATTTCCGGACTTTCCCTCCGTACAAAAAATAAGTATACCCGTCGGCTTTAACCGGTCCGTTTGCAAGTATGGCTAAAAATAGAGGAGAGGTTATGTCCATGTCAATACTGATTTAAAAATGAATAATTGATGAATACCGGTACAATAGTAGTAATAATATTTTGAATAAACAATACCTATACTTTATGAACCTTATTATATATAAGGTTCATATAAGGTTTCTATAAGGTATCTATAAGGTTCATGACGGTATTGATGTGCTATTCATCCATTAATCAACATGAAATCAGAATAGACTTCCTATACAAAACTCACTTACTTTCTCCCCTCATTCATCCCTTGCCCAAACACACAAAATGAAACCATCTTGAAATATATAATTGAGGTTT
>ENA-ORTP01003129-ORTP01003129.1-human-gut-metagenome-genome-assembly--contig:-NODE-3129-length-12043-cov-15.205622_pt1 | contig 12043 bp, 6 predicted proteins | sample MGYA00241913_ERZ509190 | MGnify/ENA primary metagenome ERZ509190 (study PRJEB26280, sample SAMEA2338839) | human gut metagenome | biome: human gut; feature: human-associated habitat; material: faeces...
TTCAGCCCATGGTCAAACCTGAAAAAGGCTACTGTTAAATAATCCATTTGGGTAATTAATACAGATTCCTAAAAAGAAGGCTCCGGTCATTGCGACCGGAGTCGTTCTTTTTATATGCTTTTTTCCACACTCCCAGACAATTACATGATATAATCAACATACAGAACCATCACTTAAAATATCTCTATATGAAAGGAAGTCATGTATGAAGAAAAGGAAATCATGTTTTATCTGGCTCTTGTGTATTCTTCTCTTAGTCACAGCTTTGCCTGCTGTAGATTTTACAGATGTCCAGGCAGCATCTGTCAGCAGTACTTTCACCGGATGGAAAACCTACGGTGGAAAAAAATACTATTATAAGAATGGCAAAAAGCTGACAGATCTGCACAAAATCGGCAAGTATTATTACTGTTTTGCCGCAGACGGTACTATGCTTACAGGGTGGCACCGTATTCATAATCGTTTCAGGTATTTTGGCAAACAGACCGGAAGAATGCGTATCAATCAGACTGTAAATGGACGAAAGATCAACAGTAAAGGGGTCTGGACTCCTGTTGTTGTACTGGATCCGGGGCATTCTGCTGTCGTTGCCGGTGGTTATGAACCTCTTGGGCCTGGTTCCAGCCAGCTGAAAGAGAAAGATACGTCCGGAACCCAGGGTGTTGCTACAGGTGTGGAGGAATATAAGCTCAATCTGAGCATTGGCCTTCAGCTAAGAACCCTTCTTCAGAAAAGAGGGTTTAAGGTAGTAATGACCAGAACCAACAGTAAAGTAGCTCTCAGCTGTATTGACCGCGCAAAAGTGGCAAATAAGGCAAACGCGGATGCGTATATCCGTATCCACGCCAATGGAAGTGATAATTCCTCTATCAGTGGAGCACTGACTATTTGTACAACCAGAAACAGTCCTTATATTTCATCTATGTACAGAAAAAACAAAGCTCTCTCTGAGGCTGTGCTCAATGCATATGTGTCAGCTACAGGATGCAGAAAAGAATACGTCTGGGAAACAGACTCTATGACCGGAAACAACTGGAGCAAAGTTCCGACAACGATCATTGAAATGGGATATATGAGCAATCCCTCCGAAGACCGCCGTATGCAGCAAAGTTCTTATCAGAAAAAAATGGTACGGGGAATTGCAAATGGAATTGAGAATTACCTGATCAAATAGCCTTGCTTTTGTGTCGTAGACAGTTTATACTGGACTGAATGGGTATAAAAAATAATTTGGAGGATTTTTCAAATGAAAATTGCAGTAACATATGATAATGGAGAGATTTTTCAGCATTTTGGAAAAACAGAGTCTTTTAAAGTTTATGAAGTGGAAGACAACAAAGTAGTTTCCAGTGAAGTAATCGGTTCTAACGGTACAGGACATGGCGCACTTGCAGGTCTGCTGGCTGAGCAGGGTGTAAATGTTCTGATCTGCGGTGGCATCGGCGGTGGTGCTCAGACAGCTCTCACAGAGGCAGGAATTGAATTATGTGCCGGAGCCCAGGGAAATACTGACCAGGCAGTTGAAAGCTATTTAAAAGGCGAATTAGTGTCTTCCGGAGCCAACTGCGACCATCACCATCATGAAGAAGGACATTCCTGCGGCAGTCATGAGGAGGGACACTCCTGTGGAGACAGCTGTGGTGGTGGATGCGGTGGATGTGGCGGATCACAGCCACAGCTTACAGGACGCAATGTAGGAAAAACCTGCCGCACACATTACAGAGGAACTTTCAATGATGGAACACAGTTTGATTCCTCTTACGATCGTGGCGAACCGCTGGAATTCATCTGCGGCGCAGGCCAGATGATCAGAGGATTTGATGCGGCTGTAGCTGACATGGAAGTTGGACAGATTATTGATGTTCACCTTATGCCTGAAGAAGCATATGGTATGGCAGATCCAAACGCTATCTTCACTATGGAAATCGCCCAGCTCCCAGGTTCCGAAGACCTGACAGTTGGCCAGCAGGTATACCTGTCAAACCAGTTCGGTCAGCCATTCCCTGTTAAAGTGACAGCTAAAGATGAGAAAAACATTACATTTGATGCAAACCACGAAATGGCTGGAAAAGAACTTAACTTCAAGATTGAATTAGTAGAAGTGAAATAAGACAAATACTCAGGGCAGCCTCCCGGCAAAAATTTTGCCGATGAGACTGCCCTGTTTTATACTTTATTTACCAAAGTGATAGTGCTTTTTGTAGTTTTATAATTTACGAGTAAAGATTTACTGTTTTTGTGGGCTTACTGTATATTCGCTTGCCGTTTACTGTCTTAAAAGCTTTTACATAATAGTTATAAACCCAGTACATGCCTGTCTGGGAATCATAAGCCTTTGTGTCTTTCCAGGTTGAGACAGAGGACTTCACTGTTTTGGCAGCGGAACCATTGCGGTAAATTACATATCCGGAAGCACCGGCTACTTTTTTCCAGGAAACCTCTGTACCACTGTTACTCATTTTACATGAAACCTTAGATGGAGCCGGGACAGCAGCTTTTCTTGATTTCACCGCTGAAAATTTAGAATATTTGTTTTTTCCACTTGCGTTGGTTCCATAAGCACGGACTTTAAATGAATAGGTTACGCCCGGTACTACAGCTGCATCGAAACTGACAGCTCCTGTTTTCAGGGTTTTTATCCGCTTATAAGAAGACTGGGAATCTGTCTTGCAGTAAATCTGGTATCCTTTGGCACCCGGAACCTTTTTCCAGGTTAAATGTATTTGATCTGCAGATTTCTGGGAAAGTTTCAGCACAGGTTTTGTCAGTGGTGTGTTGTTCTCAGATACCTTTACCGTCACCTGACACTGGACCTGAAAATCTCCGGCAGAAGCAGTAATTACTGCCTGACCATAACCGTTCCCCTGAATGGTTCCATCCTCTGAGACAGACGCAACCCCAGGATTACTGCTTGTCCAGACCACATCTTTTACATCATCAGAGTTAGATGGTGTAAAGGAAGGTGTGAGTTTTTGTGTATTTCCTTCGTCAATTGTCAGATTTGTCTGGTTCAGAGCAATTCCATTAAGTGGAGTTGTCACTACGGGGATTTCATACAGGTATGTGCGGGAACTGTCATAGTTGCCGTTATCATAATTTCCAGATACCCATACAATATTACGTCCCCATAAGATCGGCTGTGAATCCGTCTGGATCGTTACATTCTTGTATAACTTGGATAATTTTACGTTTCCGGACATATCCATAAGGAGATAATGCAGAACGCTCTGGTTGGAGGTTTCCTCTGAGAAAAGGACTGCGTACTGATTATTTCCTACAGGGATGAGCTTTGGTTCTGTCAGAGTTATTTCTGCTCCTGATGGTGAATACTGAGTGAGCCAGATAAATCTGGAAGTCATACTGTTCTTATCTGTAATTATCATAAAGATATTTTTGTTAAGATTTTCATATCCGGTCTGTCCATTCACAGCCAAACCATGGGGAACAGACTTGCCTACTGTGATCAGATTATTTCCTGCCAGAGAAAATCCGGTTACCTCGCATCCGGTATAATTATCACCTGTAGCTCCCATAAAAGGAAAGATATTTACCGCACGATCCTGAGCGATATATCCGCCGGAATATGCGGAGAAGGAGGACAGGATCAGACCTCTGTAATAAGCATCCCCATGATCCAGAAAATACACATGAGAGCCGTCATTTACAACAAACTGATTAAAGGAATGGCTGCAATAAGGCATATCTGAATTAATAAGCGTCATATCCTGAGTGTTAATGACAAAAGTGATATTACTCTGATGATGTATCCCTTCCATCCCATACATTTCCCGTCCTGTGTGTACGATCAGGGTAGAACCGATCTGGGTCATGCGCAGGGAAGCAGCATCAAAAGGAATGTAGATTCCTTCAAACATATTTGTGTATCCGCCGCCAATGTCCGTTGCACCAAGCAGTTTCCAGGCACGGCTGTATTTAAGGATTCGGACAGCAGTTATGCTGTTGTCTTCATTCAGATTTTTCTGTCCTGCTGCAACATAAAAGTTCCCGTCCGGTGCAGCATAGAATCCTCCCCACAATGGAAGCGGAAGCTTTACTGTTGTTACATTGGTAACATTAAGATTGGAATTGCAGGTGGCATCGTATAAAGTCTGATCTTTCCAGGCAACAATGTGAAGATTTCCTGTCTCATCTGTATAATAAGAAGTATATTCAGGATTTGCCCAGTTCCAGCTGTAAGATCCGCTGTTGATTCCCATACCCTGAAGCTGGGAAAGAGCCTTTCTCCGGCCAAAGGAAGATTTTGAGGAATATGTGGAAGTACCAGCTGTTATTCCCTGACCTGCATTTGCAACCAACGTGTCCCCCTCCTGAACAGAAGGCATTTCCTTTTCATCCGAAAAGAAATCATCATCTGTCTGTTCCGAAGTAAACTCATCTTCAGTGTCATTGAACTCTCCATTGTTATCAAGCTCCTCAGGAACAGAAATTACATCTTCGTTTGCCACATTATCCGGGTCAGTAAAAATATCTGTACCATATGCAGGAGCAACATTCATTAGAGCCATAGAAGAAGCCAGTAATAAAGCTAACAATTTCTTTTTCATTTTTCAAATCCTCCTTGGAAATAATGGTGGTTTTGTGTTGGAGTTGCATTGTACCAATCAGTGGTCTGGTACATCGAAAGAATTATTCTTATATAATCAATATAGCACACAACTTTTGCAACGTCTATGACAGATTGTGTTGATTTAGTGCGTGAAATTGCCAGCCAGAAACTGCTCAGCGGATATAAAGAAAGATTAGTGTTTTACCTCGGGAGACCCTACTCATCCTGCTATTATCCAATCCTGTTACTGGATAATCATGCAGCCTAAGGGGGGATTTTCTCCCCTACCCAGTTACATATATCAGTTCATTATAAAATGCTTAAATTTTTGTCTTGACAACTGAACCACTATAGTGCGTATACTATGGAGAAAACGAATGGGATGGTCCACTTTCGTTAAAGGATATGCTGGAAATCCCAGAGAAGATAAAGCAACTGGTATTGGACTATAGGATGAACTTGATTCAGGTGAGAACAAGTGATTCCCTGCGCTTCTGTAATTCAGATGTAAATATAGTATTTGATGTGAGCAGAAGCATTTATGCAAAAAAATTATGAGAAGATCAGGGAAATGTACCAGGATCAGGAGACCTCTGCAAGTCTTGGACTTGTGATAGGTGCAGTCACAGAATCGCAGCAGCTTATTGACCATGCTTTAAGATCAGAACAGGAAGGAGGGCCGATGAGTATGTGTAATGCATTGGAAGAATTAAGACGCGAAGGGGTGCTTGAAGGTCAGCGTGAGGGACGACTTGAGGGAATCCGTGCAACGATAAGAACCTGCAAAAAATTCAACATTAGTGAGGAGGATATAATCAGAAATATCATGGAAGAATTTTCCTTATCACAGGAAAAAGCCTCTGGTTATGTAAAGAAATATTAGTAGATTGTGAATTACTCGGTAACTGAGTTACCAGAGCATCTGAAGATGAAACATACAGAGAACAATTATATAAAGAGTTTAAAATCTAGCCAGTGGTTTCTTTATGCCAGAATCGGAACTGTCAGCTATGTAAAAAATACTGGTAAACCAGTACGGAGAGTCTTTGATCATATTGGTCAAAGGCTCTTTTTTGTACAAAGAAGAACCTCGGTCGAAATGATCTATTTCGATGAGTCTTTAGACTCCAGTGCCGGTAATAGACCCTTATAGGGTCAAAGCAAACCACCGGCTAAGCCGGTGGTTGTGATTTAGGGACTTATTTCACAGACCCTTTCTTTTTAGGAATCTGTGAGTATGTAAATAAATTGTTTATTAACAATACCTGAAAGTTATCGATATGTGTGACTCTTAATAAATTATTTCTTTACATAGATTTCGATTTTTTTAGTTTTGACAGAGCAGGAACCTGTTGTTACCATTTTGTATCCTGCTGGTACCGGAACTTCACTGGCTTTAATAGATGTAGCTTTTTTATCGACAACGATTTCTCCAGTAGCAACAATTTTGTTTGTTTTTGCTAATCTATAAATAACTTTAATTGTTTTTCCTAATTTTTTAACCTCAACAGTTACTGTATTATTTTTGGAAATTTTTAATTTGGAACCAGTTGTTACAATCTGATATCTGTCTGGTGCTGTGATTCTGCTCATATTAACATATTTGGCAGTAGCTACTACAGAAAGTTTCTTACTGCTGACAACTTTACCAGATTCTTTAAAAATAACAGTTACAGATTTTTTATTCTGGTCTACAGTAATATAAACTTTGTTATTTTGGGAAATTTTAATGTCACCAACGATGCCAATTGTATATCCATCTGGTGCTGTTAATTTGCCAGTGTTAATATAAGTAGCATCTTTATCAACAGTCATAGGAGCTGTCTTGATGACATTTCCTTTTCTATCCTGATATACAACAGTAATTCCTTTTGTTGTAACTGCTTTACGAACAGCAGCGTATACATAACCATCATTGATTGCAAGATCGCCAGATAATACCAATTCATAACCTTCTGGTGCTGTAAGTTTGCTGGTATTTACAGATGTAGCATCTTTATCAACAGTGAACTCTACTTCTGCAATCTGTTTTTTTTCTTCTTCAGAATAGTAGTTGATTTTTACAGTTTTAGTAGTAGCTACTTTGCGAACAGCAGCGTATACATAACCATCATTGATTGCAAGATCGCCAGATAATACCAATTCATAACCTTCTGGTGCTGTAAGTTTGCTGGTATTTACAGATGTAGCATCTTTATCAACAGTGAACTCTACTTCTGCAATCTGTTTTTTTTCTTCTTCAGAATAGTAGTTGATTTTTACAGTTTTAGTAGTAGCTACTTTGCGAACAGCAGCGTATACATAACTATCATTGATTGCAAAATCGCCAGATAATACCAATTCATAGCCTTCTGGCGCTGTAAGAGAACTTGCGTTTACAGATGTGGCATCTGCAGGAACTTGCATCGGTTCTTCTTTAACCTGTGCATTTGCCTCTTCATCATAGAAATTAATATATATAGTTTTTTGAGCTGCTACATTAGCACTATCAACATCAGCAGAATCAAAAGCTTCTGGTGAGGCATCAGTTCCATCAGAGAATACGCTGACGTCAGAAGCTGCTACAGGTACAACGCTGGTTCCTGCTACGCAGGCAGCGAGCATTAAAGTCATAATTTTTTTCTACGTTCTTTTAATCCCATATTCTTTTTCTCCTTCATTATCTGGAAAACATATTTCTTTTGCATTGCAAGAATGGGGCATAATCATGAATTATGCCCCGTCTTGCCTGTTGGAATCTTATATAAAATTACCCAAATGGATTATTTTACAGTGATCTTTTTAAGATTGGACCATGGGCTGAATACTTTCCTGCCGTTTTCGGAAGTTCTGTTGAATGCATGCATTCCTACTGTCCAGCTTCCTTTTGGTACATTCTTAAATGTAGCTGTTACTGTACCTTCTTTGAGGTTCAGGATCTTGTGATCGCCATAGTGGTATGGACGAGTCTCGCCGTTTTCTTTCTTGGAGGATGTTCCAAGTACTACGTCGTATCCTGTTGCATTAGCAGCTGCTTTATATGTTACTTTTACAGTTGTTCCGCTTACATTTACGCTTGTGATGATCGGAGCATCCGGTGTGATTGCAGATACAACGAATGGATATGCATTTGACCAGTCGCTGAATACTTTCTTACCGTTTTCATCACGTTTCCAAGCATGGCAGTATGCATAATATGTTTCCTGCTGTACATACTTAAATGTAGTAGATGTACTAACCTGATTCTTGTTTACAGAAGTATAATTTTTATTTGTGATGCAGTCACGATCTGTAGAGATTACATAATCGTAACCAGCAGCACCTTCAGAATCACCGGAAAGGATGACTGTTGCTTGGTTTCCAGTAACATTTACTTTAGTGATCATCGGAGCATCCGGTTTTTCATCTTCTGCTTTTCCGTCTGCAACTACTGTCTTGGATCCTGTGTAGTTTTTGGATGTGCTGTTTGCTTTTACTGTATATGTTCCGTCAGTGTTCTTTTCAGAAGTATATTCTGTAGCCGGAACTGGGAGATATCCATTTAATACAGTTGTAACGCCATCTTTTACAGTTACAGTACAATCGTTGATGTTCTTCTTATCAACGCCCCATGTTAAGTTTGCTCTGGAATAAGCTGTACTGTCAACATCGTCTGTATCGAATGTTGCAACACCAGACTCTGTGTATCCGTTGATACCTTTGATTTCTACGCCGTAGATGTCTCCAACTGTTACATCGATAGGAGTTACAGTATTGCCATCTTTGTCGATTAATCTAAGTGTATAATCTTTGCCTTCAACTAATGTGCTTCCGCCAATCTGAATCAGTACTTCAGGTTTAACCGGAAGACCAGCTGCGTATGTAGCATTTTTAACACTTACATTCTTAGCAACAAATTCAACAGATTTGATTGTAAACGGGATATAAGCAACAACACCATTGATAATTGTTCCGTCAGAAGTAACAATTGTCTTGGTTCCTGCAAATCCTGTTCCTTCTTTAGCTACTGCATAGATATAACCAATGTTTTCTTTTCCTGCAGTTACTTTCTTACCTGTGATATTATCAGCGTATTTAATCTCGAAATCACTTTCTTTTGCAGTTGTCTTTACGCCATCATCAGTAACTTTTCTGATATTGCTTAATAATGCTTTTGCAAAAGTATGCTCATTTCCATCAAATGTGAATGCAGTCTGGCTGTTATGAACTACGCCGTTTACATTTCCATCAGCATCTTTATCTACATCTGCTGTATAAGCGTCTGTTACGTCAAATCCTTTGCTGTCATAAACGTTAAGAGTAGCTTCTACTTTTTCTTTTACGATATTGAAGCTTGCTGTGATGTTAGAACCTGTGAAGTTCTTGTTTCCATCTAATGGTTTCAGAACAACTGTTCCGACTCCGGCTTCAACGTTTTCGCCATAAGAAACGATTTCAAACTGGTTGGATACATCGTTTCCGTTTAATGTTGCTGTAAATTTACGAGGTCTTACCTGTTTTCCAGTGTAATCCTGATCAGCGATGGATACTTTTACATCTGCTGTGTTTGCAGCTGTGATTGTAAATGTTCCAGTTGCTTTTCCTGAATAGAAGTAGTTGTATCCCTGTACAGTGATTGTTCCAGTACCAACATTTACAGCATTGCTGATGCTTACTTCCTCATATTCAGCATCTTTATCGTTAACTTCACCCTTCTTGTAAAGAGCAATAGCACCGTCAAGCACTGCATAAGTAGGCTGGATCTTTCCACCTGTGTAAGTATAAGTAGAAGGTGTTGCAACAACCATAGCGTCTGTTAATTTCTTAGGTACGATTTCTGTCTTACCGCTTGCTGTAACAGTTCTTGTTTTGCCGTTTGTTGTTTTTAAAATATAGTTTGTGTTTGTAACAGTAACTTCTGTAATGATGTTGTTAAACAAGCCATTAGCGATATCTTTGTTTTCATATTCATATTTAACTGTGAAATCGCTGTCTGTGAGAGTTTTTTCTACTTTTTTGCCTGTTTCGTCTTTTGCTACAACTGTTACAGGAAGTTTATATTCGCCTGCTTCTGTAAGTGCTTTATTAATAGAAACATCATCCGGTACAGTTACATAATCAGCTTCAACTACCAGTGGTTTGATTAAGAACGGAATAGATACTGTCTGATCTTTGTATGTTCCGCTTGTAATCTTGATGTTAACGTAAGCGTTTGCTACTGGATTGTAATTTCCGTCATATACAGTTGTTGCATTTACGTTGTTTGTATATCCTGTGATTTCGTATCCGTCTGTTCCAAGATCTTCTGTCTTAGGAACACCAGTAGCGTTATAATACTGAATAACTAAATCGCCTAAATCGCTCTTGGAAGGTTTGATCTCATCGCCTGTATAAGGTGTTGTATACTGTGTTTTTGCAGATACAGCATTTAATGCAGCTGCAGTAGCAACAACAGTAAATGTCTGCTCACCTGTGCAGTTTCCACCGTCTTTTGCACGTACTGTAACAGTATATGTACTTCCGTTTTTAAATTCTGTAGCGTCTGTACCATCAGCGTTCTTTACGATGAGTGTATATTCTTTGTTGGAGTTTTTAATTGCAGAAAGGTCTGAGCCTTCTACACCTGTAAATGCCAGATAATTAGCTAAATCTTTTACAGCAATGCTTGTTGGAATCTGTCCGCTTAAAGTTTTCACTGAAATTTTTGTTCCTGCTGTAGAGAGATCACGTTTTGCAACGTTAACAGTTTCATTTGTTGTATAATACTCATCTGCATCAGTGAAGTTCTTTAATTTTGTTTTGTCAACATATACAACAACGGGGTAATCACCTACTTTTGTATATTCAACCTGAGCAGTTGTAACTGCAGCAGATAAATCAGCACCGCTTAATTTTCCATCAGCGCCTTTATTACTGGAAGCAGATTCTTTTAATGTAATGTTATCTTTGGAAATCTTAATAGCCTTACCTGTATACTGATAGGACTGTCCTTTTGTTGCTGTTGCAAGGATATCTCCTTTTGCATATGCTTTTGCTGTAACCTTACCGATTACAAGTTCAGCACTGCCTGTGTAAGCAGAGTCTTCTTTTGCTGTTACAGTAAGTTTGAATTCTTCTTTATTATTAGTTGCATTAGTTACAGATGTTTCATAAGCATCAGCAGCTACATTTGCTTTTTCAGAATCCAGAACAGTAAGTGCAACGCCGTCAGCTTCAGTAATAGTCTGAGCAAAACCGTTGTATGCTTTTGTTGTGGTTGCAGGTGTAGCAGTCACAGAATTTAAAGATCTCTTTTCTACAGCTACAGAAATACCTGTGTTAATGTCATAAAGAGTCTGCTGATTGCTGTCTACATCGTAAACATAAAGGGTTAATGTTTTTCCAGCCATGTCAGCTGTTGTATTTAAACTCATATCAGCTGCATCGTCTACTTTTCCGTTAGAAGATGCATATGCAATACCTTTTTCGTCAACCCAACGATACTGCCATCCACCTTCTACTTCTGATCCGTCAGTTTTAGTTACAGTACCACTGATAACAGATGCTCCTCCCCAAACAACTTTTTTGCTGTTTGCAGATAAGTTAAGAGTAATATCAGCTTCATTTACCATTACAGATGCTGGAGCTGCGTCTTCTGTATCGTCAACAACAGGAGCTTCTGCAGCGAACGCATCTGCTTCAGTAGCTACGGAAGCGTCAGTACCATCGCTGAACTCAGCAGCCCATACCGGCACATTAGAAGTAGCAAGCATTGCAACAACAAGTGACATACTTAATGTCTTTTTTGCCATGCCCTTCTTTGTGTTTTTAATCTTTGTCATGATTATAGTTCCCCTTTCCTTAATATAACTATTTCTTTTTGGGTAAAGATTCCTAGACATAATCTGTCTGTTATGGTTAATAATAGTGCTTTCACCACTTTTTGTCAAGGGTAATGCTCAAGAATTTTACGATTTTTTTAAATTTCATACACTTCAAAAGCATTTATTTTCCTTGATTTTTCATGCTAAAAATCTATAATTTGTTACAAATGTGGTGAGTTGTTCGTTCTAATCACAAGATGATGTATCAACCCCTGTATGGTCAAATGGCAGAGAACCCTCTATAATTCTCTGCCATTTTCTCATTTTATAACTGTTGTTCTTTTTTTATTCTTTCAACCTGCTCAATCGGCATCTGTGTATCTGCAGCGATTTCTTCCAATGTACTTTTGCCTCTTTTCAGCATACAGATTACTATTTTTTCTTTCGTCTCTGTTTTCACTTCTTCTTTCACTTCCGCTTTCACTTCTTCTTTCACGTCTTGCCTTATTTCATTTATCAGCTTATCTGTTTTCAGCTCTAATACTTCTCCGCCCATGGCTCGGTCAACTCCCTTCTTTGTTTTTTCTGAATCTGAGAAAATGTAGTCTGCAATTTTTATGATTACTTCCACAAGGTAACGATGCAGTGCTTCTTTTCCGTTGTGAATTAAAAACTTTATCCTCACACGACTGAAGTCGCGTGCTTCCAGACGCTT
>ENA-ORTP01003136-ORTP01003136.1-human-gut-metagenome-genome-assembly--contig:-NODE-3136-length-12025-cov-9.276859_pt1 | contig 12025 bp, 13 predicted proteins | sample MGYA00241913_ERZ509190 | MGnify/ENA primary metagenome ERZ509190 (study PRJEB26280, sample SAMEA2338839) | human gut metagenome | biome: human gut; feature: human-associated habitat; material: faeces...
CTGCAAATTTACCATTTCTATTTCAGTTTCGGTTTGCCGCTGCAAATCTAAGGTATTGCAAAGTTGGCACTTAAAAACGTCAAATCATGTCGTTTTCGCAAAATTAAATCACTTTTTTCATAATTGAGGAAGATTAAGCTGTCTCAAATCAAATGTAACTATTCAGCGATAGGGCATGACAAGCCGTCAAGCCCCGAATAAGGCTTGAATTGCATTGAACGGAGTTTTGTTGTGTTTCTTGGCAGTTTCAACGATTGAATGTAATTAGAGAAATGCGTCTGTTCCTAAGTCGGAGCGGAATGTACAGGAGTTCTTCAACTTGATTTTCAACTTACGTATTCCACGCTCACTTCCATTGTTGTCAGATGGTATCATTGGATCTTTAAGGAAATTGAAGATGTAGTCACGGCATTTTATCAGACCCTTTTTGAATGTTTCAAACTTCTTGCCAAAATTGCAGATATTCAGTTTGAGCAGGTTGTCTAAGCGTTCCAGCCACGATGCCTTGGGTATTATCGCAGATGGGTTCGAGTTCCTCTCATGTATGGCTTCACGGAACAAGCTTGCTATCTTGTCGGACCAACCCTGCTTGTCGTTCAGTTCTGACAGATACTGCAACTCTCGCAGCAAATGCGCAAGGCAAACTTGATGGTTCAGGAAATGAAGCGCAAAGTATGCGCTATGGCGGTCTGTTACGGCTGTCATTCGTTCCAGACTGTCGCCAAACTTGTCCGCCAACACTTTTGAACTTCTGCCATCAGCCCGAAAGAGCAAGGTGTAATAAACAGTCTGCGCTATCCATGCCCAGTCAAGACGCTTGTTGCAATAGCATCCGCTCTCGTCGAAACCGACAACGCTTGACGACATGATATATTCCTTGATTTTCTCAATGGCAGGCTGTGCATTTCTTTTGGCGATTGTCTCGTCCTTCTTGCGTATTTGACGATTAAGAGCTTCTATGTTACGGTTCAGTTTGGCAATCTCAGCATATTGCTGATCGATGGTTTCACGCATCAACCTCATCTCTGCTGTTATGTCTTGCAGCACTTTTGATATATCCGCAACTTGCTCTTTCATAGGCATAAAGGTGCGAAAAATATCTCACATACGCAAGAAATACAGACTCTTTATTTTGTCTTTTTATAGTTTTTTTGCTGTATATTTCAATCGTGGATTAAGGGTGCAGTGCCATCGCTGAATAGTTACACGACAACAGTGACTGGTTAAACAATGTTAATTCGGTAAAAGAAGTCAGCACACACCGCCAATTCATGGGATTTATGTTTAACTTTGAATGTTAAAATAATGGGAAAAGAAAATAAAAATGAAGCGGATTAAGCATATCATTCTGATAATCTTACTGCTGTCTGTCGGATTTGCCGACAGACAACCGATGAAAGCCGTGACGGCGTCAGACAGCGTTGTCGACACCACCGTCGACTCGCTTTCTGTGAAAATGGATTCAGCCATCAGGCAGTTTGTGTCGAGCCGTGCCATGTCGGGAGCAACGGTGGGTATTTGTGTCATGGATTTGCGTACAGGCACCCCTGTGGCATCATATAATCTTGAGCGGCAAATGATACCGGCGTCGGTGATGAAAATTGTCACATCGTCGGCAGCGTTGAAGCAGCTCACCCAGAACTTCCATTTCCGCACGCGTCTGAAATATACAGGCACTATCGACAAAAACGGAACGCTCAACGGCGACATTGTCATCGAGGGCGGCATTGACCCGACGCTTGACTCCAAGCATTTCCCCGACCGCGAAACCTTTGTCTCCGCCGCTGTTGAAAACATCAAACTGTGGGGCATAAAAGCTATCAAAGGCAACGTCCGCTCGGAGGAAAAGATACAGCCGCACAACGCCGTGCCCAAAGATTGGCTCGACGCCGACGTGACGGAAGACTATGGTGCGGGAGTGCATTCGATAAACTACAACGACAATCTGTTCTCGCTGATTATCGACACATCGAGCGGCCGCGCCCTTGTGGTCGACACCGTGCCGCATCTACGTTCGATACAGATAGACAACCGGATGACAGTGGTGAATCGCGGCAGATTCAGCCCTATCGTGCAACGCAAGAAAAACAACAGCCGAATCACGCTTAGCGGAGCTATGCGCCGCATGCAGGAGCCTATAGAAGTGGTCACCACGATGCCGCATCCAGCCGTAGGTTTGTGTGCCGATGTGAGAGAGACACTCGAGAGCGAGGGCATCCCTGTTGAAGGAAAGAAGGTGAGTGCAAGCGACAGCGATGCCATGCAAATCCTGTCGTACGAGTCGCCGGTGCTGCCAGAGATTCTGAAATCGTTGCTTTTCCGCAGCGACAACATGTATGCCGAGTCGGTGCAGCGCAAATTGGGCGAGAGCATCTACGGCGATCCGCAGCGTGAGTATGGCGAGAAGGCAGTGACCAAGATAGTAGAACAATGGGGCATCAACATGGACAAGGTGACTCTCTATGACGGCAGCGGATTGAGCCGCACAAACCGGATGACACCTCTGTTTCTGGCAAGCGTGCTGCGCTCGGCCGCACTCGACTGGCAGACCGGCGACCTTTTCCCGACATTGCTGCCACGATGCGGCGTTGACGGAACGGTGCGCAACCTGCTAAAAGGCACGTGCCTGTCGGGAAACATCGCATTGAAGTCGGGCAGCATGACCGGCGTGAGATGCTATGCAGGCTATTACCCCGCCGAGCGTCCGCGCTACTCCGTAGTGCTGCTTACAAACAATTTCCACTGCACCTACGAACAACTGAAATCATCGATAGAACGGCTGATGGTGGGAATGTTTGAATCGTATCAGGACACTATTGACAAACGACAAAATACTCCTCAATTATGAAAACCGACATAAGAAAAATGATTGCCGAGGCTTACGAACTCGAGGGACTTCTGCTCCTCGCCGACAATCGTGGCGCCGACACTCCGGAATATGTGTTTACGGCAATAGGAGAGAAGCTCGACAGGTTGCAGATGCTGCTTGGCGAAAGAGAAGGCGATGAGGGCGAAGAAACGCAGAAAGACGCCTGTATGGTGGAGAACGACGTGGCCGATGCCGGAAGCGAAGAGCCGGAACCAGAGCCGGAGGAAGACGTGGAGGAAGTGACGGCAGAGCAAGTTGCCGACGGCGAATACGACAATGAGCAGGAGCCTATGGTCGAGCTCGTGCTTGACGATGAACCCACCGCAGAACCCGACGCGGAGACATCGAACGTTGCGGATGAAACAGAAGACGTCGAGGCAGAGGATAATGAGGATAATATAGAAGAAGAGCCGGAAGCGAATGAAAAGGCATCCGGCGACAGCGAGCCTCTGCGTCTTGACGAAAAACTGCAGCGCAGCCGTTCGAAAGACCTTAAATCAGCGTTCTCGCTCAACGACACATTCCGTTTCCGTCGCGAACTTTTCGGCAACAGTGCCGCAGAGATGACCGACGCTCTCCATATGGTGGAGGCAATGCATTCGTTTGACGAGGCGGAAGATTATTTCTATGGCGATCTTGGATGGGATCGCGAGTCGGACGACGTGAAAGAATTTATGGCGATAATAAAAAATCATTTTCTATAGCGATGGCACAGAAACCCACAGCGGAAGCCGGCATACTCTATGTGGTGCCGACGCCGGTAGGCAACCTTGACGATATGACCGTCAGAGCGGTGAACGTGCTCAAGGAAGTAGACGTTATTCTTGCCGAGGACACACGCACCAGCGGAGTGCTGATGAAGCATTTCGGCATCGAGACGCGTATGCAGAGCCATCATAAATTCAACGAGCATGAGACGGCGGCAGGCATAGCCCAGCGTTTGAAAGGCGGAGAGCGCATAGCCCTTGTGTCGGATGCCGGCACTCCGGCCATCTCCGACCCCGGTTTTATGCTTGTGCGCGAATGCCGTCGTGTGGGCGTCAAAGTGGAGTGCCTTCCCGGCGCCACAGCCTTTGTTCCCGCGCTTGTCGACAGCGGCCTGCCATGCGACAAATTTTGCTTTGAGGGATTTTTGCCACAAAAAAAAGGCCGTTCCACACGCCTTGCCGAACTGAGCGTAGAGCCTCGCACAATCGTGTTCTACGAATCGCCGCTCCGCTTGGTTAAAACCCTGACACAGTTGGCAGAAGCCTTTGGCCAGGACCGAGAGGCAAGCGTCAGCCGCGAAATCTCAAAACTGCACGAAGAGACCTGCCGCGGCACCCTTTCTGAACTTTGTGAACATTTTTCCGTGAACGAACCGCGAGGAGAGATTGTTATAGTAGTGTCGGGCAAGAAAGAAGAAAAAAGCGCCGGCAAAAGAGATAAGTACGCACATTTTAAAACCGAAAAAAAACAGAATTTACTATGAAGAAGATGATGATTCTCGCCCTTGCGCTTACAGGTGCGCTCGTGGCATGCAACGGCAACAAAGAGCAAAAAGACGCACTTGCCGACACTACGCAACCCGACATCTCGAAAGTTGAGGGACAGCGCGACAGCTTGATGAACCTTATTGGCGACATCAGCCAGAACCTTCTCGAGGTGAACCGTATGGAAAACATCCTTGTGAGCGGCGATTTCAAGGACACTCCCGACAAGCGTCAGGAAATCATAGCCAACATCAACGCCCTCCGTCAGGAGCTTGACGCACGCAAGCAGGCGCTGGAGGAACTTGAGAGCAAGTTGAAAAGCTCAAACGGATATTCTGCAAAATTGCAGAAAACCATAGAGTCGCAGAAGCAACTCATTGATGAGCAGTCGCAAAAAATTCAGCAGCTTGAGGCGGCATTGGCAGATGCGAATGTGAAAATCTCAGATTTGAACAAGAATGTGGAAGATTTGAACACACAAGTGTCGACCGTGACAGAGGAGCGCAACGCAGAGACACAGCGTGCCGACAAGGTCACCGACGAACTCAACATCTGCTACTATGTTTGCGGAAGCAACAAGGAGCTGAAAGAACACAAGATTCTGGAAAAGAAATTCTTGGGCAAGACAAAGACAATGGAGGGCGATTTCGACCGCTCTTACTTCACAAAAGCCGACAAGCGCAAGCTCACAGAAGTGAAGACTTACGCCAAGAAGGCGGAGCTGAAGACATCACATCCAGCTGGATCATACTCGATGGAGACGGTTGGCGGAACAGTGGTGATAAAGATTAAGGATGCAAAGAAGTTCTGGGAAAAATCGAATTTCCTTGTAATCCAGACTAAGTAATACTCAACATTCCCCATTTTTATAGAAATCCAGTGGTGCCAGGCATGAGAATGTCTGGCACTACGATTTTTTTTCAATCAGGTTTTTCTGCCGGCCCCGTTTATTGACGGAAAAATTTTGGATGTAGAGAAATAATTGTCGGAATATTTGCGGGTTACGAAATAAAAGAGTAATTTTGTGCGCTAATTCCGAAAAGGCTCAGAGAAGAGAAGCGCAGGTGCGCGTCCGCCTCACGGACATAATTGTTAAAGTTTCTATTTTAAATGTACGCAATTGTAGAAATTCAGGGACAGCAGTTCAAGGCAGAAGCCGGCAAGTACTTGTATGTCCACTATCTCGGCGAGAACGTAAAAGAAGGCGATTCAATCGATTTCGACAAGGTTCTCTTGATTGATGCCGACGGTGACGTTAAAGTTGGTGCTCCTACCGTAGAAGGAGCAAAAGTTGTTTGCGAGGTGAAACGTCCCCTCGTGAAAGGTGACAAGGTTCTTGTATTCAAGAAGAAACGTCGCAAAGGCTATCGCCGTTTGAACGGTCATCGCCAATGCTTCACCCAAGTAGAGATTAAAGACGTAGTTGCATAACCACTAAAAGTTTAAAGAAATGGCACATAAAAAAGGTGTAGGTAGTTCTAAGAACGGACGTGAATCGGAAAGCAAACGATTGGGCGTCAAAATCTTCGGTGGTCAATTTGCTAAAGCAGGCAACATCATCAAACGTCAACGTGGCACAGTTCACCATCCGGGTTTGAATGTTGGCATGGGTAAGGACCACACATTGTTTGCGTTGGTAGACGGTACAGTCAACTTTACAGAAGGTAAAGGCGGCCGCAAGTTTATCAATGTTCAACCATTGGACGCTGGCAACAATTAATCAGCGCCGTGGGTTGACCCAGGAACAACAAGCATAAAATGGCGGTTGCATTTGCAGCTGCCATTTTTTTATTACAACAATTTATATCAGCATATATGACTAAACAGAAACCATTATATTTGTTTCATCTGCTTGCGTTGTGCATAGTGTGCGTGTGGGGTACCACATTTGTGTCGACCAAAACGCTTATCAGCAACGGACTGACGCCCACGGAAATATTCATCTACCGATTCGCACTTGCTTATATCTGCGTTTTCTTTATGGCGCCTCGTCGGCTTTTTGCCGACACGTTTGCCGACGAGATGAGGATGATTGCCGCTGGACTGACGGGAGGCTCTGTGTATTTTATCACGGAAAACACCGCGCTCGGCATGATGCAGGCCACCAATGTGGCAATCCTTATCAGTGTCACGCCGCTGCTTGCCACGCTTGTGGGAATGGCGGTGTTCCGTTCGGAACGCACAAAGCGTCCGGAACGCGTGATTCTAGGCTCTGTAGTCGCTATGGCAGGCGTTGTCGTTATTTTGTGGAACGGCGGTGACCTCGCAGCGTTCAATCCTTGTGGCACCGCTCTTACGTTTTCAGCGGCGCTGTCGTGGGCTGTCTACAGTTTGTTTGTCAAAAAGCTGTCGCAACGTTATGACAATGTGTTCATTTCGCGCAAGGTGTTTGGCTACGGACTGCTCTCTATGGCTGTGTGGGTGCCGTTTTTCCACCCAGTGAGTTTCCGTTTCGAACAGTTGCTGGTCCCGACGGTGTTTTTCAATATCCTGTTTCTCGGACTTGTGGCGTCGATGCTTTGCTTCACTTTATGGAATGCCGTGGTGCGCCATTTGGGAATGGTGCGCGCGTCCAACTATATAAATTTCAATGCTGTAGCAACTTTTGTTGCAGCGTTTCTGATACTTGGTGAACACGTCTCTGCGGTGGCTCTTGTGGGTTCTGCCGCTGTGATTTTCGGAGTCTGGCTCGCGGAGGGGAAATAGTGGCCTAAAATTCCGATAAAATGGAATGGCGGAAATATAGAACACTTTCAGGTCCATTCCGATAGCGTGAGTATTGGAAAAAATGTGCTACTTTGCATCAAACAAATTCAGATATGGACAAAGAAATGACATTGGCGTCGGAGAGATTCAGCAATATTGAAGACTTGTCGTATAAAGATGACATCTCGCTTTTTTCGCAGATAGGAGAGTTCAGTCAGATGCAGCCGTTCCGTGTTGTCTCTATCCGAAGATGAGGTAAGTCTGTTTATGCAGTATTACGCCCTCCTTGGGGGCAAAAATCGCGCGTTCCTCCTGTCGACATCAAGATGCCGTGATGCAGGCATTAGAGGTCATCAACCGATGCATCATCGACGATGTGCGCCTCCTGCTCCATAATCCCGACAAGAGCGTCAAGGAAATATCCAACGAACTCGGATTCCCCAATCTGTCGTTTTTCGGCAAATATGTGAAAAGAATGCTCGGAATGTCGCCGGAGGCCTACCACAAGTCGCTCGGCGTTATTGTCGGCGAATGATTGCCGAGAGAATCCGTCCGGAGTTGATGCCCAATGTCCTGGCGGAGAAAAACCGTTGAGGCTCGCATTTGGTGCATAACCCCGACAACGAGATGTTGGCATTTGGGACGCCGGCGCTTTCCATAAGCCAGCGGTTGGCTTCCGCCAAATCTATATGGGCTTTACCGGTGACTGGGTTTCGCCATACGATGTCGTTGAGAGAGAAGGCTCGTTTGGCAAATTCAGCAACCACTTCGTCGCCCACCTCAAAGCAGCGTTGGCAGATTGATGCCCCCACCACAGCCTCTATTCCGCATCTGTCGGCGCCTTCATCGACCATCGTTTCTATGGCATTTGCCACGATCCCTTTCACGGAGCCCTTCCAACCGGCGTGGACAGCGGCAATCAACCCGCTCTTAGGCTCGCACAGCAATATAGGCACGCAATCGGCGGTGAACACGCCTATTGCTACATTCGGGAGTCGTGTGACAAGCGCGTCGACATCGGTCGGTGGAGTCGGCGGAACGCTGTCGATAACGGCGACGTTGGTGCTGTGGGTTTGCCGCGCCGTGACGATGTGCTCTGTGCCGAGCAGAGTGCGTAGGCGCTTGAGGCAATCATCGACGTGCGCCGGGTTGTCGCCCGTATATCCGCAGCAGTTGAACTCGGAGTAGGGCGAAAAGCAGTCGGCAGCGCCGCGCTCTGTTGAAAAAGCGTCGATGCTGCCGACATTATGATTGAAGTGAAGTTGGCTAATCATCTTTGAAATCCTCTTCCCAATATTCGTCAGGCCACTCAACGTCCCAAGTCTCTTCCTCCGTGTCGTCACCGCCTTCCTGCTCAATCACGAAGTTGTCTTCCTCCTGCACGCGGTGTGTGATGTCGAGGTCGCGGTGCGTGATGCGCGTCGGGATGCGGTTATCCTCATCGTTGATGGTGCGCCACAACACGTCTTTCAGCTCTGCCAGTCCCAGTCCTGCCACCGATGATATAAACACCGTTTCCACGCCTTTCGGAAGATGCTGCCGCATTTCAGCTATCAGCTCGTCGTCGAGCATGTCGCATTTTGTGATGGCAAGCACGCGTCCCTTGTCGGCCAAATCGGGGTTGAAGCGTTCCAGCTCGTTGAGCAGTACCTCATATTCGCGGCAGATATCGTCGGCGTCGGCAGGAATCATGAACAGCAGCACGGCATTGCGCTCGATGTGGCGCAGGAACCGCAGTCCGAGACCTTTGCCCGCGCTTGCACCCTCGATGATGCCGGGAATGTCGGCCATTACAAACGACTGCGCTCCGCGATATCCCACGATGCCGAGGTTTGGCTCGAGAGTCGTAAACGGATAGTCGGCAATCTTAGGCTTTGCCGCCGATATTGCAGACAGCAGGGTTGATTTGCCCGCATTCGGGAAACCGACAAGTCCGACATCGGCAAGAAGTTTCAGCTCGAGGATGATCGACTTTTCGATGGCAGGTTCGCCAGGTTGCGCATAGCGCGGAGTGCGGTTTGTGGCAGATTTGAAATTCCAGTTGCCAAGACCTCCGCGTCCGCCTCTGAGCAGCTTCACTTCCTGCCCGTCGTCGGTCACCTCGCAGAGGAATTTGCCGTTCTCAGCGTCGTAAACCGCCGTTCCGCACGGCACTTCGATAATCTTGTCCTCTCCGTCCTTTCCAAAGCTGCGGCATTCTCCGCCCGGCTGTCCGTCGGTGGCGAAAATGTGCCGTTGGTATTTCAGGTGGAGCAGCGTCCACAGGTTGCGGTTGCCACGCAGAATGATATGTCCGCCACGTCCGCCGTTTCCACCGTCGGGGCCGCCTTTCGGCACGTATTTAGCGCGATGGAAATGGCATGAGCCGGCACCGCCTTTGCCGCTTCGGCAAAGGATTTTGACGTAGTCTATAAAGTTTGAGCCTGCCATAATTATAGTATGCTATTCGTTACTTGCAAATTCCATTAAATAAGCCTTGATGAATCCGTCGATGTCGCCGTCCATCACCCCGTTCACGTCGCTTGTCTGCCAGCCAGTGCGATGGTCCTTCACGCGTCGGTCGTCAAACACGTAGCTTCGTATCTGCGAGCCCCATTCGATTTTTTTCTTTCCGGCTTCGATTTTCGCCTGTTCCGCCATTCGGCGTTGCAGTTCCATGTCGTAGAGTTGCGACCGCAGAAGGCGCAATGCGTTCTCGCGGTTGTCAAGCTGCGAGCGCGTCTCGGTGTTCTCGATGAGAATCTCGCGCGTCTCGCCGGTGTCAGGGTCCTTGTAGTTGTAGCGCAACCGCACGCCCGTCTCCACCTTGTTTACGTTCTGACCTCCGGCACCACCGCTTCGGAACGTGTCCCAAGTGATGTCGGCGGGATTGATTTTCACTTCGATTGAATCATCGACAAGCGGAGTGACAAACACCGAAGCAAACGACGTCATGCGCTTTCCCTGCGCGTTGAAAGGCGACACGCGCACCAGCCGGTGCACACCGTTTTCGCTCTTCAGGTATCCGTAAGCCAAGTCGCCCTCCACCTGTATGGTGACCGACTTGATGCCTGCTTCGTCGCCCTCCACAAGGTGTATGATCGACGTCTTGTAGCCGTGTTTCTCGCACCATCGCAGATACATGCGCATCAACATCTGTGCCCAGTCCTGGCTCTCTGTGCCTCCCGCGCCCGAATTTATTTTCAGGACTGCGCCGAGTTTGTCCTCCTCGCGTCTCAGCATGTTGCGCAGTTCCACGTCTTCAAAGCGTTCGATGGTCTTCTGATACATCTCGTCGAGTTCCTGCTCAGTGACCAGTCCCTCCTTCACGAAATCAAACCCCAGTTTGAGCTCGTTGACCATCTTTTCTATATCCTCGTAGCTGTCAATCCAGTAGTGCAATTCCTTCACTTTGCGCATCTGCTTTTCCGCCGCCTTCTGGTCGTCCCAGAAATTGGGCACGTGCGTGCGCAGTTCCTCTTCTTCGACTTCTATTTTCTTCGAGTCGACGTCAAAGATACCTCCTCAACGCCAACATGCGTTCTTCTGTCTCTTTTAATTGTTCTTGCGTAATCATCCTAATATACAAATTTTCTGCGAATTTCGCAATTTTCCGTCACATCTGCAAATTCCGTATCTTTTTCTTTGGCATTTCGCGTCAAAGTGTCTACCTTTGCGATAGAAAATGCGGTAGTAGCTCAGTTGGTAGAGCATCAGCTTCCCAAGCTGAGGGTCGCGAGTTCGAGCCTCGTCTACCGCTCCAACAGCCAAGCCGGGCGGTGACAGATGTCGCCGCCCGGCTTGGCTGTTATATTTCAGTGAAAAGTTATTTCAAGTCGGCGATTAGTTGTCGGGCGGCTGTTTCGGCGCTGTCGTTAGAGCCGAGGCGCTGTCTGACGGTTTTGTAGCCATCGAGCATAGCGCTCCGTTCAGGGCTGTCGGCAAGCAACGGCGCGAGGTGGGCGGCGATGTTGTCGGGGTTGCATAGGTGGAGCAGCAGTTCGGGCACCACTTCTTTGTCGGCGATAAGGTTTGGCAACGACACGAATCTCACTTTCAGAATGTGTTCAAACAGCTTGTATGACAGTTTTGAGCCGTTTGCCCTGTAGCATACCACCTGCGGTGTGCCGATTGCTGCGGTCTCAAGAGTCGCCGTTCCCGATGTCACCAATGCGGCTTGGGAGTGGGCGAGCAGCGGATAGGCAGCGTCGTAGATTATCTTCATTCCTGGAACCACCGACTCGTAGAAGCTCCTGTCGACATTAGGCGCGCCTGCCACGATGGCCTGCACGTTTGGAAACCGGCTTGCGGCTTCAGCCATTAGCGGAAGGTTGTTGCGGATTTCTCCAAGCCGCGACCCCGGTAGCAGTGCAACGGTCGGTCTGTCGTTGTCAAGCCCGTTGGCGCGGAAGAATTCCTCTTTTGACGGCATTGTCAGCATCGCCTCCGCTATCTCGTTGGCTGTTGGGTTGCCCACATAGTCCACACGGTAGTCGTGGCGTGCGAAGAATTCAGTTTCGAACGGCAGTATAGAGAAAACTTTCTTGACGTATTTCTTTATCGACTTTACGCGCCATTCCTTCCATGCCCATACTTTCGGAGAGATGTAGTAGTAGACCGGGATTCCGATATTGAACGCGTATTTAGCTATTTTCAGATTGAACGACGGGTAGTCGATGAGAATAAGTGCGTCGGGGCGGAATTCGGCAATCGCCTTCTTTGCCCGTTTCATGTTGCCGAGGATTGTTGGCAGATGGCGCAGCACCTCGGAGAACGCCATAAAAGCCATCTCCTTGTAGTGTGTTATGGGACGGCATCCCGCGGCATGCTCCATACAGTCGCCTCCGAAGAATGCAAACGAGGCGTTGTCGTCGTTTTTGCGAATAGCTTTGATCAGGCGTCCGGCATGCAGGTCGCCCGATGCTTCGCCAGCGATAAGAAAGTATTTCATATTTTTATGATTTGTGCAAGCCTAAACTGATAAAATAGGTTGATAAAC
>ENA-ORTP01003139-ORTP01003139.1-human-gut-metagenome-genome-assembly--contig:-NODE-3139-length-12007-cov-3.097306_pt1 | contig 12007 bp, 10 predicted proteins | sample MGYA00241913_ERZ509190 | MGnify/ENA primary metagenome ERZ509190 (study PRJEB26280, sample SAMEA2338839) | human gut metagenome | biome: human gut; feature: human-associated habitat; material: faeces...
TCAATTTTCCCCCAAGAATGTCCCATTTTCGTTATTCGTCACTTTTCAAGCTAACTAATTATCAATAAGCATCATATAGAACAATATTAAAGGATAATAGGACATCCTGTTTTCCCCATAATTTACCAACTTTGCAAAAAGAAAAATGAAATAATATGGAAAAAGAGAACATTAAGACCGTAACCATAGAAGACTTTAAGAACAGTCAGCATATTCTTGACTATATAGATGATGACTTTGCGATAGTCAACAGTCTAATGAGGTTGTCAGATTGGAGTGTTTCCTTATTGCCGTTTGTATAGAAGGGTGCATACAACTGGATATCAACAACCGGACCTACCAGCTACAGCCGGGCGACTTACTGCTCGGCCTTCCCAACACCATTATCGGGCATACAATGATGAGCCCTAAATATAAAGTAAGGCTTGCTGGATTCTCCACCCGATTCCTGCAACGTATCCTCAAAGTAGAAAAAGATACGTGGGACACTGCCATCCATATCCACAACAATCCGGTGAAATCCATTAACAGGGAAAATGACAACAGCATTTTTAAACACTATGGAGACTTAATCCTGGCAAAAATTAACGATGAACCCCATTGTTATCATAAAGCGGTGGTGCAGCATCTGTTTGCCGCTATCTTTTGCGAGATGATGGGTTACCTCAACAAAGAAATCGCCGATTCGGAGAAAGCCAAACTATCGAAAGAGGGCATCAAGCAGGCTGACCATATTCTACGGAAGTTCATGGAACTGTTGTCGAAAGACAATGGTATGCATCGTTCAGTGACTTACTTTGCCGATGCACTTTGCTATACGCCCAAACACTTTTCAAAGGTCATCAAACAAGCATGCGGAAGGGCTCCTCTAGATTTGATAAATGAGACTGCGATAGAGCACATCAAATACCGGCTGAAGCATTCGGACAAGTCTATCAAAGAGATTGCGGAAGAATTCAACTTCCCAAATCAATCTTTCTTCGGGAAATATGTAAAAGGACACCTGGGGACATCACCCATTCGCTATCGGAGCACAAAAGAGGAATAATTTTCATTTCTGTAGAGTTATGAGTTAAATGATAAATAATCTTTTAGACGCGGATGACACGGATAACGCGGATCTTTTTTTATCCACTTTTATAGCGCAGCCTTTTAAATCCGCGTTATCCGTGTCATCCGCGTCTAAAAAATAATATACCGAATGGCGCTTATCACTTATCACTAAACACTTTTGCTCTTTTCTATACCGTTATGAAGTAAAACTGCTTTTATTGAATCCATTTGCCCACTTTATTTGTTACTTACTCTGAACGATTAGTAACAATCTCCCGATTATGAAATATAAATCCTTGTCTTTATTAATTATAGTATTGTTTTCTGCCTGTACGATCGGAGCACAGAACCGTAAGAAAGTGGGAATAGTATTGAGTGGCGGCGGCGCTAAAGGAGTAGCGCACATTGGAGCACTGAAAGTGATAGAGGAAGCCGGTATTCCGATAGACTACGTAGTGGGCACCAGTATGGGCGCCATCGTGGGCGGCCTATACTCCATTGGTTACACCCCGCAACAACTGGACAGCATTGTCAATGCACAGGACTGGAAATATCTGCTTTCCGATGCTCTTGATCCGGAAACTACACTGTTGAGCGAGAAGCTAAGAGAAGAACAATACCTGCTGTCTGTACCAATTGCAGGGAAATCGGCACATGTATCCGATGCCGGAATTATAAAAGGAAGAAATATCTCCCGGCTACTCTCCGAACTGACAGTTGGATATCACGACTCCATTTCTTTCAACCGAATGCCTATTCCATTCGCCTGTGTATCGGATAACATCGTGAATGGCAGCAAAGTCGTTTTCCACAACGGTATTCTGGCAACTGCCATGCGCGCCAGTATGTCCATTCCGGGAGTATTCGCCCCTGTTTATCTCAATGGCATGGTATTGGTGGACGGCGGACTGACGGATAATTATCCCGTAGACATTGCCCGGCAAATGGGAGCGGAAATTATTATCGGAGTCGATGTACAAAATCCGTTAATGAAAGCGGATGAGCTGACAAGCATGTCGAATGTACTCGGGCAAATTCTGAATCTGGTGGGAGAAGAGAGTTACAGGAAAAATGTGAAGGACAGCAACATCCATATTCAGGTAGATGTAGACGGTTATTCAGCGGCAAGTTTCAACCACGAGGCACTGGATACCCTGATGCGCAGAGGTAAAGAAGCCGCCATGAAAGACTGGGACAAGCTGATTGCACTGAAAAAAGAAATAGGTATCCGTACGAATTACCGGGCGGAATATCCCGGACCGTTCAAAATACCAACACGGGCTATGCTGGATACGATACCTTCCGTAGCACAAATCACTCCCCATGAAAAACCAGTCAATACTATAAATATTGGAGGACGGTTTGATAATGAAGAACTGGCAGTATTGTTATTGAATGCGAGGGGTTATTTCGGAGCACAGAAGAAATCGCAGTTAAGCCTCACTACCCGGTTAGGAAAGCGGACCTTTGGAAGGCTTGAATATACTTACTCACCACAAAAAAGCTGGGATATAAATACAGGATATCAGATAGGATACAATGATTTTAATCTTTACGAAGAAGGTAAGCGACTGATGAATCTGACCTACGTGCATCACATGGCTTGGGTCGGATTCACGAAGAGCTGGTATAAAATGCTTGTCAAGGCGGGAATCCACTTCGAGAAATTCAATTACCATGACTGGCCCTCGGGACCGGACGTTTCCATTACAAGATCCAGTGACAAGGCTTTGCTCAGTTATCAGGCGAGTATCATGTACAATAGTCTGAATAATCAGCGATTCTCTACTCAAGGAATGGAATGGGAAGCAGCGTACAGGCTCTATACAGATAACATGGTAACGTATGGTTCGAACAGTCCCGTGTCCGTATTCCAAACTCATTGGAGCGGATATTTCTCACCAAACCGGGTATTCACCATCATACCATCGGTGTATGGAAGGGTGGTTGGAAAGAATACGCAGTCATTGGCCATATCTAACTTCGTGGGCGGTAATGTGCCGGGACGGTATATGGAACAACAGATCCCTTTCACAGGTATCAATCACATCGAAATGAGTCCGGATGCCATCTTGACAGGAATGTTGGGAGTCAGGGCAAGAACTTACAAGAATCAGTATATCGTAGTTCGGGGCAGTTATGGACGGACAGCCAACAAGATAGAAAATCTGTTTGGCGGAACAAATACACACGGATTGGCGGGCGGCAGTATAGGGTACTGCTACAATAGTATCATAGGACCTATCGAGGCGGAACTCAACTATTCCAATCAGTCAAAGAAGTTAGGATACTATATCGGGATAGGATTTACGTTTTAGCATTATTCTTTCGCCTCTTCCTGTGGAATACGGATAGCCGTGTACAACTCCAGTATGGCAGCAACCGTCAGACATACAATCCATTCGTTTCCATAAGTAAAGAACATGAATGCACCCGTAAGTACCAACAGCAACGCACCAAATATTTGTTGGCGACGAAGGCGCTTCACATTGGCTCTATTGCTCTTGGAAGGTGAATTGATCTGTGCCAACGCTACCATAGTGGCACCAATCGTATAAACATAGGGAGCAGGCTCCCAACCGGTAATATAGACGGCAGCACCAAACAGCACCATCAAAGCGCCTACAGTAAACAAAGCAGGTATCAGGGATTTCATTTTTCGATGTCTTCTTCAAATACGTAAATATCCTCATTCGGTTTCTTCATCAGGTACTTCTCACGCGCTATGCGTTCGATGGCACCGGAGTCCACAGCTAGTTCGTTCAATCGCTCTGTGTTCTCTTCATATTCTGCCCGGTATTTCTCTATCTCATTATTCAAACGGCTGATTTCATTCGCATAGCCCATGCGGCGCACAATGCTGTTCTCGTCCAGAAAACCGACAATAACCACAAACACCACAAGCGTAATCAGGTATTTACGCCTGCAAACAAAGGCCCAAAGTGTCGCTAATTTATCCATTGATAAACAAATTAAAGAATGAAAAAATTAATAATTAAAGAAGCCCGGGAGAGATTCTTCGCCTACAAAGATAAGAGGAATAACTGAGAAATTCCTTTTTTTTGTGTACATTTGCACAAATTGTAACGGACAAGAATATCCCAAATCATGGAAAACTATATCGTATCGGCACGAAAATACCGCCCTACCACCTTTGAGTCGGTAGTGGGACAACGTGCCCTGACCACTACGCTGAAGAATGCCATTGCCACCGGCAAACTGGCACATGCTTACCTGTTCTGCGGTCCGCGCGGCGTGGGAAAAACCACTTGCGCCCGTATTTTCGCCAAAACCATCAACTGCATGACTCCTACGGCTGATGGAGAAGCGTGTAACCAATGCGAATCATGTACGGCATTCAACGAACAGCGTTCATACAATATTCATGAACTGGATGCCGCGTCCAACAACTCCGTAGACGATATTCGCCAGCTGGTAGAGCAGGTACGCATTCCGCCCCAGATAGGTAAATATAAGGTATATATCATCGATGAGGTACACATGTTGTCTGCCTCGGCTTTCAATGCTTTCCTGAAAACACTGGAAGAACCGCCACGCCACGCCATCTTCATTCTGGCTACTACGGAGAAGCATAAGATTTTGCCAACCATCCTTTCCCGCTGCCAAATCTATGATTTTAACCGTATCGGTGTGGAAGACACCGTTGCTCATCTGGCATACGTAGCTTCAAAGGAAGGAATTACCGCCGAACCGGAAGCACTGAATGTGATTGCCCTGAAAGCTGACGGTGGTATGCGTGATGCTTTGTCTATCTTCGACCAAGTGGTCAGCTTTACCGGCGGACACATCAGCTATAAGAGCGTAATCGAGAACTTGAATGTACTGGACTACGAATATTATTTCCGACTGACAGATCATTTTCTGTCAAACCAGGTCAGCGATGCTTTGCTGCTCCTGAATGATGTGCTGAATAAAGGATTCGATGCCAGTCATTTTGTAACAGGACTGTCTTCTCACTTCCGCGACCTGTTGGTAAGCAAAGACCCCGCCACATTGGCATTACTCGAAGTAGGTGCCAGTATTCGCGAACGTTACCAGTCTCAGGCACAGAAGTGTCCGTTGCCCTTCCTTTACCGGGCTATGAAGCTCTGCAACGATTGTGATCTGAATTACCGTGCCAGCAAAAATAAGCGCTTGCTGGTGGAACTGACTCTGATTCAGGTAGCCCAGCTTACCGCCGAGGGGGACGATGCAGGCGATGGGCGTGGCCCTAAACAATCTATCAAACCCATATTCTCGCAGCCTGCCGCCGCTCAGCAGCCAAAGGCCGCAAATGCTTTGCCCCAACAGCAGGCTACAACCGCTGCTCCGGCACAGCCCCGACCTGTACAACAAGCCCCCGCAGCCCGGGCTACCTCTCTCTCGCCGGAAGTTCAGCAAGCTTTTAGCTCGCAGACGACCATGCGTCCCACTCCTACTGCCGTATTGATGGCACAAGGAAAAGAGGAAAAGAAAATACCAGTCATGAAAATGTCCGGTCTAGGTGTTTCCATCAAGCATCCGCGAGTAGACGAAGAGCAACAGAAACGTACTGTTTCCACCGTTCAGCAGAATGCACAACCTGAGGAAGATTTCATCTTCAACGAAAAGGACGTGAACTACTATTGGCAGGAATATGCCGGCCGCTTACCACAGGAGCAGACTGCTCTTGCCAAACGTATGCAAGTAATCCGCCTGACCATGCTGGATGCGACCACTTTCGAAGTTGTTGTAGAAAATGACATTGCAGCCAAGGAGTTTACCGATCTGATTCCTACCTTGCAAGGTTACTTACGTAAACGCCTAAAAAACAGTAAAGCCACCATGACCGTCCGTGTCAGTGCCCCCACCGAAAAGGTACGTGCTTACAGTCGTGTAGAGAAATTTCAACTGATGGCCCAAAAGAACAATGCACTGCTACAACTGAAAGATGAGTTCGGTTTGGAACTATATTGATAATTATAAGTAAAAGATTGCATTATTTATTCAGCAAATAATTTTGTTTTTTTAGTTTTATCACTACATTTGCGAATAATCTAAATAAAATATCTTCTACTTTGAGAAAGATTGCTATTATATCGGCAGTGGCTACTATTTTGCTCTTTTCCTTTGCGACGAGAACATACGCTACTCGTACAGACAATGAACACTTGTCTGCATTGCAATCACTTATCAGCAGAGAAATTCCTTACGATGCCAACACACCGATAGACAGCATTATCTCCTGGACAAATCAACTGGCACCTACTCTGAAATTTCCCCGGACAGAAGAATCCTATTTCACCTTACTGTTATGGCAAGTTAGTGCATATATCATGCGAGGCGACCTCAGTCTGGCAGTAGACCGGGCACGGTATATGTACGAAAGTGCCAAAGACATGAACTCCAACTTCGGTATTGCTCTTGCCAATCAAGCCATCGGTCAGGCATATACTGCCTCTTACATACAGGACAAGGCCTTAAGTTCCTATCTGGATGCCTTGCACCACTTATCCCCGAATAATCCGCAAACTTATCGACTCCTGGTGAAAATCTCCACTCTTTTGCAACAGATGAACCGATTGGAAGAGGCCATGACGTATGTAAATCCCCTGAACCAACTTCTGGAACAGCAGCCCGAACATCCGCTCGCCATTCCCATACTCATAGAAAATGCTACTTACTATATTTCCTCGGGAGATCAGCAAACTGCGCTCCGGTATCTGCAAAAGGCAGATTCCATATATCAAAACCATACTCACGAGCCGGCTCATGGGTTCTCCATCGACTATTATACAGCAGCCTGCTACCGTGCATTGGCAGCAGATGATCATGACAAGCAAAAAGCAGACGAAGCACTTGCCCTTTACAATAAACTGCTCGAACTGGTTTCCGGCAACAAACGTTCCCTGGAGTATCGCTCGATTTCTGCCGAAAAGATATATTTGTATAAATTACTGGGGCGCTTTGATGAGGCTTGCCGGATATATCAGGAGTTATATACCGTTACTGACACTCTCGCTTCGAAAAGTTACATCCGCCAGATAAATGCATTGAAAGCAACCTATCAGATAGATGAACTGAAACTGGGGAATAAAGCACAGGAAAACAGAATTGTACTTGCTTCCATCTTCATCGGACTTGGATTATTGGCTTTCATCTCCATGTTAGCCGTATGGCAAAGAAAACAGAAAAAGAAAGTGGCACTATCCAAGAAAAATCTGGAACAGTCCCGGTGGAACGCAGAGAGTGCAACGCGCGCAAAAAGTGTATTCTTGTCGAATATGAGCCATGAGATACGTACTCCCCTCAATGCTTTATCCGGTTTTTCTGCACTGCTGACCGAAGAAGGGTTGGATGACGCCACCCGACTACAATGTACTGAGATTATTCAACAGAACTCTGAACTTCTATTGAAGCTAATAAATGATGTGATTGACCTGTCGAGCCTGGAATTCGGTAAGATGCAGTTCTCCATTGGAGAACATGATGCAGTAGCTACCTGTAGAAATGTTACTGACACAGTGGGCAAAGTAAAACAAACACAGGCGGAACTGCTGTTTGTAACCTCACTGGAAGAATTGAAAATAGAAACAGATGATTCTCGGTTACAGCAAGTACTGATAAACCTGCTGATAAATGCAACTAAGTTCACAACAGAAGGTGCCATCACACTGAAACTGGAAAAAGAATCGGATGACATGGCTCTATTCTCCGTTACAGACACCGGTTGTGGTATCCCGAAAGAAAAACAAGCTCATATATTTCAACGTTTCGAAAAGTTGGATGAGAACGCACAAGGAAGCGGACTCGGATTGTCTATCTGCCAGCTAATTATAGAGCATATAGGAGGCAGGATATGGATTGATCCGGACTATGACGAAGGTTCCCGTTTCTTATTTACACACCCCATACGCCAGACAAAAGGCACACAAAAAAAGGAGGGTCGCGCATGATAAAGCGTCTGATTATAGCACTGGCATTAGGCACTGGAATTTTATTCACCGCCAATGCCCAAAATAGCGCCGTTAAAGACAGCCTATTGCGCATTTACGTCACTGCGCCGCACGACTCTACGCGCCTGGATGTACTGCATGACATCGCCCGCCTGGACCAGCAGACACCGGTATTCCTCTATTATGAGAATAAATTGCTGAAAGAGGCTACGGAGCAAAACAACCTCCGTTATCAGAGTCTTGCTACCTATGAGCATATCATCTACTTTTTCAATAAACTGGATCTGAAACGCGTAACGCAGTGGATGAACAGAATGGAAGTTCTGGCAGAGAAGCATAATTATTACAATGATTACTTCAAAGCCAAGAAGTTACAGATTGAAATGTATACAATCAACCAACAGATAGAACTTGCCATCCATGAAGCGAACATCATGTATGATAAAGCTAAAAAACTGAATGACAGCAATGGTATGCGGGAAGCCTGTCTATGCCTCATGACCAGCTACATTGCCACACTACGTTACGAAGATGGAGCAAAGGCCTTGGAAGAAGCATTCCACCTAATGAGTCCGCAAGACAGACCGATGGATAAAATAAATCTGTTGTCGAAGGCTGTGCTGGCTTATTCATTCCTGCATAATAATGAAAAAATGTATGCTTCGCTGGAACAGATGAAAGTAGCGATACAAGACTTAATAACCGCCACACCGGCACTCAAGAATGCATACTCAGCCCTATATATGGGAATGGAAACTCAATACGCCCTTTACTATGTCCGCACGGGAAACCCCAAGAAAGCCTGGGAACAGCTGCAAAAAGCAGATGAATATGATACCCCTAACACCTTCCTGCCGTACAGAGTATCCCGTCTGCAAGCTTATGCAGAATATTATCGTGCCCGAAAAGAATACGAAAAAGCCTTGGAGTCATTGGATAATGCCATTACCCTAACACTTCAGATGTCTTTCCCGGATGCCATACTATATATGGCTATGAAAGCAGATATTCTAGTGGATATGGGGCATCCGGAGGTTGCTATCAACATCTACAGGAAAGTAATGCGTGATAAGGACTCTCTATACCGAGGGTTGTCGAACGCGCAAATGGAGCAAATACAGAGTTTGTACAATATGGATAAACTGGTGCTGAAACGAGAACAGCAACAAGAAAAGATACATTATTTTGTATTGATCGTTATTGGGATTGCCCTGCTGGCACTGATTGCTTTCGTTATCCACATGTACTTCAGCAGAAAAAGATTGCAGAAAGACGAGAAAGAAATGGCCCGTCTGAGTGAAATAGCTGAGGAAGCGAATGAAGTAAAGAGCCGCTTCCTTGCAAACATGAGTTACAATATCCGTATTCCATTGAATAATGTGGTAGGTTTTTCACAGTTGCTCTCTACTGATATGGGATTGGATGATAAAGAAAAACTGGAGTATTCTGAAATTATTCAGGCAAATTCTACAGATTTGATTCAACTGGTGAACGACGTACTCGACCTCTCACGCCTGGAAGCTAAAATGATGAAATTCCAGATACAGAATTGCGAAATGCGGGAAATATGCAACGACCTTATATATATGGCCCGGAGAGACAGTAACGGACATATACATGCCGAACTGGAAAGTGATGTGGAACACCAAATGCTTAGAATGGACGCCAACCGCTTCAACCAAGCTGTATTAAGTATGCTGATTTATCCTGTACCCAACGATACCGATCGTGAAGTGAAGATGCAACTGAGCAAAGACGAAGAAAATCAGTTACTGATATTCCGTATCACAAACAGCCCGTTAGTTGATCCTGCATTTGCCTCCCAGCAAGTTTCCATACGGCTAAAAATCAATCAATTGTTATTTGAACATTTTGGTGGTAGCTTTATGGTAAGTGAAAGTGCCGAGAATGGCTATCCCATCACTTTTAGTATTGCTACTCTGTGGTGAATCTTATTCAAAATAAAAAGTGAGTACAATCATTCGGGAAGTAATTTTGTCGACTGACTGCGTGAACTTCAATAATGATTGGTCCGTAAGATCTTTACGGTCTTTCTTAATAAGATTTGCCAGTCCGAAACAGAACTTCAGTTCCGGGATTAACTTGAAATAAGGCAGATAAAAATCACACCCCAACCCTACTTCTACATAACAATCGAAAGGCTTTACCAATAAGGCCCCCTGCTTCTTCACACTGAAATCATACGTAGGAGCAATACCTGCCACCAGATAAGGACGGTAATTATTAAAACGTTCAGCAGAAAACTTCAAATCTACCGGTACAGAAAGATAGGCGGATTTCATCGACTGCGAATGTTCTTCACCACTGGCTTGCTCGCGGAATACTACTTTCTTATCCCCGAAATGTAATGTCGGGACGAGACGCAAGGAAAGAAACTGATTCAAATAAAGTTCGCCCAATACTCCGACCGTAAATCCGGGAGAATATTCAGGCACATCAGCAAACCAGCTCTGACCATCTTCCGTCACATATCCGGTATTCACCAATTTATAGTCCTGCACATGGATACCTGCCAAAAAACCATAGTGCCACCTCCGTTGATCGATATACGGACGGTTCTGCACCTTCCGCTTCTGTGCCGAAGCACCAAAAGCAAGGAGTAAAGTAAGGATTATCAGACAAATGCGCTTCACATCCTTAAAACGCTGAAAGTGACATTTTATTGCATTTTCCTTCGGTTTTCTCCCCACTATTATTTAGACAAGGTACAAATTAAGGGAATTTAAACAGGTTTGATAACAACTAATCAAGAAAACCATTATTTTTGCCGAACTAATTAGTACTAATAATTTAAAATCTAAAGAAAATGGCTTACGTAATTAATGACAGTTGTGTTGCTTGTGGTACTTGTATTGACGAATGTCCGGTAGGAGCTATCTCAGAAGGTGATATCTACGCTATCGACCCTGAAACTTGCACAGATTGTGGTACTTGTGCTGATGTTTGTCCGTCTGAAGCAATTCACCCGGCAGAATAATAACAACACTCAAAAAATGAGAAAGCCCGGTTTCATAATTGAAACCGGGCTTTCTCATTTTTATATACTGTTATTTATTTCAGTTCAGCCAATGCTTCCTTAATACGACGGATAGCCTCCACAATATTCTCATCGCTGGTCGCATAACTCATACGGATACATTCAGGTGCACCGAATGAAGCACCACCCACACAAGCTACATGAGCTACTTCCAACAAGTACATTGCCAAATCATCCGAATCTTCAATCTTACGGTCACCGGCAGATTTTCCAAAGAAAGAATCACATTTCGGGAACAGGTAGAAAGCACCCTGCGGCACGTTTACTTCAAATCCCGGAACTTCTTTTGCCAACTTCACAATTAAATCGCGACGACGTTCGAAAGCCTTACGCATTTCTTCAACAGGAGCCTGTGTTCCAGTGTAAGCAGCTTCAGCAGCCTTTTGAGATACCGAACAAGGGCCTGAAGTATATTGACCTTGCAGCTTATTACAAGCTTTTACAAGCCATTCTGGTCCGGCAATGAAGCCAATACGCCACCCAGTCATGGCATATGCTTTAGATACACCATTTACGATTACCGTACGATCTTTCATTTCGGGGAACTGAGCAATGCTCTGGTGCTTGCCAATATAATTGATATGCTCGTAAATTTCGTCAGCAATAACAATAACTTGCGGGTGTTTTGCCAACACGTCAGCCAAACCTTTCAATTCCTCCTGAGAGTAAACTGAACCGGTCGGATTAGAAGGTGAGCAAAGAATCAATGCTTTAGTCTTCGGAGTGATAGCTGCTTCCAACTGTGCAGGAGTAATCTTGAAATCCTGTTCGATACCTGCGGTAACAATCACCGGAGTACCCTCAGCCAACTTCACCATTTCCGGATAACTTACCCAGTAAGGAGCAGGCACAATCACTTCATCACCTGGGTTCACCAACACCAATACTGCATTACAAACCGATTGTTTAGCACCATTGGCACATGAAATCTGAGCGGCTGTATATTCCAGACCGTTTTCCT
>ENA-ORTP01003144-ORTP01003144.1-human-gut-metagenome-genome-assembly--contig:-NODE-3144-length-11993-cov-3.911962_pt1 | contig 11993 bp, 9 predicted proteins | sample MGYA00241913_ERZ509190 | MGnify/ENA primary metagenome ERZ509190 (study PRJEB26280, sample SAMEA2338839) | human gut metagenome | biome: human gut; feature: human-associated habitat; material: faeces...
CATGTTCTTCCAGAAAATGATTGGTCTGGCTAAACGGCCTGCTTCCGAAAAATCCCCGGTATGCAGACAACGGGCTTGGATGCGGCGCTTCAAGTATCAAATGCTTCGAATTATTGAGCATTCGTTTTTTCCGCTGTGCCGGCGCTCCCCATAAGATGAATACGACCGGACGGTCCTGTGCGTTGACTGCCATGATCGCTGCATCTGTAAACTCCTCCCAGCCGATTCCTCTGTGAGAATTCGCCTGATGCGCCCGTACAGTCAGCACCGTGTTGAGCATCAGTACTCCCTGCTCGGCCCATTTTGTCAAACACCCGTGGTTCGGAATGGTACAGCCCAGATCATCCTGCAGCTCTTTATAAATATTAACCAGAGACGGAGGCACCTGCACTCCCTTTTTCACCGAGAAGCACAGCCCGTGCGCCTGATTGAAATTGTGGTACGGGTCCTGCCCCAGAATCACTACCTTCACATCTTTTAAAGGTGTCAGATGAAACGCATTGAAAATATCATTCGCCGGCGGAAAAATCTGTCTGGTCCGATACTCCTCATTGACCGTATTAAATAATGTTTTATAATAAGGTTTCTTAAATTCCCCCTTTAATGCTTCATACCAGTCTCCATTGATTCCAGACATGATGTTCACTTCCTCTCTTTTGTTCTATATTAGTCTGACGGAAATCCCCTGATCTCTCAAATATTCTTTGACCTGCCGGATCTCCAGTTCCTTATAGTGGAACAATGATGCCGCCAGTGCTGCGTCTGCGCCGCCGTCTGTCAGCGCCTCTTTGAAATGCTCCACGGTCCCCGCACCGCCGGATGCAATCACCGGAATGGACACGCTCTCTGCCACCGCTTTGGTCAGCTCCAAATCGTATCCTGCTTTTGTCCCGTCACAGTCCATACTTGTAAGAAGAATTTCTCCTGCGCCCAGACTTTCCACCTTTTTCGCCCATTCAATGGCATCGATCCCGACATCCACGCGTCCGCCGTTCTTATAAATATTCCAGCCACTTCTATCCTCTCTCTTTCTGGCATCGATCGCCACCACTACACACTGGCTGCCAAATTTATCCGCTGCATCCCGGATCAGCTGCGGATTGGCGATCGCAGAAGAATTAATGGAAATCTTGTCTGCCCCCTCGCGAAGCAGTGCTTTAAAATCTTCCACTGTGCGGATTCCCCCGCCGACTGTAAACGGAATAAACACACACTTTGCCACTTCCCGTACCATATCGATCACTGTCCCGCGCCCGTCAGAAGATGCGGTAATATCCAGAAACACAAGTTCATCTGCACCTGCCGCGTCATACGCTTTCGCAATCTCTACCGGATCCCCGGCATCCTTTAAATCCACAAAATTCACGCCTTTTACAACTCGTCCGTTATTTACATCCAGACATGGGATAATTCTCTTCGTAAACATCGCCTCTTCCCCCTTACAGTTCTGTAAAATTTTTCAGGATCTTCAGACCTGTCTCACCGCTTTTTTCCGGATGAAACTGACAGGCAAATACATTTTCTTTTTCCACGGAAGCATGGATATGTACCCCATATTCGGCAGAAGCTTTCACGATCGACTCTTCTTCTGCTTCCAGGTAATAAGAGTGCACAAAATAAACATATGCGCCCTCTTCGATTCCCTGAAACAGCTTTCCATTATGCGCAAAATGCAGAGAATTCCATCCCATATGAGGAATCTTCAATCCTTTTTTTGCCGGAATCTTCTTCACTTCCCCTTTTAAAACCCCAAGGCCTTTCACTCCCAAAGCTTCATCACTCTTTTCAAACAAGAGCTGAAGACCAAGACAGATTCCAAGAAACGGGATTTTTCTTCTTACAGCTTCGCGGATCACTTCATCCAGTCCGGTTTTTTCAAGCTGTGCCATCGCGTTGCCAAACGCGCCGACACCGGGAAGTATGATCCTTTCGGCATTTAAAATCGTATCTGCATCATCTGTGATCACGACCTCCTGTCCGAGAGAGAGCAGTGCTTTTTCTACACTTTTGATATTTCCTGCGCCATAATCGATAATTACTGTCATGTATGTGCTCCTTTCATCTGAACGTTCTTTCCTATGAAAAAAGGCATACAAAACACCTCCTGTTTCCAGTTGGCACGTTGTATGCCTGCATTTGCAGATTATTTTATCGCATTTTGTTCTTCATGTAAAGCTGATTTCCCGTCCAGCTCAAACCAGAATTCCACACCATTGTCAAAGTTTCTGACCCCGTATTTCTGATGGAAGGACTCCATGATTGCTTTGACGATCGACAGTCCGATTCCGTTACCGCCATACTCTCTGGTATGTGCTTTGTCTACTTTGTAGAACTTGTCCCACAACTTTGCAAGATCCTCCTGAGGGATCGGATGACCACTGTTGAACACCGTCACCCGAACAATGTCATCTTTTGACAGGACACGGACTTCGATTCTGCGCTCATTGTCCACATGGTGGATCGCATTGGTGAGATAATTGCGGATCACCTGCTCTGTTTTGAACTCATCTGCCCACACATAGACCGGACTCTCACCGATAAAATCAATCTTCGCATCGGCCTGCTGGATCAGGATCTCACAGCTCTGGATCACACCCTGGATCAGTTTGGAGACATCAAAACGTTCGAATATAACTTCATCATTTCCAAACTCAAGCTGATTCAGCGTCAGAAGATTCTTGACCATGAGATTCATCTTGGAAGCTTCATCCATAATCACATCACAATAAAACTCCCGGCTTTCCGGATCATCACTGACGCCTTCTTTCAATCCTTCTGCATATCCCTGGATTAAAGCGATCGGCGTTTTTAACTCATGGGAAACATTGCCCAGAAATTCATTCCGCATATCTTCCATTTTTTCTTTCTTCTCAATATCCTTCATCAACTCATTATTGGCGCGCTTCAGTTCCGAAACTGTCTTCTCCAGACGCTCGGACATAATATTGAAATTATTCCCGAGCGTTCCGATCTCATCCTCTCCACCTCCGGTGTACCTTGCGTCAAAATCCAGCTCTGACATCCGTCTGGAAAGGGAAGCAAGCTGTGTGATCGGCTCTGTAATCTTTCTCGCAAACAAAGATACCAGAATTCCTCCCAGCACCAGTGCCGCAATTCCGACATAGACCAGCAGCTTGTTTGCAAGCGCCGTGCTCTCCCAGATACTGTCCAATGGACTCCTCAGAATAAAGATCGCTCCTTTAGAATAGGTTCCCCACATTTCCAGATAGTCAATTCCTGCTACCGGATCTCTGATCTTTCGTATTTCATAGTTGTCCGTACTTTTCAGAAGCTCTCCTTCATCCTGATTCTGATTAAATACATATCCGCGCAGCTGGCTGACAAGCTGTTCCTGATCTCCTCTCGGCGAGAAAATCACCTGATTATCCTGTAAGACAAGCATGGATATATTCGTACGCTCCATCACTTTCCACGCGCGCTCATCTTCCTTATTTCCCTGTGCCAGTGCCGTTCCTACTGTCTTATGCACTTCCAGAAGGTCCCTCTCCTTATGCATGATGTAGTATGTCTCCAGACACTTGGAATATACGAGAAACATCATGACCAGAATAAAAATGATCAGTCCGCTGAATACTACGGTCATCTGCCTTTTGATCGAATGTTTCATTACTCTACCTCAAACTTATAGCCCATCCCCCAGATGGTCTTGATATATTCTCCCTTGTCCCCCAGCTTGCTCCTGAGTTTTTTGACATGGGTATCAATCGTTCTGGCATCCCCGAAATAGTCATAATTCCACACATTATTCAGAATCTTTTCTCTGGAAAGTGCAATTCCCTGATTCTCGATAAAATATGTCAAAAGCTCGAACTCTTTAAAACTCAGATCTACCGGTGATCCATCACTCATCACTGTATGTGCCGCTTTGTCCACCACGATTCCGCCGGCTGAAATCTCATCTGTGTTTCCGCTTCCCTGCGTCCTTCGAAGGATTGCTTCTACTCTGGCTACCAGGATTTTCGGACTGAACGGCTTGGAAATATATTCGTCCACTCCCAGATCAAATCCCTGCAGCTCATCCCGCTCTTCCGATCTTGCCGTCAGCATGATGATCGGCACCTTTGAATGCATACGGATCTCCCGACAAACCTGCCATCCATCCATCTTCGGCATCATCACATCTAAAATGACCAGCGCAATATCTTTATCCTCATAAAAATAGTCCATTGCCTCCATGCCGTCTGCGGCCTCTAACACGGTATATCCCTGCCTCACAAGAAAATCCTTTACCAGCTTTCTCATCCTGCTCTCATCATCTACTACTAAAATTTTCGTCTTATCCATCTTTTCCTCACTCCTCATCTTGCCACTCTTTGTTACTGTGAACAGCAACCACTCTTTAGCTTCATCATATCAAAGATTTATGTCCGTACTGTGAAATTTCTGAATTTATTCTACACTCTTTAATGACTCCACCATATCAATCTTTTTGAGTTTAAAATACATGACAAGATTTACAAATACAGAAAATGCAAGTGTAATCAGAAAACTGTATCCATAACTGGACATTTCAATACTGCGTCCGAACATCGCAGAATCTACTTCTACTGTCACGATCACAAACCGGTGCAGAATACTTCCGAGAATAATACCGGCAACGCCGCCGATTACAGTCAGTATCATATTTTCCCTGTATACATATGCCGATACTTCATTATCATAAAATCCAAGTACCTTCAATGTTGCCAGTTCTCTTCTTCTCTCTGTAATGTTGATACTGTTGAGGTTATACAATACGACAAATGCCAAAAGCCCTGCCGAAATAGCCAGCACTGCCATTACAATATCCAGACTTCCAAGCATGTCATCCAGCTGATCTTCAATGGAATCTGTATAGCTGATATTCAGTGCTCCTTCTCCTTTCAAGATATCCTCTCCCAAAATCTCCAGCTGATCTTCATATCCTTTTTTCATCTGGAAATACACACTGTTATACTGCGGCTCTTCCCCATACAAAGACTGGTATATTTCAGGACTCATATACAGATAGTGCCCGATATAATTTTCGCAGATCTTTCCGACCTTTACTTTGACATCTTCTTTTCCTGTCTGGCAGAGCGTGATCGTATCCCCTTCCTTTACTTCCAGAAGTTTCGCTGTCTTCTCTGTAAGGATTACCCCTTCCGTCTCCAGATCATACTGTGTATAAGATCTGCGATCACGAAATACTACCATTTCTTCAAAGTCCTGCAGATCTTCCGGAACATTCAGATATACTTCCTGTTCTTCGTTCCCATGTTTTACCTTCATCTGACCAAGATATCCCACCGCAGTCTTATCTACCTGATCATTCCAGTACAACTCCTGTTCCACATTATTCTGCTCCTGCTTACTGGCGCTGGTATTTAAAATAATATTGGCATCATAGAGCTGAAGTTCATGATACTGAAGCTTCGCAATATCAACAATAGAATCCCGCAGGCCAAATCCCACTAAAAGCAGAGCCATACACCCGCCAATTCCAAACACTGTCATAAAAAACCGCTTCTTATAACGCAGCAGATTCCGGATTGTTGCCTTCCAGATAAAATTGAACTGGCTCCACAAGGATGGAATCTTCTCCAGAAATACTCGTTTTCCTTTTTTCGGGGCAGGCGGACGCATCAATTCCGCAGCCTGTTCTCTCAATTCTTTATAGCAAGAGAACAATGTAGCTCCCATCGTACACAACAGAGCCGTCAGTGACGCTGAAACTCCATAGTAAAGGTTATATGGAATCACAGCCGTATTCATATGAGGATACATAATTCCATAAGCTGTCACAATAATATAAGGAAGGATTTTTTCTCCAACCAGCACACCGGACACACAGCCTCCCACTGTCGCCCAGAATGCATATCCCAAATATTTTCCGGCAATGGAACGTCTGGAATATCCCAGCGCTTTGAGTGTTCCGATCTGAGTCCTCTGCTCTTCCACCATACGCGTCATAGAAGTCAGACTGATCAACGCCGCAACTAAAAAGAATAAAACAGGAAATGCTCTCCCGATGGCCCGCATTCGGTCGGCATTCTCTCCGTAGCCACTGTACTCTGTCAGATCTTCCCTGTCATTTACATACCACTTTCCCTGTTCCAGGCTTGTCTTTTGCTGCTCAATCTGCTGTTGGATCTGAGGTGCTGCAATTTCCATCGCCTCCGATGGAACTTCTGCCAGTAATTCTGCCTGCTTTTGGTCCATCTGCTGCATCAGCTCTTCCCGACGGATATCCTCACGCTCCGACTGGATCGCTTCCACCTGCTTTTTCGTCTCATCCACCAGGTTATCATACTCTTTTGTAAAAGCAGTCTCTTCTTTTGCGCCTTTCACCTGAATTGAAATTTCTGTATACGCATCCATCTGAAAGCTTTCCGGAAGTACCGATATAAAACCACTGACACTTCCGTTTCCGATCATACTGCTTCCTCTGGAAAAGGAAATGTACTCCGGACTGCTCACACTTCCCACGATCTGAAAGGTGCTCTGTGTCAGTTCTTCTGTCACTTCCGTATCCTCATCCTTCAGAAATGTGATCTTATCTCCGATCTGATATCCGCTGGATGCCAGAAAATCTGCATCTGCCACGCACTCGTCCGCTTTCTCGGGCATACGCCCCTTTTCTACCTTCAGCTCATTTATCCCATCCTGAGAGGAAAAAATATGTACGACCTTCTGACTGCCGTCCACATCACATAAGGCATCCATGGAATAGACAGGCTGTGCCTGTTCCACTCCCTTGACCTCCCGTATCGCCTGCAAGTCATCCGCTGTCAGCCCCATCGTACTGACTACCTGCAGATCCATCAGCTTACTTTTGTCAAAATACGCGTCTCCCGATAAGCGCATATCCGGTTCCGCTGCCCGGATTCCCGAAAAAAACGCAGTTCCTATGGCAACAATGAAAAAAATGGAGAGAAATCTTCCGAAGCTCTTTCGTATTTCCATATAAAAATCTTTTCGCAGTGCTTTTTTTCTCATCTCATCCCCCTACCACTCAATCTCATCTATGGATATCGGATTCTCGTTTACTTTCATACTGGATACTTTTCCGTTTTTGATCTTGATCAGACGGTCGGCCATCGGTGCCAATGCCGAGTTGTGTGTGATCACGATCACGGTCATTCCCTTTTCCCTGCACATCTCCTGCAAAAGCTTCAGGATCGCCTTTCCGGTATTATAATCCAGTGCTCCGGTCGGCTCATCACATAAAAGAAGCTTTGGATTTTTAGCCAGAGCTCTTGCGATAGAAACTCTCTGCTGCTCTCCCCCGGAAAGCTGTGCCGGGAAATTATCCATTCGCTCCTCCAGTCCGACTTCTTTTAATACTGCTCTTGCATCCAGCGGATTTCGGCAGATCTGAAGCGCCATCTCTACATTCTCCAGAGCAGTCAGATTCGGGATCAGATTATAAAACTGAAACACAAACCCGATATCGTCCCGCCGATATCCCGTCAGCTGCCTCTCACTGTACTTTGTAATATCCTGACCGTCCACTGTGATCCGACCGCCACTGGCAGTATCCATCCCGCCAAGTATATTCAAAACCGTCGTCTTTCCTGCCCCACTTGGGCCTACAATCACTACAAATTCACCTTTTTGTATCGAGAAATCGATTCCGTCTACTGCCCGGATCTCCACTTCTCCCATATGATAAATCTTTGTAATATTTTCCAACTTTACAAATGTGTCCATACATTACCCATCCTTTCCGCTTTATTATAGCATGAGGCAAAAAAAGAAACAGTTCTTTTTTTATGAACTGTTTCTGAAAATTCAATAAATTTCGTCGATATTCCACTCGTCGTTGTGCCATTTGATCCGCGCTCTGCGGCGTTTTTCCGCTTCCAGTTTGCGCCTGCGGATCCGCCGTATCTGCAGGACTCTTAAGTAAAAGACAAAGCCCGCTGACAAAAGTACCACTCCGACACAAACAGGCAGTATGATCTTCCACATTGCGAGTTTCTTTTCATAAACGATAGAAATCGTATGTGCCCCCTGTACGGATTTCAAAGTATATTTGCTTTGATACTTTTCCAGATCGATCTCTTTTTTATCAATCTTGACTGAAGCGATTCTGTATCCTTCTTTCTCCGGATAATCTGCCTCAAATGCTTCTCCGCGCAGCACTGTTTTCCTGGAAACTGACGGCTTGTCCTCCCCAACCTGAACCTTTACTTCAACCTCATACTGGTAAGGCACTTCCGTCCTGTACAATCTGACCTTCTTTGTCCCGTCAGATAATGTGACATTCACAACCGCCAGAAAGACTCCCGGATCTAACTCGCAGATTGATTCCGGCTCATCACTGGTGACATTATCCTCAAACTGAAAATCCAGCTTTTCATAATACAGCAGTTCCTTTTCAGAAAGAGAGTATACATTCAGAAAATCACCATTTCCCGAGAACAGTGTCAGAGGAAAATTCAAAACATAATCTTCTGTCACGCACAGATCCTGATAATTTCCATCCCCTGCATAACCGCCCAGATCTCCCAGATCTTCTGTGACCTGAAACTCATTATTTAAAATCTTAAACTGATATCCTCCATCTGCATTTGTCTGGATCACATACCTGTCATTTGCCGAATCATAACCGATTCCCAGGATATTATAGGAATCTGTCACTTTCACCTTGCGCTTGAATTTCAGTGTATCTGCATCCATGATAAAAAGACATCCTCTGTTTTCCTTCTGATAACTGGTATAAAGACTGACCGCGATCTCATTGGTATTCGGATTATATGCCATTCCATTGGCATGTTCATAATCTGTCTCCTGTACCTGCATTGCAAGGGAATACTGCTCGATCGGATTGCCGTTTTTATCCTTGTCATTGCGATAGTATGCCTTTACAATATCCGGCTGTCCACTTCCATCCAGCACGTTTTCCAGACAAACGATGTAATCGTCTGTCGCACATATGGACTGTACGACTCCATGTTCTGTTTCGATCGATTCTTCCTTCACCATCTTCCAGGACAGATTTTGAAACGCCTGCGGTGATGCAATCTGAGCTTGTACTGTAAACGGGCAGAGCACAGACAACAGCAGTCCTGTCAGAATGCCAAACGTCCATGCCTTCTTTCTCACAGCACCAGTTCCTCCCACTTGTCACCTGCCCCGAACGTGCAGTGAAACCGTTTCGGAAGATCACCGGTTCCAAGCAGATAATTCTGATACTTCATGATCAAATCTACTGCCACAGGGATTGCCCCCTCATACAATTTATTCAATAACAGACAGTATTCCCTGCATTTTGGATTCGGTTCTTCACTCATCACCAGCCCATGGAACTTGTCATACTGTCCGGCTGTCTTCATTGCTCCAAACAACAGGTTTCTCTTTGTTTTTCCCGGTGCATACAACGCTTTATGGCACAACTGCATCCCTTTCAGTGCTTTTCTCGCCTGCTGGGCAGTCACATGATCAAAAAACGGCGCGACTACCTTTGCATTTTTCTCAGTAGCATGGATATGCTCCGTCTGCCTGTAAGTCAAAGGATCAAATTTGTCCTCTATCAGCAGATAACGATCAAACTCCATCTCAATCTCTGAATGACCGATTCCACTTTTCTGAATCATCTTTTCTACGTAAGGATGACACTCACTGTCCAGCGCAAAATGGCAGATAAAGCCATAGATATAAGCCCTGCTCATGGTTTTGTCATCTGCATCGGCGATTACCTTTTTCGCCCTTTCAAAGAACAAATCCGCCATCTGCTTATGCATTCCATATCCCTGTCCGCTCACAGAATTGGGAATCAGTGCTCTATAATAAAACAAAATATCCGGTCCGTGCAGACCGATATCAAATAATTCTCTGTTTGTCTCCATTGCCGTCCGGATTCTTCTCGGAAGTGCATCCAGAACATCTTTTCCAAATCGATAATGTGTATACGTTGTCGGCATATGCTCTCCCCTTTCTTCAATCAAAACTCCCGCTGCTTTTGTTTTTTCAAAACCTATTTTATATCTTATCACAATTTTCCAGAAAATAAACGAAAAATCCAAATCTGTTACAAGTTTCCCCTTGACTTTTTATCAGATTCTCCTATATTATAAGTAGAACGGTGATAAACCGTATGATTCAGGGCTTGTACTGGTTTCGACAGGGGTCTTGAAGATGGAGAAGCTATCCGCAGGCAGATGCGTCAAATCGCAAACTTAAAATTAAACGCAGACGATAATTACGCGTTAGCAGCCTAGTTGCTGCTTGTCAGCCTTAAGGCACTCACACCTTGAGAATCTGGCATCGACTTTTGTGAGAAACGATGGCAGCAAAGCTTTGAGCTGTCAGGCGTATCATGAAGCTACCGAAGCTGTAAGGATGTCCGTTTTCGTGCAGCCGGGGGAATCTTAAAGAACTGACTATGATAGTAGAAGTACATGGGATAGGCTTTTGGACGCGGGTTCGACTCCCGCCAGGTCCACTATAGAGGGAATCGCGAAGAATCGCAGATTCCCTTTTTTATTGACTTGACAGCATATAATATTTTATAATTTATCTTGCATTTTATACGGTTATGCAACACGAAAGATAATACAATACAATAAATGGGCTGTTCATTATCCGACAGCCCATTTATTGTATCATGTTCCAAAAGGAACTTCCGGTATTTATGAGAAAGATGTAAATTTTCACATACTTTCCCTTTCATTTTATCTACTATTTAAAAAATGAAATCCAATCCGGATATTCTTCCCCCTTTAATCGTATTCCAACTTTTTGAAACGTAAAATTGTAATCATCACATGTACCTGATGAGATTAAAAACATAATTCTTCCATTTTCATACATCCATTTCGGAGTAAATGTAGGCTGATAGTCTCCATACGTTCCCCAGTTGTCATTTCTGTAAAAGCATCTCCACGGTCCCCATAAATGTTCGGATTCAAACATCGTTAACTGAGATTGAAAACCTGATTCCGGCCAATGTCCTTGATGATTTGGTCTTGGATGTAATTCCGAATCTACAAATCCATAATTACACAGAATAAATCGATTAATATATTTATTATAGCATATATGATTTTCTCCACACATTTTCGGATAACGGAAAACAGACACTGCTTTCAAATCGTCTTTGTTCCATTGAGGTTTACCAAAATCATCTTTTCCTGTATAAAACTCCCAACTATCTCGAATTAAAATTTCTTTCTTAGGAACTCTTCCTAATATCATATAATCTCCATTTTCCCAATAACTATTACCGTCATCTCCTATACTTCCAAAATAGGCATATACAAATTCATCTATTGACTCCTCATATCCTCTTCCCATTTGAACAAAATGGCATGATGATAATCTATCCGTAAAAAAATATTTATCAGTTGCAAATTTATCCCATGTTTTCCCGTAATCTTGAGAAGTAACAATCCATCCATGTACATTTTGCTGTCTCATAAACATTGGATCTACTCCATAGTTTTGTGCTTCTACTGAAAAATACAGCATTCCTTCTACATCAATCAAACTTGCTGGTTTTAGTCCCCAACGAGGTTCCACCCTTTGATCTGTCGCAAAAACAACAGGATCCACAGGGCATTCATTTACTAAAGATGGAATCACAACCGCACCATGATTCAATGTATAAACTCCACCTTCCGGATTATTTCTATTTGAATCAACCGGATCACCTTCAAATTTCCAAAAGTTCATCGGGCCACCTCTATTGTCCCCCGCTGCCCCATACAAATTTCCGTCAGCTCCCCAGGTAACCGGCCACATATCTCCTGATGCAATATGATACCTGGCGCGATCAAATCTTACTTCTTCTATATAGTCCGACCATGGATAGGGATCTTTTATTTTTCCATAATCTCGATATTTTGTAACCTCTCCATAAAGATTTGTTTGACTTTTTAACTTTTCCATTGAATTTTTCTCCTTATCCTTTAACCGCGCCTGAAGTAACACCTTTAATAATATATTTTTGCATAAAAATAAATACGATAAGCATTGGAATAATTGTCAAGATTGCTCCTGCAAAGGCC
>ENA-ORTP01003149-ORTP01003149.1-human-gut-metagenome-genome-assembly--contig:-NODE-3149-length-11978-cov-2.759960_pt1 | contig 11978 bp, 8 predicted proteins | sample MGYA00241913_ERZ509190 | MGnify/ENA primary metagenome ERZ509190 (study PRJEB26280, sample SAMEA2338839) | human gut metagenome | biome: human gut; feature: human-associated habitat; material: faeces...
CTTTATGCTCCGGGCGGCGGATTAATCCGCTGCCCGGAAGTTTTTTTTCTGGGGCAAATTCAGCTTGAAACAGTATATCAGCGAAAAAACGGAGAAGGGACGTAGAAAAGTTTAAAATAAAGAGAAATATTCTGAATCAGAAAAACTGTCGCATGTTGTTTTTGTATATAATAAGGAATATATATTGAAATATTTGTTAAATTTACTTATAATATAAAATATAAGATGCAAAATAATTATAATTTTTTGCCAAGGAGGAAAAGAAATGAAAAAAAGATTTTGTGCAATATTTATGGCGTTGTTGCTGTTGTTCGTAACGATAGCGCCGGCTGTGCCGACGGAAGCGGCTTCTCTTGCCATGAATAAAAACAGTGTAACCATTGAAATCGGCGATACCTATCCGCTCAGCGTACAGGCAGGTGGAAAAAAGGTTCAGGCGCAGGCATGGGGAAGTTCGAATAATTCTGTGGCTACCGTTGATCAGAATGGGCTGGTGACCGGAAGAGGAAAAGGTTCTGCGGTAATTACCGCCATGGTCAATGGCAGCAGTGTGGAATGTCTGGTATCCGTAGTGGCGAAAACGACTGAGGAGATTACCCGGTATAATGTGCTGATTCTGGATGTGTCCGGCAGTGTACGGGGAAAAGCTTTAAAGAGAGAAAAAGAAGCGGCAAAACGTTTCTGTAAAACAGTCCTGCAGGGAGCGGGAAATAATTATCTGGCGCTGGTGACTTTAAGCGACGCAGGGAAAGTAGCCTGTAATTTTACCCGGGATTATGGGCAGATCGCAAAAGCCATTAATCAGATGAAGGCAAAAGGCGGAACCAATATGAATCAGGCTTTTCAGAAAGCGGATGGCCTGCTGTCGGGGGTAAAAAGCGGTTCCAGAGTGATTAAAAATGTGGTGCTCTGTTCGGACGGATTACCGGAAAACGGCGCCAGAGCAGCCAAGGGCAGATATAAAGCAAAAAATCATAAATTTTACAAATATGCCAACGCAGTATATAAAACAGATGTAAAAATTATTTTATCTATGCGCTGGGATTTTTCCATAATTCAGAAGGAAAAGACTTGAAGTTTGGCAAGAAGCTTATGCGGGATCTGGCCTCAAAGAATCGTTATTATGTGGTGACGAAACCGAAGGATATTGATAAGGTATTTAAAAAGATAGCTAATAAAATCAAAAAGACCACCAAAAATGAAAAACAGGATATACCAAAGAAGAAAAAAACGAAAGACGCGATTTCTCTCAATCGTTCGGAGATTACCATTTATGTTGGACAGAGTGTGAAATTGAAAGCTAATGTAAAAGGAAAGAGTAAAAAAGTAAAATGGTCGAGCAGTAAAAAGGGAATCGCCAGCGTAAATGAAAAAGGAAAAGTTAAAGGAAAATCCGTGGGTCGTACCGTGATTACGGCGAAAGCCAATGGAAAGAAGGCAACCTGTGTCGTCAATGTCATCGTTCATCATCCGACCTATTCCCAGTATTTTATGGTGAAAAAGCAGAAATCCCGCTATGGTCAGGAGAAAATTAACGAGTACGGTATACGATTAGTGACAAATGATGGAGCAATCATCCGGAAATGTGCTGTATATGTGAAGAAAAATCCGGACGGAACCTACTTACGCACCATGGCCTGCACCGGAGAAAATATTACTTACGCTTATTTCATCCCGTACTTGTCCAGAGATGGAAAGATTATCTATGAGGGAGGAAAAACATCCGGAATCAATACGTTATCCATGAGAAAAGGATACGATGGCGTATGGAGTCGTTATGGAAATTACGGACTGGTCAGCGCCGATCTCAGAGATGCCTATGGCAATCAGTTAGCCGTTAAATCCAGTGGCATTTCCGGAGAAAACACCCGGATCTTTGATAATCTTGATGCGATGAAAACCTGGCTGAGAGAATAGACATAAAAATTATTCTGTCCCCGACGGCAGAACGGAAAATCTGCCGTTGGGGACAGAGACAAAGCAACTGTCGGGAAGGGAATTTTACGTCACTATCGGAAAAAAAGCTGAGATTCCCTTTTGTATCGCAAAGCTTCATAAGCGGTATCAGACAGAACCTGCATGGCCTCGACAGGATAATCACCGGCAGCAGTTTCTCCGGTGAGCATCAGAGAGGAGGCGCCGTCCAAAACCGCATTGAAAATGTCGCTGACTTCTGCCCGGGTAGGTACTGCGTGATGTTCCATGGAAGCAAGCATCTGTGTGACGACCATAAAGGGCCGTTTATAACGAAGACAGGTATGGGCAATTTTTTTCTGAATGCCGGGCAGCACATGGAGCGGGTAGGCGTTGCCGAGATCTCCGCGGGCAATGACGATTTGATCGCAATAAGGGAGAAGGGAAGGCAGTTGCTCTACGCCCTGCTGGTTTTCGATTTTGGCAAAAATACGAACATGCAGGAGGCCAAGATCATGGAGTGTCTTTTGCAGGCATAAAAGATCTTCTTTATGACGGACGAAGGGAAGCATAACACCGGTAACATGATATTTTTGTAAGACTTGCAGATTTTTTTGGTCCTGTGCGGTAAGGGTGGGCAGATTGATGGACTGACCATCCAGAGACAGACTTTTTCTTGAGGTTAAAATACCGCCGGTGAGGACGGTTGCATAAATGTGCTGTTCCTGTTCAGACAGATCTGCTGAGGGAGGGACAACCTGCAGAATAATTTTTCCGTCATCCAGACGGAGAATCTGTCCGTTTTTCAGATAGGGAATCACTTCTGCCGGAAGTGGAATGGTTTCCGGTAAGGGAAAGCGGCTGCCCGGGGTGAGAGTGATTGGTCTGGATAAAGTGCCGATGCGAAGCTCCGGACCCTGCAGATCGACCAGAAGATCCGGAACTATGCGCCGTTCGTTGGCAACCTGAAAAAGATTTTGCAGCCATGTTTCACAGTCCTCCAGATTGCTATGTGACAGGTTTAAGCGTATGCCGGTCATGCCTGCCTGAAAAAGCTGGCGAAGGGATTCTTTTGTGTAATCTGCCGGACCGAGAGTGCCATATAATTCTAACTGTGTTTTCATTTTTCTTCTCCTGTATGTAATGAAGGATATATTTTTATGGATGTAGTTTCCGAAGCAGAGAAGGGTGAATTCTTCTGCCGGGGATGAGATGATTATAACACAGATGAAAGAAAACAGACAGGCGGAACAAAGGGAAATAAGAAAACAGAAAAAAATCTGTTGTCGGAATGAACAGACATTCGGACAACAGATTTTTTCTATGCATAGATAATTTAATTATGGAGTGAACAGATATAATATGAATTATTGATTAGCCATAACTTCTTTGACAGCGTCTTCGACCAGTTTTTTCGTTACGATCTCAACAGTATCGCGGCAGATAGCCAGCTCTTCGTTGGTTGGGATACAGATAACTTTTACTTTGGAATCTTCTGTGGAAATGATGCGCTCTTCTCCATGCATTGCATTGGCAGCAGGATCAAGACGTGCATCCAGATAACCAAAGTGGTCAATGATGGAAGCGCGGATAATATCATCATTCTCACCGATGCCGGCTGTGAAGACAATGGCATCAACACCGTTCATGACAGCGATAAAGCTTCCGATATATTTGATTACGGAATGGGAGAAAGATTTCAGCGCCAGTTCCGCACGTTTATTTCCGCTGCGGGCAGCTTCATCCAGATCACGGAAGTCGGAAGAAATACCGGAGATACCAAGCACACCGGACTTTTTATTAACGATTTCCATGACTTCTTCCAGAGAAAGATTTTCTTTATGGGCAATAAATTCGATACAGGTAGGATCAATATCTCCTGATCTGGTTCCCATGATCAGTCCTTCCAGAGGAGTAAGTCCCATGGAAGTGTCCACACATTTACCGCCGTCCACAGCGGAGATGGAAGAACCGTTACCAAGGTGACATACTACGATTTTTAAATCCTCCGGTTTTTTTCCAAGGAGTTCTGCTGCTCTTAAAGATACGTATCTGTGGGATGTACCGTGGAAACCATAACGGCGAACAGCATATTTTTCATAATATTCATAAGGCAGACCATAAATGTATGCTTCCGGCGGCATGGTCTGATGGAAAGCGGTATCGAATACACCAACCATCGGTGTGTCTGGCATCAGTTCTTTGCAGGCAGCAACGCCAACCAGTGTTGGAGGGTTGTGCAGAGGAGCCAGATCGTTGAAGGACTCTACGGTTTTCAGAACTTCATCGGTCAGTAAAGTGGAGCAGGCAAATTTTTCACCGCCATGTACCATACGATGACCGACAGCATCGATTTCTTCTACAGAGCTGAGAACACCGGTTTCCGGATCAGTGAGCTGTTTTAATACAAGTTCCACCGCCTGACGATGGGCAGGCATCGGTGAATCAAATTTAATCTTGTCCTTTCCGGCAGGCTGATAAGTCATACGTCCGTCAATGCCGATACGCTCACAGAGTCCTTTGGCCAGTACGTGTTCTGTCTCAGAATCAATAACCTGATATTTCAGAGAAGAACTGCCGCAATTAATCACTAAAACTTTCATAGTATATCTCCTTTGTTAAGATTTTTTATGCGAAAGCAAACTTCGCTAATTCTATAAATTTTACATTAGAATTATAGTACGATTTACGTCATTTGAAAAGGCATTATATTGCATAAAATCCCTATTTTTTTTGTTCTTTTTAAAGAAATATGCTTCATTTGACGAATTTCAATTGTTTCAAAATTAACAATAGTAGATTTTGTTCGAAAGTAAATACAAGCTAAAATGTATCGAAAAAAAAACAATCATAACAGGAAAGTCTTGTCATTTTTGTGATTTTCAGGTATGATAAAATAGAAAAAATATTGTGCAAAAAAGAAAGACGGGGACAGAACCATGATCACAGCAGGGATAATTGCAGAATATAATCCGTTTCACAGCGGACATAAATATCATATAGAAGAAACCCGCCGCCGCACTGGTGCAGACTATATTATTGCGGTCCTGAGCGGAGACTTTGTACAAAGAGGAGAGCCTGCCGTCGTTGATAAATATTTTCGTACCCGAATGGCTCTGGCCGGAGGGGCGGATCTGGTGTTGGAATTACCGGCAGTCTATGCGACAGCCAGCGCGGAATATTTTGCCATGGCCGGAGTCAGTTTACTCCATGCGCTGCAGTGTGTGGATTATTTATCTTTTGGCAGCGAATGGGTAAATCGGGAAGAATATGATTTTTGTGTTAAAGTCTTAACGCAGGAGCCAAAAAATTACCAGATTTTATTAAAAGAAGGGTTGAAGAAGGGTAAAAATTTTCCCTCTGCCCGTCAGGAAGCCATGGAAAAAATTGCAGGAAAAAACATAGAATTGCTGAGATACCCTAATCATATTCTGGGACTTGAATATGGGAAGGCCATACAGCGGCTGCATTCTTCCATACAACCAGTGGCCATACAGCGGCGGGGCGCCGGTTATCATGACCGGGAGGAGCGGATGTTTCTGGCTTCCGCTACGGCCGTCAGAGAAAAATTAAAAAAGTGCCGGGAAGAAGTAGGAGCACATGGTTTTTCTGCCAGGAGAAAAGCGGGCGATGTACCGGAATTTTTTACCCAGATCCCCGGAAATCTGGGAGAAGAACTGTTTGCGGAATATATGTCCGGGAATACCGTGAGCTGGGAGGATATGATGCCTCTGTTGGATTATACCATCGTTATGCAGAGAGAAAATTTAGCGGATTTTTTTGGTATAGACGAGGAAATGGCGGCCAGAATCCGAAAAAATTATATTCCGGGGCAGGATTTTTCTGCGCTGATTGAAACAATGCACACGAAAAACTTAACGGACGCAGCATGGAGGAGGGGGTTCCTTCATCTTCTCCTACAAATGAAAAAAGAACCTTATCTGCGGCAGGCAGCAAAGATCAATGTTCCGTATGCAAGAGTGCTGGGATTTTCCTCCCAGGCGGCGCCGTTGTTGCGGATGCTGAGGAAAAATTCAACCATTCCGATCATCCAGAAGCCGGCGCAGGGAAAAAAACAACTGGAACAAGATCCGGCGGCCTGTGCATTGTATGGACTGGATATACGCAGCGCAGAGATTTATGAGCAGATTGCTGCGGCAAAAGCAGGGCGGAGACCGATAGCAGAGTGGGCCAGACCCCAGATTCGCCTGGATAATTTCTGAAAAAGAAAAAAACCGGGAAAGCAAACACAAAGATAATGCGGAAATGAAAAAATAAGACAAATAAGGTATGGATTTCAGAACGGAATAAACTTATAATAGAAAAGACAAAAAAGAAGACAGTGACAAAAAAGAAAGCAGGTGTTGAAATGTATCAGGCAGGTTTGGTTCTGGAAGGAGGAGGAATGCGCGGCGTGTATACCGCAGGCGTTCTGGATGCTTTTCTGGAAGAAGATATAGAGTTTTCTCATATTTATGGAGTTTCCGCAGGAAGCTGTCATGCAACCAGCTATATTGCCAAGCAGCCGGGAAGGGCGTTTCGGGTCAACGTGGATTATCTGGATGATCCCAATTATTGTGGATTAAAAACCTATTTACGGACAGGAGATATTTTTGGTGCGGATATGCTCTACGCGCAGATTCCCAATGTGCTTGATCCGGTTGATTATGAGACTTTTCAGAAATATCCGGGCAAGTTTTATGCGGTGGTCACCGATGTGGATACCGGAGAAGCCCGGTATATTCCGGTGAGGGATTTAAAAAAACAGATTTGGGCTATCCGCGCTTCCAGTTCTCTGCCGCTGGTATCCCGCACGATAAAGGTAAAAAATCATTCTTATCTGGACGGCGGTATCGCGGACAGTATCCCTGTCCGTAAGGCAATGGAAGACGGAAATCAGAAAAATGTGGTGATTCTGACCAGAGAGGAAGGGTATCAAAAAGGGCCTAATTCGCTAATGCCCTTATTAAAGCTCCGTTATCCTCACAAAAAAGCGTTTCTGAAAAAAATGGAAAATCGTCATATCCGTTATAATGAAACTCTGGATTTTCTGAAAAAGCAGGAAGAAAAGGGAAAGGTGTTCCTCATCCGCCCGGAAGAAAAAGTGGAGGTAGGACGCATTGAAAAAGACAGAGATAAGCTGGAGGCTCTGTATCGTATTGGTCTGCAGGACGGAAGAAAAGCCATGAAAGCCATGAAAGAATATCTGGAACAGGAACAGTAACGGCGGGGCAGCAGACAGGAAAAAAGGAGTAGATTTCACCGTCTATATTTGGTAAAATATAACAAAAACAGCAAGGCGAACCATGAAGAACGGGTGTTTATCCATTGGTCTTCAGGGACGCAATTATGGAAAGGACAGGAACGATGAGCAGAAAAAAAGTAGTGGTTGCTCTGGGACACAGAGCTTTGGGAACAACATTACCCGAACAGTATGAGGCAACGAAAAAAACAGCAAAGATTCTGGCGAATCTGGTAGAAGCAGGCGCAGATATAGTGATTTCCCACAGTAATGCGCCGCAGGTGGGGATGATTCATACCGCGATGAACGAGTTCAGCGCAGGAAGAGAAAACTATACGCCGGCGCCTATGTCTGTCTGTTCAGCCATGAGCCAGGGATATATTGGCTATGACTTGCAGAATGCCCTTCGTGGCGAACTGCTGAAAAGAGGAATATATAAACCGGTGGCAACCATTCTCACTCAGGTGATGGTGGATCCATATGATGAGGCATTTTCGGAACCGGTGAAGATCATCGGACGGTTATTAACCAGAGAAGAAGCGGAAAAAGAAGAAAGAAACGGGAATTATGTCACGGAAGTTGACGGCGGTTATCGTCGTATTGTGGCTGCGCCAAAACCGCAGGGAATCATTGAAATCGACTCCATCCGGGCGTTATCTGATCAGGGACATATCGTCATTGCCTGTGGCGGCGGCGGTATCCCGGTTCTGGCACAGGGCGTCAACCTCAAAGGCGCCAGTGCGGTCATTGAAAAAGACTATGCCAGCGGACGACTGGCAGAATTATTAAATGCGGATGAATTAATGATTCTGACCAGTGTGGAGCATGTGTCCATCGGTTACCAGACTGAACAGGAAACCGCGCTGGGAGAGATTACCGTGGAACAGGCAAAGAGATATATGGAAGAAAAGCAGTTTGAACCAAACACCATGCTGCCAAAAGTGGAAGCCGGCGTGTCTTTCCTGGAAAAAGGTACGGGAAGAAGGGTGGTTATCACCTCCATTGATCAGGCGCTGGCAGGGTATCTGGGAAAAACAGGAACCATCATACGTTAGTCCTCCGGGCTGTCTGAGAAAATTAAAAAAGGAGAAAAAGATGAAAAATCAACGAGAAGTCAAAAACAGGCTGTGTTTTGTTCCTTTCTTTTGTTTGCTGGCCGTTATGCTCATGATGCCGGTAAAAGTATCAGCCCATCAGCCGGGAGACGTGGTTATGGGCAGTTGGGGACGGGTAGCCGGTACATATAATGCTCAGGGACAGATCGTACTCAATGTCTGTACAGAGAAATATAAACAGGTCAGCCATCCTCATGTGAATTCCAATGCGCTGGATGCCCTTTGTGGAAATGATCAACCGAAAACCATCGTGATCCCGGCCGGTTCTACGGTGGAACTGGAAAATATTTTCCACATTGGCAGCAATACGACGATCATTGCCGACGGAGCAACTCTGGTAATGAAAGAGGCTGGCAAGGGCATAATTAATAATCGACCGGATGCGGTAAATTATCAGGCACTGGAAAATGTCCGTATTCAGGGAGGAACATGGAAAACGGACGACCAGTCCAGAAGTTATTCGGTAATGCGGTTTGCCCACGGAAATAATCTTACCATTGAAAATGCAACGGTAGTGGCCAATTATGAATCCCATGCGATCGAACTGATTGCCATGAAAAATGTGGTTGTTCGTCATTGTAAGCTGCTTATGCAGGAAAATAAAAAGAAAAATTCCGTGGAAGAAGCCTTGCAGATCGACATTGCCTCTCCCAAAACGGCGCCGGGACTGGTACAGTTCGGTTCACGGTATGTACAGGGACAGACCTGTAAAAATATACAGATCCTCAACAATGAAATCGAAGGAAGCAGAGGGGTCTGTGCCAACTATGCCGGACAGGAAGGGAAAAAATATAAAAATAAATTCCATGATAAGATTACCATCATTGGAAATAAAATGACCGGGTACAGCGCGGAAGGATGCGTCATATATAATACATATAATGCGGTAGTCAAAAATAATGTGGTCAAAACCTTCAGCACCCGCAAGAAAAAATCTTATGCGGTCGGCTTTAACGTCACTCTGCAGGGAAAAGCGCCGAAAAAGCAGATGAAGAAAGCCAGATTACTCATCGAAGGGAATACCATTTACGGTATCCGTCAGGGAATGCAGTTAGTGACCATGAGCGGTTCAAAATATAAGGCGGTAACGGTAAGAAATAACCATTGTTACGCGCCAAAAAAGAAAAACGCTCTGGTTTTGAATAAAAATGCAGCGTCCCGGATCAAACAGTCCAATAATCAGTCGCATAAACGATAAAGAAGCAGGTTTTCTGAAAAAGAAGGAAAACAGAAAGGGTATGGCCGCAGAAGGATGAAGATAGAAAAAATACGGGCAGCCTGTTTCAGTCCGACAGGAGGAACAAAAACACTGGTACAGTTTCTGGCAGAAGAACTGGCCGCCAGACTGCAGATTCCGGTGGAAATCATAGACTTTACCCGTCCCGGAACACGGCAGGAAACACATAATTTTGGCAAAACCGATCTTTTTATTCTGGGAATGCCGGTATATGCCGGAAGAATACCGAATAAAATTCTTCCGGACGTTGACCGGATATTTACCGGAGAAGATACGCTGGCCATACCGGTCAGTGTTTTCGGTAATCGAAATTATGACGACGCCCTGATGGAAGAAAAATTATTACTGGAGAAGCATGGTTTTCAGGTGATTGCCGCAGCAGCGATGGTGAGTCGGCATGTATTTTCGACGAAACTGGCGGCGGATCGTCCGGATCAACAGGATTGGGATGAACTGTGCGTTTTTATCGATCAGGTGGCGAAGAAAATCAGATTATGGGAAGAAGATGGTCTGCAGGAGACAGAGAAAAAGATCTGTGTCCAGGGGCATGATCCGGTGGGCGCATATTATACTCCTCTGGATACAGAGGGAAAGCCAGCCAGATTTTTGAAGGCAAAGCCCGTGGTAGACGAAAAAAGATGTACGCAATGTGGTCTTTGTGCAGAAGTTTGTCCCATGGGAAGTATTCCGGTGGAAGATGGTACCAGGACGGACGGCATCTGCATTAAATGTCAGGCCTGTATACAAAAATGTCCGATGCAGGCTCGCCGAATGGAAGATGCGGCTCTGTTATCCCATATTCAGATGTTGGAAGAACATTATACCCGAAGAGCGTCCAATGCCTTCTTCTGGTAATGCGCCAACGGAAGAGAAAAAGGAAAAAATAAAGAAAAAAGAAAATCGCCGCAGAAGGATTTCTTCCGGAAAGAAGAATCCTTCTGCGGCGATTTTTTATTTATCTGACAGGAAATTGTGCCATTTTCTGTCAAATAAAACCCTCCGGGGGAATACACCCCCGTGCGAGAATAAAATCTTATTCTCCTACTTCTATGACCGGACAGGACGTTTTGCCCTCCCGGTATTTCAGAGTAATGGTATCTCCTGGATTGTAACGGATCACGGAAAGATGTTCGGCGAGATTAACATCATAGATCATGTCGGAATCTTCCAGCAGGAGATAGTAATGAGAATTACCGTCTACTACGCTTTCCGCAATTTTTTTAATGACGCCGGTGACGGTTTTGTCCTGAGCGCCGGAACCTTTTTCTGTATGTTCAATACCGTTGTCAACCATGAGATTCTGATAGGATTCTTCACATTCGACGACGGAACTGCCGGTGGCCACGATCTGATAATTGTGTACATTGACCATGGCGTACTGTTTAACCAGACCGGAGGCGTCTTTTAAGGCCATAAAGTAGGTTGGTTCGTTATTAATGTTCAGCAGAAGAGGGAAAGTAGCGGTGTAACCCAGGTTCTGTACTTTACCTTCTGCCGAAGACATGGCAGAGTCTTCGATGGCTCCTTCAATCTCATAATAGCGGGTTTCCATGGTACGCTGATTCATCAGCACAAAACCGACGTTGGACTGGTCGCTGGTAATGGATGTTACACCGGTATATACCCAGACGTCATCATTGATCGCCAGATAGTTATAGCCATTGGTGGTAACCAGACAGTCTCTCTGATTGAGAATGCTGTTAAAATAACCATGTTTTAACGTACCATAATAATCATAAAGCTGAACGAGAAGTTCTGCAGAATAAACCTGATCCACCCATTTCGGGACGTCTTTGACGTTGTAGTCCTGACATTCTCCTGTGATGGCATTACAGATAACCACATTGCCGATAGTCTGTCCGCCAAAAAGACCGATATTGAACTTTTTGGTACTGCAGATCCAGTATGGCGTACCCTGATCATCTGCCTCAAAACTGATGTGATCAAACATATAGGTTGGATATTTGAAGCGAAGATGACGGTAAAGATTACGACCGAAATGGTCATAAGGGGTATATTTCATCCCTTCTTTTAAACGAACGAGCTCAGTTTTCTGCGTGGCCATATCGATTTTGATATACGCCGGAATACCATTTTTATGGTTGGTAAACCATTTGATGATGTCGGCATACTTTAAAGGGGTCAGTCTGACCGGATTATCATTGAGATTACTCTGAGTATAAAGTTCAGTCACTTCAAACTGAGAAGCCAGATCAACAAGACTGCCCATTTTTCTGTTGCCCAAAATCTCTGCGGAAGCTCTGTCTAAAAGAGGAATCTGGTCATAGGAAATCTGTGTAATATCCTCAGAAAATTCACCTTTTTCCACAGCCATCAGCTTCTGGTATTTGGAAGCGTTGATCACCGGAGAAGAAAGCAGGGTTCCGCCAAGATAAACCGCCGCCAGAAGGATGATGGCTGCGATACAGAGTTTAAGAGGCAAACTTAAACTTCCCATCTGCACGCTGAC